>JAAUXZ010076838.1_pt1 | contig 25636 bp, 26 predicted proteins | sample 7278131 | NCBI WGS metagenome assembly JAAUXZ01 (sample SAMN14350119, study PRJNA611818) | marine sediment metagenome | isolation source: surface marine sediment (3m) | place: French Polynesia: Moorea | collected 2018-08 | reverse complement strand
TTAGGGAAATTGGCACTGTTAGGTTGAGTGCCAAGCTGAAACTCGGAGATGATCAATCCTTCCTCTGCAATTTGATGCGCTAACTTCTGGTTGCGAGAAGGATAAATGCGATCAATACCGGTTCCAATCACTGCAATCGTGTTACCTGATCCTTGAAGGGCCCCCAGGTGAGCGTGTTTATCTATACCCAATGCCATACCGCTGGTGATGGTCATGCCCGAATTTGACAAGTATCGTGCAAACGCTTGAGCCGTATCTGCACCACCTGGGGTGCAGTTACGACTACCGACAATAGCAATCTGAGGCGTGTTGAGTAATTCATGGCGCCCGATCAGGTAGAGAACCGGGGGCGCATCATGGATCTCTTTTAACAGTTTGGGGTAACGTGGGTCATTCAGGGTGATGATAAGATGCCGCGGGTCTTGATCTAGCCAGGTCAGAGCTTGTTCAATGGGTGCCCAGTCTGGATTTTGTATATAGCTGATTTGTTCGGCTTTCAATCCGCACATCGACAAGTCTTGAGCATCCATCTGGAACAGGGTTTCCACATGGTTGTTGTGTGCGAGCAGCAGTGCTTTAAAATGAACCGGGCCTATGCCCGGGCACCTGTCTAACGCCAAGTGAAATCGCAGATCATCCTTGAACATGCATGAGGATTTTAGGGTGTGTGCACCATATTGTCCATTCTGATAGGTGTGTTGGCTTCCATGATCAGGCCAATACTCATTTTTTCATAGGCCCGCACGACCATGATAATGCCACTGCGCTCATCAGGTAATTTAACCTTAAAGTTTGGCTTGTCTTCATTACGATCAATGACGACTTTACCTTCACGTAATACTTCTAAGACGTTACCGGTTTTGATATCGTCTCTGAGACCCAGGTTGATCACGATGGTCTGGTATTGGCCGACCTGAGAAATTCCGTCGAGCAGGGATATTACTCGACCTTTGACATCGTGTTTGGGCGCTCTGGGGAAAAAGTCGCGCTCAATGTTAGAGTTGTCAATCGGTAGCACGCGGTCGTCCCGTAAGATTTCACGAGAGGAAGAAGTGACGCGAATGGAGGCAGGATCTCCACCACGTTCCAACTTGGCTTCGGCAACATAGAGCGCCTCGTAACCCAGCACTTCACCGGTGGCAGTGTCAACCAGAGGTTTGTTGGGTCGAAAGAGCTGATAGCGACCATTGCCCGTGGTATCCAGGTTTCTGACATACAGTGTATCGTTAATGGCGTTCGCCAGGTGATTATCGCGGCTGTCCAACACGTAGGCAGACTCGGCCAGGACGGCTTCATCAATAATTAAAGGTTTTTCGAGTAACTGGCGAATGGACTCGATAGGAATCGATGGAATGCTGGCATCTATGGATTGAGCCCGAATACGTGGTGATAGCTTGACCACCTTCATGCCGTTAGATAAAGCTTGACCCGTTTCACCGCGACGGATTAACTGGATGCGTTTTTGTCCGCCCACATAGATGATCGCCAATTCGTCGCCTGGAAAAATAAGGTGCGGATTCTCAATTTGAGGATTTTTGTACCAGATTTCAGGCCAGTACCAGGGGTCGCGTAAAAATTGTGAAGAGATGTCCCACAAGGTATCTCCTTTTTGTACAATATAGGTTTGCGGATGTTCGGGTTCGTACACCACCGTTTCGCGAGCGGGAGGTGGTTCGGGTGCTGGTTCAGCGGGTTTGACAGTAATGACTTCAGGTTCTGGTTCTTCCTGTTCGACCACAGCATAAGGTTCATCCGTTGTGGCGCAGCCGTTTAAGAGAAGGAAACTGGAGATTATGAACAGTCCGTGTATTAACAGCTGCTTGTTATGTTTATACATAGAAACCCCTGTATTTGGTGTATTTTTGTATATTGGGCGATTGTAGTTGAATTCTGTCCAACTACAACCTTTTTTATGGTTAAGATTCATTTATAATCATAAACTTGGAGTGATAACCTGTAACTTCTCTCGAAGTTTGAATAATGGCTTTATTAAATATTTTACATTTCCCTGATCCTCGTCTTAGGACTATAGCTGAAGCTGTGACAATTTTTGACGAAGATTTAAAGACACTGGTCAGTGACATGTTTGAAACGATGTATGAGGCGCCTGGTATAGGTCTTGCTGCGACCCAGGTGGATGTTCATAAAAGACTGCTGGTTATGGATGTGTCTGAGGAAAAAAATAACCCCAAGGTATTGATAAACCCAGAAATTTTAGAGAAAGAAGGTGAAGAAGAGATGGATGAAGGGTGTTTGTCGGTGCCTGGATATTACGAAACGGTCAGGCGTGCAGAAAAAATCCGCGTCAGGGCTCAAGATGCTCACGGTGATTTTTTTGAAATCAGTGCTGATGGCCTAGAAGCGGTTTGTATTCAGCATGAAATGGATCATCTCGAAGGTAAATTATTTGTCGATTACATCTCAAACCTCAAACGTGACCGCATCCGTAAAAAGTTGGAAAAACTGAAGAAGCAGGAACAAAGAGCCTGATTTCCCTCGATAGAGTATTTCTGAGATGAGAATTATTTACGCAGGCACTCCGGATTTTGCCGTGCCTGCCTTGGAAGCCCTGGTTGCAAGTAAGCATCAGGTTATTGCCGTTTATACACAACCAGATCGAGCCGCCGGTCGCGGTCAAAAGATTCAGTATAGTCCGGTTAAGGCCTGTGCCTTAAAACATGGGCTTGAGATATTTCAACCACTTTCATTTAAAGATCGAGATGCTGTCCAAACACTGAAGGCACTGAATGCTGACCTGATGGTGGTCGCAGCCTATGGCATTATTTTGCCAGCCCCTGTTCTCAGTGCCCCGCGCCTTGGTTGTATTAATATTCACGCTTCTTTGTTGCCCCGGTGGCGTGGCGCTGCGCCTATCCAAAGAGCTATTCAGTTTGGCGATAGCGAAACCGGAATTACCTTGATGCAAATGGATACAGGCCTCGATACCGGCGCCATGCTGGCGAAATCCATTATGCCCATAAGTCCGCATCATACATCGGCACAGGTCCATGATGAACTCAAGGAAATGGGGGCAGAGCTTTTATTGCAAAATCTGAGTGCAGTAGAAAACGGAGATATTTCACCAGAAACTCAAAAAGAAGAGATGGCAACCTATGCTAACAAGTTACATAAACAGGAAGCATTAATCGACTGGTCTAAAGATGCAGTGATCCTGCAGCGTGAAGTCCAGGCCTTCAACCCCTGGCCAGTAAGCCATACCTGCTTACAGAAACAGAGCGTTAAAATCTGGTCAGCTACCGCAGAGGCACGGTTATCTGAATTTGACCCCGGGTACGTTATTGACCACCAGCGACAGGGCATCAGCGTAGCCTGTGGAAGTGGTACGCTGGTCATCACCGAATTGCAATTTGCAGGCAAGAAAAAAACAACAGCTGCTCAGATACTTAACTCTCGAAATCTTGCTGAGGAAAACTTTGGCTGTTAACCCCCAGCCTACTGCAAGACAGCTTGCATTAAGACTGTGTCTAAAGGTTGTATACCAGGGACAGTCCCTGAGTTCTCTAATGGAGCAGGAACTCATCACGCTTAACAATGAACGCGACCGGGCATTTTGTAGCGAACTTTGTTATGGCGTCTGTCGTTTTTTTTTCATATTGAAATCACGCATAAATCAGCGCTTAAAAAAACCATTAAGAAGCAAAGATCGTGATGTTGAAATGATTTTGTTGCTGGGTTTGTACCAGCTCCTACTCATGCGGGTGGATGATCATGCGGCAGTCAATGAAAGTGTTAAACTGTTATCCATAATTCGAAAACACTGGGCCAAAGGATTAGTCAATGGGGTTTTACGTGCGATTAACAGAGAGTTGTCTGAGGAAAACGAGAGTGAAGCTTTTCAATGGTCCGACCAGGAGCATGAACAGGCTTACCCCAGCTGGATGGTTAAACTCATAAAACGGGATTGGCCAGATTCGGCCGGGCCTGTGTTTATAGCGGGCAATCAACAGGCACCCATGGTGTTACGTCTCAATACAGCAGACATTGATCCTCAACACTACTTACAAGAATTACAGGGAGCAGGTATCCAGGCACGACTGCATGATCATGTTCCTGGTGCACTCGTATTAAACAATCCTCAATCTGTGTATCGATTGCCTGGTTTTGAGCAGGGCCGAGTCAGTGTGCAGGATGCGGCAGCACAATTAGCAGCAGGACTGTTGCACAGCCAACCGGGAATGCAGGTACTGGATGCTTGTGCTGCACCCGGAGGTAAAACCATGCATATCATGCAGTCTACAAAAGGATTGGATGTGACGGCAATCGACAAAGATCAGTTTCGACTGGATAGGGTGAAACAGAATTTGCAAAGGGCGGGATTAAAAGCGACATTGATCGTGGCAGATGCTGCGCAACCCTCTACTTGGTTTAAGGGTATCCCATTTGATCGAATTTTGTTGGATGCGCCCTGTTCCGCCAGCGGTATTATCCGGCGCCATCCTGATATACGATTACTGCGTCGAGAAACTGATATAGCAGGTCTGGTGCAACAGCAACATCAGCTACTGATAGGGCTTTGGCCTTTGCTTAAAACGGGAGGACGCCTGGTTTACAGTACCTGTTCGATATTTAAGGATGAAAATGAGCGACAGGTTTTAAAGTTTATTGATATGCAGACTAATTGTAGGGAAGTTGAAATAAAGTCAGTACAATGGGGTCTAAAAAGACCAGTCGGACGACAAATTTTACCCGGATTTAATGATATGGATGGGTTTTATTATGCGTGCCTCGAGAAAACAGCCTAAGAATCTATGCCGCTTACGAAAAAGATAAGAGTCCTAATATACTGCTTTTTTATTGGATTAATATTCACAAAACCGGTGGTCGCACAGACTGGGCCTGCATTCCAGATTGAATCAACCAACTCGCGTTTAAATGATTCGGTCTATTTCCTCAATTCGGTATTCAAGATACAGTTACCCGACTATATCTTAAACGCAGTAGATCAGGGGTTTGAGTTACCTCTGGCCCTTGAGATTGAAGTTTATGAACGTCGGCGCCTGTGGTTTGATTCACGGGTTGTCTATATCAGACAACAATACGTGGTGCATTATCACTCTTTGTTAGATGCCTATTCCATATTTGATGTTAATGCTGGGCAGCGCATGTATTTTAACAATATGAGTGAAGTGAATTCGAAGTTATCCGTATTACTGAATTTTCCCATGCTAGATAATAATAATCTTGTCCGGGAAGCTGCCTATCGAGCCCGATTACGCTTTGGAATTGATGCCAGTGAGCTTCCTACGCCTTTAAAGTCATCTTCACTTTGGAAAAATAATTGGGACATAAAAAGTGATTGGTATGAGTGGAACTTGAATCCATGAATCGCGCGCTGCGTAATTCTGCCCCTATCTTTGCATTATTGATTTTGCTGCTGGTTTCATTGTACTCCATCAGTGATGCCACATCGAACTCGGCCACTTTTGGGAAGTATTACACCTGGTTGGTATTTTTTAATGCCATTGGTTTGATCGTTTTAATTGGTCTGATTATTTACAATGTCTACAAGTTAATAGTGCAGTATCGCCTGAAGGCCGTCGGTTCGCGCCTAACATCTCGAATGATTGGCGTCTTTGTTATTCTGACCATTATTCCTGTGAGTATTGTCTATTATTTTTCCTTGACCTTCCTGCACCGCAGCATTGATAGCTGGTTTGATGTTGGGGTAGAGCAAGCCCTGGAAGATTCGCTACAACTGGGACGAAGTTCCCTTGATTTGCGAAAGCGTGAGGCTTTAAAGAAAACCCGTCTTATCGCCGATGAAATTCCTACGGTGCCAGCAGAACTTCTGGTGGTCTATCTGAATGACGCCCGCATACAGTATTCAGCCAATGAATTAACCCTTGTGGGCGCCAGTGGTGTCATTCTAGGCTCGAGTAGCGAAAACTCTACGGAGTTACCTGTGGCACTAGCCAGTACTGAATATGGGGAATTAGCCGAAACTGATCATTATCTTAAACTGGAACAGGATCCCGATCTCGGGTTACAGATTCGTGTGGTAGTTCCGGTCTCGGGATTCTCCGCCATTGAAAAAAATAAAACCCTGCAAAGTTTGTTTCCCATTACGGATCAGGTGAATGAATTGACCCAGGCTGTGCAACAGGCGAATGAAAAATACAGTGAACTTTCGGTATTACGGGGGCCTCTGAAAACCAGTTTTACCCTGGCACTATCGTTGGTCTGGTTGTTGAGTGTGTTATCCGCAATCCTAATCGCATTTTTATCTGCCCGACGCTTGGTATCTCCGATCAATAACCTGGTTGAGGCGACTCAGGCAGTTGCCGCGGGTGATTACGAAAGACAACTGGAGGTTTCCGGTGATGATGAACTGGATTTTCTGACACGCTCTTTCAATACCATGATGCGTAAGATTTCTCGTGCACGGGCAATTGCCGACCAGAGTCAGTTAATGGAAGCCTTGCAAAAAAACTATCTGGGTTCCGTGCTAGAGCATATCAACTCAGGTGTATTAACCATTGACGAAAATGGATTGATCAAGCGTGGCAATCGGGCAGCTGAAATGATTTTCGGTCTTGATCCGAATTGTTTCTCTGATCAGCCCATTGGGCAGGTGGTCACGCGTTACCCGCAGCTGGAATCTTTTTTTGAGGTCATCAAACAACAGATCAAACAAAATCAGGAGTGGCAGGAAGAGGTTACCGTATTTACCCCCAATGGTCGCAAGATTCTTCGTGTGCGCGGTACTGAATTGGAAAATAGTTACCAGGATACCCGCGAACATGTCCTGGTAATCGATGACCTTACGGAGTTGATCCAGGCACAAAAAGATTCTGCCTGGAGCGAGATGGCGCGTCGACTGGCACATGAGATAAAAAACCCGTTAACCCCCATTCAATTATCGGCTGAAAGATTACAACGTAAACTGGCCGGGCAAATGGATAATGAACGCCAGGACATGCTTGATCGTTATACCCATACTATTGTACAGCAGGTTGAAGCCATGAAATCCATGGTAAATACATTCACTGATTATGCACGGGCACCCAGTCAGCATATGGAAGCGGTGAATCTGAATTCCATGCTCAAGGAAGTTATGGAGTTATATCGCGATAACCATCGCCAAGTAGACATCGAGTTTTCATTGGATGAATGTATTCAACCCATACAAGCGGATGCGGTACGCCTCAGGCAGTTAATTCATAACCTGGTCAAAAATGCTATTGAGGCTGTTCATGATGAGGGGTGGCTCCGCGTTTGCACTCGATGTGTGCAGGAATACGGCAATGATTATGTTGAGATGTCCTTTTTGGATAGTGGTCATGGCATCGATGAAGACATTATTGATAATCTTTTTGATCCTTATGTCACTTCTAAAAGTTCAGGCAGTGGTTTGGGATTAGCCATTGTTAAAAAGATCGTTGAAGAACACGGTGGCCGGGTATGGGCTGAAAATGAAGCTGAAGGCGGGGCTAAGATTACATTAAGACTACCTGCTTTAGTCGATAAGAATCACGCGGAATAAATGAACCAATGAATACCAAAATATTAGTAGTGGATGATGAACCGGATATTCGTTCCTTGTTAAAGGATATATTAGAGGACGAGGGTTATGATGTGGATCTCGCCGAGAATGCACATCAGGCCAATCTGCGTAAATCAGAGTTTGCCCCCGATCTTGTTTTACTGGATATCTGGATGCCGGAAATGGATGGAGTGAGCCTGTTAAAACAATGGAGTGAAAAAAACGAGTTAACCAGTCCGGTGGTTATGATGTCTGGTCATGGTACTGTTGAGACTGCGGTAGAGGCCACACGCTTTGGTGCTTTTGATTTCGTCGAAAAACCCCTGTCGATGGCCAAGTTATTGCACACGGTTAAAAACGCGTTGGCCAATGTGGAAACCGATCAGCAGGAAGTGACTCAAAACCTGGAAATGCCGGTAGGAAACAGCCAGTTAATGCAAAAACTACGGCAGTCCATGCAAGAGATGGCAGGTAATCTTAAGCCAGTGTTCCTGCACGGAAAAGCTCCTGTTGAACTGGTCATCTGGGCCAATTATCTGACCTCATTACAACCCGCACATGTATTATTGAAGACCGGGCTTGATGATTTACCAGAATATCAGCAGGCGCTGGATCATAATGTGCTGGTGCCTGAGGTGACTGACCTCAGTGTTGATCAACAACGTTTATTATTAATGTTATTACAGCGTTCCGCTTTACCGGGTAGCCGGGGTCGATTGATCGTGGCCAGTCAGTACGACCATGAGAGTCTACAGGGGAAAAATGACATCCTTCCTGAGTTGGCTGAATTCTGGCGTAATGCCCTGTTAATCCCTTCACTCAATGATCGAATTGAAGATATTCCCGAATTGCTTGAATATTATGTGACGTGGTTCAGTGACCATGAGTCTTTACCTTATCGCCACTTTGGGGTGGCGGCGCAGAATATGATCCGTAATTACCATTGGCACGGAGGAATCATTCAGCTCAAACAGGTGATCCGACAAATACTGACCTATAGTGATAACAATGAGGTTGATCTTGCGGAGATCCAGTCAATTTTGCCCCAACATCAAAGAGCGGAATCGCTGGAAAGTGGAGATAAAATGCAAATCGCCGTCGACCTTAACATGGATATGCGTGAAGCCCGCGAGTTTTTTGAGCGTCAATATCTGCAAAAACAACTAGAACTTTGTGGTTACAATGTGGCTGAACTGGCACGTAAAATAGGTCAGGAAAGGACTAATTTATATCGTAAATTGAAAGTCTTAGGCTTGCAAACCAGGAAATAAAAATGAATATCATCATTCTGGGTGCCGGTCAGGTCGGTTCCTCGGTGGCCTCGGAGTTAGCCAAGGAAGAAAGTAACGAGATAACCGTAATCGATGTCGATCAGGCCATTCTCTCGGAATTACAGGACCGTCTTGATCTGCGTACCATAAATGGTAATGGGTCCTATCCTTCGGTACTAGAAAATGCCGGCGCTGATGATGCCGATATGCTCATTGCACTCACGAATAGCGATGAGATCAATATGGTAGCTTGTCAGATTGCCGCCACGCTGTTTCATACGCCTACTAAAATTGCCCGTATTCGTTCTCAGGAATACATGCAAAAAACACAGTTATTTGGACAGGATTCAATACCGGTAGATGTGACTATAAGCCCGGAAAATCTGGTTACGGAATATATTCATCACCTTATTGAACATCCGAGTGCTCTACAGGTACTTGATTTCGCAGGGGGTAAGGTTCAGCTGGTGGCGGTCAAAGCTTATGATAATGGTCCCTTGGTCGGCCATGCGTTGAAAACGATACGTAAACATATCCCCGGTGTGGATATGCGGGTGGCGGCAATTTTTCGTCAGGGCCAATCCATATTACCATCCGCTGAGCAGGTCATTGAGGTTGATGACGAGGTGTTTTTCGTTGCCGCGCGCAAACATATACCTACCGTAATCGCAGAAATGCGTAAGCTCGATAAACCCATTAAACGCGTGATGCTGGCGGGTGGCGGTAACATTGGTGGCCAATTGGCTTCGTTACTGGAGCGGCATGTTCAGGTTAAGGTTATTGAAACTGATAAGAAGCGAGCCAAATATTTATCGGGTGTTTTACATTCTTCAATCGTTTTGCATGGTGATGCTGCAGACCCCGATTTGTTGCTGGAAGAAAATATCGAAGCCATGGACGTATTTTGTGCCCTTACCAATGATGATGAGGCCAATATATTATCGGCAATGCTGGCGAAACGCCTGGGCGCGAGAAAAGTGATGTCTCTGATCAATCGTCCTGCTTACGTTGACCTGGTGGAAAGTGGCATGATTGATATTGCGTTATCTCCCCACCAGGTGACGATAGGTGCAATGCTGGCGCATATACGTCGAGGTGATGTCGTCGCTGTCCATGCTTTACGTAGAGGATCAGCTGAAGCCATTGAGGCTATTGCTCATGGAGATCGCACCTCCTCAAAAGTGGTTGGACGACGCATAGATGAGCTAAAATTACCCAAGGGCACAACAATAGGTGCCATAGTCAGGGGCGATGATGTGATCATTGCTCATCATGATACGGTTGTTGAATCAGAAGATCACGTTATACTGTTTTTGACTGATAAACGAGATATCGGGGATGTTGAAAAGTTGTTTCAGGTCGCCTTTACCTACATATAAAAATCGGGAACCTTTCAAGTAATGCAATACCTGGTAATACTGAGGATACTTGGCCTTTTACTGATGGTGTTTAGTATCACCATGTTACCACCAGTCTTGGTAGACCTAATCTATCAAGAGAATTATAGCCTGCCATTCTTGGAGTCATTTGCAATCATTCTGGTCAGTGGCATGTTGTTGTTTTTGCCCTTAAGAAATTACTCAAATGACTTAAGATTACGAGATGGCTTCATGGTTGTGGTCATGTTCTGGTTTGTTCTGGGGAGTGCGGGTGGTATCCCCCTTTACCTTTCTGGTATCAATAATATATCGGTAACCGATGCAGTGTTTGAGGCAATTTCCGGATTGACAACAACCGGTGCCACCGTGATCGTAGGATTGGATAACCTGCCACATTCCATTTTGTTTTATCGTCAGCAACAGCAATGGCTGGGGGGGATGGGTATTATTGTCTTAGCCGTGGCCGTGTTACCCATGCTGGGTATAGGGGGTATGCAGCTATATCGTGCTGAAACTCCAGGGCCTGTTAAAGATACCAAGCTGACACCGCGCATCACTGAAACAGCCAAAGCACTTTGGTACATTTATCTGGGCCTGACCATCAGTTGTGGGCTTGCCTACTGGCTGGCAGGAATGAATACTTTTGATGCAATTTCGCATGCCTTTTCTACAGTTGCTATCGGTGGATTCTCGACACATGATGCCAGCATGGGGTATTTTCAGAACCCTGGTATTGAGCTGATAGCCATTATTTTTATGTTGTTGTCAGGAGCGAACTTTGCCTTACATTTTGCTTCCTGGCGTCATAAAAGGCTCACACCTTATCTCCATGATACAGAGTTCAAAACCTATTTGATGGTCTTGTTCAGTGTCAGTGTCGTAACCATTTCCTATCTATTGTTTACCAAGACCTTTGAGTCTACATCGGAAGGTATTATCGAGGGCTTGTTTCAGGTGGTATCCATTGGCACTACGACCGGTTTTACCACCCAGGAATATTACACCTGGCCGGGATTTCTGCCGGTTTTACTGTTGTATATCAGTTTTATGGGGGGCTGTGCAGGCTCTACTGGAGGTGGTATCAAGGTCATCAGGATATTGTTACTGTTTAAACAGGGGGCCCGGGAATTGCGCCGTCTGGTGCATCCTTCTGGACAGTTTACCGTTAAAATTGGTAAGAAACCGGTGCCGGACAATGTCATTGAAGCTGTTTGGGGTTTTTTTGCCGCATATTTTGCGATTTCGGCTTTAATGATCCTGGTATTGATGGCATCCGGATTAAACCAGGATACTGCGTTTTCGGCCGTGGCGGCCTGTTTAAATAACCTTGGGCCTGGCCTGGATCAGGTGGGGCAGAATTTTGCTTCGATCAATGACTTTGCCAAGTGGGTCTTATGCCTCGCCATGCTGCTTGGACGCCTGGAGATTTTTACGCTTTTGGTGCTGTTCACCCCCGGGTTCTGGCGTAAATAATTTAAAGTTTTTTCGGCGTGCCTAACCATTAAGATCCTCTCCACGCATCAAGGGTTTTAATGTTGAAATCAATGTCTTAAAGGTATGCGGATAATCACTTTCCTGGGTCGCGAGTAGGTTTTTCATTTGCACCCTCTGTGTGGGCTGGGCAAAACAAGCTGGGCAATTATCCGTGATGACGGGTAATTTTGCGGTAATGGCGAAATCCATGAGCTGCCGCTCGCGTGCAAAAACCAGGGGTCGAATGATTCTCAGATCTCCTTCATCATTGACATAATGGGCTTTCATGGTTTTTAAATGGCCACCGTGGAAGGCGGACATCAGGAAACTTTCTGCCAGATCATCGAGATGCTGTCCTAGCGCAATGACATTATAGTCGTGCTGCCGTGCTGTTTTATAGATCAGGCCTCTTCGCATGCGTGAACAAAAGGCACAAAAAGAATCCTTTTTCATATGCTTCTGAGCCAGATGTACCACGGGTTCACTCACGTAAAAATATTCGATACCCAAATGTTTTAAATAGGCCTTTAATGGTGAGGGATCAAAGTCATCGCTTTGTGGATCGATAGTCACTGCGCCCAGTTTAAATGCTATCGGTGCATGTTGCTGAAAATGGTACAGTATGTGCAAAAGGGATAGGGAATCCTTGCCACCACTGACAGCGACCAACAGTCGGTCATTCGCCTTTATCATGTCAAACTCGGCAATAGCCTTGCCGACAGGACGCAAGAGTTTTTTGGGTGGCTTGATAAACATGGATCAGGACAGTCCAGGCATGCGAAAGGATGTAAAGTTGTGGAAATTTGTTTTTGGAAGTATGACTTTTAAGTGCGTAAAAAAAAAGCCTCAATCAATCCATGATTGAGGCTTTGATGAGCGTCCTGGCCCGTGATTGACTTAAAATACATCCTTGAGATAGTGCCTTCCTGATAAAGCAACCCTGCTTAAGCGGTTCATTTCCTTTTTCGGCTCTATCCTTAGAACGTGGTAGTATGATCACATGAGCAAGATAGGGTTTAAAGTGCCAATGCCCGATGTTAATGTCATCATAAGTCTCAAAAAAATGTAAGAATAATCCTACACGGAATATAAACATGCTTTTTCCCGCTATTAATCCCGATAGTCAATTCCATTTCAGAGTGTCCGACTTGCATGAACTCTATGTTGAAGAATGTGGAAATCCTGAGGGTATCCCCATCGTTTTTATTCACGGTGGCCCGGGTGCCAGTTGTGAACCGGCCCACCGGCGTTATTTTGATCCTGAAAAATACCGCATTATTCTATTTGATCAACGCGGCAGCGGTAAATCCCGGCCTCATGCCAGTCTAGAACAGAATACAACCCAGGACCTCATTGCGGATATGGAAAAAATACGTCAGCACCTGGATATTGATGCCTGGGTGTTGTTTGGGGGGTCCTGGGGTTCCACCCTGGCTTTGGCTTATGCTGAAGATCACCCGGAACGGGTGCTGGGTCTGATCCTCAGAGGCGTATTCTTATGCCGAGCGCAAGACATTCACTGGTTCTACCAAAAAGGGACTTCTCGACTATTTCCTGAAGCCTGGAAAGCCTTTATCCATCCCATTCCTGAAGCGGAAAGGGATAACCTGGTTACCGCTTATTATGGGCGATTAACCAGTGAAAATGAATTGGAGCGTATGGCTGCTGCCAAGGCTTGGTCAATCTGGGAGGGTAGTACAGCCACCTTAAGGCCTAATCATGCTGTCCTGGATTATTTTGCGGATCCCCATATTGCCCTCAGTATCGCCCGTATAGAATGCCACTATTTTGTTAATCAGTGCTTCTTCACAGAAAATCAGCTGTTACAGAATGTCTATAAAATTAAACATATCCCGGGTTTCATTGTGCATGGCCGATATGATGTCATCTGTCCAATAGATCAATCTTTTGAATTACATGCCCTGTGGCCAGAAAGCCAATTGAAGATTATTCCTGATGCGGGTCATGCGGTATCCGAGAGTGGAATTACTCAGGCGCTGGTAGACAGTACCAATGCCATGTTACGAATACTTTCGTGATTGCTTTATTGCAAAGAGTACGCGAAGCTCGAGTTGAAATTAATCACTCGATCGTGGGTCAAATAGGCCAGGGATTGCTGGTGTTTGTTGGATTTGAACCCTCGGATAATAAAGTTACGGTAAAACGGCAGTTGGATCGTCTGCTGGCCTATCGAATTTTTGCTGATCAAGATGAAAAAATGAACCTTTCGTTGCTAGATATTGAAGGTGGATTGTTGTTGGTGCCCCAGTTTACCCTTACTGCAGATACCACACGCGGCAGGCGACCGAGTTTCACGAGCGCTGCTGCACCGCAGCTAGGGCAAGAATTGTTTGATTATTTATGTGATCAAGCTCGCAATGATTACCAGGAGGTGGCTACTGGAACGTTTGGTGCGGATATGCAAGTACACCTACAAAATGATGGTCCGGTCACCTTTATTTTGAATTAGAGAGGAAGTTATGCTGAATTTTAGTCTGAAGATAATGATGATGCTCATCGTGTCAGGAATGGTGCAGGCCTCAGATCTTGCACGTGAGCAGCGCATGATGGATGAAGTTGCTGATACCATCTTGGATGGTGAGGTTGAGATGCTCAGTGCCGAAGACCTGGAGTTTTTTAGTATTTATACTGAAGCTGAAGAGGCCAGGGGTGCGGTATTGGTGCTCCATGGTCGCGGCTTTCATCCCGATTGGGCGGATACGATTAATCCTTTGAGAGTCGGACTGATAGAACATGGTTGGAACACACTTTCCATCCAGTTGCCCGTGTTGGAAAAAACAGCGAAATATTATGATTACGTTCCAATTTTTGGTGAAGCAATTCCTCGAATTGAAGCCGCTATTGATTATTTGTTGAAACAGGGTAATCAAAAAATTATTCTCATTGCGCATAGTTGCGGAGTGCATATGGCCATGCATTACGTACGTGAAAAAGGAGAAGGACGTTTCGATGCGTTTGTAGGTATTGGGATGGGCGCCACGGATTACAAACAACCTATGCGACAACCCTTGCCGCTGGATCAAATGAAAAAACCTCTACTGGATATTTATGGCGGTGATGATTACCCGGCCGTACATCGCTTGGCGGCCCTGAGAGCGCAAATGCAGGAGGACGGTAGTTCACTGTCTGAACAGATTAAGGTTGATGGTGCCAATCATTATTTTACCGATAAAGGTGACATCTTGGTTGAAACGGTAGCGAACTGGTTAGAAAAATTAAAATGATACCGTGGTTTGGGGTATATTTTTAATGCCCGGGGCTATATTATCTGCATCCGAATTTAGTACTCATTAATTCCATGTCACAACGTATAGCGACGGTTACAAGAGATACCCTGGAAACCCAGATCACGGTTACTATTAACCTGGATGGTGAGGGAAAATCCAGCTTTTCCACAGGCATTCCATTCCTGGAGCACATGTTGGACCAGATCGCACGTCACGGGCTCATCGATCTGGATATCAGCGCCAAAGGCGACTTGCACATCGATGACCATCATACCGCTGAAGACATCGGGATTACCCTGGGTCAGGCATTTATCCAGGCGTTGGCAGATAAAAAAGGTATTCAACGTTATGGTTTTGCTTATGTACCACTGGATGAAGCGCTTTCACGGGTAGTGATTGATTTTTCCGGTCGCCCCGGCATTGAATATCGGGTGCAGTACCCGCGCGCGCGTATTGGCGCTTTTGACGTCGATCTCATCCATGAATTCTTTCAAGGTTTTGTCAACCATGCGCTTGCAACTGTGCATATCGATAACATCAGCGGGCAAAATGCACACCATATCGCTGAGACCATTTTTAAAGCTTTTGGTCGGGCGGTGAGAATGGCGATCAGTTTTGATGAACGTATGTCTGGCATCATTCCTTCAACTAAGGGTAGCCTCTAGTTAAATTCACCCATGATTGACCTTATGCAGGATTCTTAATGCAAACCATTGCCGTTATCGATTATGGTATGGGTAATTTGCGCTCTGTCACCAAAGCACTGGAACACGTCGTTAGTAACAATCAGCGCGTGATTCTAACTTCCGCGCAAAAGGAAGTAGCTGCTGCTGATAAAGTAGTTTTTCCAGGGCAGGGAGCTGCCAGGGATTGTATGCGTGCAATTGACGATTATGAATTACGCGACACTATTATCAATGTGGCCAGAAATAAGCCATTCCTGGGGATCTGCATGGGCATGCAAGTGTTGGTTCACGCCAGTGAAGAAAATGGAGGGACTGATTGTTTGTCATTGTTTCCTGGTGAAGTGAAATATTTCGGTGACCATTTGGTCAATACAAAGGGAGAAAAATTGAAAGTCCCACACATGGGCTGGAACCAGGTTCAACAAACCCGTCCTCATCCCTTGTGGCGGGGTATCAAAGATAACAGTCGATTTTATTTTGTGCATAGCTACTACCTTGAAACCGAGACGGCAGACCTGGAAACCGGTCATTGCCATTATGGTAAATCCTTTACCTGTGCAATCGCCAAAGACAATGTATTTGCAATGCAATGTCATCCGGAGAAAAGTGCAGACGCGGGATTACAACTATTAACTAATTTTGTTCAGTGGGACGGCCAATCATGATACTCATACCTGCAATTGACATAAAACAGGGCCAATGTGTTCGATTACGTCAAGGCAAGATGGAAGATACGACCGTCTTTTCAGATGATCCGGTGGCGATGGCTGGCCAGTGGGTCAAGCAGGGAGCGCATCGATTACACCTGGTAGACTTGGATGGGGCTTTTGTCGGTGAGCCAGTCAATGCTGATGTGATTGAAAATATCTCAGCCGCTTTCCCCGATCTGCCCATTCAAATTGGTGGGGGTATTCGAAATGTAGAAACGGTGGAGGCCTATCTTGCAGCCGGCGTAGAGTTTGTCATTATCGGTACTCAAGCCGTTAGAAATCCTGAGTTTGTCACTGAGTTGTGCGCTGAATTTCCCGGTCATGTGATTGTGGGGATAGATGCCAAAAATGGCTTGGTAGCGGTGCAGGGGTGGGCAGAATCCTCCGATACATCGGCGGAGCATCTGGCACAGAGATTCGAAGACCAGGGCGTATCCGCCATTGTGTATACCGATATTAGTCGTGACGGCATGATGCAGGGTGTCAATGTGGTTGCAACTCAACATCTTGCTGAAGCGATTTCCATACCGGTGATTGCCTCGGGGGGAGTGACGAATATCGATGATATCAAGCAATTGAATAGTGTTAAGGAGGCTGGTATCGATGGTGTCATCATTGGACGGGCGTTGTATGAAGGGACTATCAGTTTAACTGAAGCACAGGCGTTTATAGATGGTCACTAGTGATGAGAAAAAAAGATGGGATTAGCCAAACGTATTATCCCATGCTTGGATGTCGATAATGGTCGTGTGGTCAAGGGTGTTAAGTTCGTTGAGATACGCGATGCTGGGGATCCGGTAGAAAATGCTCGTCGTTATAATCTTGAAGGTGCCGATGAACTGACTTTTCTGGATATTACGGCCAGCTCTGATAACAGGGATACGATGGTTCACGTGGTAGAGGATGTGGCGAGTGAGGTATTTATACCTTTGACTGTCGGTGGGGGTATACGTGAAATCGCCGATGTGCGAAAAATGCTTAACGCCGGAGCCGACAAAGTGGGCATTAATACGGCAGCCGTTTTTAACCCGGATTTTGTAAAACAGGCCGCTGATAAATTTGGTTCCCAATGTATTGTGGTGGCAGTGGATGCCAAAAAGGTTAGCCAGCCCGAAGAACTCAATCGCTGGGAGATCTTTACCCATGGAGGCCGCAAGCGAACCGGTATCGATGCACTGGAATGGGTACAGCGTATGGATGAATATGGAGCCGGCGAAATTCTCTTAACCAGTATGGACCGTGACGGTACCAAGCAGGGTTTTGATAATGAATTGACGCGCGCTGTCTCAGAGGCTGTGAAGATTCCGGTCATTGCTTCGGGCGGTGTGGGAACGCTTCAGCACATGGCTGATGGTGTATTGGAAGGCAAAGCCGATGCGGTATTGGCAGCCAGTATTTTTCATTTTGGAGAATACCGGATCAGTGAAGTGAAAGCCCATATGAAAAGCTGTGGCATCGAGGTGCGAGAATGAACTCGGCCGTGCTCGATATGCTCAAATGGGATGAGCAGGGCTTGGTACCTGCGATTGCACAAGATGCAGACAGTCACGAAATACTCATGATGGCGTGGATGAACCGAGACGCACTGCAGTTAACCATGGAAAAACAGCAGGCAGTTTACTGGTCAAGATCCAGGCAAAAACTCTGGTTCAAAGGAGAGGAATCGGGTCATGTACAGGAAGTCCAGGAAATCAGAATTGACTGTGATGCTGATGTGGTTCTATTGCAGGTTAAACAAATCGGTGGCATTGCCTGTCACACCGGAAGAAAACGGTGTTTTTTTCGGGTGTTAAGCAATGGTGAATGGCAAGAGGATGAAGCCATCCTCAAGGATCCCACCGAAATTTATCAATGAAGACAAGAGCATGAGTAATGATATACTTATACGTTTGATGGATGTGCTTGAAGCACGTAAACAGGCTGATGCCGATGCATCCTATGTGGCGAGCTTGTATCAAAAGGGTTCGGATGCAATCCTGAAAAAAATTGGAGAGGAATCCGCTGAAACCATCATTGCTGGAAAAAACGGGGATGATGAGCAAATAATTTATGAAATGGCCGACCTGTGGTTCCATAGCCTGGTGTTACTGGCGCACAAGGAATTATCAGTCGAGCAGGTTTTACAAGAACTGGATCGCCGATTTGGCCTGTCAGGGCATGAAGAAAAGGCATCCAGGAAACAATCTTAAGAGGTGAAATATGGGTTTTGGAGGAATTAGTATCTGGTCGCTGTTGTTGATTCTGGCCATTGTGGTGCTGTTATTTGGAACTAAAAAATTGCGCAACGTGGGGTCTGATCTGGGCGGTGCGATTCGCAGTTTTAAAAAGTCTGTCAAGGAAGAGGACGATAATGCCGCTAAAGCAGGAAAAGACAGCGGTAATGTGATCGAGGGAAAGGTCAGCGAGGACAAGGATAAAGTTTAATCCATCATGTTCGATTTTGGCTTTGCCGAGATGCTGGTTATCGGCATCGTGGCATTACTGGTCATCGGACCAGAGCGATTACCCTCGGTAGCTAGAAAAGCCGGCACCTACTTTGCACGCATTCGTCGTTTCGTGACCAATGTGCGTGCTGATGTGGAACGTGAATTTCGTACCGACGAATTACAGAAAATGCTTGAACAACAGAAGGATGAGTTGCAATCCTTGCGTAATGTAGTCAACGAAACTCGCAAGGATATTGATCTGGAATCGATAGAAAAAACCATTCGTGATACCGGCGAAGAGGTCATGTCAGATGAAAGCCATGCCCAATCGGATAAAGACAAGGAAGATGGCGCCGAAAAAGATAAACCCAACGTCAATGAATATCTTCCTTAATGGCTGAGACCGAGCAACAACCGGAGGAGAAAAGCGAATCTTCCTCAATGGGTTTGATGTCGCATTTGATTGAATTGCGTGACCGCTTGTTACGTATCGTCTTGGCCATTTTATTCATATTCCTGTGCCTATTTTATTGGGCCAACGATATTTATACTTATCTGGCCGGGCCATTAACCCAACATCTGCCGGAAGGGTCACAGATGATAGCGATTGATGTCGCTTCACCTTTCCTGACACCCTTCAAACTGGTCCTGATGCTGTCGATATTTCTCGGGATGCCTTATATCCTTTACCAAATCTGGGCATTTGTAGCCCCGGGTCTGTACAAGCATGAAAAACGCCTGGCCGGTCCGCTACTCGCCTCCAGTATTATATTGTTTTATTGCGGCATGGCTTTTGCCTTTTACGTGGTTTTTCCCCTGGTATTTGGTTTTTTTACCTCGGTGGGTCCAGAAATGGTCAGTATTTCCACGGATATCGGACGTTATCTTGATTTCGTCATTTCCCTGTTTTTTGGTTTTGGCATTGCTTTTGAAGTACCGATTGCCACCATCATTTTGGTAGCCATGGGGATGACTACACCAGCCAAATTAGCTGAGAAACGCCCTTTTGTAATCGTTGGGGCTTTTGTGATTGGCATGTTATTGACACCGCCCGATATTATTTCCCAGGTTTTGTTGGCAGTTCCGATGTGGTTGTTATTCGAAGCCGGTGTGATTGCATCGAGTTACATTTTTGCGGATAAACTCAAAAAGGAAGCAGAAGAGGAAGCGGCCATGGCCGCTGAACAAGAACAGGCCGCTGCTACTAGTACGGTTTACGGAGATGAGTTTGATGTGGTTGATGATCCCGCACTGGATGCCAATGATAGTGGCCATGCGGATTACGAACCCTTAACGGATGAAGAAATGGAAGCTGAAATGAATCGTATCGAGGAAGAGGAGTATTACTACGACGATGACGATGAGGAAGATACCGCTGAACAACCCACTGCCGATGACTCCAAGGAAAAAAAATAAAGCCCCATTCTCCTCCTAGCCTGATGGATGTTTAATCCAGCGGTTATTCCAGAATAACTGCATTTTTCTATCATTCTGCCGATAGTATTCGGCATGAACAGATTCAAGCCCATAAGACTGACGGTCACACTTTTGATGTTACTTCCTATCAATAGCGCCGTTGCGTTTGAATTATTGGGTATAGACGTGATCAATACGCGCAAAGATGCCTTCAGGCAGGCCCTCAAGGCTACGGGAGTTGAATTGATTTCGGAGGCGGGCGAGGATCAATTTTTTGACAGTTATTCCAGCCAAAATCTGTTGCCAGGTTCCAAACGGCTTTACCTCGGTTTTGTCAAAAAAGACGACCGGTTTGCATTTGCTGAATACGAATTTATGGGTCTTCAGCAATCCCTATTACTCAATAAACTGAGAGAAAAGTATGGGCGTTATCGCGAGCGTAAGGGGCGCTTCCTATCTGATTTTGAGTATCTCTGGAGCCAGAATGGTATTAACATTTCTCTTATGACAGACTGGGATCAGTATCGAACGCGACTGATTTATGCACATCCGGAGGCCTTGACAGCATTACAACAGGAATTCCTTGAGTATCAACAAAAAAACCGGGAAGCTTCTTCCGCGTTCAATTTAAATGCCTTTTAGATTCATTTTACAAAGCTAGCGCAAACCATCAATCCCAATAAAATTGAATAAAAGGGTAAATATTAAGCCGTTTATCTAATTTTTGTGCGGGTTATCACAGGTTTTTAGTGAAATTGAGGTGATATCCAGCTTTTTCTGTTAAACTCTTTTTAAATCAACTGTTTAATGAAAAATGAATTTTCCTTCTTCGATCACCAGTGCTTATACAGGTCTGCAAACCCAGACTCAACGTCTGGAACGAAACGTTGCGGAAGTTTCGCGCATTGAGGCGACTGCTGGCCGTGTCAGCTCGACCCAGGATCGTGCATTGGTTGAGCAACTCGATATCATTAACAGTATGCAGGCCAATGCTCGTTCACTCGAAGCAGCCAGTGAACGAATCGGTACTTTAATCGATATCAAGGTCTAAGATTCTATATTGCTATAGTTACTGGCTACAAGCACTGAAGCCTCCGCTTAGGGGCTCATTAACGTATTAATCCCCTCAACTCGGCAAATAGAGTAAAAGGTTGTTATCAAACCCTTAAGTTTTTACCCGCCAAGCCGATACATGCAGATATCATCAAAAAGCGATATCTATCATGAGAAGTTTCAAAATACCTGCGTTATTGATAAAACATAAAATCTGGATTGGGTTTTCGCTCTTATTAATACTTTTAGTTATCAATGCGACTATTTCCGTAATGCATCTGAGATCAACTCAGACTACCGTCCATTCCGTCATTGAGCAATCCCAACCCCTGGTTCTTGCCGCCCATCAATTTAATGGTTACCTGGCCCAAGCCGCTGGCGCATTAAGTAATTACTTATTAACCAAAAACGATAAACAACGTCAGAACTACCAGAATGATCTGTGGCAGGCTTCGGATATGCTTGCGCAGATGGAAGCCATGGAAACGGTTCAGATATCCCCTGATCTTGCGATAGAGATTGAGGCTATGAAAAATGCTTTGGTGACCTTCCAGGGTTATGAAAAAAGGATGTTGGGCCTGGCGAAAAATAACCTGGAAAATGAGACTGCTTTGGCTTATGCCGCCGAACATTTGAATCCTAATTTTATCACCTTGTTGGGATCAATATCCGCGATGATCAGTTCTGAAGATGAGGAAGAAGTCAGCAGCGAGCGAAATCAGTGGTTAAATTTGATGCATGAAACCCGATACAATTTTCAGAAACTGATGTCAGATTTGCGAATTTATTTAAATCAGCCAACGGCTTCCACTCGGGAAAACCTGGAAAGCAGTTTTGAGGTCGTCGTCATGTTGGTGGAAAAATTTGATCAATATCAGGATTTTTATAATTTTGAGCAGGAAGAAGGTGTTGAAACCGTACAAAATATTTTGGGCCTATACAAAAAACACCTCCCCGTATTGATAGAAATTAATGAAGGTCCACAACGTCGCCTGGATGTGCATTTACTCGACTCCGAAATACTGCCGTTGTTGGCTGCCCTGGAAGATCAGATCGATACTTTGGTCTATGATAAGTCGACGCTTATGCAACAAAGTAGTCAGGATTTACTGACCGATGTTGAAACGGGTATGAAGGCTCAGTTGATACTAACCAGTCTGGGATTGGTTTTTGGTGTGCTGGTAGCCTTTACTATTATCCGTATGGTCACGCGTCCACTCAATCAGACCGTGGCAGCCCTGGAAGATGTTGCGCAAGGAGAGGGCGATTTAACCCGTCGCTTGGCGGTTAAAAATAAGGATGAATTTGGGCAGCTTGCAGATGCTTTCAACCAGTTTTCCGATAAGCTCCAGACCCTGATGAGAGAGGTCTCTAAAAGTAGTGCCGAACTGATTGCAGAATCAGGTCATATGGCCCAGGCAGTGGGTGATACTAAATCCGATATCAGCACACAAAGTGAACAGATCAACCAAATTACCACGGCGATTGATTCTATGTCGCTTAAGATCAAAACAGTAGCAGAGCATACAGCACAAGCCGCAGAGTTGGCAGAGAAAACCAGTCAGCATGCCAATGAGGGTAACGAGATTGTGCAACAATCATTCAAATCTAGTGATGAGTTGGCCAACGATGTTGATAAGGCTTCCGATGTTATTAATGAGTTGGAAAATGATGTGGTTAACATCAGTAGTGTGCTCGATGTTATCCGGGGTATTGCTGAACAGACGAATCTATTGGCTTTGAATGCGGCAATTGAAGCGGCTCGCGCAGGTGAACAGGGTCGTGGTTTTGCTGTCGTTGCTGATGAAGTCAGGACACTGGCCTCCAGAACACAGGCCTCTACGGAAGAGATTCAAAAAATGATTCAACGTTTGCAGGATGGTTCCCAGCAAGCAGTTACTGTGATGAACGGAGGCAAGCAAAAGGCGGAAGCGGGTTTGCAGCTATCAAGGGAGGCGGGGGATTCGCTGGACGAAATATCAGCGGTCATTCAAAGTATGCTTAATATGAATCGAGAAATTGCCGTATCAACGGATCAGCAAGGACATTCAGCGAGTCAAATCAATCAAAATATTTCGGCCATCAATCAATTGGCAGGACAAACCACTAACAGTGCAGAAAAAATGGCCAATGCCAGTCAAAAGGTCAATCAATTAAGTGAACAGTTACAGCGCTTGATTGGTCACTTCAAGGTTTAACCATCAATGTAACTGAATCTCGCCTGAGCCAAATCCTCAGGCTTTTTTCATTACTTTAAATATTTTGAGGGTAGTGCCTATATAAGGACTTTATTGTATACTGTTAATCCCTTATTAATCAGTCTCATATAGGAATTTCAATGCCCGAAGCGAGATCTGTCCCGCGCAGACCTACTTTGCTTATCATACTTGACGGATTCGGTATGAATCCGAGCAAGGTCAATAATGCTGTCATCGAGGCTGATACGCCAAATTTTGACCGTTATTTTTCCTCTTATCCTCATACTGCTCTGGAAGCTTCTGGTATCGGTGTCGGACTGCCGGTTGGGCAAATGGGTAATTCTGAAGTGGGGCATATGACCATTGGTTGTGGTTCAATCGTCAAGCAGGATCTGATTCGAATTGATGATTCCATTGAAGATGAAAGTTTTTTTTCCAATCCGGCGTTCATGGGGGCAATTAAAGACGCTAAAAAGTATGATCGTCCGTTGCACCTGATTGGGCTCGTTTCGGATGGAGGTGTGCACAGTCACATTAATCACCTCATTGCGTTGATCAAATTATGTTCAAGGCATGACGTGCTGGCCCAGTTACATATCATCACTGACGGGCGTGATACGCCACCAAAATCCGCCATTGATTTTATGCCCGATATCGAACTGGCCCTGGATGAATATGGCGGGATTATTGGTACGGTTTCCGGTCGTTATTATGCGATGGATAGAGATCGTCGTTGGTCCCGGACGCAATTGGCATGGGATGCACTGGTAAAAGGTGAAGGCAATAAAGCCAAGAATATTACTCTGGCTATTCAGGATGCTTATGAAGCCGGTGAAACGGATGAATTTATCAAACCAACGATCTTACCGGATTTTATTCCTATCGAAAAAGAAGATGAATTGATCTTCTTTAATTTCCGTAATGATCGTTCCAGGCAGCTGACGGCTGCATTAAGTCATGGTGAATTCAGCTGTTTTGATCGGGGTGACTTTGAGCCTATTACGGTAACCTGCATGACGCAGTATGACCCTGAGTTTTTATCTCCTATCGCATTTCCACCCGAGCGTCCGAAGCTGACATTGGGCAGTATCATTAGTCAGGCGGGATATCGCCAGTTACATTGTGCGGAAACTGAAAAATATCCTCACGTGACTTTCTTTTTCAATGGCGGACGAGAGCACCGTTTTCCGGGCGAAGATCGAAATATGATCAAATCACCTGATGTGCCCACTTATGATCAAAAACCTGAAATGAGTGCCAAGGAAGTAGCGGATGAGATGATCAATTCTCTGGAGTCCCATGAATATGGTTTTCTGGTCGTTAATTTCGCCAATGGTGATATGGTGGGACATACTGCAGTTCGGGATGCAGTTTTAAAGGCTGTGGAAACATTGGATCGGGAAGTCGGGCGTGTACTGGATACTGCCGTTGAGGAGGGTTATTCTGTATTATTAACCGCAGATCATGGTAACTGTGACGAGATGATAGATCCGGTTACCGGTGAGCCTCATACTCAACATACCATTTATCCAGTACCCTGTCTGGTCATTGACAAAAAGAACTGGAAACTGGCCACGGGAGAAAACCTGTCGGCAATAGCCCCTACATTACTGCAGATGATGGGTATAGCCCAGCCTGAAGAGATGCAAGGTAAATCTTTGTTGCTGGAGGAATATTAGGCCTTAATTTGGGTAAATCGTTGATTTTCAGTAAACTGCGAAAATTATTCGAGCATTTATTACCTGAAGTTTAAGGAAAGAGTCAAGCGAAGTGAATGAATAACCTAATCGAAACATTACAAAAGACGTCGTTATTCCAAGGGCTTGATCTTGCTGATATCAAGCAAGTAGCCAGTCAGGTGGTGACGCGTCAGTTTCCTAAAAATACTGTCGTGGTTACCCAGGGAGATGATACCGATTCTCTGTATGTCATCATCGAGGGTAAGGTGGATGTTTTCCTCCAATATGATAAGGGTAAAGAAATCATCATCAACACCCTGTCGGAATGTGATACCTTTGGTGAACTGGCCTGACGAGGAATACCACCCAGTGGGGCCAGTTCACCAAAAGTATCACATTCCGACAGGGTGTTGATGATGATTTCTTTACCTTTATCATTTTGCAGGAAAACATCCACCTTACCCTCGATGATGACATATAGAGAATCAGTATCATCTCCCTGGGTAACCACGACAGTATTTTTAGGAAACTGACGCGTCACCACCTGACTGGCTACTTGCTTGATATCAGCAAGATCAAGCCCTTGGAATAAC
>JAAUXZ010148678.1_pt1 | contig 25640 bp, 25 predicted proteins | sample 7278131 | NCBI WGS metagenome assembly JAAUXZ01 (sample SAMN14350119, study PRJNA611818) | marine sediment metagenome | isolation source: surface marine sediment (3m) | place: French Polynesia: Moorea | collected 2018-08 | reverse complement strand
GAGAAAAGTAAGCAAATGCGCCGCCCCGACCTAGCCCTTCTCTCGTCAAAAGCGCGGCCAAATCGGGGTCGGTCCAGACGCGGGTATAACCGCTACCGGACCTTAAACGGCGTCCCTGCCGTTTTCCCCCGATTTGACCACCCTTTTGCCGCGGGCTTGAATGGGGATTCTAAAAGCCCTCCGTTAAACATCGTCATTCCCGCGTAGGCGGGAATCCATTTAAAACGGAGCCAACCTGTGCAATGGATTCCGGCCTGCGCCGGAATGACGGAGAGTTTATGTTAGGTTGTTTATCCCATCAGTGAGTGCCGAAAATAGGCGGCTTTTGCAGGGTCAGCGCACACGGACGTGCGCTGAGGGGCGTTGAGCACGGATGCGAATCGACCCGTGCCCTGCAAAAGCCGTCTATTTTCGGGAAGCCGCAGGCCACTCGGTGTGGGCGGCATTTCTTGGTTACTTCTTGTTGCTGTAGGCAAGAAGTAACTCGCACGCGTACTCGTCAGAGACTACGAAGCAGGGAAAGGTCTTGCGTGTGAAAACAAATCAGAGAGAAACAGAGACCGAGTTAGCGATAATTATGCCAATACTTATCCGGCTCCTGGTGCGGCAGTTCGGTATCGACATCACAAATCAGCTTGTGCTTCTCTTCATCGATCTGGATCTTTTCCCGCGCATTGTCTTCCAGGTATTGATAGATATTGCGGCGGATCAACGCGAACAGGGAATCATCCAGATAGTAACCCAATTCCTTTAACAGGTTTTCGATCAGCTCAAAGGTCAGGTTCTGCAGGGAATAGGTCAGGGTCAGGCGGTAATGGCTGATGGGGTTGGCCTCGATGATACCCTTGATGCTGCGCAGTGCTTCACAGGCTGCATGGGCCTGCGTGGTGTCTCCATTGCGAGCCAGACAGATCATTCTTTTGCGGTAATAGGCTTGATCGTCCATACCCAGAGCCTACGACGAGGATTAGCATATTTCAACAATTTTATTGCTGTTATTTATTGGTGCAGCCGACACTAACTCTCGGCAAGTTATTGAAATCATGAAAGGTTTCTACCAGATCGAAACCTTGTCCAAGTAGCAGCTGTTGTACCTGTTGCTGCTGGTCATAGCCATGTTCGAGCACCAGCCAGCCACCGGGTTGCAGATGGTCCACGGCGCCACGGATGATCACCTCCAGCGCTTCCAATCCAGACTCACCGCTGCACAAGGCATTGCGCGGTTCTGCCGGCAGGTCGCCGTTGGACAGGTAGGGATCATTGGCCGCAATATAGGGTGGATTGGATACGATCAGGTCATAACCATGATCAGGGTCCAGTGACCGGTACCAGTCGGACTGGATAAACTCGACTTCAAGCCCATGCTTTGTTGCGTTTCGACGCGCGACTTCGAGGGTCTCGGCATTGATATCCGTCGCGGTCAGGCGACAATCCGCACAATGTTGTTTCAATGCCAGGGCGATGGCACCGGTGCCGGTACCCAGTTCGAGGATCGATGGCGACTGTTTGGATGCCAGCAATTGCAGTGATTTTTCCACCAGCAGCTCGGTTTCCGGTCGCGGTACCAGGGTTGTCGGCGTGGTCTCCAGCTGCAGCGAATAGAATTCACGGCTACCGACCAGGTAGGCCACTGGCTGCGGCTCGAGGCGGCGCTGGACCAGGCTATGGAAACAGTCGATATGCCCGGCATCCAGCTCGCGTTCGGGCCAGGTCATCAGGTAGCTGCGATCGCGCTTGAGGCAATGTGCGAGCAGGATCTCGCTGTCGAGGCGGGCAGAGTCACTAATGGCTTCGAATAAAGCCGTCGCCCATGCGAGCTGCTGGCGAATGGTGTTAGCCATGGTTGCAGCTGGTTAAAGCTCTTCCGCCAGGCTCGCCAGTTGCTCGGCCTGGTATTCATTCATCAGCGGTTCCAGTACCTGGTTGATATTGCCCTGCATGATTTCATCCAGTTTATACAAGGTCAGGTTGATCCGATGATCGGTCATCCGGCCCTGCGGAAAGTTATAGGTGCGGATACGTTCCGAGCGATCGCCACTACCGACCAGGGACTTACGTTCTGCTGCCTGTTCCTGTTGTTGTTTTTGTTTTTCCGCATCGTACAGACGGGCCTGCAGCAACGACATCGCGCGGGCCTTGTTCTTATGCTGGGAACGTTCATCCTGACATTCGACCACGGTGCCGGTCGGCAGATGGGTGATGCGAATTGCCGAGTCGGTCTTGTTGACATGCTGGCCTCCGGCACCGGAAGCGCGGAAGGTATCGATGCGTAGGTCGGCGGGATTGACCTCTATCAGCTCGATATCATCGGCTTCGGGGATGATCGCCACGGTAGCGGCGGAAGTATGCACCCGTCCCTGTGACTCGGTCTCCGGCACCCGCTGCACCCGGTGCGCACCGGATTCAAACTTGAGGTTGGAATAGGCCCCGGCACCGATGATGCGGGCGACGATTTCCTTGTAGCCGCCATGTTCACCCTCGCTGCTGCTGAGCACCTCGATCTGCCATCTTTTTGCTTCCGCATAGCGGCTGTACATGCGGAACAGGTCACCGGCAAAGATCGCGGCCTCATCACCGCCGGTACCGGCGCGAATCTCGAGGAAAACATTACTGTTATCATTGGGATCTTTCGGCAACAGCAGTTTCTGCAGTGCCTGCTCCAGTTGCTCCAGATGCTGTTTAGCCTGATCGATCTCTTCCTGCGCCAGTGCCTGCATCTCGGCATCGTCTTCCTGCAGCATCTCCTCGGCAGCCTGCATATCCTGTTCGGTCGACTGGTAATCGGCAAAGGTCTTGACCACGTCTTCCAGTTGCGCATATTCCATCGACAGGCTGCGGAAACGGTTTTGATCGTTGATCACTTCCGGCTCTGACATCAGCCCCGCGATCTCCTCGTGGCGCGCACTCAGCAGTTCCAGTTTGGTCAGAATGGAAGGTTTCATCAATGGCTCCCGATCAATTGTGATTGATCAGGTCATGCAACAGCTGGATCAGTTCCTGATCCTCTTCCTTCAACGCCTTGCGCATCTCGATGGTCGGACCATGCATCAACTTGTTGGTCAGGTTGGCGGCCAGCGATTCGAGTACCTTGCCCGGGTCCTCGTTATTCTCCAGCATGGCCTGGGCTTTCTTCAGGCACTCCCGCTTGACGTTGTCAGCATTGCTCCGCAACAGGCGGATTTCATCGGCAGACTGATGGGTTTTGATCCAGTGATCAAAGTGCTGGACCTCGGTTTGGATAATATCCAGCGCCTCGTTGGCGGCTTCCTCGCGGGAACGACGATTCTCGTCGATGACCTCCTTCAGATCATCCACCGTGTACAGGTAAACATCGTTGAGATCGCCGACCTGGGGCTCGATATCGCGTGGCACAGCGAGGTCGACCATGAAGATCGGGCGGTGCCGACGCTTTTTCAGTGCCGCCTCGGTGGCACCCTTGCCGAGAATCGGTAATGGACTGGCGGTGGAGGAGATGACGATATCCGCTTGCGCGAGCTGCTCCGGTATCTCACCGATGGTAATAGCATCTCCGCCTAGTTCGACAGCGAGATCCTGGGCTCGCTCCAGGGTCCGATTGGCAATCGTGATGTGACCGATTTGCTGGCCATGCAGGTGGCGTGCGGCCAATTCAATCGTCTCACCGGCACCAATCATCAAGGCCTGCAATGGAGACAGGTCACCGAAAATCTGCTTGGACAATGATACCGCGGCAAACGCCACCGACACCGGGTTGGATCCGATCGCGGTATCGGTACGGACCTTCTTGGCCACGGTAAAACCATGTTGGAACAAACGACCCAACACGGTCTTGACCGTGTTGCTGGCACAGGCGGTTTCAAACGCGGTTTTCAACTGGCCCAGGATCTGGGGTTCGCCGAGGACCAGCGAATCCAGACCACTGGCGACGCGAAACAGATGGCGGGTGGCCTCCTGGTCTTTGTACTGGTAAAGGTAGGGTACGAGTTCATCATGCTGCAGATGATGGAAGTCGGATAACCACTGGGACACGGCACTGTCATGCTGTTCATTGACCTCGCAATACAGCTCGGTACGGTTGCAGGTGGAAACGATAATCGCCTCGTTCACCGCGTTCAGGGCAACCGCCTGATGCAAAGCATCAACCATCTGATCCGGCGCAAAGGTTACCTTTTCGCGGATCTCAACCGGAGCGGTCTGATGATTAATTCCCAGTGTTAATAAGGACATGCCAGTGACAACTTCAAAATATCAACGCGCAATTTTCAGCGATTGCCTGGTGAATAGCAAGAATTAGGCCTGTCAGGCCCGAATAATGATAATACATGCCAGCTTAGGCATAATTTCCAGCCAGATGCGCAGGGAATGGAACCAAGCGGTTATTTGTCGATCAGACCAATAACCTAGAAATAATAAACTTCTCGCGATTATGCCTGAATGCTACACTCCTATCATGTCCGGAAACCCAAGCATCGCTTAACGTCCAGCTAAATATGTCTTTCAACCTGACAAAAACCCTTCTCGTCATTTTGTTCAGCAGCCTGATGGCTGGCTGTAGCACGCTCGGCCCGCGCTCGAATGACTACCTGTTGGGACGCCAGGATGTAACAATCAATCCGCTGGATGCCGCGGATGCCGAGCAGGAGGACCCGGCCTACCAGTTGATGGTGGCGGAAATGGCGGTGAATACCGGGCAAACCGAGCTGGCTGTGTCCAATTACCTGTCCCTGGCCCTGAACCTGGAAGACCCCAAGATCGCTGAACGTGCGGTCAGAGTGGCAGTTTACGGCAATGATATGAATGCCGCATTGATGGCCGCTGAGCGTTGGATAGAACTGGACCCCGAACGCCTCGAGTCGCGCCAGATTATCGCGGCTATTTTCATTCGCCTGGGCGATGATGAGCAGGCCTTTACCTATCTCAAGCAGGTCATAGATTCGCATAGCGAGATCAATGACCAGATCTTTGTCTCCCTGCTGGCGGTGCTGGCCAGGGAAAAGAATACCGAAACGGTGTTGAAGGTATCCAAGCGTATCGCTGACGAATATTGCGGTTATGCCTACGCCTATTACCTGCATGGCTCGCTGGCATCCCGCTCCGAACTGGCAGAGGAGTCTCTGGATTACCTGGACAATGCGCTGGAAATAAAGGATATCCCCGATGCTCATGCAATCCGTGCCAAGATGCTGATCAAGCTGGGCAAGCGTGAAGAAGCAGTGGTCAGCCTCAGACGTGCGGTTTCGGTGCAGCCCAACAACAAGCAACTGAGGCTTGCCTATGCCCGGTTGCTGGTCGATGTCAAGGAATACGAGAGAGCCCGGGTCGAGTTCGAAAAACTTCACCTGCTGGCGCCCAATGATGCCGACCTGCTTTACACCCTGGGATTGTTATCGCTGGAAGCGCAACGTTTCGATGATGCGGAGAAATACCTGACCAGCCTGCTGGCCACCGGCAAGCGCCGGGGTGAAGCACAATATTACCTGGGACGGATTCATGAAAGCCGCAACCAGTATGAACAGGCAGTTGAATGGTACAGCAGGGTGCAAAGCGGTGAATACAGGTTCGATGCCCAGATCCGCAGCGCCAACCTGTTGGCCACCCAGGGCAATACCGATGGAGCGATCGCCCAGCTGAAAAAAATGGCAGACAACAGTCAGTCCAAGGCCTCCCTGGTCCGCATCTATCTGGCCAAGGGTGAAGTACTCAATCAGGCCAAACGTCATCACGAGGCGATCGACGTCTACAACCAGGCATTGCTGGTGATTCCTGGCAATACCGACCTGCTATATGCACGCGGTCTGACCGGGGAGAAGGTCGGTAACCTGCAGATGCTGGAAGACGATATGCTGACCATTCTCGAGACCGAACCGGATAATGCACATGCGCTCAACGCCCTCGGTTTCACCCTGGCCGACCAGACCAATCGCATCGAAGAAGCCTATCAGTACCTGAAGAAAGCCATCGAGATCATGCCTGATGATCCGGCGATCATCGACAGCTATGGCTGGGTCAATTACCGGTTGGGCAATTACAAGGAAGCGATCCGCCTGTTGCGGAAAGCGCTGTCGCAGATGGAAGACGGCGAGATTGCCGCCCACCTCGGTGAGGTGCTGTGGGTCACCGGACAGCAACAGGAAGCGATCAACGTCTGGAACAAGGCGCTGGAAAAATCACCGGAAGATCCCTTCGTCCTGGAAACCATGCAAAGGTTCAACCTGCGTTAATCACCCGCCCCCTGTATGCGCCTGATAGTACTGAGTCTGCTGGTCGCCCTGCTTGGCGGCTGCGCCACCCCACAGCCACCACCCCTGGTCACCGACGAAAGCCACGAGCAGTGGTCGCAACGACAACAGCAACTGGCAGGGCTGGATGCCTGGTCGATTCGTGGAAGGGTCGCCCTGTACCTCGATGACGATGTTTACAACCTGGGCCTGGGCTGGACCCGGCAGCAACAGGATAACCGAATCAAGCTCGAGGCCTCGCTGGGCCAGGGCCTGGTGTTGCTGGAAAAGAATGGCTATGAGGTCAAACTGACCACTTCCGAGGGCGAGACCTTTTACGGCAGCAATGCACAACAGGTATTATGGCAATCCACCGGCTGGTCGATCCCGATCGAGGGGCTGGTGTACTGGATCAAAGGTATCAACCATCCTGACTCCGCCTACCTGCCACTGATCGATCACCAGGGGCGCGCAACCTCCTTGCAACAGGATGACTGGCAGATCAACTTTCTTGAGTATCGGGATGCCCGGCTGGAACAATTCAACAACCCGGCATTACCGCGCAAGATGTACATGAAACGGGAAAAAGTCGCACTGAAGATCCTGATCGATCAATGGCAGGCTGAGCAAAACCTGAACCCTTCCCGGTTATTCCCAGATTTCACCAATTAACATGACAAACTCGCTGCGTTTGTTGTCACCGGCCAAGGTCAACCTGATGCTGCATATCACCGGACGCCGTGACGACGGTTACCATGAACTGCAGACGGTGTTCCGCTTAATCGGCCTGTATGATCAACTGACATTTACTATCCGCGAAGACAGCGAAATCACCCGCAATAGTGCCAATTCCGCAGTGGCGGAAGCAGACGACCTGACGGTGAAGGCGGCAAAGCTGTTGCAACGGCAATACGAGGTTGCGCAAGGAGTTGATATCCAGATCGATAAACAGATACCGATGGGTGGCGGTCTCGGTGGTGGTAGCTCGGACGCAGCCACCACGCTGATGGCGCTGAACCAACTCTGGCAACTTGATTTATCGACCGAAAAATTACAGCAGATCGGTCTCCAATTGGGGGCCGATGTGCCGGTATTTATCTTCGGCCGCAATGCCTGGGGTGAAGGGATTGGTGAACATCTGACCGCCCTGGATCTGCCCGATTCCTGGTATCTGATTGTGCATCCGAATATATTTGTCTCGACGGCACAGGTTTTTTCCGCGCAGGATTTGACACGGGATTGCCATCCCATCACAATACGCGCCTTTCTGGAAGGTGCGGGCAGTAATGTCTGCCAGCCGGTGGCCGCTAAACTGTATCCGGAGATACAGCAAGCGATCGACTGGTTGGACCAATTCGGCCAGGCCAGAATGACAGGAACCGGTGCCTGTATATTTGCCGCTTTCGATAGTGCAGAAAAGGCATATAGCGTAAAATCTCGGCTACCCGAAAAGTGGTCTGGGTATGTTGTCCAGGGGCTGAACACCAATCCTGTCACAGACGCTTGTATAGACTAAACTACAAGCCAAGATTTATTGGGCCGTCGCGCCTCTCTTACTCCCAGGGGGTAAGACACCGGGTTTCGATCCCGGCATGCGCAGGTTCGACGAGATGATCCTGCGGAAAGTGGCAGGATGCAAAAAGAACTGATTTATTGGGCCGTCGCCAAGCGGTAAGGCACCGGGTTTTGATCCCGGCATGCGCAGGTTCGAATCCTGCCGGCCCAGCCATTATTTGGAATGCTGTTGTCCCGGTAGGTTTTGATTAAGATCAGACGACGGGGCAGGATTTGAACCGTAAAGGTTCGACAACTTTGTGTTTTTCCAAAGTTGAACAGCTCCGCTGGCCCGAAGGGTGGAGGACGCAGTCTGACATAATCCTGCCGGCCCAGCCATTATTTAAAGCTCGTTATCCAGCTTGATGTCATTATGCAGGATAGTTGAGTGGGCAGGGTTCGAACCGTAAGGTTCGACAAAATCGTCTGGAACGATTTTGCATTGCGACCGCATGTGAGCAACCCGCAGGGTGGAGGGCAGGACGCCCGACATCATCCTGCCGGCCCAACGATGTTTTTACTATTAGCGTAGAACCCAGATGGTCGGTAACGTTACACAGGACATAATGCTGTTTACGGGGAATGCCAACCCCGAGCTGGCAAAAGCAATTACCCGCCACCTGGATATCCCCCTGGGGCAGGCCAGTGTCACCTGTTTCAGCGACGGGGAGATATCGGTAGAGATACGTGACAACGTCCGCGGTAAGGATGTTTTCATCGTACAACCGACCTGTAAGCCGACCAACGATAACCTGATGGAATTGTTGGTCATGATCGATGCGGTGAAACGGGCCTCGGCCTATCGCATCACCGCGGTCATCCCGTACTTCGGTTATGCCCGGCAGGACCGACGGGTACGTTCGCAGCGGGTACCGATCACCGCCAAGGTGGTTGCCAACATGCTGACCAGCGTCGGCGTGGACCGGGTGTTGACGGTTGATCTGCATGCCGACCAGATCCAGGGCTTCTTCGATCGGCCGGTGGACAATGTTTACGCGTCACCGATCCTGATGGGTGATATCTGGAAACAGAAATACCCGGATATGATCGTGGTGTCCCCCGATGTCGGCGGCGTGGTCAGAGCCCGGGCGGTGGCCAAGCAACTGGGTGACGCCGAATTGGCGATCATCGACAAGCGTCGACCGAAGGCCAATATGGCCCAGGTCATGCACATCATCGGTGATGTCGCTAACAAGACCTGTATCATCGTCGATGACATGGTCGATACCGCGGGCACCCTGTGCAAGGCGGCACAGGCGCTCAAGGATCATGATGCTGCCGGCGTATTTGCCTACTGTACCCATCCGGTACTGTCAGGCAACGCGATCGAGAATTTGAACAACTCGGTGATTAACAAGTTAATTGTCACCGACACGATACCGCTGTCCGACGAGGCCAAGACCTGCGACAAGATTCGCACGGTATCGATAGGCTGGATGCTGGCTGAAACCATTCGCCGCATTCACTTTGAAGAATCTGTCAGTTCATTGTACATGGACTGACGATCCTGCTCTGGTCGCAAGAGTAGGTAAAGAAATCACCTTTAGGGTGATTTTTTATTTTTAACTTAAATTGGAGTACAGCAATGTCCGATAAAATCGAACTGAATGCTGAACCCCGGTCTGACATGGGGAAAGGTGCGAGCCGCCGCCTGCGCAAGACCGGAATGGTACCAGCAATTATCTATGGTGGCGGCGACGATCCTGAGTCGATCACCCTGGCGCATAACGAGTTCATCCATGAACTAGAAAAGGAAGCCATCTACTCACAGGTGCTGTCTGTCAAGCTTGGCAAGAAAAAGGAAGACGTGATCCTGCGTGATCTGCAGCGTCATCCTTACAAGAACCTGGTCATGCATGCCGACTTCCAGCGCATCGACAAGAACAAGGCAATCTCCGTCACCGTGCCGCTGCATTTCATCAACGAAGAGACCTGTCACGGCGTCAAGATGGAAGGCGGCCTGCTCAACCACCTGGTGTCCGAGGTCGAAATCTCCTGTCTGCCGAAGCACTTGCCGGAGTTCCTCGAACTCGACGTGGCCGAGCTGAAGCTGGGTGAGAGCCTGCACCTGTCTGACATCAGCCTGCCCGAGGGTGTGGAAATCGTCGCCCTGACCCATGGTGAAGACCATGACACCGGGGTGGCCGCAGTGAACAAGACCCGTGAATCGGTAGAAGAAGTCGTTGAAGAAGGTGAAGCAGCAGCTGAAGAAGGCGGCGAAGAGGCTGCTGAAGAATAAGCCCCGCGCTTCGCGCTGTCATGTCAGCCCATCTTGTTGACATTCGACTGATCGTTGGCCTCGGCAACCCCGGGGCCAATTATCATTTTACCCGGCATAATGCCGGTTTCTGGATGGTTGACGACATCGCCCGTGAGCATGCTATCGGCCTGCGCAACGAAACCCGGTTTCATGGCGAGGTAGGCAAGATCCGCAGCGCTGGCAAGGACATCTTCCTGCTCAAGCCCACCACCTTCATGAATCGCAGCGGCCAGGCGGTCGCGGCACTGAGTAAATACTACAAGCTGAAGACCGAGCAGATCCTGGTCATGCATGACGAGCTGGACCTGGCACCCGGCGACAATCGCCTGAAAAAGGCCGGTGGTCATGGCGGCCATAACGGCCTGCGCGATATCATCAATCATCTCGGCAAGGAGTTCCTGCGCCTGCGCATCGGCATCGGTCATCCTGGTGATCGCAACATGGTGGTCAATTACGTGTTGAAGAGCCCGTCCAGGGAAGACCTGGACCAGATCGAGGATGGCAATAAGCGTTCGCTGAAAGTTTTGCCAACCCTGCTCAACGGCCATCTCGACAAGGCCATGCAGCAATTACATACCAAGTAAAGAGGTACACTAAATGGGATTCAAGTGCGGCATCGTCGGTTTACCCAATGTGGGCAAATCCACCCTGTTCAATTCGCTGACCCGAGCCGGCATCGCGGCGGAGAATTATCCGTTTTGTACCATCGACCCCAATGTCGGGGTGGTCGAGGTGCCCGACAAGCGTCTGCAACAGATCGCCGACATCGTGCAGCCGAAAAAGATCATCGCGACGACGATGGAATTCGTCGATATCGCCGGGCTGGTGGCCGGCGCCTCCAAGGGTGAGGGTCTGGGCAACCAGTTCCTCGGCCATATCCGTGAAACCGATGCGATCGCCCAGGTCGTGCGCTGTTTTGAAAATCCCGACGTAGTCCATGTCAACGGCACGATCGATCCAATTGGGGATATCGAAACCATTAACACCGAGTTATTGCTGGCCGATATGGAATCCATCGACAAGCAGGTCGAACGCGCGGCCAAGCAGGCCAAGTCCAATGACAAGGAAGCCAAGGCCAAGCATGTATTCATGCAAAAGGTACAGGCCCATGTTGCCGACGGCAATCCGGCCAGAACCATGGAGGTGGACGACAACGAGCAGGCCTGGTTCCATTACCTACACCTGATCACCGCCAAGCCGACCCTGTATATCGCCAACGTGGCGGAAGAGGGTTTCGCCGATAACCCGCATCTCGACGCACTCCATGACTATGCGATTAAAGAGGGTTCCGAGGTGGTGCCGGTATGTGCTGCGATCGAGTCCGAAATCGCCGAACTCAGCCGCGAAGAGGCGGAAGAATTCCTGCAGGAAATGGGGCTGGATGAACCCGGCCTCGACCGCGTGATCCATGCCGGGTATAACCTGCTGCATCTACAGACCTATTTCACCGCCGGGCCGCAGGAAGTGCGCGCCTGGACCATCTCGGTCGGTGATACTGCACCCAGGGCGGCCGGCAAGATCCACACCGATTTCGAGAAAGGCTTCATCCGCGCCGAGGTCATGAGTTTCTATGACTTCATCGAGTACAACGGCGAACAGGGCTGCAAGGATGCCGGTAAATGGCGCCTGGAAGGCAAGGATTACGTCATGCACGAGGGCGATGTCGTGCATTTCCGCTTCAACGTCTGACTGCTCAGTCTATTATCGTCAACGTCGGCTCAGGTTTGTACTGGGTCACGTAGCCACTGCCGATCGCGGAAAAAGGCAGGTCGAGCTCGAGTTCCGGCACCCTATGCCCAACCCAGGCCACGAAGGTATTGCTATTGGGCCCGGGGAATGCCTTGTACTCATTTTTCCACGGATACTCGGCGACGGCAGATTCGATGCGGTCAATCAGGACCTCGGCCTGATCGCCGCGGATTTCCAGCAACAGATCCGGACGCGCGCCATACCAGTGGCGATCCGGGATATCGTAACTGGCCCTGACTACCCGGGAATTCCAGTATGAGCGCCAACCCACCACATCCAGCACCGTGTATTGCTGCTCTCCAGCACGCTTGACCGCGATCCAGGTATGAATCGCAAACCAGCCACGCCAGCCCCAGGCATCCGCACCGTAAACCTGGATGATCGCGTCCTGAAACTCGCTCGGATCAGGTGCGATGCCGGCCGATTCGCGGCTGGCGGTACTCCAGTCACCGGAAACCGAGCAACCGGCGAGCAAAGGCGCCAGCAGCAGGTAGATGATTCTTTTCCGCATGTTAGTCATGACTCCACAATAGATCAGGTTTAGTTGCCCGATCAAGCCAAAAGTTCCAACCGCTGCACTTGACACCGGCGGTGGGAATGGCGAAAATTCGCCCCCTTCGAAAATACATGGCTACGTAGCTCAGCTGGTTAGAGCACATCACTCATAATGATGGGGTCCCCTGTTCAAATCAGGGCGTAGCCACCATTTTCCCTTTCCATTGACTCTTTGATTTGTTCCCTGCTGCAAGGGCCAGTAGACTACCGACAACGAATCACAAAGAGACCTTATGCGAGTCAACCGTACACTCCTGTTCGTCATTGTGGTACTGCTGTCCGGGGTCAGTGGTAATGGCTTTAGCCAGGGACCAGCCCCGATGGATCGGCAGGCGACATCCGCACTGCACCCGCCGTTACTGCCGCAGGCCCGGATCAGGGCCGCGTCAGACCAGCTGATCGGTTTTAACCTGATCAGCAACACGCCGCCTGTGCCCGACGTCGAAATGCATGACGAGGCTGGCCAGTTGCTGTCTTTCGAGCGGTTTCAGGGCAAGCTGGTATTGTTCAACCTGTGGGCTACCTGGTGTCCACCCTGCATTCGTGAAATGCCGGCGCTCAACGCCCTGCAGGCTCAATACAAGCAACAGGGTTTCCTCGTCATACCGGTGGCAAGTGGTCGCCAGGGTGAGGAAGAACCGGCCGAGTTTCTGCGTAAACTCGGTTTGCAGGAACTGACAACCTATTACGACCCTGATTCGCAGTTTGCCCGCATCTTCGGTATCGATACCCTACCGTCCACTTTCCTGATCGATCGCGACGGCAACATGCGCGGTGGCGCACTGGGTATGCTCGATTGGGGTTCGGCCGAGGCCAGAGCCTTGATCGAGGCATTTCTCAACGAGCAGGAAAGCTGAGCCACATGCAAACAAAGGCTATTTGCCCGGATCATTCGAGTCTTGCTGCCAACAGGTTCTGCCGATAACCGAACTGTTGCCAAATGACCGCAATGAAATCCGAAAAAGAAAAGATGTTAGCCGGCGAGCTGTATAACGCTGCCGACCCGGTGCTGGCCCAGGAACAGAAAAAGGCTCGAGCATTGGCCCACAGGCTGAACTGCACGGAATACGGCAACCAGGCCTCTTATCGAGAAATCATAGATGCCCTGTTACCCAATGCGGCGCCGGATATCACGATAGAACCACCCTTTTATTGCGACTATGGATACAATATTTTCGCAGGCACCAAGGTTTTCTTTAATTTCAACTGTGCATTACTGGATGTCATGCCGATCAAGATCGGAGCGAATGTTATGTTTGGCCCCAATGTGCAAATTTATACCGCAACTCATACCACCGATGCGGAGACAAGACGGCAAGGTCTTGAATATGCCAAACCCATCAGGATTGGCGATGATTGCTGGTTTGGCGGCGGCGCCATCGTATTGCCTGGCGTGACGATTGGCGATAGATGCGTCATCGGTGCCGGGGCTGTGGTTAGCAGGGACATTCCGGCGGATGCGGTTGTTGCCGGCAATCCAGCGAGGGTCATTAATCCTGATGATCCTCAGCGCGCATCCAAAAAATAGGGGGTAGCGCAGTCATTTGACTCGTCCGCCGAAGGCAAGCTCGATCATCAACTTGCCCTCGAACCAGGTGTTGATATGGATTCGCCCCGGCTCTGCCTGCACTTCAAATCCATTCGCAGCGGCGGGACTCACTTGCTGTAATGACAAAAGCTCATCGGGGTAGCTGACCGTGAGCGTCACCTGCATGGGAAAGTAACCATCGAGGAATCGGCGTTGAAAAGGACCATTGCGCAGCAGCCAACTACCGTCTTGCTGGCGGTAGAGTATCCTTGCCTGTGCCTGCATGCATAGCGAGGCATGCCTGGCCACATCCTCGAGCTGGATTGACTGGCCTTCCACCCGGGCCTTGCCGATGCTCGATGTTTGGGTAATACGCAGGCCTCGCATCTGTTTATAGCGATAGACCACCTCGACCTTTGTGATGGGATCTAGCCGCCGATAACATTGTTCGACATTCACCCAGCCCGACTGCAGGCTATGCGGTTCAATGGTCAGGATGTTGCTGGAATGCAGTGTAGGCCTGGCCGGTGCTGAGGGTAGAAAGACCAAATCCCCGTCGTTGCTGCTTGTCTCATAAGGATGATCACGTTCATCATCCTCGAACCATTGTTCCAGCTGTTCAGGGGTGAGCTCATTAAAACCCGACGCAGGCATAGATAACGTCAGCAGACATAAACAGAGCAGCAGGTTTAACCGGGTTTGCATTTTCTTAAACCGGACCGGAAGTGTCAGCGTCCGCTCAACTATTCATCAGACCCGCTGACTTTTTGCCCCAAGCCAGGATCCAGAATTTTTTTATCGATGATCGATTGAAAGATCTGCTCCAATTCCTCGATATTAATCGGTTTGGCAATAAAATCATTCATGCCCGCCTGCATGCATTGTTCCTGGTCTTCCCTGGTGGCATTGGCTGTCATCGCAATAATCGGCAACTGTGATGGTTCATGGCCCAACTCTCTGATTTCTCTGGTCGCTGCCAGCCCATCCATCTCGGGCATTTTCATGTCCATAAACACCAGATCATAATGACGATGTTTAACCGCTTCGATCGCGGCAAAACCATTGTCAGCGATATGGACCTTATGGCCAAACTTCTCGATCAATTTCCTGGCCACGATTTGATTCGCCAGCACGTCTTCAGCGACCAGGACGTTGAGGATGATATGCACCGTGGCTTGATTGATTTCTGCTGCCGCTGTTGCAACCTGGTTGTTGGCGGCCTGTTTATCCTGAACGGCAGCCTGGTTGCTGACCGGCAAATTGATGGTAAAGGTGCTGCCCTTACCTTCCTCACTACTGACTTCTATTGCGCCATCCATAATGCTGACGATCCTCTGCGACAGGGTAAGACCGATACCGGTGCCTTCAATATGCCGCTTCTCCGCATCCAACCGATTGAACGGTTGAAATAATTCAGGAATCCGGTCCTGCGCAATCCCCGGTCCGGTATCCTTGATGTTGATCAGCAATCTATCATCCTTGCCGATCGCAGCGCTGACGTAAACCTGGCCCTGGGGCAGATTATACTTGACCGCGTTGGCTAACAGATTCAGCAATACCTGTTTCAGTCGCTTTCTATCCGCCTTGATCTTGATGTCATCCACATTCTGGTAATGCAGTTGAATATTCGCGTCATTGGCCAGGGTGGCAACCAGCACCAGGCACTCATGGATCAGTTGGCCGACATGAAATTCTTCCACGGCCAAATCGAAATGCCCCGATTCGATCTTGGTCAGATCCAACACCTCATTGATCAGGTCGAGTAAATGGTTACCGGCGCTGATGATTTCCTGTACATATTGTTTGTTGTCATCGCTCAAATCGGCATCCAGCCCCATGATCTGGGAAAAGCCGAGAATGGCATTCAACGGCGTGCGCAGCTCATGACTCATGTTGGATAAAAAGTCGCTCTTATAGCGACTCGATTGTTCGGCCTTTTCACGTTCCAGGATCAATGCCTGTTCGTATTGAACATGATCGGTAATATCGTGGAAGTTCAGGACATGGCCCTCGAGCTCGCCGGCAGACTTTTGCGGGTAAATCCGGGTTTCGAAGATCTGGCCATTCTTCAGTTCGAGCTTGAGCGGCGTATCGTTTTCGATATTTTCATCAAGATGCTCGAGCAAACGCTGGTAGACCTCAGGCTCGGTTAAGGCCTGGGCAACCCACCAGTTGATCGCCTCTATGCCTTCATCCAGGATATGGTTGGGAATATTCCACATACTGCTGAAGCGATGATTCATGTTACTCAGCTTGCCATTGGTGCTGATCACCAGGATACCGTCGCCGGCAGCTTCCAGGGTCGACTTCAACTGTGATGAAAGTTTTACCAGCACGTCTTCATCGCGCCTTATCTTCGAGTTATCAGTCGCTTCTACAATGAGCCAGTTAAGATCGAGAAAGTTGATATGTTTGACATTTTTCATGACCTGGAACTGCTGGCCATTACTCATCAGGAAATCACTTTCCGCATTGATCACTTGCACTTCATTGCCGCGTTGCAGTTCGTTCCAGAAAATGACCGACGACAGGTTATGATCGATGTCGGTTATCTTCTTGCCGATCAGCTCATTCCTTGAATAGCGTAAGCGCTTGAGCATCTCGTTGGAGGCATCGATGATCATCAGGGTTGCCGGTTCCACCACCAACATCAAATCCCTCGAGTAGCGGTGTAGCATGTTGTTGAGCAATTCAGAGGGATCCATTATTACACCGTATCGAAATAATAGTTGATCCGCTCCTGCGGACTCAGGTAGGTAAAGATTTCCGGCGGCAGACGCGAGGGATTGATCGCCTTGCTGACATTGATATCGGACTCTTCCCTCAGGTCCAGGATGACCGCCTCGTGTTTCGGGATGTCCTCATCATAAACAATGATCGTCGGCCGCAGCGGGGTCGAGGAATAGACCTTGATCACGATCCCGACGGTGTCGTTGGACAGGTTGACCACGCACCCCGGTGGATAGACCCCCATGAAGCGGATGAATCCCTGCAGCAACCTCGGCTCGAACAAATGACTTTGCCGGGCATACATCGTCGATAATGCCTCATGCGGGGTCAACACCGATGACACGTTCTGCGGATTGCACATATTGTCATAGTGATTGACCAGGCCGACCAACTGGGCGATCTCATCGATCTCGTCGCCTTGCAATCCCTGCGGATAACCACTGCCATCGAAATATTCATGGTGCTGGTAAATGATATCCTGCAAGTCCTGGCCCAGATTCGCCTGTTTGGCGATATCAACACCGTATTGACAGTGCATTTGCCGGGCTGCGATCTCGTACTTGCTCAATTGGCCGCGGCTCTTGGTGACCCGGTCAGGAACTCGAATCAGCCCAATATCATGCAACATCGCGCCGAGACCGGTGACGAAGGCCTTCTCGCTCGGATAATCCAACTCGTAGGCAAAGATGATCGACATCACCGAGACATTCAATGCATGCGAGTAAATCGAGGCATTGCCATTCTTGCCGGAGATAACCTGTAACGCCAGTTCCGGCGCGCCGGACATGCAATCGATGATTTCCTTGACCTGGGCGGATGCCTGGGCCACCGATTCCTCGGGTTTGGCGATGATTTTCTTGATGATCTGTTGGGTACTCTGTGAGGCCTTGAGAAAAGACTCTTCGACCGCTTCTATCTTTTTTCGATAGTCCGCCAGCTGTTGGACACGTAACTGCTTATTCGCCAACTCTGTACAAATCTGCTCGTCTAATGCCAATTCATCTTGATCGCTTATCTCTTCGACTTCCGAACTATCCTTGCTACTGAGAGGCTCTACATCGCTACGATCAGGTTCCCAACGAATGGTTTTCTTACCCAGACGCCTGATGGTTTGAACCTGTTGTTTATTTTTGATTTTGAAACTGTTGAAGGTAAACGGATGGTCGGCCCAGCCGAGGTCGAGATGCACGTAGATCCCGACCCGTAATTGGTCTACCGTAATAAAAATATTGTCTTCGTCGTCCATGAATAAGCTATCGGCCGCTGCAGTAATTATGTGAAGGAATTAAATTAAAGTTTCCTGATATTTAATCCTAGATTAAAAGCGCATAATTTCCATACACATAGCGAGTTAAATTAATCCAATCGCTCAACTGACTGCGGCACCAGGGAAATGCAAGCTTGGCGGTTATTCTTGTTGCAGATTTTTGACAAAGCAAACAATGCGCTCGGTTTCGCGGAATCCTAAATGCTTATGGATGGAAATGCTGTGACGGTTATCAATTTCCGTGTCACTCGCCAGTTCTGCATAGCCTTTTTCCCTGGCCCATCGTTCTGCCTGCTGCAGCAATTGCTTGCCATAACCCCGCCCCTGTTGTTCCGGCCTGATATACCATCCCTCGACATACGGCACTTTCGGGTTGCGACTGCCCTCGACGCATGTGCGCAGATTCAATTCAAGGAATCCTATCGTTGCCTGCTCCAGTTGGGCGATGTAAACGATGACCATATCGTTCGAGGTACCGGCAAAATAGCTGTTGATCTCAGCCAGATGAGCATCATCGGTATCGGGCCAGAGCGCGGTTCTGAGCTGTGACCATTGATCGATATCATTCTCGCTGACTTCACGGATAACCAGCATGCGGTTCGCTTCGCTGTAATCTCTTCGGCCTTCTATGTTAACGATGATCACCGCTGGCGTCACGGTTGATCGCAGGGGGTTTAATCTCAGGTGAAGAATTGCCAAACCGGGGCCAAGCTAGAGCATAAAATCAGCCGGTAGATACCTCGGGTAGTCTGACCGGCATTTACGCCAGTTCGGTTAGTTACCCGAGCATTGCTTTGTACTGAAAAAACCCTAAAGAAATTCCAGTTTTCTCCGATAACAGTTGGTACAGCAGATTGTTCGATTGTGAGTCTTTTTCATGTTTCTAGCCATCAAGAGTATCAAAAGCAAAATCCTCGTTGCCTTGTTCGTGGTGTTTGCCCTGATCATTGTTATCACCACTATCCGTACCGCCAGCAATGAACGCGACATGGTCATGCAGCTGGCCATCGATAAGACCCAGCTGATCGCCAATACCTATTTCGATAATATCAACACCATGATGTTGTCCGGTACCATGGCGCAACGTTCATTGCTGCGGCAGAAACTGCTGGAAGAACCGGGTATCAGCAACGTCAAGATCATCCGCGCGGATAACATCGTCAAGCTGTTCGGACCGGGCAACCCGGAACAGGTTATCGAAGACGATATCGATCGGCAGGGCATGAACAGCTCCGAGCCCCTGATCGTCAAGGGCGAGAATGACCAGGGGCGGATGGTTTCGATCGTGCTGCCGTTACCAGCTTCGAGCAATTACAAGGCAACCAATTGCCTGACCTGCCATGTCGTCGATGAGGACACCCTGCTGGGCACGGTCAGGGTCGACTACTCGCTGCAATCACTCGACAACAAGATTAGCAATAACCTGTGGAACCTGTTGCTGATCAATATTGCCGTCACCGTGGTCGGTCTGTTCCTGATCCAGTGGTACCTGGGCTACGTCGCCTTGAATCCGCTGGAGAAAATCCGTGACATCATGAGCAAGAATGCCGACAAACGCGACCTGACCCAGGCGATCGATATCACCAGTGATGATGAGATTGGTCATGTCGCGCTGGCATTCAACAAGATGCTGGAGAACTTCTCGCACAGCCTGAGCCAGGTCCGCAACAGCGTGACCCAACTGAACCAGAATTCCTCGGCCATTTCCACCTCGGCCGAGGAAACCACCCGGGCGGCAAGAAATCAACAACAGGAAACCGAATCAGTTGCCAACGCCGTGTCGCAGATGGAACAGGCCGCGAGCGAGGTTGGCGCGTCAGCAACCAATGCGGCCCAGGTATCCAGGCAGGCCGACGAGGCCGCCACCCAGGGGGCCGAGACCACCCAGCAGGCGATAGATGGTATCTTCAAGCTGGTGGGTAATATCGAAAACGCGGCGGAAGTCATCACCGCGCTGAATCAGCAAAGCGAAGGGGTTGGCGCGGTACTCGATGTGATTCGCTCGATCGCCGAACAGACCAATCTGCTCGCGTTAAATGCCGCGATCGAGGCCGCTCGGGCCGGTGAACAGGGCCGCGGTTTTGCCGTGGTTGCCGACGAGGTCCGTACCCTGGCCATCCGCTCACATGAATCGACCCAGGAGATAGAGCGGATTATTGAACAGCTGCAAAACGGTGCCCGGCAGGCGGTTGAGGTCATGACCGAGGCCAAGCAACAGGCCGAGTCACGCAAGAGCGAGGTACAAACCGCCGACCACACCCTCAAAGGCATCGCCCAGGATGTCAGTGAAATTCACCGCATCAACGAGACGATGAATGAGACCATGGTGAAACAGGCTGAAATTACCAGCCAGGTGTTACTGAGCATCTCCAACATCAGCAAGCTGTCGGAAAATACCACCGCGGATAGCGAAAATACCGCCCAACAAAGTGATGAGCTGGTGCGCCTGGCCAAAGGTCTTGATGACCTGATTGACCAGTTTCATTTTAAGCAACAGGGCTAGAAACCGGGATGAAAAAAAGTCAGTGTCATGCATTTAATTGGAGCACACCGGACACTGCGGGTTCCTGGGCAACTTGACCTGCTGCCAGCTCATATTCATCCCGTCGAACAACCACAGTTTACCTTTTATTTCCTGGGTATGGCCGGTCAATATCAGCAGGGTTATCAAGGCCTGCATCGTCCCCAGCACCCCGACGACGGGCCCCAGCACGCCCTCCATTTCACAGGTTTGTACATTCTCATACTGTTCGTTGTACAGGCACTGGTAACAGGGGCAGCCTGACTCTGGCAGATAACTCATGATCTGGCCTTCGAGACGAATCGCCGCTGCGGATACCAGCGGGGTAGCCGTATCCACGCACAGGCGGTTGACCCGGAACCGGGTTTCGAAGTTATCGCTGCAATCGAGCACAATGTCGGCCTGTTTGACATACTGCCGCATCTCCTGCTCCGCCAGCTCGTAGTCAACCGTGGATACCCGGCAATGCGGATTCAATTCGGCCAGGGTCTGTTGCGCGGACTGGGTCTTCAACACCCCAAGCTGGTGGTTGCGGTGGATGATCTGGCGCTGCAGATTGGATTCCTCGACCACATCGTAATCACTGATGACCAGTTTACCGATCCCGGCCGCGGCCAGGTACATCGCGGCCGGGGAACCGAGTCCACCCATGCCGATGATCAGGGCACTGCTCTGACTGATTTTCTGCTGGCCTTCCGCGCCGATCTGGCTCAGCTTGATCTGGCGGTCATAACGCAATACCTGTTGCGGGTCGATCATGACTCAGCCGCCACCTTTATGAAAATACTTGAAGAACTTGTCATAAAAAGCCTGTTCCTCGTCATCGTTGCCTGCAGTTACCGCGAAGGATACCGCGAGCACCGGCAGATTCAACAAGCCCAGCTGGCGCTCCGGTTTCTGTTTGACTGAAATGGTCACCGCGAGGTCCGACTGACTGGCTACCCGCCACTGGCCGGCAGCGACCTGCTCCACCCGATAGGGTGAATCCGCAGCGGAAAAATTGCCCTGTAATACCTTGGCAAATTCATCGAGGGTGTAACCCATGTCGAGATCACGAATACGCGCACTGCACATCCAGGTTTACCCGCCGGCGACGGGAGGCCAGATCGAAACCACGTCCTCGGTCTCGAGAATCCGTTGCGAGCGATCCTCGCCGCAGACAAAATGACCATTGACCAGCACGATGTGCGCTTCCTCGTCAGTGATGCGAAAGCGTTCGATAAGCTGTTGCACGCTGGTACCCTCGTCGACATCCAGGGTCCGGCGGAAGCGCGCGTTACCCGGTGGCAATTTCTCCATCAGCGACGCGTAAAGCTCAAGGTGCATCTTCATACGATATAAAAATCCTTTGTCAGTAAGCAGGCTGTTGAAAAGGTCTATGCTGAGTGCGAGACAAGGCCGTGGGGCGAAAAAGCGGAGTGTACACGCTAGTACATGAGCATTTTGAGCCGCAATTCAACGCAGGATCGTGCCACCATAGGCCTTTTCAACAGTCTGCTAAGCGTGATAACCGATTTCCTGGGTCCTGGCCATGTAAGCCTCGACAAATGCCGTCGGGTCCTGCAGCAGCCGGGGTTTCCAGTCACCCAGCGGCAGCCGGGTTTCGATCAGACCGCGCAGGATACCGATATGCTGGGTCATGCCAGTACAACTGGCACCCACCAGGTGCTCCCCATCAAATTGCAGGTTCAGGTACTTGTAGTCATCGGGGGTATACAGGGTGCTGCTGTCACCACCGTTGACGCCCATCCATAAACCGAAGGAATGCGAGATCAGGCCCAGCGTGTCGAGCACGTTCATGTTGACCGAGCCATGATGTTGATGGCGGATACCGGCCATATTCAACGCCGCGATCCGGCCATGATCAGTGGCGGTAGGCTGGATCGCCTGCACACTGTGTTCACCAGTGGAGAAATCGAGACCCTGGGCGACATCACCGGCGGCATAGACGTTCGGATCCGAGGTTTGCAGCCATTCATTGACCAGCACCCCCTGGTCGGTCTTGATACCGCTGCCGGCGAGGAAGTCGATATTGGGTTTGACCCCGGTGGCACTGATCACCAATTGCGCGGCGAGGCTATCGCCGTTACTCAGGCTGACCCTGACGCCGTCACCAGCATCTGAGATCGCCTGTACGCTACAGGAGGTAAACACCCTGACCCCCTTGGACTCACACCAGCGTTTGAGCAGGTTACCGGCCTTGTCATCCAGCATCCGCGGCACCATGCGGTCGCCGGTCTCAACCACGCTCAGATTGACCCCGCGCTGAACCAGGGCCTCGAGAATGATACTGCCGATAAAACCGGCACCAATCAGCACGACCTCGGAACCGGCCTCGGTATTGGCGATAATCTTGCGCGCATCCTCCAGGGTCCAACAACTACTGACCCGTTCATGATCCATGCCGGCGATCGGTGGCGACACCGGCTGTGAACCGGTCGCGATCAGCAATTTGTCGTAGCTGACCGGGTCGCCGCTGCTCAGGCTCAAGGTCTTGCTGGCAGGATCCACCCCGGTAACCGTGGTATGCAGCAGGTCGATGTTGAGTCCGCGCAGGTGCTGGTCAGGTTCACGCAGATAGGTGCCGGCTTCCTCGATATTACCGATCAGGTAATAGGGGATCGCCATACGTGAATAGGGTGGTTCGGGTTCGTCACCGATCAGGGTTATCGATGCCGCGGGGTCCTGCTTACGCAGGGTTTCGGCAGCGATCACCCCGGCCGGGCCCGCGCCTATGATTACATGCTGCATAGAATTGCCTCCTCAGCCAGAATCATAACCCGCGGCGCAATCGCGCCCCGGGTTAGCTCTATTCTTGTTAAAGCGCCAGGCGTTGGCGGGTTTCGTCGGTCAGTTCTCCCTGCGCGTTCCAGCCGCGTATCTCGTAATATTTAGGCAGCATATCGCCAAGCCGGTTGACCTGGCCATCGGTCGGGCCGCCGACGATAGCCTGCTCGAGCAGGCGCTTGGGCAGCTTGTCATCATCTGCGGTGAACCCGGCCGCGTTATTGAAGTCGCGCTCCATGTTCCATATCCGTTCACCGACCTCGAGGCATTTCTCCACACTCCAGTCACCACTGCAGGCCGCATCGATTTGCGGAGCGATATTGTCCATACCCCAGGCAAAGGTCGTAAACAGGCACAGGCCGGAGGAATCGACCAGGGCGGTGGCATCCTGGAACGCCTTCACCAGCTCCGGCTTACCATCGGTATCGGTCTGCTCGGTCTTGACCGGAATGCCCAGAACCTCCGAGGCAATGGTGTACCCACGCAAGTGACAGGCACCCCGGTTAGAGGTGGCGTAATTGAGGCCGATACCCTGAATACCACGTGGATCATAGGCCGGAAATTCCTGGCCCTTGACGCTCATCGACAGTTCCGGCCGGCCGTATTTTTCGCACAGGCGCTTGGAGCCGAGCGCCAGGTCCGGGCCGATCCCTTCTCCGCTGCACAGTGCCTCGGTAGCGGCGACGAACGCCTCGGCATTACCAAAGCGCAGATCGATGCCACCGGTATGCTCTTTGGTCAGCACACCGTCCTCGTACATTTCCATCGCGGCGGCAACGGTGGCGCCGTAGGTGATGGGGTCAATACCGTCCTCGTTACACAGGAAGTTCACATAGGTCAGCGCATCGAGATCGTCGACGCCGGTGTCCGCACCGAGCGCCCAGGCCGCCTCGTATTCGAGGCCACCGGAAGCACCCTGGTATTGCTCGCCCTTGCCCTGGATCGAGAAGTGCTCGGGGTCGACGGTTGATATCCGGCCGCAGGCAATGGTGCAGCCGAAACCGCCGGCATTGGTCGTCAGGTTGGGCTTGCCGTCACTCTTGCGTGGCTCATGCATGGCCTCGCCGGAGATATTCTCGGCGCCGTCGAAACCGGCGTTTTTCATGTTGTGCGCAGGCAGTCCACCGATGCCGTTGATGACGTTCATCAGCACCTGGGTGCCATAGGCGGGCAGACCCTGGCCGGTTACCGCGTTATCCGCCAGCACCTGCTTGCCATCGTTGACCGCTTGTAGGAACTGGTTCATGTTGTCGATGTTGCCGACCCCAAGGGTACCGCGCACCGCGACCGCCTTCAGGTTCTTCGACGCCATCACGGTGCCCACCCCGGAGCGACCGGCAGCGCGATGCTTGTCGTTGATCACCGCGGCATAGTAGCAACCCTGCTCGGCCGGACGGCCGATGGTGGCGACCCGCACCTGCGGATCCTGGTGAATCGCATGCAGCATGTCATCGACCTCCCAGGCGGTCTTGCCCCAGAGGTCCGCGGCGCTGCGCAGTTCGGCGTGTTGGTTGTGGATCCACAGGTACACCGGTTCGGGCGACTTGCCCTCAAAGATGATCATGTCCCAGCCGGCGTTTTTGAATTCGTTGCCGAGAAAGCCACCGGAGTTGGAACAGGCGATGGCGCCGGTCAACGGGCCCTTGGTGACCACCGAGTAGCGCCCGGCGGTTGACGCCATGGTCCCGGTCAACGGCCCGGTGGCCATGATCATCTTGTTGTCAGGGCTCAAAGGATCAACCTTGGGATCGACCTCTTCGACCAGGTACTTGGTGGCAAGTCCGCGCTGGCCCAGGTATTGGTCAGCCCAGTCCATGTTCAGATCTTCCGCGTTACAGCTACCCTCGGTCAGGTTGACCCGTAGAATTTTTCGTGTCCACGACATGGTCTTATCCTCCTCTAGGCGTTGGCTTCGGCAGACGGCAGGCTTTTCGCCGCAGAGGCCTGCATGCGATCGTAGCCGGTCCAGTCAGCATCGATATAGGTGATGGCGTCGGTCGGGCAGGCCTTGGCGCAGGCCGGGTCACCCCCACAGAGGTCACACTTGACCACCTTGCCGGTTGCCTGGGAGTAATTGATGGTGCCGAACGGGCAGGCAATGGTGCACACCTTGCAGCCAACACACTTGGCATCCGCCACGACCTTGGCGCCGGTGGTGAAGTCGACACTGATCGCATCGACCGGGCAGGCGCGCTGACACCAGGCCTCGTCACACTGGGTGCAGGTATAGGGTGCAAAGCGGCCCTCGTGATGAAAGGTAAACACCTTGATGTATGAACGTGAGGGATTGAAACTGCCGGTATGTTCGTAGGAACAGGCGAGTTCGCACTGTAAACAGCCGGTGCATTTGACCGGATCGATATGTAGGGATTTTTGCATTTTCTCCTCCAAAATGCTTTTTTGCTTATTCTGTAAATGCTTGGGAAATATGGTTGGTGGTGCTCGGTCCTAAACTTAATGAGTGAGGGATAATTTATACTTTGAATCCCGTT
>JAAUXZ010134069.1_pt1 | contig 25650 bp, 33 predicted proteins | sample 7278131 | NCBI WGS metagenome assembly JAAUXZ01 (sample SAMN14350119, study PRJNA611818) | marine sediment metagenome | isolation source: surface marine sediment (3m) | place: French Polynesia: Moorea | collected 2018-08 | reverse complement strand
GAGGCAGCAGATCTCCAAGACTTTGATGAATATCAAGGAAATATTATCTATATAAGCATTTAATTATTTACTAACTTATTAACAACTCTGCCGCGATGAAATTCTTAAAATTTATGATTGCACCCCTGCTAATTACGGGGCTGACGATAGTCCACGCTGAAGATCTCACTGACCAGCCAACACAGGAACAGTACCAGGCAGCAATAGCCAGTTTTGGAATCAACGAATCAGCTTCCGAAATTGCCTCCAGGGAGGCCGTGGAAATAGCACGCGAGAAACGCCAGGATAATGAAGCCAACCCCCTCGCCCATTTACCCTCGGACTGGCTGGAAGGCTCACCTTATTAAATCAGTACCTGGAATCAGGCTGAAGGAATCGGGTTGCACTTATCGTGCAACCCGATCTAATAACTTCCTACATACGCTTTTCAGCGGTAGCGGCTATCTTGGCCGACCGGAGGTCGTCGGTAAGTACTTTATCCAGGTTCTTCACCAGTTTGGGCAGTAGCAGGTTGTACTTAAGCTGTGCACGGACAAGCTTAACACCTGATTTCACCGGGATCGTGTACTGCAGTTCTTTCACGCTATGCGGTTCAAGACGCGTATCTGAGAGCACCTCTTTCGCCTTTGGTGGCATGGAGGGATTACCCTTACCATCCCCAAGCGTATAGACCAGCATCGACTTAGGATCATCTTTCAAAGGATGCGTCTGGTAGTTTCGCCATAACTGTTTACCCTGCGCATCGTAGGCTGTTAGCTCTACGTAGGCGTTTCGGAATGGTGCACCGGTAGGGAATTTATGCGGCAACTGATTCTTCAGTGAAACTTTGGCCAGATAACCATCCTTGCCCTCACTGATATCCAGGGTCATAACTACCGCGCGACGGACCATATCTTCACTATGACCACCCATCATGCTGTGATCGGCATGGCCATCAACCATTGGCATATGGCAGGACTGACAACTTACATTGGTCTTGCTATCCGCAATCTCGGTGCCGGTGGCACAAAGCGGTACGCCATGGAAGTTTTTCCTGCGATCATGGCAACCCATACACATATCATTACTCTTCATAAGCGCTGCATCACCGGCAACCATTGGGAATGGGTGAAATGGCTGAGTCACGGCCGTGGCATCACCGGTTACAGGTGAAGTAGAGTAATTCTTACCAGAAGGGGCCTGCAGAGCGGTAGTAGAGTTCGTGTAGGCTGCCTGCCCCAGTCTGAGCTTGCCATCCTCTTTCACGGTCCCCTTAAATTCCGTGATGGTGTGGCAATAGATACAGTTCACCCCTTCATTAAACGCAGGCTTGGCATCCAGCTTGGTCTTCTTTTGCATGGCTGCATTCGGCGCATGGCAGTTCAGACAGACAGGGTATTTACCCTTCTTGGTAACTCCCTCTTCCGTCGGATCCCCTATGACTTTGCGATAAAAGGCGCCATGGATGGGATCCTTCAGCGCCGTGCTATTGGCATGCATAGACTCCGACCATTCTTTATAAATTTCGACATGGCAGGTCGAGCATAATTTAGATGATACTTCGTGTGGCGCAGTAGGCGTCGGGACATCAACCTTACCCGGATTGGCCAACACAATGTGTGTGCTAAACAGACAGGCAGCACCGATTAAAACCGCTGTTTTCTGCAGGATGCGCAGCAACGTTTTTTCCCCTGACATGATATTCCCCCTTCAGATGGTTCCTGTTTTTTATAATCATTTCTGGAAGGCGGCAATGACTCTGAACCAGTCTGGACCATTATTCCCCTAAAAACAACAGGGATTATATTGAGGGGTAAACGATTTCCATGGGAAGTTGATTTGCGTCAAATGGTGGGCGCTCAGGTAAAGTGAGAGGCTGCCCTCCTGAAAGCCTGGACGAGACCGCCAGCACCATCGCATCCAGAATGTCATCCAGGGCAAGGGCTTTTCTGGGGAATTGTTGAGATGCGGCTAAGAACAGCGCCTCTGACTGCGGCAGGTAGGGCTTCAGAACGGCCAGTCGCTCCTGGCGACCTTCCCTGGTCTTTTTACTGTGCATCATGATTACGCCCCCGTTCAGGGCACGAAAGCACAGTTCTGGATGAGATTCCCTGATCCTGCCCCTGTACTGATCATGGTCCTGGAGTAACCGGTCTACCTCCCTGATCTTTGGGGCGATGAACCAGGACTGCTTGCTGATCCCCCTGCCCGTCCGCTGGCGGTTCTCAGAATTTGCCTGATCATAGGTACCGGAATACACAGCAGCACGGCAGGGTACCTGGAACACACTGGAGGCCCTGCCCCCTTTTAACAGACGCCGGGCCTCAAGATCGCAGGTTCGTTCAAAGGGCTGCTCATCGACAAGGCCGATGGGTATGTCTATCAGCGTCAGGCATGAATTACTTATCTCATGAACAGCTGATGAAATATCCGAACAGGTGAAAAATTCACATCCATTGTTTGTGCCAAGCTTAAGGACAAACCAGCCAACACGACATCCGTCTATACCTAAAAAACTGGCATCAGTCATACATATGTGCAAGTGAAAATACTAGTGCCAATAACCGGATACTATTTTTTTTCACCCATGTATTCAGTGTAATTATTCTGATAATCGTCGAGGTTCTCTTTCAGTGCCTCTTCATACTGCGACACAAAATACTTAACAGCTGTCTCCCGATCTTTTTCAAACTCTTCAGGACTATTGCACATTGAGGCAAAGATAAAGGCATTAAAGCGGGCAACTGCGAACTGCATGGCCATACTCACCTTGCCACTCTTCTCATCATCACATTGCTCATTTGCCAGCCTGATGTAGGCATCAGCCATGTTAAAGAACTGCTCGTCTCGTCTGATTTCTTCGCTCATGAATATTCTCTTTGTGAAATGAAATGGTATTACCAGGGGATAACTGATCCATCGATATCGAAAAACGTCCCGCTTTGTTCCGGAGTTAGATCTGCCAGTATCCTGCGCAGGCCGGTCACTGACTCGCTGACAGAAATCTCTGCATTGGGACCACCCATATCTGTCAATACCCAACCTGGATGCAGTATGGCAACACATATGCCCCTGGGCTGAAGATCTATTGCGGCACTCTTCATAACTGCATTGAGCGCGGCCTTGGATGAACGATAGATATAACTGCCACCGGAGCCGTTGTCTGCCATGCTACCCATCTTGCTGCTCATGGTAGCGATAGTCCGTAGCTGGCTGGCTGCCACATGGTCTGCAAAGGCCTCCATCATCTTCATCGGTGCAATCGTGTTGATGCGCAGGCAATCCAGCCATGCCTGTTCATCGGTATTGCCAAAGGTGGCATCAGAAGGTCCATAGACACCGGCATTGTTGAAGAGGATATCTATAGGCACCCCTGCCAGTTGATCTGCGAGTCGTTTGATCTGGGATGTATCCGATACGTCCAGTTGATGAATACTGATTCCTTCGTATTTGTCCTGCAGGGTGCTCAGGTCCCGGGCTTCTTCTGGATGCCTGCAGCAGGCCAGGACCCGCCAGCCTGCTCCAGCATATTGCCGCGTCAGTTCGAGCCCGATGCCTCGATTGGTACCTGTAATTAATATCGTCTGAGTCATAAGCTCCTGTCTCGTGTAAACCTGTTATCGATTACGTAACTTCTTCCTGTGACTAAAGCCCTTGATATCAGGCATGATCTCGTGGAAAGGAAATGCAGAGAGATCTCCATAGCGCTGAACAATCTGATCTCTTATTTCCAGGACAGCCGGAGGCTCATCGTTACCCTGGCCAAGAAAACGCTGCATGCCCTTCAGACCGCCACAGCGAATCTTCATCAGTTGGGTATGCGTAAGCTCTTCTTCCTGGTCTGAAAGCGCGAGAACAAACCGTGAATTATCCCTGAGCAGGTCAACCAGGTAACTACAGCGATCGAGCTCCTTATCCGCCTCTGCACACCACATCTTCCCCGAGCAGCGGTCCATCATGCGAGCATGTGGGCACTGACACCAGTTACCGATAATCGGTTTGGAGAACGGGCAGAGACGATCTTGTTCCATATATTTCGGGGAATGTGAATATAAACCCAGTATAAATTGCTTTGGCACCGCTCACTATTAACCTTTTACTCACTGGGCATTCTGGATAACGACTGGATTTCGGCTGGCTCGCATCCGTATGATGTTCTTCATGCATACTTTACTCATCATCTTTGCCAGCCTTGCCCTGCTGGTTCTTCTCTTTCCCATCGTACTGCACTGGGTTTATCGGGCACCCAGACTGGTTGAACAGGTGACTCCTGAGTCAGTGAATCTGGCTTATACACAGCACAGTATTCCAACACTCAGGGGCAAACAGCTTTACTCATGGCTAATAGAAAATCCCAGTAGTGATGGGATCGTGATCATTGCGCATGGCTGGGGTGCCAATGCCCAGATGATGCTTCCACTTGCAAATCCATTCTTCCAGGCAGGTATGGAAGTACTTCTCTATGATGCGCGCAATCATGGTAAAAGTGATAGTGACACCTTTTCATCATTGCCCCGATTTAGCGAGGATCTTGAGGCCGTGATTGAATGGGTAAAGGAATACCGAGACAAGGAATCAATCATAGTTATAGGGCATTCCCTCGGGGCTGCCGCTGCTATGCTTTCCGCTTCAAGGCAATCTGATATTGATCTTGTTATCAGTGTTTCTGGCTTTGCCCACCCACGTCTGGTTATGGAGAGGCATCTTGAACGCCCCTGGTTACCAAGATTCCTGAGGCCTGTCATCATTAACTATGTACAGTGGGTGATTGGCTACCATTTTGATGAAATAGCACCCATGAACCGTATCGGCAAAATCAGCTGCCCTGTCCTTCTGGCACATGGCACAGAAGACAGGATTGTGCCAATCAGTGACATGCATCTGATACAGGCCAATGCACGCGACAATAACGACATCCGCATATTGGCCATAGAAGGTGCACGGCACAATTCAGTGAGTAAATTTCAGGAACACGCAGATTTACTGATCAATTACATTAACAGCAAGCTTGGCCAAGGTCGTGTTCAATAAGATTCCAAGGCGCTTGATTACCGCTGCCTAAAATTAATCAGTGATTGATTAAAATCTTGCCGATAGCAAAATAGATAACACTCCGGCGGTATTGATCTCAGCTCCTGGCCTGCCCAGATATTGATCATAATCACCCGTATCTCTTAAACCCAACATGAGATCCAGTGCTATTCGATCCCAGTTATAACCGAAGCCACCTCCGAGCTGGAGACCGTTGAACTTGTGCTCACCTAATGGATCCTGCCATTTCTCACTGAATGCGCCTGCTCCCAGGTACCACTTGCCACCCTGTGTTGCCATACCCCGCCCATAATAGGCAAGAATTTCGTAACCACTGGCATCTGTATCGGCAAAATCGCCAGAATTCAGATCATAGTAATTACCGCGAACAGAGAATGCGTCATTCATGGCATAAAGCCCTGACAGCGCAACGCCATTGAGACGATTGCTATTGTATGACCACTCTTCATCATAAAGCTGTAGTGAGTAATACCCGATACCGAAATTAAAGTTTCTACTCTGGTTATCGGCCTTGATGGTTAATGGCAAGAAAAGCAAGAGGCATAGAATTGTTCTTGGAAAAACCATAATTTTCCTTTACTTATAAGTCATAAAAATAACTTTATTGCTTTTAGCTATAAAAATTATTGGCTTAGCCCTATGTTTAGTAAGCTTGAATTCCTGCGAATCTGTTCAATACTCTTTAGCGAAATCGTCATTTTCTTTCACCAGGGAGGTGCATCATGGAAATGGCAGACACATTGATAAGATATCTTGCACAGCATGGCATAGCCTACGACCGGCTGCCTCACCGACACACTGACTCGAGTATCAATAGCGCTCATGCTGCCCACATACCTGATACGGAATTGGCAAAACCCGTCATTCTTGAAGATGAAGATGGATATGTCATGGCCGTCATTCCTGCGAATCAGCATATAAAAATCGCGCGACTGAACAAAATACTGAACCGTCAGATGGGCCTCGCCACTGAAGAAGAGTTAGGCCCACTATTCCAGGACTGTGAGCCCGGCGCAGTGCCAGCAATTGGCCAGGCCTATGGGCTCGAGACAATCGTCGATAGCAACCTAGACGAATGCAATGATGTCTACTTTGAAGCTGGGAACCATGAAGAACTGGTTCGCGTCAAAGGTACAGACTTTCGCAAACTCATGAGAGATAACCTGCATGCAACCATTTGCATGCATTAATACTCCAGTTAAAAACTGAGTTTGCAGTCATGAAAGGATTGTTATTAACCCTGAGCACTCAAGTTTTGTACGGAGAACTTCGATGAATACAGCAGAATATATCGACACGACTCTGGACCTGGATGAAAACGGCCTGTTAACTAATCCACAGGAATGGGATGAGAATATTGCCCGTATGCTAGCAAGCCAGGCCGGCATTTCAGCCCTCACCTCTGATCACTGGGAAGTGATCCATGCCCTTCGTGAACATTATGCAAAATTTGGCGTGGCGCCTGCCATACACAATATCTGCCGGACACATGGCAAGACCGATAACTGGGTTCACGACCTATTTCACAGTTGTATCGAGGCGTGGCGCATCTCTGGACTGCCAGATCCCGGGGAAGAAAGCAGGTCCTATCTCAGCGATATGTAACTGCCAGCCTCTTGCTCACAGCATCTGAGGCCGTCAGGCCGATAAATAGCACCCCACATCAGGGGTGTTCACAACACTTTGCCTTCCTGCTGAGCATCTCCATCTCGCTACCCCCGTGGCGGCATGACCTGTGACCCAAAACGCAGTATGTCCCTAAAAATTCGTTGATCAGGAGCCAGCTAGTCGGGCATATTTCCGGAGGTTAATGTATTGTTAAAGGCGCAATTCATAATTACAACCCATAGATGATCATCTATGTTTTATCTGGGCTAAATGAATTTCCCGTTGATACCCCTACTTTGTATACTTCAATCCCGTAGAATAGTACTCTTCCCTGCCGATAACAGACCCGAGAAAACGTTCTTCTCTAATGATTAAACTCAGAACATACGTGTACATAGACTCATTACAGCCTCAGCTGGCTGAGTATATGGCTACGGTTTCACAGGGATTTCTGCCCGTTCCGGGTGATTCCTGCCTCTGGGTTGAGGTCTCTCCTGGTATGGCCGTACACAGGCTGACTGATATCGCGCTGAAATCGACCCGTGTGCACCTTGCACAGCAGGTCGTGGAACGTGAATACGGGTCTATGGTTATCCACCACAGGGATCAGAGTGACGTCCGCGAGGCCGGTCGAATTCTCCTGTCCAGAATTGGTGCTCAGCAGTCGGATCGAACGGACTGCAAGGTGGCCTGGCATGAAATCATACGTGGCATGACACCTGACCACACCGTACTGATCAACCGCCAGGACCGTCGCGGCTCCATGATTCTTCCCGACCAGAGCATGTTCATCCTGGAGACAGAGCCAGCAGGCTATATTATCCATGCTGCAAACCAGGCCGAAAAAGCCGCAAATATCACGATTATCGATGTAAAAGCAGTTGGTGCCTTTGGACGACTTACCCTGTCAGGACGGGAGGCCGATGTTGATGAAGCCGCAGCAGCAGCTCTGGCCGCGGTACAGAATCCAACCGGAACGCATTAATCATGCATCGCCAGACCCTGCTGAATCTGCTGGCACAGCATCAGACGCGCTTTATGGAAGAAGCGGCCTACATAAGGAAGGCAAAGGACTTTGTTGCCGCTCAACCCGACTGTTTCTACCGCGAACTCCAGCCTGCGCACGTCACGGGTTCAGCCTGGGTGGTGAATCCAGATCGTAGCAAGGCCCTCATGCTTCACCATGTAAAGCATGACCAGTGGTTCCAGCCAGGCGGGCATGCGGATGGTGACGCAGATATCCTCCGCGTAGCGCTACGAGAAACTGCCGAGGAAACCGGTATCGAGCCGGAGCATATCCGTTTAGTGAGTGATGCTGTTTTCGATGTGGATATTCATACTATCCCACCAATCGGACACGATCCTCGACATGATCACATTGATATCCGCTTTCTGGTGGAGATTGACGACCATCTGCCCATTCCGGGTAACGACGAATCCCATGAAGTGCTCTGGGCTGACCTGATGGCCGTGTCGCGCTTTAACAATAACCAATCAACTTACCGCATGGTCGAAAAAACCCGCCGTATGCGCGGAATGCGCTAATCTGAACCACCTGGTTCAATCTCAGTAATACACAATGAATCTATGCGGGAAGCAATTACTTCTGGCTAGAGGATCGACCGGTCGGACTAATCCTCGCCAATCTTAATATCAGGCCACATGGCTTTCATTTGAGAACTTAAATGAGGCTGAATCTCAAGAGTGTACTCAAGGAAAGCCTTTGCTACGACGGAGAGCTCCTTGTTTTTCGGGTAAACCAGGTACCATTGCCGCTGAATCGGAAAATCCTCAACATCAAGGATGGCAACCGGACCCTTCTCACCCTCCAGCGTCAGGGTATGCAATGACAGCACTGACAAGCCCAGACCACCGACCACACCATGTTTGATCGCTTCGTTACTACCAAGCTCCATACGCACCCTGGGTTGCAAACCCTTGCTTTCAAATAACTTAAGGGCTGTGTCTCTTATACCGGACCCAGGCTCGCGAAGGATGAAAGGCTCTTCTGCGATCCTCGACAAGGGAATATTCTTCTGATTCACCAGCGGATGGTCGCGAGGAGCCATGACAATCAGTGGATTAGGGGCAAAAACGAAGGACTCGACTTCAATATCCGTTTCCGGCTGACGACCCATGATATAGAGATCATCTTCGTTGGCCAGCATACGTTCAATAATCTGGTGTCGATTGGTCACCTTAAGTGCTACATCGATGCCAGCGTAACGCTGACAGAACTCCCCCAGTATCTCGGGGGCAAAATACTGCGCGGTAGTGACAACACATAGGCGAAGCCTGCCACGTTTAACACCTTTGATATCCGCAACCTTCATCTCAAGGTTGGCCAGGGATTCAAAGATCAGTTTGCAGGTTTCATATAACTCAAGGCCTGCCTGGGTTGGCTTGACCGTCCTGCCAACATGTTCAAACAGTGGCAGGCCAAAGGTATCTGAAAGCTTCTTGATCTGGGTGGATATAGTCGGCTGGGTCAGAAACAGTTCTTCAGCCGCGCGCGTGAAACTTCCCAGCCGAACAATTGCTTCAAAAAGCTGTAACTGCCGTAACGTTGCATGGCGAATAAGGTAATCAGGCATCGCCGAAGGTGGCGTATAACTATCGTTATCTTCGCCCATATTAACTCCTTATCTCTACAACCAGCTATGCCACCCAGATAAAGACGGTTTCAGACTACAGGTACACGATTGCTAACGGGCATATTCAGGATCATGACACTTGGTGCGCGGGACATCTTTTAGCGCCTCAGGGTCTGTTCCGAACCGTTCCAGCAATACTTCCAGGGCTGCCTCTTTATTCTTGTAGAAGGCATTAGGTCCAAGGCCATCCACAATACCACAGTGCTCGAGTACTGACTTAACCTGGTGCTTCAGGCCACTGAACATCAGCTCAACGCCATCCTCGCAAAGTCGCTCTGCTATTTCGCGCACCTTTTCCTCACCCGAAGCATCGATCTCATTAATACCGCTCCCTATAACCAGGATGGCCCTGGCATGAGGATATTTACTCCTCGCTTCCAGGATGATGTCTTCAAAGTAGGCAACGTTAATAAAGGTAAGCGAACCATCGAAACGAACGGGTACAAAATTCTCACTGATCGATTCGAGTCCATGAGCCTTCAAACCTCCAAGAGTCCCATCTGCTTTGCGGCCAACAATATCAGCACGCGGCTTCATGATACGGACCAGGTAATGCAATACCGTCAGCACCACACCGAGCAAAATACCATTCGCAATCGATGGTGCCATCAACAAGGTGGCAAAGAATGTAATGATACCGATTGTGGCACTGACACGATCGGCCTTCCATGCCTGGGTTAAAGGCTTAATCCTGATGAGACTGAATACCGCCATCATTACAATTACTGCCAGTACGGCCTGTGGCAAATGGTAAAGATAGGTTGTGAAGAACAAAAGAACCAGAACAACAGCAGTGGCACTGATAATGGCAAACAGCCCCGTTTTGGCTCCGGTCTTAGCAGCAACCGCTGATCGCGAAAACGAACCACTGACGGTATAAGAACCAAAGAAGCTACCGGCGATATTGGCAAGCCCCTGACCCACCAGTTCCTTGCTGGTATTGACACGCTCACCGGTATGACTTGCGATTGCTTTTGAAATAGAAGTGGCTTCCATGAAACCAATCAGCGCCATAACAAGCGCTGCGGGCAATAACGACAGAATTAAATCTGCCTGAATAGTCGGCACTTCAAAACTAGGCAGACCCTCGGGTATGTTGCCAACTACTGAGCCACCCGAAGAGAGCACAATACGCGTCTCAGTGACATCCGCAAACCTCCATCCAGAACTATCCACTTCCTGGTTGGCTGGAATGTCTTCCTCCGCAAAATAATCAAAACCCTTCTCTGACTGGATACCAAGCAGTGTCTTTTCATGTAAATCTACACGAAGATTTGTATTTTTTGCCTTGAGCATTTCAAGCTGCCTATCCAGGACCTCTGCCTGCGCATGCAATCCGGCAGCTTCACGAATTTTCTCAATATCACTTTGTTTTTCCAGTTCAGCTGCATTACGCTTTAGTTCGGCAATATCATCAGTAAACTCGCTAATCTTTGATGCGTTGTCAGCAAAAACATTGATCATCTGGAGCGTATCAGCATCCTTAATCTGATCGGCCGTAACGGTCACCTTGTTTTCGAAGCCAACCATTGCACTCACAATTGTCGCCAGCAACACCGCAACCAGCACACCTGGTAGCGAAGGCACCTTCTTCTTCAAGATATCAATCAGCGCCCAGGCGCCAGCGGCAAATAACAGGGTTGGCCAATGTAATTCAGGTATCTGTTCAAGTACTCGCCACAGGTCTGCAAGGTAGGAATCTGTCCTTGGGAAAGGCACCCCGATAACCTTACTCAGTTGCGATAGACCAATGATCAAAGCTGCGGCATTGGTAAAACCAACAATAACCGGGCTGGACAGCAGGTTGACTATGGAACCTAACTTAAAGACACCAAGGGCCAGACGTAGAATGCCGACCATCATGGCCAACATGATAGACAGCTCAATAAAATTAGCACTTCCCGGACTGGCAAAAGGAATAATCGCGGCTGCAGACATCAAAGACAGCATGGCTACAGGGCCTGTATGCAGTTGACTTGAAGAGCCCCACATTGAAGCCACAATTACCGGAATAAACGATGCGTAAAGTCCATAAACAACGGGAAGTCCCGCCAGCTGAGCATAGGCCATACTCTGTGGCACAAGTATGAGCGCAACAGTGACACCCGCAAGCAGATCTGAACTTATGGTTTCCCTGGTCATTGGGAACCAGCGAAGGAATGGGAATAATGTATAAATCAGGGAGTGCATAACAGCCTTTCTTTATTTCAGAGGCACGTTGAATTTATCACCACGCAGGACCGAAACATCTGATACGAATACGGTCAGGTGATAACGCTTGTTAATTAAATCCTGTAATCCATCAAGAACATTAGATAAGCGTTCTTCTGGGATTACGATCTTAAAAGTAATATTGGTATCGATATCCAGCATACCTGACTGGATACCACTGCTACCACCGCCTCGGGCGCGCTGGATAGTGTAACCGCTCACACCACATTTCTTGGCCTTGGCAATCAGCTGATCTTCAAGCACATCCGTTGTGATTATCGTGATGAGTTTTTCTGGTGTCAGATTATGCATCAGGAATTGATCCTCTTCAGGTCGACACTAAAGTAGCGGCGTAATAGTAAAGCGGTATTCCTACTACTACGTTAAATGGAAAAGTAATACCCAGGGCAAGAGTCAGATAAAAAGACGGGTTTGCCTCGGGTATAGCCAGCCTCATTGCAGGAGGCACCGCAATATATGAAGCACTGGCACCCAATACTGCAACCAGGGTAATACCACCAACACTGAAGCCCAGTATGTAGTGGCCAACAATAATGCCCGCAGCGCCACCAAACAGCGGCATTGTTAGCCCAAATATGGCTAGCACTGTACCTACCTTGCCGAACTCCTTAATACGCCGCCCTGCTTCCATACCCATTTCGAACAGGAAGAGACTGAGTACGCCCATGAATATTTCATCGATAAAGGGAAAGAGCTTGTGCATGGCCGAAGGTGAAGAAATGGCACCAATTGCCATTGACCCGATCAGGATCACAACACTTCCATTGGTTAGGGCTTCATGGAGAAGCGGGCCAATTCTATCTTTAAGAGGCTGCTGATCTGTATCTGCGAAAGCATTCGCTTCACCACTGGCTTTGGCATTCTGTTGCCTTGACCAGGAAGCAAGAAGCAGCCCGACGATGATAGCGGGTGACTCCATCACTGCTAGCATGATCAGTGGATAGCTTTCATACTCAACACCTAAATTATCAAGATAGGCTATTGCCGTAAGAAAAGTACCCGCACTAACGGAACCATAGTGCGCTGCAATGGCTGCGGCATTAAGTCGATCTACTTTACCTGTAAACAGTAACAGGACATAACCCAGCATTGGCAGAGTAAATCCAAGTACGATAGCCCAGAGCACAGAACTAAACGCAAGATCAATTTCGGCCTTGCCAAGTTCATAACCACCATGCAGACCGATCGACATCAATAGATAAATTGACATCATCTTGGCCATATCCTGCGGGAATCGCAGGTCAGACTTGATCAGGCGAGCAAGGAAGCCGAGTCCAAAAAAGAGAACTGCTGGTATTAGTAGATTGCTGAACGCCGACATTTTCTACCTCCTGACTAGCTAAACCCGAATTCTGCTTATGATTGATGGCTCAACCATGGGCTGAATTCATGCCAAATTTACACACCATGAATAGAGCCAGGATGTGCTTCAGACAAGATTGTTTATGTTAGTCAGGCCAGACACGCCGACCATGCTGAAAAATAGCAGCTGTCTGTTTGGGTGCGTCGGTCTTCTTTACTGCAGGCCTGGCAGCCTTCTTTTTAGCTGTCGATGCCTTCTTTGCAGGAGCTTTTTTAACAGGAGCTTTAGCAGGAGCTGATGGTTTATCTGCAGGAGATGCAGTCGTTCCTGTCTTCGCCTGGCGAATTGTATTTGCTAGTTGATCACCGGTTTTATCGTTTGAACTCATACCTTGACCACCTCTTCTAATAGATTGAAAATTTCTTCACTCGCGGCTCTACCACGACTACCCATATCGTGCACACTACGCCCCTCCAGCACGCTGTACTTATAAGCTACGCGTCTGCAAATAGGCGTTTCTGCCGCAAGCATATCGATTTCTGACAATGCCTGAAAAACAAATTTTGAGAACCGGGTTCTTGGTTCTACCTGATTAACAACCATCATTGCAGTTAGCTGTGGATTCGATTTACGTGCTTCCTGCAGATACTCTTCCAGGTGCACGGTTGCCCACAGGTCATAAGGTGATGGTTGCACAGGAACCAGCGCAGTATCACTGAATGAAAGTGCCTGGCCAGATTGTTCCGTATGAATTGATGGGGGACAGTCAACAACAATATGATCGTACTCATTTTTGAGCTGATCAATAACGGACTGAAGGTTATCTACGCCCTCAACTACGGGCAAACCTCTGTCCTCTGCCCTGATTTGGGACCATTGTAGGGATGAACGCTGAGGATCTGCGTCGACGAGGACTACACTGCCTTTACTGGTAAGGCCTGATGCCAAATTAACAGACAAAGTTGTTTTGCCTGTTCCACCTTTGTTGCCCAGTATGGCAATGATCGACATGGATTTGACCTCAGGTAGATTGTGCTTCTACTTCAAAAAGCTCATCCAGCATCCTGGCAAACTGTTTTTGCTCTTCCTCTAGCACCTCGGAACCCTCATCCGTATGAATGGTGATATTGACATAATCTTTGCCAAATCCCATGTCTGGATAAAGATCTTCCCGTTCCGAAAGCTCTGCTGCTCTATCAAGGAAATCACGTAGAGTTTCATAGTCAGGAAACTCATAACGTTTTTCCAGTCGTACTGGCCTTACACGCTCTTGCCACTCTTTCTTCATCAAACTGACATCCTAGAAAGATGCACCCTGGTTAGAAACAGACTGCTCAAGTTGGGCAATCCACTGACCAAGGTCCTGACTGTGTTCTTGCTCTTCTTTCAGAAGCGCTTCAAAAAACAGGCGACTATCATGGTCACCTATTCCTGCACAATAAACAGTAGCATCGTGATAAAGCTTTACTAGCTCTAATTCAAAGGTCAGGTCGAATCGCAGCAACTCGACAAGACTCTTACCCACAAAAGAGGGGCGAAGTTGCGAAGCATTAGGCGCTACACCAAGTGCCAGCATGCGTCCGATAATACGATCGACATGCTCCATTTCTTCACTGGCTTCAGACTTAAGCTTATTGGCTGGTTCCGCCAGTCCCCAGGACGCGACTAAGCGCGCCTGGGTGCTGTACAACTGAACGGCGGAGAATTCCAGACTTAAAGCCCGGCCTAAATAACCCAGTATCTTATGGTCTGCACTGGCAGATAACATCAAAGTGCCCTGGCAATCTTCAATACTGAATCAAGCTGTAGCTGCTAATTATTACTTAGCAGCTGGGGCTCCTGCTTCACCACTGAGCACAGGCTCAACTTCACGGTGTGGACGAGCAATGATGTGCGCTGCAACCAGGCCATCACCAACACGTTCACAGGCATCAGCGCCAGCGCGAACAGCAGCGTTAACAGCGCCAGTTTCACCACGAACCATAACGGTAACGTAACCACCGCCAACAAACTCGCGGCTAACCAGGCGTACTTCTGCAGCCTTGGTCATAGCATCAGCTGCCTCGATAGCAGGAACCAGTCCACGCGTTTCGATCATACCTAATGCAATACCGTAATTATCGCTTGCCATGATTTGAATCTCCTATAACTCAAACAGGTTAATTATTTGTAAGCCGTAGCTAATTAAGCAGTAGGCAGAACAGGCTCAACTTCTTTATGCGGACGAGCAATGATGTGCGCTGCAACCAGGCCATCACCAACACGTTCACAGGCATCAGCGCCAGCGCGAACAGCAGCGTTAACAGCGCCAGTTTCGCCACGAACCAGAACGGTTACGTAACCACCACCAACAAACTCACGACCGATCAGGCGTACTTCCGCAGCCTTGGTCATAGCATCAGCTGCTTCGATAGCAGGAACCAGACCACGAGTTTCGATCATGCCCAGTGCAATACCGTAATTATCATTTGCCATTTTTAAATCTCCGTCGTCGGATAAAAATAAATTTACCAATTAAACCTGCGCAAGAATTTAAAGCCCTGACGCAAGCCTCTTACTTACTTATTGCTAAGTACTGGCTCAACCTCACTATGAGGGCGAGCAATGATGTGCGCTGCGACCAGGCCATCACCAACACGTTCGCAGGCATCGGCGCCAGCGCGAACTGCTGCATTAACGGCGCCGGTTTCACCACGAACCAGTACAGTTACATAACCACCGCCAACAAACTCGCGGCCAATCAGGCTTACTTCCGCAGCCTTGGTCATAGCATCTGCTGCTTCGATAGCGGGAACCAGTCCACGTGTTTCGATCATGCCTAATGCAATACCGGTGTTGTCGCCTGCCATTTTGAATCTCCTGGTTGCTCGTTACTTAGCAAATCTAATTTTGTTCGACATCAATGCCTGAACGTTTTAGTCAGCCCTTACTGGTCTGACTGCCAATTATCTATGATCCCAGCAATAGTGAGATCAGTGAGTATCTCGAAATCACCAGCAGCAAATCTTGCTGCTGACCCACTCGCCGTAAACACCCAGTTGCCTTCTCTGACCCCTACAGGATCGACTGCAACCATCTGCTTACCCTTTAGATCACGCACTATGCGCAAACTAATCTGTTTCAGGCCGTCGATTCGCCTGGTACAAACCAGCGGCGACTCAACCTGATAAATATCCATCAGCCTTCCTGCTCAGGCGCTGTCCAGTGATCGATAATTCCTACAATGGTCAGATCACTGGGATAGCCTTTACTGCCAGCTGCTTCACGAGCTGCGGAACTACCTACGCAGAGAACCCAGTCACCCGGAACACAACCAACTGCATCAACCGCCACAAGCTGAGAGCTACCATCCTGTACTACCAGAAGATGCTTATGCTCCATTTCTGGTATACGGTTTGTAGATACCAGAGGCTTAACCACCTGGACAATCTTCATCAGTGAGCTCCCTTTACCGCGTTCGCGTCTGCTGAGCATGCCAACACTTCAATACAGGCTCCGGCATTACAATCACGAATCACCTGCATAGTGTGTAATAGCCCCTGTTCAGCCAGCTCTGAGTAACGAGCCTTTAAGGCATCCACTACCCTGTTGCAATGTTCAATCGCACGATCACGCGCACCTGGCACCTGACCGTGATAGTCATACCTCACCACAATCGGGATTGGCAGACCTCGTGAGACATTCAGTCCCGTAAAAATCTTGATACCAACATCCAGATCCTTGGTCGCTTCCTCAACCGTACTGAGGTAAGCAAAATAGGTCAGGTTTCTTAACTGCACTTCCTCGAAACCTATTCCAGCGCCAATGAACCTCTCGGCATGGCCGATATCACTGTAATGAGAACCGTGATAGCGTTTGACGTAGTCAATCTGCGAGAGATTGTTAACGATCAAACGACTGATCAGCTTCTTCATCCCTGGTGCCACCATGGCACCCTGGTCTTCTATCGTGTCAGCTATCTTTGCTTCTGCCTGCTGGGCAGAAGCCGCCTGCGTCTGCTGATACAACTCGAGTGCATCCACAGAGTTATTCAGATCTGGCACACCCTGCGCATCTGGCAGGTGAACCTTGATAGCGTCAGTATCGGTATCAAGACCAATCAGCAGCAGATCAATCGATGCTCCACAACAGAAGCTATTCTGAACTGCCTGCTGGAATCCCAGCAGCCGGTCAACACCAGCTTGTGCTGCCACTGCTGTGTCTGAACCATGAGCAGCGCAACCTTCATGTTCCGGATCAACAGAACTGAAGTGGTACATTACAGACTTCAGGTAACGGGTAGGCTCATCCGCTGTATTTGGCTTACCCTCACGGAAACGAAGCATTTCTGTTTCGATCCATTTGTCCAGACTGTCTGCTATATCAAACGTAGCCCCTGCATATGACTTTCTACGTACACCCTTGTAAGGCAGGCGTAAAACGTAACTAATTGCATGGGCCAGCCTTCCGTCAGCACATGGCGAGACATCCAGGGTATGGAATCCACATTCCTGCAGAAATTCCTGGAAGCGATCATCTCGCGCTGAGCCGATCGGATCGGACTCAAAAAACTCATCACAAAACTTGTGATAGGTCTGAAAGACAGACCAGGCGAACAGCTTTCGCATATCAAGCTGATCAACCCAGGCATCTTCCAGAATCGCCTTAGGCAGTTCAAAACCAAACTGCTCTCTGGCAATTATCTGCGCACGTCTTTCAAAATCTTCTTCATGCTGAAGAGCCGAAATACGCTTTAAAACCGGGACTATCGAATCAAAGGACTCTTTTGTCCTGCGTTCGTAGTCATATAACCTGCCATTCTCATCAATACGCACCAGGGGATGCCCAGCCTGGGTACTTAAACCCAGCTTTGTCGATCCGGAACCTACAGCTCCGGGGCGACGCATCGGCGCAGCAGAATGAACGCTACCCCTGGTGCCTTTTGATTGTTTGCGTGAATGCAGCATGGCCAATAACGCTGATCAGATTATCCGCGGGCACCGCCGGAATAAGTGATCAGTGAACCCTTCTCGGTATTGCCACTGCCACCAGTCACTTTACTCACTGGCTCAGGTATATCTTCGTTACGCTTTGACTCCTCTTCCCTGGGAGACATGGCCGACATAGGACCACCACGGCGTGTAGGATTACGCTGAATAGCAGAAGTACCCTCAGTACCTGTCACTCGATCACCACGATCCCAGTCATCACCTGTAATCTTGGATCCAGCGCTCATGCCTTCACCTGTGACACGAGATTTAACGCGACCGTCTACTTCCTGAGCGGTTTCAGGAATAACAGTTTCCCGAGCAACAGGAGCGGCGTTTGCGCCACCAAATCGCGCTTCTTCAGTACCAGTTACCTTACCAGTAGCCATACCAAATGGCCCTGTGATCTGCCCCTGCTCATATTGACTGCCGGTGATACCACCTGTAGTCATGTTCTGAGCAGCATGCGTTGGAGCAGATACGCTGAATTCACCCCATGGGGCATCACCCACGGGTTGGGGAAAATCCGGGCTATTCGGCTCCGCTGGTGTTGAAGGGCAAGCACTAGCAGCCTGATCCGCACCTACATAAGGCGTACCAGTTACAGGCTCACAGACACCTTTAGCAGCACCTGTCATCACGCCACCTACACCAGGCTGGATACCGGTCATGCTTGCGCCAACATTACCTGTGCCTTTACGAGCACGCGCCATAGCCATTGATTTCTCAGGTGATGAACAGAACGCTTCAGTCTGCTCTTCACCAGCATAAGGCGTACCAGTTAAGGCCTTGCAGGTACCGGCTTCATTACCTGTGACGCTTCCGCCACGATCAGTCATGGTGCCAGTTACTGATTTACCCATCAGCGTGCTGGAGGTACCGACCTTGCGATCAGTTGGTGCTGGTGTGCTCTGACAAAACTCAGAGAACTGCTCAGAACCCACATAATCATCACCGGTTACATTGCGGCAGCTGCCTGGCTCATCGCCTGTGACTTTTTCACTACGGCCAACGGTCGTGCCTGAGACAGAACCGCCTCGCAGCGTGCTGCTCACACCAACTTTTGCTGGTGCAGAGCCGTTTCCACTCTGCATATACTGAGAACCGGTCAGCGAACGACCCGAACCAGTTTCATCGCCAGTAACCTTTTCTGAACGACCTACGTTGTCACCAGTAACAGCCTGACCTTTTGCAGTTTCAGCCATGGTAATCTTGGCAGGCTTGGTTGGAGCCTTTGTGGCACAGAAAGCCTGGGCCTGCTCACTTGAAACATACTCAGTACCCGTGACTGACTTACAGGTTCCTGGCTCATTACCTGTTACCGTAGCAGCACGACTTACATTGATACCGCTTACGCTGTTACCTGTACCTGTTGTAGTTACAGATACACGGTTGAATGCAGGTGATGCATCTGAAGAGCAGAACTCTTTAAAAACATCTGCACCCATATATTCAGTACCTGTTACAGCACGACAGGTGCTTGATTCGTTACCAGTTACATCAGGCGTGCGATCAACCATGGTACCGGTTACTGCCTGACCTGAAGCCGTTTCAGTTACACCGACTTTCCAGGGCTGGTCTTCTGAGGCCGCCTGTGCCTTACGATGACGACCCGGGCCAGTTGCTACTGCACCGCCCTGCTTCTTGCCGGTTTTACCCTTCTGGCTACGCTGAGTGCGTAAGGTCTGTGCAAGCTCGCGGCTGGAAATATTCGGATTAGCCGCACGCGCAGCGCTGGCCTCACTAATCGTTCCACCTTTAAGAGCAGACTTACCTTTAGTCGACATCGCCTTACGACGCGCTAAAGTCGCTGCACGTGTTGGATTCATATTGGCCTTCTTCAGGTTTGGCGAAATCTGTGCAGAAACGCTTGCTGCTGAACTCAAATCCAGAGATTGTGCTGGAGTTGCTGCAGGCTTGTTCTTGCCACCGCAACCACATCCACAATCAGACTTGGCTTCCTGACCAGCATTAGCTGTTACCGTCTGCTTAGTAGCAGAAGGCACCATATCAGCACCGCGTGTTCTGTCTTTGACCTGAACGCCCGCCTTACCTCGCGTAGACATTGTCTGCCTGCGCGCCTTGGAAGCGGCACGGCTGCTACCTTCAGAGCTTTTAGCTACATAGGCAGGAGCTGGCGCTGCAGAACTTGAACGTGCTGGTGCGGCTGCCCTGGCAGGAGTCGCTGAGCCACCCTTGATCGCTGCCTTACCGGTTGTGCTCATGGCACGACGCCTGGCAAGTGCTGCTTCACGGCTGGTCATATTCGTGTTTTGCGCAGAATTACCCATCCTAAACCTCATCAAATAGATGAATTGATGTCCTGGATTAGTGCTGCCCTGATCTACAGGGCAGCACCAGGTTCACATCGTCTTGCTTAACGACCTTCGTAAACTACGAAGCAAGAACCCTGACACTGGGTGTAGTTGTCATAACCCAGCAGGCGCACATGATGGCCTGGGTAAGCGCGATGACATGCTTCCAGCTGTTCAGCTACGCGAGCAACATCCTGCTCACCGAAGAATGGCAGCTTCCACATGGTCCAGTAGTGGCTTCCAGCATTGCTTGGATCCTCATGCTCGATAGCTGGAGTCCAGCCCTGAGCAATGATGTAAGCGATCTGAGCATAGACTTCTTCCTTAGTCAGCGAAGGCAGAAACCCGAAAGTTTCGAGAGTCTGAGCTGTCTGGTAATCACCTGCTTCAAACATGTTAGACATTATCGTCTCCTAATCAGTATTCGTTTGTGCTATTGCGAAAATCTAGTCAGATTAACCAACGTCGAGCTTATCTACAGTTTCAAACTCGAACTTGATCTCTTTCCAGGTTTCCATCGCAATGGCCAGTTCTGGGCTGCTTGCAGCTGCGGAAGTCAGGATGTCCTTACCTTCACGCTCAATATCACGACCTTCGTTGCGCGCCTTAACACAGGCTTCAAGAGCAACACGGTTAGCAGCAGCACCAGCAGCGTTACCCCATGGGTGACCCTGAGTACCACCACCGAACTGCAGAACTGAATCATCACCGAAGATGGTTACCAGAGCAGGCATGTGCCAGATATGGATACCACCAGAAGCGACAGCGAATACACCAGGCATAGAACCCCAATCCTGGTCGAAGAATACACCGCGTGAACGATCTTCAGGTACGAAAGACTCACGAAGCTGATCTACAAAACCGAGGGTAGAAGCACGGTCACCTTCCAGCTTACCTACAACGGTACCGGTGTGGAGATGGTCACCACCAGACAGACGCAGACACTTGGCCAGTACACGGAAGTGGATACCATGCTTAGGATGACGATCGATTACAGCGTGCATTGCACGGTGAATGTGCAGCAGTACGCCGTTGTCACGACACCAGTTAGCCAGGCCAGTGTTAGCAGTAAAACCGCCGGTAATGAAGTCATGCATGATGATGGGCTGATTCAGCTCTTTCGCATACTCAGCACGCTTGTACATTTCTTCTGGAGTAGAAGCGGTAACGTTCAGGTAATGACCCTTACGCTCACCAGTTTCTGCTTCGGCTTTTACGATAGCTTCGGCAACAAAGTCGAAGCGGTCACGCCAGCGCATGAATGGCTGAGAGTTTACGTTCTCATCATCCTTGGTCAGATCAAGACCACCACGCAGACACTCGTATACTGCACGGCCGTAGTTCTTGGCAGACAGACCCAGCTTAGGCTTGATGGTACAACCCAGCATAGGACGACCGTACTTGTTCAGACGATCACGCTCTACCTGGATACCAGCTGGTGGACCACCACAGGTCTTGATGTAAGCAATTGGGAAACGGATGTCTTCGAGACGAAGGTGCTTCAGAGCCTTGAAGCCGAATACGTTACCAACCAGAGAGGTCAGTACGTTAACGACAGAACCTTCTTCGAAGAGGTCAATTGGGTAAGCGATGAAGGCGTAGAATGACTCAGAGTCACCAGGTACGTCTTCGATGCGATATGCGCGGCCCTTGTAGTACTCCATATCGGTGAGCAGCTCAGACCAAACGGTACTCCAGGTACCGGTTGAAGATTCTGCTGCTACCGCAGCCGCGACTTCTTCATTTGGTACACCAGGTTGACCGGTGCACTTGAAGCATGCGAGCAAATCGGTATCGAGCGGAACATAGTCCGGGGTCCAATACATGTCGCGGTATTCTTTTACACCCGCATCATATTTCTTTACAGCCATGGTCAACTCCTGTTCGTTTTCTGGAATGACGGTTAATTGAATTCGTTGCTGAGAGACTGAAGGATAGTTGGCAGGGATGTATCTATACAAATAGATTTTTTCTTTGCAATCGATTGACTATCATCTATGCATCGACATTTACCAGCCAGCACCCCCATGTACCTGATCTGCAACTGTCTAAAAAACTTGGATAAATTCAGTCTCGCCCATGCGTATTAGCCTGTTTTTCACATCAGGAAATACGCATGGACGAGCGCCGAAGGTGCATTAATATACTCCTTTTGCCGGCAAAAACCACACTAATACTAAAAACACTGCCTGTGGTTTCTGGGCCTTAATTTAAACACCACAGGCCAGGTCATTTCATTGCCCGAGATCATGTCCTGGAAAGAAAAAACACCCTGGAAACTCTGACGCCTATCCAGTACTAACTATCAACCAGATGCCCAGTGCATAATTTTTGCACCAGGCCGCCCCGGTTAAACAGAGGATCATCCTGGCAATTAATGATGAGGCCTTCTGCCTGATCTTTCCTGCCAACAAACTGATTCTCTTCAGAGTTCTTATTAAGGTGCCTACTTGCAAGTTCTGTTTAACAATCCTAGATTTAGTAATGATAATTAAACAAATTTGGGAATGACGATGGCGGATGATGATCTCGAATTATCGATCATGTCTAATGAGGAGCTTGAGGAGAGTCTCAAGCCAGAAGAAGAAGGCCCCCAGGGCTTTGAGGAAGTCTACACCGGTCCTGAGCGGAGATCTGGTAAAGAACGTCGGGTAGGCCCCAAGGATCGACGCGACCTTGTTCGCTTTGACCCGGAAAACGCCAAAGCTGACCGACGTAGCGGTGTGGATCGCAGGAAAGAAAACAGAAAACCGGACGACAAGTGGGATTACAGGGACTTCTGAGTCACTGATACCCTATAGTCTCTTACCTTCCAGCGTTGGCAGCTTATCTGTTCGCGTCTCTAGCTTCAGGTAACTGATCAGCCGCACACTCCCCTCCTCGTGCAAAACCCGATGCACTTCTTCAACCACCCTGAGTATCGTATGCATATCGCCCTGGATGTTCGTACCCGAGGCATGCGTCTCGACCAGCAGGTCATGGCCATTCAGAAGCGCAACCACACGAGTGACCTGTTTTCTTACTGAGACGCCCTCACCAAGCGGGATGAGTTGCAATTCTGCCGTCGCCTGCATCGGTTTATCCATGGTAGACAAACATAATATAGGTGTTTATCAGGTAGATACTGAAGAGAAAGATGCTGACCCAGCTAACGGTTTTCAGCACCCTCGCCCTGGGCTGATATAACAACCCAACAACAGCAACCCCTGTCATCATAATAGCCGAAAAGGCAGTCACCGCATGGGTAGACGAGACCGCAGAAAATAAAGGGGCCTGCAGATAAAAGAGGTCATCAATGGCCAGCACCAGGATATTGAACAAATTACTGCCGAACAGGTTGCCAACCGCCATATTTACCGCGCCGATACGCAGAGCCGACAAGGTCACCACGATCTCTGGCAATGAGGTAACAAAGGCCACGAACAAGGTACCGACAAATCCCTGGTGCCAGTCCATGACCAGCGAAATGTCTTTCGCTACCGAAGGTAGCAGACTGCCGGCCACGACAACAAACAGGGCTGCCACCAGGTAACGCATGACCGCCTGCTTCAACGTGAGATGGGGATACTGATCTGCTACCTTGTGGGTAAAGGCCTCAATCTGCCTCTTTTCATAGATAAAGACAGCGCGCATCGCTACGGAATATAGAACGATGATGACAGGCGAATACCAGCCCACATGCCCGATGGAACCAGAAAGACCTCTCGATGCGATCAGAACGTTGAAACCGGCAAAACCGATCAGCATGATACCGAATCCTGCAGAGAGGATATGACCCTGCCCGGCCACACTGTATAGGGAGCTGCGTCGATACATCAGGTCCAGCAGGACAATGATCATCAGGTTGAACACGCAGCTGCCGAACACATCACCAACTGCGATATCGGGGACATTGACCACGGTAACAGCAGAAATACCGGTCGTGAGTTCCGGCAGCGAGGTCACCGTACCAAGCATGATGACACCAATCCAGGTACCACCAAGACCCGTCTTATCAGCGATCGCATCACCATACATCGTAAGACGACTCCCCGCGAAACCAATCACGATTACGCAGGCAAGTAACTGCAGCCAGACTATGACCGGGTCGCCGGGCATGCTTCAGATCTTAGAGCGGGGTTCATGCCGTTTATTCTGACATGAATCTGAAGATAGTCCCCACATGGCCAGTAAAGAGGCCAGCAATAGCTGGCCTTTTCTGATCTAAATCAAATGTCATAGCCGTGTTTACACAGGTGATGATTACATCTCGGTGCCAACGGGAGGCTCTCCCGTACCCAGCCAGAAACTCAGGCTCTTCTCCAGGAGCTGGTCCCATGGCATGTAATGCGAACCATCACAGGAAAAGTTCAGCCCCACCATGCCATTGTAGATGTTCAGAGAACCTGCCCTGAGGTAGATCGTCTCATCCATGAAGCGCAGGGCCTTAAAGGTCCTGAAAACCTCCTTCACACCATCCAGCGGAATCACGGCGTCTTCTGGATAATCTCGATTCGGATAGGTCAGCACGATACCCGGATCTGACAGGTCCTCGATATCCAGTATTCGGTACCGCAGAGGATCATCAATAAACCACAGTGTTGCCCTGGAACTGGAAAAGTGTAACTTGCCGTGAAAAACGCCATGTGATTCGATCATATCGATGAGCAGGTCCAGCACTTCATCTATCCGCTGATCCATGGGGCTGTTTATTCGTTGCTGCTGAAACAGGCCACCCCTGATGGCCGGATCCCCTTTCATCTGAACCCATTGCTGTGGCTGGGTATACAGCTGGCGAGTGAGAGGTAGTTCCCGCAAGTCGAAGTCCGCACCCAGGTAACCCAGCAACTGCCCGTTCTCATTGTTAACATGCTGCACAGCTGTCAGGGACGGCCGCCGCACATTGCGGCTCAGATAGGCCTCCGATAATGAAAAGACCTCACCAGCCAGGGCTTCTTTAAGATAAGGCCTCTGGCTACGATCTCGTCCCATATGTTCTGAAAGCAGACCAGTACTCGAGACGTTTTCCGTCACCTGGCTGGCATTATCGTCAAGCAGATAGAGATACTTACAGGAAGGCAGGTTATCCAGACCATCAACAAGGCACTGCTGCAGTCTGTCCTGATCGGGCCAGACTTGACTGCAACTCGCGGCCAGTCTCTCCATGGGGCCTGCTAACAATCCCCGCAGCAAGATTCTCTGTCCTGCGACTGCAGATTTTAAGGCCTGCCCCATCCCCTATCTCCTGAAATTGTTGAACGGATTCCATCATAAAACAGATCGATTGAGTGTCCTATCCGGTATTCATTCTGAGTCATAAGCAGAAAAACTACCTGCTTTAGCAATATGCCGCCCTTCGCTATGATGTGCGCCCTTGTATCTGCCACCTGAACACGGGCCCGCGCTTGAACTCGATACTCCTGGAACTCAGCCATGTACAGCTCGTGTTTGTAGCCCTGATCTTTGTCTGGACGGGATTCGTACGAACTGGCCTGGGTTTTGGCGGTGCAGCGCTCGGCCTGCCATTGATGCTGTTCATCGTGCCCGATCCACTGCTGTGG
>JAAUXZ010012897.1_pt1 | contig 25725 bp, 14 predicted proteins | sample 7278131 | NCBI WGS metagenome assembly JAAUXZ01 (sample SAMN14350119, study PRJNA611818) | marine sediment metagenome | isolation source: surface marine sediment (3m) | place: French Polynesia: Moorea | collected 2018-08 | reverse complement strand
CAATCGATTCGCCATTGACCGTAAAGCTCACGGTATCACTACCTGTAGCAGCTGCGGGCGTCAGATAGGTAACCTGGTAGGTTCCATCTCCCCTATCAACGACCGTGCCCAATCTCAATGGCGACCCCGCGCTGGCGACCACATCCAGTCCAGCGCCAATGACCACAGACGATCCATTTCTTGGAGTCACGGTAATAAGGATAGAAACGCTACCGTTCACCGGTGTCACTGATGAATCCGGACTCGCGGTCACAAGCGTGTTTGCCGCGCTCACCACGGGCGCTGAACTCGCATAGTGATAGCCCAGATTCACATCAGGCCCATCTGATCCACTACCATCATTATCGGTGGAGAGTGGTCCCGATTGTGTGGTTAAACTATCCAATGGGAATGGCGTTACCGCGGTTGCAAAGACTGATCCTGCATCGATTGCAGGCGAATCCGTTCCTTGGTCTGTCAAAGTGCTCAGGTACCAACCATCAGTGAATAATGGGTCAGCGCCCACAATATCGCTGGCATCGGCGCTAAACAGGTTACTGCCACCGCCAATAATTGTACCGATCAAGTTATTGTTATTGGTTAAGGTTCCACTTTCATAGTAGACATCATGCGCCGCAGAGTTCCCATCGGTATTTCCATAGATAATGTTGTCGGTCAGCGTGACGTTGGCTGACATCTCAAATGTTATGCCTGCGCCTTCATTAGCGGTATCAGCAGATGTGTTAAATGCAATCGTGTTGTTATTAATTGTTGATGTTCCATTACCAGTGACATAAACACCACTACCTCCGGCATTGCTTGTATTGCTGGTGGAGCGGTTCTCGATGATCAAATTATTTTCCAGCGAGATGGAGCTGTTGTTAATCCTAATCCCTCCGCCTGAGTAATTACGGTTGTCACGGATCAAGTTACCAAAAATTATACCATTTCCACCATTGACCCAAATGCCGCCACCTGTGTTCGAGCCAGTATTGCTACCATTGTTGGTAATGATGTTGTTGCGAATCCACGGGTTGCCATCGGCGGTATGGTAAATACCATAGTTCGCGGCGCGGGTAATGATATTGTTTTCAATCCGGTTGGCGCCAGTTGAGCCCGCAATTTCGACACCGCGGTTACTGCCGGTGATGGTAAACCCGGAGATTGTAGTGGTATCAGCCGAAGTGGTATAGATTCCCCAGGTAGCATTGGAACCCGATATGTCAGTAATGGTGAGGTTGCCACTAAAGGTCGGATTCAGGGTGCCTGCACCCTCCAGGTAAAGGTGGGTGCTCGAGCACTCGTTAATTGCCATAGTGTTGAAGACCGGCGAGGTGTTGGTGGTTGAATTTATACGCACGCCTTCACCCGAGTAGTTAACCGTCAGGTTATTGAAGGTCGGCGAACTGTTGGTAATGTAAACGCCATCCCTACCATACCACGTGGTCAGGTAGTTCACTGTACCTGCACTACCCCCATCAAACCGTACACCTTCCCAGTCATTAATCAGTGAAGCATTTGCCACCCCTACATTGGTATCCGTAAACGAGGTCATCACTACCTCATTACCGGAAGTGCCATTGACGTTTAGCGTTCCTCCACTTAATACTCGAAGGTCATAAGCTTCTTCAAATTTCAACAAGGTTCCAGGTTCGATTGTCAGGGTGGTTCCATTAGGCACATCGAGATCTCTATAAACACGCCAATAGTTCGCCTGCAATGGCGCGCCCAGGGTCAGATCACCCGTTAGCGAACTCCAGATCATGCCGTAATCTGTAAACAATCCACTACCGACCTGGTAAGGATTACTGGTTATTGCCGAGGGCATCGCCATACCGATCAAAGCGTATGCTGAGGGCGAGTTGCCAATGGTTATCGAGGCACCATCGAAGCTGCTTGGATTGGCATTGTTACTGATATAAATCGATGCCAGTCCCGCATTTTCCAGCAGCATGTCACTGTATGAGCCCGCAACGCCTTGTAATGTCAGATTGTAGGTACCGGCAAGAATTTGGTTGAGCCCATCCGTACCGTTAAATGTGGGCTGAGTTGTGGAGTCACCAATTAACTGAACACCATGCAAAGCAAGGTTCGCCGTATCTTCAATGGTGAGGCCACTGATTACTGGATTGATGATACCGGAGCTATTATCCTGAATGTAAATCCCGCTGCCCCCAATATTATTACTCATGGTCAGGCCAAACCAATTTCCAGAAAGGGTTGAGTTTCCGTTCATTTGAATATCGAGCCCGTGCCAGCTCGTACCTACTGAAACATCACTGAAACTCACGTTATCGAGATTCCACACGATGTTGTCGCCTGTGGTAGCACGTAAGTACAAACCGCTGTAGTAAACATTGGTGAAGGCACTATTAGTGATCTCGAAAGTCGTTGGTACAGTATTGCTCTGTTCAACGCCAAACTGGTTATAGCGAATAATTGCATTATCAATATCAATTACACTGCCGTCAGCAATGACCCGAATACGATCCCAATCGATCGCGGCAGGGACACGATCGGCATCGGTGGGGTCATTAACATTACTGTTCCCTCCAGCAGCGTCATCAAAGATCGAAGTAAAAATCGCACTGTTGCCCGTGCCGTCCCCGTCACCCACTATTAATGACCCCGTTATATTGAGGCGCACATTTAGGTCTAATTTCAGGATTGCGCCATCTTCCAGCGCAAGGGTCACTCCAGCCGGCACTCCGACATTGACGTCCGCGCGATAGACACTGGCACCCGTGTCCAACGGGTCTTGGACCAGCGTAATATCCGAAAGCCCGCTGGTTGCTCCCATCACCACGTAGTGTTTATCGACATTACTTGAGGCGTAATTAAAACCAATGTTCGATTGATTGCCGACACCTAACACGCCAACGGAGCTTGGAAGATCTGTCAGCAAGCGGTACGGCGATCGCCCACTGTTCAAGATAATTGAATTATCAGTCCAGGAATTTGGGTCTACAGCACCCCTGAAATAAATCGCGGCGATTCCGGCGGAATTCATGGTTAGATCACTATAGTTTCCGCGTACTCCGGCCAGTAACAGGTTATAGTCACCACCGAAAATAGTGTTGCCAGAACCGGAACTGTTATTAAACGTCGGTTGAGTTGTTGAACCGCCAATCAGATAGATGCCATATCGCCCCGGTTCCGTCACATCACCAATGGTTAAACCACTAATGGTCGGATTAATTGTGCCAGAGCTATTATCTTCAATGTAGATAGCATCACCGCCAGTTGCATTGATTGTTAAACCGTTCCATGTTCCTCCCAGCGTTGAATTGCCACTCATCACCACATCGATACCATTATATGCAGTGTTGACGCCGACATTCGTGAAGGAAACGGTATCAAGATTCCAGGTAATCGTGTCTCCTGTGGTCGCTCTTAGGTACAAGCCATCATAATATTGGTCGGTAATATCAGTTCGTGTTATATCAATTAAGGCCGCATCAGTATTGTTATGAACCATTGCATATTGGCCGTAGCGTATAATCGCGTTGTCGATATCGATCGTGCTGCCTTCTCCGACTGTGATCCTATTCCAATCGAGCCAAGCAGGATTGTTCGGGTCTGATCCATTGGTATCGCCTCCAACACTATCATTAATCGAAGTGATAATTGATTTAGGGTCTGTGTCGGGACCTCCGTCGCCCATAATCAAGGACCCATTGACGGTGATAGAAAGGCCTGAATTCATTTTTAGGATCGCACCATCTTGCATAGATAAGGTTGATCCAGCTAACACCGTGATATTGGAAGTTGCCCGGTAAACGCTATCGGTACCCAGAGGGTTAGACACCAAGTTTATAGAATTGGTAGTGGTCGCACCCAAGGCAACATAATCTCTAGGCACCGTGCTGCTCCCAGTGTTAAAACCCAGATTACCGGTATCACCCAGCACACCAATTGAAGACGGTAGATCGACCAACAATTGATAAGGCGCTTCGCCGCCAGTTAGGATGATTGAAGAATCTTCCCAGAAGGTTGGATTGATCGATGTCCCACTAATGTAAATTGCAGCATTAGCAGCACCGTCCAGGGTTAAGTTGCTGTAGGATCCACTCACACCATCCAATGCAAGGTTATAATTACCACCAGATATTGAATTCCCAGAACCCGAGGTCGCATTGAAGACTGGCTCTGTCGTCGAATCCCCAATGAGGTAAACGCCATTTCGACCAACCAGCCCGCTATCACCAATCGTTAATCCGCTAATTATGGGTGTAACCGCGCCGGAACTAGCGTCTTCCAAATAGATCCCATCTCCGCCGGTATCGTTAATGGTTAAACCAAACCAGTTGCCATCCAGCGTAGAATTACCGCTCATTACGATATTGAAAACATGGTAAGCGGTATTGACACCTACCCGATCAAAAACGATATTATTGAGATTCCAGTTTATGGTGTCCCCGTTAGTGGCCCTCAGGTATAAACCATCCAGATAGATATCCAGAAAACTGGTATTGGTAATATCAAAGGTTGCCGTATCGGTATTGTTCTGTACGACACCATAATCACTGTATCTTATGATCGCGTTATCAATATCGATGACACTGCCATCAACATTCGCACGGATCTGATTCCAGTCACTCCATATTCCACTTGAGGCGCCATCATTGTTCGAATCTCCGCCATAGTCATCATCGCTGAAAGAGGTAAACACCGCATTGGGTCCAGAACCATCACCATCTCCGACGATCAGTGATCCATTGACATTCAGAGAGTGATTGCCATCAAATTTGACGATGGCTCCGTCATCGACTGTGAGTGTCACTAACGCGGGAACGGTCAATGAGCTTATAACACGCCAGATGCTGGGTTCTGAAAGACCATAGGTTGCGATTGCATCCAGTGGGTCAGCGGTGAAAACCGTATCTGCCAACAACGAACCTCCGACACGGATATACTCCTTGGTAACAGAAGGATCAGAAAAATCATAGCCTGACGAAATAGTTGAAGTAATGGTCTGCCCACCGAGTTCGTACGGAGTAAACGCATTAGTCAACACAACATCGTCAAACACTGCCGGATCGGCCGCCGCCTGTAGTAACAGTCCTGCCGTAACAACGCTATCGATGTTGATGTTGTTATAGTTGCCGGCACCACCGTTAAGCACTATGCCATAACCAGTGTCGCTGAGACTCCAGGTTCCGGTATCAAGAAAATCCGGTGTTGCTTCGACAACATTTAGCGCGGCACTGCCCGCACCATCCAGCCCAGAGATCACATTGGTACCATTAAAACTGGGGCTCAACGTACCAGTTGAATTATTGTCTATATAAAGATGGGATATCGTTATGCTATCAGGATTAGTAAGACTGATATTAGACAGCAACGGATCGACGTTCCCAGTGCCATCATTATGAATGTATAGCCCATAGCTGGCAGAATTGGTAACCATGAGATCATCAAACGAGCCCGAAATGTTGGAGGTATTCCTGGCGACTATCTCAACGCTGTAGGTATTAGACTCATCGATGATCACATTTTGAATATCGAGTGTATTGGTCGTGGAATTCGCCGAACCAAGCCATACAGACACATTGCCGGTTGATGTATTGTTGAGATCAAAATCAATTACGGTAATGTCACGCAGATAACTCGTGATCGAAGTGGTGGTTGAGTAGGTATAAATTCCGTAGCCACTACAATCACCCACTTCAACACCTGTCAACTGAGGGGAACTGTTATCGATAGCAATACAATCAATTCCATAACGAACCGACAGGTTATTGAGTGTGCCATTGCTTAGAGCCTGAAAATCAACACCTCTCCAATTGCCAGCTGCCGGTGTGCCTACAACCCCTCCTGTATCGCCCTGGATGCTGTCATCAAAGATTGAGGTAAAGCGGACATTTTGTGGAATCGGCGCATTGCCCAGTACGTCCAGCGTAGCATTGCCAGTCACAAAAAGATCGATAGTATTGTTGTTAAACTTGACTACTACCCCAGCTTCTATAGTGAGCGTGGCGCCTCCATTGACATTAACATCGTTTTGCACCCAGTAGGGGGAACTGGCTAAGTCCCAGGTCGTGTTGCTGCTAATTGTATTATTACTGTTACCAGTACTAATCACGGTTCCTGGCGGAAACTCCAAAATATCATTTGGATTAGTACCGGCAAGCACCTCGTGGCGATCGTTGAAACCGTCCGAATCGGAATCGGCTATGTTTGGATTGGTGCTGTAGGTCGAGGTTTCTTCGCTATCGATTAGACCGTCGCCGTCGGTATCCGGGATCACGGTAACGGTCACGGATGCTGTATCTGAGCCACCGTTGCCATCGACTATGGTGTAGGTGAATGTATCGTCGCCGTTAAAGCTGAGGTTTGGAGTATAGGTGACAGAGCCGTCAAAATTGTTGACCACGCTACCGTTGGAACCTTGGGTAACACCACTGATGTTGGTGGTATCCCCTTCCGGATCGCTGTCATTGACCATCAAGTTCGTAATGGTAATCGGGAAGCCTTGCGTTACCGAGGCGCTATCATCGACCGCAACCGGATCGTCATTCACCCCAGCAACCGAGATGGTGACAGTTGCAGAGTTAGTACTTAACGCGCCGAATTGATCGATCGCCGTGTAGGTAAACGTATCCGTACCGTTGAAATTGGGGGCGGGTGTGTAGGTTACGGAGGTATTACCGGAATCAATGATTACCGCACCACCATTGGCTGTTGGCGAAGAAACCGAGTTGATGGTAAAGGTATGAGACTCGGGATCCGAGTCGTTATTTAACAGCGTGGTAAACTGGGTAACCGTATCCTCAACGGCCACTTCACTCGGATCATCAACAACGGTAGGTCCAGCATTGAGGGAAGTCAGGGTAACATCAACCGTATCCGTCGCCGTACCTCCCTCGTTATCAGTCACCGTTACCTGAAAGGTGAAAGTCGTGTCATTGGCAATGTCTGGCCCGGTAAAACTGGGGGTGGCTGAACCTGGGTCGGAAAAGACGACTACCGGTGAAACGGGCGACAGTTGCGTCCAACTATAACTACTGATAGTGCCGTCGGTACCGTCGTTACTGCCCGTGGCATCTAGATTAACCGTTAGTAATTCATTTAATGTTTGATCAGGGCCGGCATCTGCTATGGGATCGACCAACACTGGATTTACCAGGACCGTCATAAAATCAAATCCATCGGTATTGGAGTCGTCAGTGGCGATCAACTGAAATACCAGGACCTCGATATTCCCCAACAAGACAACTGGTGAATCGAAACTGGCATTAGCGCTGTTTGCATTGTTTATCGTGACGGTTGAACCACTCACTTGAGACCAGCTGTAACCGGTCACGGTACCATCAGAATCGGTAGCACTACCGGATAGATTCACTGTTATCTGTTCATCAACATTTTGGTCAGCACCTGCATTGGCGACTGGAGGCGTGCTGCCGCTACTCCCCCCTCCATCATCATTGGGTGCAGCAGAGACGGCAACGACTACCTGGGCCGTATCCAATCCACCCTTGTTATCGTCCACGGTATAACTGAATATCGCATTACCGGTAAAACCGGCTGTCGGGGTGAAGGTAAAACTACCATCGCCGTTATCAGCTACAGTTCCATTGGCTGACTGGGTAAAGGTACTGATCGTTAAGGCATCACCGTCCGGATCCGAATCATTAGCCAAAACATCTCCGGTAATCAAAGGCGTGTCTGCCACCGTCGCAAAGGCATCATCGATGGCCGTGGGCTCGTTATTCACACCTGAAGTTTGCATCAAAGCGGTGTTAATCGTAACCACATCAGTTACCGATGTAGCGGCATAAGCTGAATAATTATTATTACGAAATCGGGTAATCGCGTTATTGAGATTGATATCCGATGGAAAATTAACGTTGCCATTTCCAACATCAATGAGTAAAGGATTTTCAACCTGGTTTACGCCATTAATTACACCATCACTCAAGTCCTGGATAAAATGGCTCACGATATTATAATCAGGCACGGCAACACCAAGCTTGATTGCAGCGGTATTCAATGCCGTGGCAATACCCCCGAGATACATGGCATATTCTATGGCATCGGCACTGGCATTCTGCGCCGGTATTAATGGATTCGTCGCGGCAACAGTAAACGGGTCAAAGCCCAGAGCACTGGTTGCAATGTTTCGATTATTACCCAGTACATTCAGAAAATTAGTGCCTGCTGCTTCCGTACGACTTTTTTCGATCATTGCGCTGGTGAGAATATTGACCGAAGCCGTGTTGAAACCCGGGTAAAGCACACCCATGAGTGATTCAGACGGTCCAAAGGTAATACTCCGTTTATTGGCAATAACGGGTTCAGGATCTGACTCGTCGATGAATGTTCCCCCTGATGCCTTAATCAGCAAAGGAACCGTTGGTGCGGGTGTAATAGAAACCGTCCAGTTACCGTTAGCATCCGTGGTCGTGGTGGCCAGAGGTGTACCGGATTCAGTGCCATCATTGGCATCAAACGCGATGATTTCCAGTAAGGCATTATTGATAGGCCCCTTGGTAACTACACCCGAAACTTTAAAAAGCGCCTCATTGGTTTGAGAGACATCAATAGCGGATTGATCTGGTGATTGTTCTGATGAGCAGGCAACTAAGGTGGTGATGAGTAGGAAGCTTAAAATCAGTCGACGAATCATCATGCTCTCCTCCACTCCCCTTATTGCCTGAATATGGCAGTTCCGTTAACCGTAGTCGGACCATTGATATCCGCTTCCAGTGAATAACCCATCCCAGCCCCAGCAGCGCCATTAGTGAAGAACCCGGCTGCACTGCCACTACCGGTATAAGTACCGCTATCGACATCAACGCTTAGAGCTCCGCTAAATCCTCCATCCGAAGTGATCGGCAACCCGGACCCAGTGCCATTCCAAACCTGGTTATTAATACCGATATCAACACTGGTATCCACGGTCATGTTGGTAAAATTGGCATCAAGTGTAGCTGCGCCCAATATACCGGTATTTCCCAGATTATCCGTGGGTGAGGTATTACCGATCAAGGTATAAGCTGCCGTTCCCGAACTGGGTAAGGCGATATTCTGCGATTGATCTGGACTGCTGGCCCAGTGCAAACTGGAGTTGGATAAATCGATATTGGAAGTACCCCCAGTTGAAGGCTCAAACTGAGCAATACCCGCATTCCATCGACCCCAGGCTATGCCTGTTTCAGGATCATACCCAAGATCTATCACCGAAGTGGTCCCTGGAGAATATTGCCCTGTGCCACCATCAATGAAGTTATTTTCGAATGAAATCAGTTCATTATTGTTGACGGTAGCCGTATCAAAAGGATTGGAGTAAACCGATGCAATGGAGCCTGCACTACCCTCTTTACCATAACTGGTGACCACCATGCGACTGCTGGTAATTTCACCTTCGTTTAGGGGAAAGGTGCCGCCACCCTCAGTTTCTGCGGTGAGCTCAATTTCTATATTTTGTTCGATTTGCTCCTGGGTTATCTCCACCTGGTCTACTTCCAGATCTTGTTTCATACCGAGATCGGTATTCAGATCAGCACTGGCAGGTTCAACCACTGCCCGTGCTGCCACCGTAGTATCGGTAGTTGATTCAACATCAGCACTGGCCTGGTCATCACTGTCCTGACTGGGTGGACGGCTATTGAAATAAAGGAATTCGGGTGCTGATAACAGTGCTACGGGCGCCGTGGTAGCATCTTTAACATAACCGTATTGTAATTCATCCAGATCTAGTGAACCCAATTGATTACTGAGGCTGATGCCACCCGAATTGACACCCACATACAGACCATCATCAATCTGACCATCTACCGTTAAATTACCAAATGCCTGGTTACAGTCCTGGTTACACAAACGGGCCGTGTAGTCGGTGCCTCTTACACCGATCGTGGCATTGACCGTACGCATCTTATATGAGGTTCTGAGTCTTTTTCCGATGATTCCTGTGACTGCCCTCAACCCCCCTTTAATGAGCTCAAATATGCCAACATCCTCATCTTTATTGGCACCCAACTGGTATTGCTCAATTTTAATTTCACTATTCGAGCGTAAGGCGATAAACCCCTTGTCAATCATGCGGATCTGCACCAGTGAACGGGAAGATGTTCGAATAATTTCTCCAGAATCAACGGTGTCACGCTTGGATAAGGTACGCACGATGCCATTGTTACCTTCCGCAGTCACCATTCCATACACAAAAACAACCCGTCCAGCTTCAGCCAAGGCCTGATTGCTGACGAATAAAACCAACAGAATCCATAATGGATTGAAAACTGATTTCCTGGTGAGATGAATCATGGAAAGAAATCGCTCCGTGCAGTTAACATGATGGTATCCCGGTCATAATCATAAATTTCTACATTCGAGGTATTTTCCGTGCTAGAAACAATCGCGCGTAACAACCAGTTTTTGTTGACCCGCCAACTTGCGCCTATGGACAAATCATCGTTACTGTCAATCCTATTTTCCGTGTCATCAAAGAAAGGAGAATCATAATCTGAATCAGTAGTGCTAAAAGAAGTGAAAAGATTAAAGCGATGCGTAATGGGATAAGCAAAAGACAGACGAAGTCCTTGAATATCCCGGCTATAGGGAGAGTCCGTTTCAACGGCTTCATCTTGGCCAGCGATTATCGCCAATACCATGGAAAGTCTTGTTTTTATCCCAAATACATGAGCCCAGCTGAGTCCAAATAAAGTTTGATCGATATCTTTTGCATCAAATTCACTGGCATAATCAACCTCTCCGGCGCGAATAAACGTACCTATTTGATTGGCAGTTGATATATTAAAGTTGTATTGGGCCGTTAAATTGAATCCCTTGTTATTAAAGTCACCATCGACTTCAGCACTATAAATCTGAGCTGCGGTTGAAAATTCATTACTATTTTTAAAGGATCGATTGTATCCAGTTAACAGGTCATAATTGACCGTGCTTGCAAATGAGGCATCATTGTTTGCGCGATGATTGACATTGCCTTTGAAGAAAAGCTTACTGCTATAACTCAGCGGTAAGTCATAGGTCGCGCCACCCAGTGTAGAAATCACAGAAGAAGGTGTTTCCTTACTGTCTTCAGATAGTGTAAAACCCAGAAAGGTATCCGCTGATGTTGCACTATTAACATTACTGTCGTCACCCAGTCCCAGTTGAACATATCCGCGCCAACCCCGACGATTACGCAAATTCCGGTTTTCAATAGCGGCGAGATACTTATCAATCACTTCTTTGACGTTTTCAGGGGGTTGTTGATTTTGAACCAGTAGAAATTCCCTTTGTGCTCGTGGCATTTGTCCCATTTCAAAATAGGATCTGGCCAGTTCCATGCGAGCACCGGCAAAATTAGGTTCCACAGCCAATGCTCGCTGGAATGCAAATACTGCGCTTGCTGGCTCCCCGGTGTCGAGTAAGGCTAACCCAAAAAGATAATCATATTCCTTGTCACCGGCATATTCCTCTTCATTGGGTTCAAGCAATTCAAGGGCTTCCAGTGATTGGCCTTTATTCAGCATATTTTGCGCGGCGATCAAGAGACTTTGTTCAACCGCAAGTGCAGGTTTCAGCAATCCAAGGCTGAAAAGAAAGATGCCACCCAGTAGTAGTGATTGTTGTTTATTCATACTGGTATTGAGAAATCCGTTAACATTTTTTATTCAACTTACTTCCTTAAAGTTGTTTTAAGCGCCCATCATACCCCTCAAACATCTCAAAATCGTGAAATACATCACATTTTATTTCGGATTTAAAATGTCAGATTTTTATTAGATGCTGATATGAATCAAATTTCTCTTGCAAATTCAATAACTTCTGACAAATTTGAGGTTCGTTTCATGGGCGGCAAGCTGCTCAGCATTTTGGGCCCGTAAGACTTAGTATAAAGACGATTATCCGCAATCATGACGATCCCATGATCCGCCACATCTCGAATCAGTCGCCCGACGCCTTGCCTGAGTGCTATTGTGGCTTCGGGCACTTGCACATCCATAAAAGCATTGCCACCTTGTTTGTTGATGTAATTCAAGCGCTGCTTATAGACAGGATCTCCTGGTGATTTAAAGGGTAATTTATCGATGATGACGAGTTTTAACTTATCGCCCTTGACATCCACACCTTCCCAAAAACTGCTGGTTCCGAGTAATACGGCATCGGGGGTTTCCATATAAGCCTGTATTAATTCGCTGCGCTGTTTTTCTCCCTGTACAAACAAGGGATTGCTGATTTTACGCTCCAACAGTCTTGCACCTAAACTCAACATACGATAACTGGTGAACAAGATAAAACAGTTGCCCTGGGTCGCCCGAATCAGGGCAGCACAAATTTCAATAAAATCAGCGGCAAACTGATCATCGGAAGGGTCGGGTAAATTCTCCGGCAGGAATAACAGAGCCTGGGATTGATAATCAAAAGGACTGGCATAACTTACACATTCAATTGAATCGAGACCCAAACGGTGTGTGAAGTAATCAAATGAGCCATCGGCGCTTAGTGTTGCAGAGGTAAACAGTACGGCCTGGTAATCATTTTGTTGTAGTTGAGAACTGAATTGTTGAGAGATATCGATGGGCGATAACATTAAGCGAAAACTACGTTCATTCCACTCATACCAACTCACCAAACCGTCTTCAGGGTGGAGAAACTCTTTCATGGTCTGATGCATGGATTGCAGGCGGTTAAAACAGGATGATAAGTCCTTACCCCTGGCCTTGATGACTTCCAGTTGATCATGTAACTGCCAATAAGCAGCCTCAAACTGTTGCAAACCCTCTTTGATTCTCGGTGCATGTTGAATGTGTTTCCATTCACCACGACTACTGAAATCACCAATTAACAGACGAAAATCATCAACTGCCTTCTGTAACTGCTGGCAACACTCCTGAATCTCCTTGTTTTCACGGGCTTCCGTAACCTGGGCTTCGATAATATCTCGGAGTAATAGGTCAATTTGCCTTTTAGACAAGCTTAGGCTGAAAAAATGTGCGGCGATATCCGGTAACTGGTGAGCCTCATCAAAGATCAGGACATCGATGTCAGGCAACAATTCTCCAAAACCTTCTTGGCGCAAAGACTGATCCGAAAAAAACAAGTGATGATTGATAACCAGAATATCCGCTTCCTGAGCTCGACGTCTGGCCTTTAAGACAAAACACTCATTAAATTCTGGGCAATCACCTCCGAGACAATTATCCGCTGTGGAGGTAGCATAAAACCAAAGGCTGTCATTTTCTGGAATATCTGCAAATTCTACTATATCGCCCGTACGAGAACTCTGGCACCATTGACTTAACGCATCAAAAAGCACTGCCATGTTTCGAGTTTGAAAACGCTTTTGTAAGCGGTATTTATTGATTCGATGCGGACAGGCATAATTGCTTCTGCCTTTTAACAGAGCGACTTTTTTTCCGGACAGAATGGTTTTACTAATCAGTGGGATATCTTTAACAAAAAGCTGATCCTGTAAATTCTTGGTTCCGGTTGATACCGCGATTTTGCTATCAGACAAGAAGGCAGGCACCAGGTAAGCAAAGGACTTTCCAATTCCAGTACTGGCTTCTACTGCATAATTTTGATGTTGCTGTATCGCTTGTTCTACGAGTTCGGCCATGGACAGTTGGCTGTCACGCGGTTGAAACCCGGGAATAAATTCCGCAATGATACCTTCTGCACCCAATACTTGTTGGATGGTTAATTCTTTAGCCGTTTTTGCCATACCTTGGTTAGATTGAAACAGAAGTAAAGGTCAAGGAAGGAATATCAGCACTCAATTTGAACACTGTTTCAGCAAAGCTTCATTGGCTCGCATCAAATCGGCGTCAAATTGACTATAAGACACAGCGCGTTGAATCATGGCACGACAATTTACAAAATCTTCAAGATGCCAATAATTTTGGGCCAGGTAGTGCCAGTTTAGAGGATTCCGAGGTTCAACTTTAATCGCACGTTGCAGGTATAAAATAGCTTGTTCAAATTCCTGCTGGTTCATCAATTGCAGGGCTTTTAGTTGTAAGCCATTAAGGGTTTTTTCGGTTTTCTCAGGCTCTTCCGATTTGTGATAATCATCGGTGCGCACCATTGGCTTTGGTGCAGTACATGCAGCCACAAATGCTATCACTAGCGCCATGAGTAGCATTCTAATGTTCATTGAAATTGTTTGTGTAACCAATTGATCCCTTTCTCTAAATAATTTGCGTCACAGTCACTGCTGAAGTCAGGCTTTGATCCTAAGGTAAACGGTAATAAAACACTATCATTACAATGTTTTCCAGTTTTACCGCCTTGAAGACTATTGATGTATTCCCACTCAAGTCCAGGTTCCGCACCCAATTTAACAGATGCATCATCCATCTGCTGCATGATATCTGCCCAGATTCTTAAGGCACCTGATGAGCCCGTTAAGTCGATGGGTTGGTTTTCATCATCACCTAACCAGACCACCGTCAAATAACGGTCTGAAAACCCGGCAAACCACGAATCTCGCAAATCATTGGTCGTACCGGTTTTACCGGCAAAGGTTTTATCAGCATATCGAGTATTAAGATAGCGTGCTGTACCTTCTTCGGTTACACCGATTAATGCCCTTTGTACCTGGATCATCGACTGGCGATCAAATATTTCAGCGGAATACAGTGGAATACGCGTTAACACTTCATGTTTATTATCCATGACCTGTCGAATAGTAGTCAAAGGTGTGAAGTAGCCCGAGTTGGCAATAACCTGATACATCTGGGTCACTTCAAAAGGTGTCATGACCGTAGCCCCTAGTAACAACGAGGGATAAATTATTTGCTGACGTACCAGTTTAATTTTTTCCAGGTTATCAGTAAGCCTTTGCAAGCCATTGTTTTCAAGTCCCAGGTGTACAAAAGGAAGATTGTAAGAATTCACGAAGGCACGGTATAAAGTCATTTCGCCGTGAAGTTTTTTATCGTAATTTTCCGGTGACCAGATCTGATTATTCGATTGTTTAATCCGGATGGGACGATCTTCAACACGACTGGCCAGGGTTTTACCATCCATAAGCAAGCCATACAAAATCATCGGTTTGATCAGGGACCCGATAGGTCTCTGGGCAAATATGGCACGATTATATCCCGGAAAGGTAGGATTTCGATCACCTACCATCGCCAGCAAATCACCACTCAGGTAATCCGCAATCAATACTGCACTTTGAATAGAATGGTTGGAAAAACGATTGAGGCCATTCTTTAAACCTTGTTCTAGCTGCCGTTGTTTAACCGGATCAAATGCGGTAAAAATGGACAGTCCTTTTTCCGCCAGGTCTTCAGCGGAGTAGTTTTTCTTTAACTGTTTTTTAACCAGGTCCAGGTAAGCTGGGAAAGGGTTCACCGGGGGTAATTTTTTAACCACACCGAGTGGCCTTTCGATCAGTCTGTGGTATTCATCGGATGAGACCTGATTATCCTGCAACATGATTTTCAGGACCTGATTACGACGTTTCAATGCATTCTTTGGATGCACCAACGGGTTATATACTGAAGGGCCTTTAACCATACCCACCAGTAATGCCAATTTATCCTTACTTAAGTATTTTAGGGGCTGTTTGAATAATAATTTACTCGCCTGGGCAAAACCGTGAACCGCAATTTTTTTCTGCTGTAACAGAAAAACCTCGTTGATATAGGCGGTAAGAATGGCTTCCTTGGAAAATCGAATTTCCAACATTAATGACATCAGGGCTTCGTTAATTTTCCGGATGATGGAACGTTCTGGGGTTAGAAACATGTTCTTGGCCAATTGTTGCGTCAACGTGCTGCCACCTTGGACAGTCTTGCCAGCCTTAAGATTAGCCATTAATGCTCGCATGATGGACAATGGGCTGATTCCCAGATGTTCATAAAAACGATGGTCTTCAACAGCCAGCAATATGTCGATCAGTGACTGCGGGATGTTTTCGGTGTTGATAACCAGGCGATCTTCATCATTGCCCGGCAAATAACTACCGATCACAGCAGGGGTTAATTGAAAAAACAGTAACTCATCATTTGAGGACATGTATTCCAATTCTTGTATTTCTTCATCATCGAAATACACCCTGATTTTTTCTTCGGATTGATAATGATCCGCGAAATGAAATTCTCGACTATAAATCTCGAAAACATCATCAACCAAAGAAAACTGTCCAGGTTTCGATAACACTTTGACCGGTTGATAGTCTGCCAGTTTTAACTCATACGTTAATTGCTGAGGAGAAAGTTTTAGCCCCGTAAAAAGTTCTAACGGACGGGCAAATACCCTGGAGGGCCTGGCCCAGGTTTCACCGTCAAAGCGCTGTTCTATCAGTCGATCCAGGTACCAGGCATAAAGAATGCCCGCGAGTACCAATAAGATCATCGTAAAACCCAATAAACGCTTCCATTTAAAACCTGATCGATTACGATTTTTTTTCCGCTTGGATTGAGTCTTTGATGGGCGTTGTTTCGATTTTCTGGATGATGTTTTTGTGGATTTTTTTGAAGAATTTTTTTTTCGAGCTGTGGGCATCTAATGTTAAACTCGCGACGAAATTTTCAGGAATGGGCGAATATGCGGGCCGCGGCGATTATATCTTTATTAAGCTTCTTTTTCACAGGCAATCTTTGGGCTGATTTGAGTATCCGTTATGACAGTATCAACAAGCAGCAAAAACGACCACTCAATTCTGTCCAAATCAAGCAAGAACTGGTTAGGATTAACCAGGTCGGGGCTTCCCAGCCCTCAGTGATGATTGACCTGAGTAACGGGGATATTGTGCAATTACATCCTCAGAGTCGTCGTTATTTTAAAATCAATGCCCAAACCCTAGGGCAATACGTATCCCTCTACCAGAAAAACAAAACCATGATCCAGGGATTGATCGATCATGGGATACAGCAACTCAATCCTGAAAAACGTGGTCAGGTTCAGCAATGGATGCAACAATTTAAAAAGGGCAGCCAGCAGCTTGATCAAATAGCGGTACGTTCTTCTGGGAAACTAGACGAGGTTCTGGGTGTTGAATGTAACGTGGTTGTTATGTTGTACCAGGATAAGGTAATCCGTGAGGTCTGCCTCGCAGACTACCAGCAATTGGGATTAAATCAGGAAGATGCCAATAGTCTGGAACAATTAAAAAAATTCGTTCATGAATTCAAGAAAACAGCCCCAAGCGAACACCAACCCATCTTGAATATGATCGCCGATGGCATGGCTGAACTCAAAGGCATACCCCTTAAAATCATCAACTATTCATCCAGTGGTCAAATAAAAAATATAGTGGAGGCAGGTTCCATATCACTCAGGTCCATACCGGATCACGCCTATCGTATTCCCGAGGACTATCAGCAGCAATCCTTCCCCGTACTTTAACAGGGTGGAGCATCTGCACGGGCTTGTTTGACGGCATTTGCCAGGGTTTGCAGTAGCTTTTCGCTATCTTCCCAGTTGATACAGGCATCGGTAATACTCTGTCCATAAACGAGCTCTTTACCGGGTTGAATATCCTGTCTGCCCTCAACTAAATGGGATTCAATCATCACACCGAAGATGTTTTTTTGACCTGTTTTTAATTGATGTGCGATATCTTCACCGACTTCAATCTGCTTGTGGAATTTTTTCTGGCTGTTAGCGTGGCTGCAGTCAACCATGACGCGTTCATTCAATCCGGTCTCCTGTAATTGGCGTGCGGCATCATTGACACTTTCACGGTCATAGTTGGGACGGCTGCCACCCCGTAAAATGACATGCGTATATTCATTACCAGAAGTAGTGAAAATCGCCGAATGTCCCTGTTTAGTTACCGACAGAAAGCTGTGAGGACGTGAAGCAGAACGAATAGCATCTATGGCAATCTGAATCCGACCGTCGGTACCATTTTTAAATCCCACAGGACAGGATAATCCAGAGGCCAATTCACGATGCCCCTGACTTTCAGTGGTACGAGCTCCAATAGCGCCCCAGGCCACCAGGTCAGAAATATACTGGGGGCTGATCAAATCGAGATATTCGGTACCGGCAGGTATGCCCATATCGGAAAGTTTGAGTAACAATTCGCGAGCCAGGCGCACGCCTTTATTGATATGAAAACTTTCATCGAGGGTTGGATCGTTAATAAGCCCTTTCCAACCGACCGTAGTACGGGGTTTTTCGAAATAAACCCGCATCACGATGAGCAACTCTTGTTTCAGTTCATCAGCCACTTTTTTCAAGCGCGTGGCATACTCGATAGCGGCTTTAGGATCGTGTATAGAACAGGGTCCTATAATCACCATCAGGCGATCATCTTCACCGCGTAAAATTCGATAAATCGCTTGGCGGGTTTCGTAGACAGTTTTCGAAGCATTCTCTGTAATCGGTAATTCCCGGTTAACCTTTTCAGGCGATGCGACTTCTTTAATCGCTGTAATTCTTAAGTCATCTGTTTGATGCATGGTGGTTCAACTATCTACCTTAATGCCGAGGGTCAAAAAAACGGGGTATTTTTCCTTATCGAATCATAAATTGCCAGTCTTATATGTGCGTAATAATTCCAGGGTTTGCTCCGTGTGTAACCTAGGGCCAAACTGGGTGACAATCCTGGAAGATGCCAGAGATGCCAGACGCGCTGCCTCAGCATAATCCATAGCATGGGTCAGTGCGTATAAAAAAGCCCCTGCAAACATGTCTCCGGCACCCAGTGTATCTATCGCATTCACTGGAAAGGGTTCCACTTTATGGACGGTATTGCCGTCGTAAACCAGCGCCCCTTCCTTACCCCGAGTAATCGCAAAGGTGTTCGCATGACTTTTGAAAACCTCTATCGTTTTTAACATGTCATCACAACCACTTAACTCAAACGCTTCCTCTTCATTGGCAAAAAGGAGGTCCACGCCTTCACCGATCATTTCCATCATACCCTCACGGAAAAAACGCATCATGGTGGGATCTGACAAGGTTAATGCGGTTTTAACCTTATGTTCCAGTGCATATTGTTTGGCTTTCAACACCGCCTCCCGAGATTGATCTCCGGTAACCAGGTAACCCTCCAGATAGACATACTCAGATTCCGCAATGGCTTGTTCGGAAACCAAGGTTTTATCGAGATCAGCGGATACACCCAAATAGGTATTCATGGTTCTATCTGCATCGGGAGTCACAAATACCAGGCATTTACCTGAGAAGCCCACATCATCAAGATTCAAGTGGGTATTGGTTTCGATACCGGACGATTTTAAATCCTGGATAAAGAACTGGCCGGTCATGTCATTAGCCACCTTGCAGCTAAAATATGCCTGCCCACCCATCTGGGCAATGGCAATCAACGAATTCGCCGCTGAACCTCCACAAGCCATCTTTTCATGATCTTCACCCAGATAATTAACCAGGTGATTATGCTGATGCTCGTCGATCAGGGTCATGACCCCCTTGTCAATATTCATCGATTCTAATTGATGAGCATCCACGTGATACTCGATGTCGACGAGTGCATTGCCTAATGCATAAACATCATACTTCTTCATTACTATATCCTTTTAATTCAATTATTTATTTAACATTTCTAGAATTATTATAAATAACATAGGTTAATCAACTGATCTAAAAATGGTTTCAAAAAAAATGTTATAACTGGGTTAATTTTTTCTATACAAACGCTTTTTTTCAGGGTTTAATGACGACACCACACTAGAGCTTGGAGGGTAATAACGTATGACGTATCGAATCGAGGCAACAGATCCTGTGACGGGCAAACCATTAAAACAACTTATGAATATGCCTTATGTGATTGAAAGTAATAATGAGGATGATTTAATCATTTATTTTGAATCCGAAAAAAACAGAGATATCTACTTAAAAAACCCCGATCAACATGAATTACAACACTATAACACTCATCCCGGTGATCCACATATAGCCGCTTGATATTACTGCTTATTTGATAAAAAAAGCCACTGAAAAGTGGCTTTTTTTTTTAGCATCACTTTATTTCGAGATGATCGATGACATCATAAGATCGACGATCGGATTACCATCATCTTTTCAACCTGCATATCTTCAAAGGTATAAGGTATGCCTCCAATGCCTAATCCGGATTGTTTTAGGCCCGCAAACGGCATCCAATCCACCCTGAAAGCTGTATGATCATTGACCATTACGGCTGATGCATTGAGATTCTTGTAGCAATATAACGCCGTATCCAGGTTGCTTGTAGCAATCGCTGCCTGGAACGAAAACGCTATATCGTTGGCTCGTGTAACGGCATCTTCAATATCATCGTAGGCATACACACAGATGACGGGGCCAAATATTTCCAATTGGCTGACTTTACTCTCTGCTGAAGGCTCGTATAAAACAGTACAGGCATAACAAGCGTCTCCCAGTTTATCACCGCCTGTGACTAGAGTAGCACCCTCCTCGACTGCTTCGTTTACCCAGGTGCTCACCCTTTCCACCTCCCTAGGTCGTATCAAAGGGCCCACTTCAGTGGTCTCGTCATTGGGGTCGCCACAATTAAGTGAGCTGGCAAACTCTGCCAAGCGGGCAGCCACGGTATCCGCAATGGAGCGATGCGCAAAAACACGTTGTACCGATACACATACCTGCCCAGCGTGGTAAAAACCACCTTTGGCGATCAAAGGCAACATATCATCAAGATCGGCATCTTCCGCAATGATAACCGGTGCTGCACCACCATGTTCCAACGCACAACGGGTACCCGGGGCCAGTTTTGAACGTAACATCCAGCCTACTTTGGCACTACCAATAAAACTGAAAAAACCTAATCGAGCATCCGTCACCAGCTGTTCTGCAACCTCCATACTCTCGGTCATCACGGCCATACAATATTCCTCGGGTAAACCCGCCTCCCGAAGAATCGTTACCAAACGGAAACAGGAAAGTGGGGTATCTTCTGCCGGCTTGACAATGACAGGACATCCGCTGGCTATCGCGGGAATGACCTGATGCACGATCAAGTTTAGAGGATGGTTGAATGCACTGATCGCCAGTACCACACCGATGGGTTCTTTCTGAGTCATGGCCAGGCGGTGACTGGAAGCCGCATTAAGATTCATCGGGATCTCTCTACCTGCATCCGCCTTGAGGCAATCCATGGCGTTGTAAACACCATCGATAGCGCGTAATACTTCCACTTTTGAATCTATCAGCGGTTTCCCCCCTTCCCTGGCAGCCTCCTGGGTGAGTTGCTCGGTCATGATTTCCATGATGGCCGCGGTACGTTTTAAAATTTCTAAGCGTTGCGGAACAGGCAACCAGCGTGAACGATCGGCATAGATAGAATGGGCTATTTCAAGCGCACGTTCAGCGCCCTCTGCATTGATCGTCGGGACCGATCCAATCACTTTTTGATCCCACGGCGAAGTCACATTGAGTCGGCCATTATCGTCGAGGCCCGGCACCATCATCGGAAAATCGTTATTCATTGAATACTCCCTGTTCTTATATGGGACAAACTAACTTGCCCAGTTTCTCGGTCAGTTTCATGTTCTCCGAATAATCTACCGGACAATCGATCACCACGACAGTATTGTCTTCCTTGGCTTGTTTTATGGTTGGAATCAAATCCTGAGCTTTTTCAATGCGATAACCCTTGGCTCCGAAACTTTCTGCATATTTAACGAAGTCCGGATTGTGAAAACTGATTTCGGTATCACGTCCGAATCGACGTAACTGATGCCACTTGATTAATCCATACTCACTATCACTCCAGATCAGAATGATGATGGGGATGTTATAACGAAGTGCGGTTTCGATCTCTTGGGAATTCATCATGAAACCCGCATCCCCGGTGACTGTTAACGCGGTTCGATCCGGATAAGCCATTTTTGCGGCGATAGCACCGGGCACACCGATACCCATCGAAGCAAATCCATTAGAGATAATGCAAGTGTTGGGTCTTTCTGCCTGGTACATACGGGCCATCCACATCTTGTGTGCACCCACATCTGATATGACGATGTCTTCTGCTTCCATCGCCTGCCGCAAATCCCAGATAATACGTTGCGGCTTGAGCGGAAAGGCATCATCGTTCGAATGCGCTGATAACTCCTCGACGATGGTCTCGCGCAAATTACCATGACTATGGTCGTTAACGCGTCGTGTTTCACTGGCTATCTGCTTCAGACCGGCGCCAATATCACCAATCACGCCACATTCAACGATGTAATGCTCATCGACTTCTGCAGGATTCATATCGATGTGAATAATTTTTTTATCCTTGTTGCTGTGCCATAAATGAGGGTGATATTCGACCATGTCATAGCCCACGCAGATAATGACATCGGCCCGATCAAAACCGCAGGCGACATAATCCTTGGCCTGCAAGCCAACGGTCCCCAGGCATAGATCATGACTAAACGGAATAACGCCCTTGGCCATAAAGGTGGTAGCCACAGGAAGATTTAGTTTCTCTGCGAACTCAACCAGGTTAGCACTGGCCCCGGCACGGATAACACCATTACCTGCCATGACCAAAGGAAATTTGGCGTCGTTAATAACCTGGGCGGCCTGTAAAATTTTATCTTGTGGAGGAACGGGAGCCTGTGCACTTTGCACTTTAAGCGGCTCCTTGTCTTCAGTGAGTTCCATATGGGCAATATTTTCCGGAACATCTATAAAACTTCCGCCGGGTTTTTCAGCCTGAGCCGCCTTGAAGGCTTTGCGTACAATTTCGGGAACAATTTCAGGTTCCTTGATTTGTACCGCATATTTTGAGATCGGGGCGAACAGATTGACCAAGTCAAGTACCTGGTGACTTTCCTTGTGCATACGCGTGGTTGCACCTTGACCGGCAATCCCTATGATCGGTGCTCGATCCATATTGGCATCGGCGAAACCGGTCACCAGATTAGTGGCTCCGGGGCCCAGCGTAGCCAGGCATACACCGGCCTTGCCCGTCAATCGACCATACACATCGGCCATAAAAGCCGCACCCTGTTCATGCCGGGTGGTAATAAATTTAATATCACTACTGATTAATGAATCCATGACATCCAGGTTTTCTTCACCGGGAATGCCAAAAATGTATTCCACACCTTCGTTCTCGAGGCATTTTACAAACAGATCGCTGGCTTTCATTGGAGCTCCTTAAGGGGATTATTGTTATGGTTATTCATCAGTTATTATTTTAAATAAATAGTTCGCCGCTTAACTGTTAATAGCACAATTTTGGCAAAATGATTTTTTATCAACTTTTCGAAAATGATTGTTTTTTTTTATCGACTAAATTGCAAAATACAAATTCACTTTAGCTGGACAATTGTTAGACTGCACATCCTGGAGATCGTGTAAACGATCATTCATTTTTTAAACAATCAATTTGGAGGCAACATGTCCCTTAAAGGATCAAAAACCGAGCAAAGTTTAAAAGACGCTTTTGCAGGTGAATCACAAGCTAACCGTCGTTACCTGTACTTCGCTGCCAAAGCAGACGTAGAAGGTTACAATGATGTATCGGCTGTATTTCGTTCCACTGCGGAAGGCGAAACCGGTCATGCCCATGGACACCTGGAATACCTGGAAGAAGTCGGTGATCCCGCTACCGGTTTACCCATCGGCAGTACCGAAGATAACCTGAAAGCCTCAATTGCTGGCGAAACTCACGAATATACGGATATGTATCCCGGCATGGCAAAGACAGCGCGCGATGAAGGTTTTGATGAAATCGCAGACTGGTTTGAAACTCTGGCTAAAGCAGAACGCTCTCACGCCAATCGTTTCCAGAAAGCTCTGGATAACATGGACTAAGCAGTTGTTTAATGCGGGTTGCAGGCCTTTGAGGTCTGCAACCCTTTCTACTTCTACCATCTTTCCAGGAATTCATTATGCGTGAAGGCAGTTTAGAGGCTCCTACTCGACACCCGTTGGGACAAAATGATCCCGACTTTTACAACGAAGAAAAATGTTTTGAAGAACTCGAACGCGTTTACGACATTTGTCATGGATGCCGTCGGTGTGTAAGCCTCTGTCATTCCTTTCCCACGCTGTTCGATTTGGTCGATGAATCTGACACCATGGAAGTTGATGGTGTTGCCAAGGAAGATTACTGGAAGGTTGTAGAACACTGTTACCTCTGCGATTTATGTTACCTCACCAAATGCCCTTATGTGCCCCCCCATGAATGGAATGTGGATTTCCCTCACCTCATGCTGCGTGCCAAGGCAATCGCATTTAAGAAGGGCCAGGTGAAAAATCGCGACAAGATCATTACTTCAACCGATACTCTCGGCAAACTCGCCAGCATCCCGATCGTGGTCAACATGGTTAATGCGGCGAATAAAAATGAACACACACGCGCATTAATTGAAGATGGTTTGGGCATACACCCCAAGGCAAGATTACCCGAATATCATCGTAAAACACTGTCAAAACGGACTCAACACCATCGACCTGATACCAGCAACGTTCAGGCCACTGACACCACAACCGGTAAGGTCGCCATCTTCGGTACCTGTTATGGTGAATACAATGAACCCCATCTTGGCGAGGATCTTCTCAAGGTTTTCGAACATAATGGTATTGCCACCATGGTGATCAACAATACACAATGCTGCGGTATGCCTAAATTGGAATTAGGTGATCTGGACGCTGTTGATACCCTGAAAAATCACAATATTCCACTCATGGCCCAATTGGTTGATGAAGGCTGGGATATCATTGCACCGATTCCTTCCTGCACTTTACAGTTCAAACAGGAACTTCCATTAATGTATCCCGAAGATGAGCAAGTGGCCAAGGTTCAAAGGGCCATGTTCGATCCTTTCGAATACCTGATGTTACGACATAAAAATTGTCTACTGAAAACGGATTTTTCAAATCCTGTCGGGAAAATCAGTTATCACGTTGCCTGTCACCAACGCGTACAACGTATTGGTATGAAAACCAAGGAAATGCTGTCCTTAATTGATGGCGCAGAAGTCGACGTCATTGAACGATGCTCCGGTCATGATGGCACCTACACCTACAAAAAAGAATTCCACGACACCGCCATGAAAATCTGTCGGCCTGTCGTTAACCGAGTCAAGAAAAACGAACCCGATGTGTATACCAGTGACTGTCCTATGGCCGGTCACCATATTTCCATGGGGCTTGACGATGGCTCGGATTCCAAGCATCCCATTACTGTGGTCAGAGAGGCCTATGGACTATGAACTTAAATGAGGACATGAACATGACACAATCACACCATCTATCACGCAATGATTTATGGTCACTGGAAGAATACGCGACTAAACGGCCCGATTATCGTAAACAGGTCATGGCGCATAAGAAACACCGAAAAATTGCACTCGGTCCAAATGCTAACTTGTACTTTGAAGATCGGCTGACGATTCAGTACCAGATTCAGGAAATGTTACGGATCGAAAAAGTGTTTGAAGCTCATGGTATTGAAGAAGAATTGGAAGCTTATAATCCATTGATTCCCGATGGTAAAAATTGGAAAGCCACCTTCATGATCGAGTATGAAGATCCTGAAATACGTGCCAGCCAACTGTCCAAAATGATCGGTATAGAAGATCTGGTCTGGGTTCAGGTCGAAGGCCATGACAAGGTATGGTGTATCTCAAATGAGGATCTTGAACGGACGACCAGTGAGAAGACAGCTTCGGTCCATTTCATGCGCTTTGAACTGAATGATGAAATGATCAATAGTCTGAAAGGCGGTGAAAAACTTTCCATGGGTGTTGAACATAGCATTTACACCTATCATATTGAATTGGATGATGACGCCAGAAATTCTCTGGTTAACGATCTCGACTAAACCTGTTATGAGCTATGCCTGTGACCAGGCATAGCTTCTATTCGTCTGAATCT
>JAAUXZ010041801.1_pt1 | contig 25765 bp, 10 predicted proteins | sample 7278131 | NCBI WGS metagenome assembly JAAUXZ01 (sample SAMN14350119, study PRJNA611818) | marine sediment metagenome | isolation source: surface marine sediment (3m) | place: French Polynesia: Moorea | collected 2018-08 | reverse complement strand
TCGGCCTGGGTGATCAGGCGCGGACCGCTGTCCTCGTTGATCGCGGCCAGGGTGACCGGGGTCGCGGTCGGTGCATCGTTGACCGCATTGACGGTCAGGGTAAAGGTATCGCTGATGGTACTGGTGCCGTCATCGGCGGTGACCTTGATATCGAGAGAACCGACATCGGTATGGGCCGGGGTACCGGTGAAGGTCAGGGTCAACGGATCAAAATCGAGCCAGGTAGGTAATGCACTATCGTCATCCAGGGTCGCGCTATAGCTCAGGCTATCCGCGGTATCGAGGTCAATAAAACTATTGGCCGGCAGGGTATAGCTAAATGCATTGTCCTCGGTAGCGATCTGGTCCGGAATCGCCGCATTGACGTAAGGACCGTCTTCGCTGCCGTTGATGGTTACCGTGATCTGCTGGCTGCTGCCGTCGGTGGCGGTGTAGGTGATGGTATCGTTGACCGATTCTCCGACATCGAGGAACTGCACCGCGGACTGGTCCAGGGTATAGGTCCAGGTGCCCGCAACTAAGGTAAAACTACCGTAACTGTTATCGCCGGGCGTAGAAGCCACATCATTGAAGCTGATAGGATTATCGGAACTGTCGACATCGCTGATGCTGATACTGCCTGTCGCTGTCGTCACATCACCGACATTGCCCTCGTTGACGCTGTTGGTGAAGCTGCCGCTGATCACCGGCGCATCCTCGCTGCCGGTGATGGTCACGGTCACGGTTTGGGATGAGCCATCGCTGGCGAGGAAGGTATAGGCATCGATCAGGGTCTCACCGACATCCAGGGCCTGGACCGAGGCATGGCCGTTGTTCAGGGTATAGGTCCAGGTATTCGAGGTGATCTCGAAGTTACCGTAACCGTTATCGCCCGCGGTCGATGCGACATTGTTGAAGTTGACCGGGTTATCCGAAGTATCGGCATCGGTGATGGTTAAAGTATCAGAAATACTGAGAGCAATGTCTTCAGTGACGCCACCGCTGGCCACGCCACCGATCTGAACCGCATCCTCGGCGCCATTAATCGTTACCGTCACGGTCTGCATGCTGCCATCGCTGGCGAGGAACGCGTAGCTGTCGGTCATCGATTCACCGGTATCCAGCGCCTGCACCGCGGCCAGGCCGTTGTCCAGGGTGTAGGTCCAGGTGTTGCCTGTCATCTCGAAGCTACCGTAACCGTTGAAACCGGCAGTCGGGGCCAGATCGACGAAGCTGACCGGGTTATCCAAGCTGTCCGCATCGGTGATGGTTAGGGAATTACTGGCAGTCAGGGTACCGTCTTCATCTACAGTTCCGATTGCGGTACCACCGATCACCGGTGCATCCTCAACGCCATTGATGGTAATCGTGACATCATGGGGGGTGCCATCGAGGGAAGAAACGGTAATGATATCGGTGACCGACTCGCCGGCATCTATCTGCTGGATTACGGCCTGGGTGTTATCGGCGGTGTAAGTCCAGTTACCGGCTACATCGATCGTCAAGTCACCGTAAGTCCCATTGATGGTCTGGGCCTGGAACGAGGACTCGCCGGGATCGGGATCAGTTACTGAAAGCACACCAGAGGTGCTTATGTTGTTGCCAACTACGCCGGTATCTTCAGTCACCATGCCGGTATCGGTGCCAGAGATCACCGCGGGGTTATTGGCGGCTGCGTTGATCGTCAGGGTAAAAGTGTCAGTGACCGAACTGGTGCCATCATCGGCGGTGATCTTGACATCGATACTGCCGACATCGCCATTGCCCGGAGTGCCGGAAAAGGTACGGGTAGCACCATCGAAATTGAGCCAGGTTGGTAATAGACTATCGTCATCGAGAGTGGCGTTATAGTTCAGGGGGTTATCCGATGTATCCAGATCACCGAAGGTATTGGCGGCAAATACGAAGTTGAAAGCCACACCCTCGGTAGCGGTCTGGTTGGGAATCGCATTGTCCAGGGTCGGTCCGTCTTCCGAGCCATTGATCGTAACCGTTACCGTACGGGATGAACCGTCGGTGGCGAAAAAGGTATAGGAGTCGGTCAGGAACTCACCAACATCCAGCGCCTGCACCGAGGCATGGTTGTTGTTCAGGGTATAGGTCCAGGTATTCGAGCTGATCTCGAAGTTACCATAGTCGTTGCTTCCCGGGCTGGATGCAACATCGTTGAAGGAGATCGGATTATCCGAGGTGTCGACATCAGTGATGGTCAGGGTGTCGCTAGCGGTCAGGGTGCCGTCTTCTGCCACGGTACCGGAGTTGACCCCGCCCAGCAGCGGGCTGTCTTCAGCTCCATTGATAGTAATCGTAATCCTCTGGGTAGTGTCATCAGCCGTCAGCACGGTCAGCACTTCGGTTAGATTCTCTCCCGTATCCAGACTTTGGATGGCTGCCTGGCTGTTGTCGGCGGTGTAGGTCCAGTTACCCGCACCATCGATGGTCAGGTCGCCATAGGTCCCGTTGATGGTCTGGGCCTGGAAGCTGGATTCACCATCATCCAGGTCGGTGATAGTCAGGATACCCGAGGCGACCAGGTTGCCACCGACGACGCCAACATCCTCGGTGACCGCGCCCGCGATATTGCCACCCACCTCCGGACCATAGTTGTCCGGGACCAGAGCGATCGCGTAAACCCGTTCTGAACCACTGAAATTGACCTGGCTGCCATCCATCACCATCTCTGCAGTGGCCGCGGTCAGATTGCCGGCTTCCGGTTCGGACTGGGTGACGTTGAGGACAAAGATGTCACTGGTCGAGGTATTCAGGGGGGTGCCATTGCCGACCGAGGCATCATCGACACTCAAGGTGACCAGGATATTTCCCGCACCGAGGTTTAGCCCGCCGACCGAGGTCGATTTTTCAATCAGCTCGAGTCCTCGAATATTGCTACCATTCTCGATATCGATGTCATTGCCATCGATTAGTATCTGCGAGGTACCGGCCGCGGCAGCGGTGCCGGCATCGGTGGCAGCGAAATGATAAATATTGTTTGGCGTATTCGGTGCGACACCTGATTGAGCCGAGAACAGGAAGCTGCCGGCCTCGAGCAGGGTCCCGCCGACGTAGGTGTCCTGTTCCACCAGCGAGATTGCATGCAGGCTGTTGATCGGGCTGCCGGTCGGATCCGGTACCCCGTTGAGCAACATGTGGAAGGTACCGGATGAATAATCATTGATTGCGTCCGGGCGGAAAATCAGCAGGTCGTTCATGTGCACGGTGGTCTGCAGGCCGGTCTCATAATAGGCGGCAAGGATGTCCTCGTCCTGGTTGAATGACACCAGGATATCGCCGATCTCAAGGTTGACCTGGTTGGCACCGCTGCCGACAGTCAGATCGCGGGTGACATAATGCAACGCGCCGACATCAACCGGACTGGCGGTGAACAGGTCGAAATTGATCATCTTCGAGAAATCACCATCGGTGGTTGCGCCCAGGTTCAGGTCGGGACCACCGAATTGGAGTACCTCGCCCTCGGTCCAGCCATCGGGCAGGCCATCGGCACCGGGTGCGCCGACCGTTTGATCGCCGGATAACCACAGCTGATTATCGATATCGTCGACGTTGACCGTGATGGTCTGTGAGTCGGTCGCGCCCTGGCTATCGGTTGCAGTAACCTCGACCTCGTAGCTGTTGTTGGCGCCGGTATCTGTCGGCGACTCAAAGTTTGGTGCAGTAATGAAGGTCAGTACTCCACTATTGGTATCGATATCAAACTGAGCTGCATCGGCACCGCCGGTGATGCTGTAGGTGATCACATCACCATCGATGTTGAAGGCATCGACATCGGTCACCGCGACCTGGTTTTCATTGACATTCACTGTCGCTGTAACGCCTGCACCATCACTGGTAATCTCGGGCAGGGCATTGACTGTGACCTGGTGACTGGGTACGAACACAGACTGGGCAGGTCCATTGATGGTTGGATTAGGTACATAAGTGTCGATGTAGGCACCGGTGGTTCCATCATAGCGCAGAATGGAATCTATGCCGCTGACATAGAGATCGCCGTCTGGGCCGAAGATAGCGCCGCGAGGTTGGTCAAGTCCGTTGCCGGCAGCCACGAAGATATCCATGAAAGCACCACTAGTGCCGTTATAGCGCAATACCTGATCGGTGTTGACACTGGTCACGTACAGGTTGCCATCCGGACCGAACAATAACTCGGACGGTGCATCGAGACCACCGGAACCGGCACTGACAAAAATCTCTTTGAAATCACCGGAAATCCCGTCGTAGCGCAGTACCTGGTCGGTGAGGAAACTGGTGACATACAGGTCGCCGTCCGGGCCGAAGGTCAGATCATCCGGTTCGTCGAGGCCACCGCTCTGGAAGCTGACAAAGGTATCGATGAAGGCACCGGTAGTACCATCATAGCGCAGGACCTCATCACCAAAGTTGGAAGTGACATAAAGGTTACCATCGGGTCCGAACATCATGCCTGCCGGACCGTCCAGCCCGCCCAGGCCAGCAGTTACGAAAACACCCAGATCGTTGCCGGTAGCGGGATCGTACTTGCGGATTTCATCGGTGGTATAACTGCCGACATACAGGTTGCTATCGGGGCCGATAATCGCGCTCAGGGACCAGCCGAGTCCGGTGCCGGTCGCTATGTTCTGATCGACCGTTCCGCTGGTAGGATTGAGTATGTAAAGCTGTTCCGCCGCAAACAGGCCGGGCACGACCATGCTTTCATCGTGATAAGTGCCGTTAATGTCGGTAGCTGAGACAATGATGTTGTTGGTAAAACCGCCGTTGGTGTAAACGTGGGTGGCAGTGGTTTCGGTACCGGCGATGGTTTCAATCGTGCCATCACCCCAGTTGATGGTCCAGCTGTCGATCGGATCGCCCGCACTCAAATTAAGTGTGTAGACATCCCCTTCGTTAACCGTGGTCGCTCCAGTGGCGGATATGGTTGGTGCAACATCAGTGATAGTGACTGTCGAGTCCAGGTTATATGCGGTGGTGTCCGATCCACCGTTAGCGCTGCCGCCGTCGTCCATCACCAGGCCCAGGGTCACGATGCGTGCTACGCCCTGTGGTATATGGCTTGAATTATCGTAACCGAGGCTATCGATCAACGTCTCCGCCGCGGCGGCGGTAAACCCGCCAATCTTGCTAATCGTTATGCTCGCCGTAGCTCCGGGTGCCGTGATGCTGACGTCGTAGCCGTTTGCGGTCGTGGTAACGCTGTTCAGGTCGGTCAACTCTATCGCCTGGCCGTCGATCATCAGGATTTCGGCGCTGCCATCCGCGATGCCGGTCACGTTAACCGTGATTGCGTTGATCAGGTCGCCTGCCTCAACGGCATCGATGCTGGTAGCACTGAAAACGGCAACCGGGCCGGCGCCTTCGGTCCAGGTTGGGGACAGTGCCGTCGCGCTAACGACCGGCGCATCATTAATGTCGGTGACCGTAATTCCGACACCCTCGAATCCGGTACTGAAAGCTGATGAACCGCCGGTAGTGGTTGCATCAACCTTGGTGCCTGCCGTACCCGCAGACTGATCCCAGGCATGAAATGAAATAGCCGCTGTTGTTCCAACCAATCCGTTGGGATTAAATCGTACAAGGTCGGTTTCTGTCAGCAGGAGGGCATTGTTGGTCGCCACTGAACCTACATCGTTCCAATTCGTACCTCCATTGGTGGAATATTGCCAGGTACCATTGGACCCTGCAGCAGCAATCACGGCCATGCCCTCGGGGTCGCCATCAGCATCGGTTACGCGGTCGCCACCCGCACTGGCGATGATTGAAGCCACGGTTTGACCGCCATTATCGACCTGGTCCTCGGTGATTGTCGTGAACGACATAACGCCGGAAGTATCCATAACCGGCGCGTCGTTAACGTTATTGACCGTAATCGAGACAGTGTCGGTATCCTGCAGAATGGTATTAGCTGCCAGGGTCTCAATTTCGCTTGTGGTTAATGCGCGATCGTAGATGCGGGCTTCGTCGATCAGGCCATTAAAATCCCAATTGGGCGAGCCGCCTGAATGAGCACCGATTCTCGTATCGGTACCCTGGTCATAGACGATTGAGTTAGTGCTATTCGTCGTGGCGATATTGACTCCGTCTATGTACAGACGCTGCTCGTTGGCAACATCATCGAAAGTGAACGCGACATGATGCCAGCCCGAGCCAGCCAGGTATTGACCCGATGTAGTTCTCTCCCAATTGCCGCCACCGTAGCTCCATGAGGCCATCACACCCCAGGAGGTATTGACTTCGTCTAGCCGGAGCACCAGGTTGTCGCCCAGGCTAATGACTTCCGCCCCGCTGGTGCCTGCGGTAGTCAGGTTCACCCAGGCTGCCAGCGTAACATTGGTAGGGTTACCGAAATTACCAGTAATATCGGCATAATCGCCAGTGCCATCTAAGCTCAGTACGTCGCCTCGCTGCACATCATTGATAACGACCGTATCGCCAACCAGCGTCGCATTGTTGGTTCCACCCGGACTGCTGTCATGGCCTGGATTACCGGCATCAAAAATATAATGTCCCTGCAGATTGATATCGATATCGACCGCGGTAAATTCAGAATCTAGCGTGGTTATGGTGAGAGTATCGCCGCCGGAATAGTTTGTGCTGGGGAGATAACTCAAGCCATCCAGTGCACTATTGATATCGGTGACAGTCCCGCTAAAGGTCATGCTGGCATCGGCGCTACCGTCTCCGCTGGAGAAGGTCAATCCAGTCATGCCGCTTAAGGTCAGATCACCGTTGCTCACAGTCAAAGTGACTTGCACCGGGTTGCCGCCGGCATCCGGGTCGTTGACCGAGATCTGATTGCCGTTGGCGGCGCTGAATATAATCGACGTATCCTCCGGCGTGATGGCAGTCAGACCGAAACCATTCTGGTTTTCATACCAGCGCACTTCATCGTCCGGCGAATAGGCCGCCTCGATCAGGTCCAGGTCGCCGTCGCTGTCGACATCGCTCAGTTCGAGATCGAGCGGGTAGGCCGATGTACTGCTGACCGTTTGCGCACTGAATCCCGGCGTGGCTGCACCATCGTTGTAGTGCAGCACGATATCGGCATCGGTCACCGATCCGGCGGCGATGTCGATATCGCCGTCGTTGTCGATGTCGCCGGTGACCACACTGCGCACGCCGTTGGCCGTGACCGACCAGGCGGGGCCCGCGCCGAAGTTTCCGCTGCCGTCATTCTGGTAATAAGACAGCGTATTGGAATAATTCGATGCGGTCGCGATGTCGAGGTCGCCATCGGCGTCGATATCGGCGATCGAGACGTAGGCAGCACCGTCCACTGCAGCGCCGGAATCAATGGTATGGGTCGCGAAGGTCCCGCCGCCCTGGTGTTCGAACCAGAGGAAATTGTCGCTGCTGAATCCAGCCGCGACGATATCCAGGTCGCTGTCGCCGTCTATGTCTGCGACCTGGATCGAAGTGACCTGATTGATCGTAGCGCTGGTAGAAACATCGTGGGTGGAAAAAACTTCCGAGCCGTCGTTTGCAAACCAGCGGATCGACGTGGTGCCGGCACCGCCAGCGATAATATCGACATCGCCGTCACCGTCGAAGTCGACCACGTCGACCGAGCGCGCATTGTCCAACGAACCAACGACGGACTGGGTGAAGTTGCCGAGGCCGTCGTTCTGCCAAAAAGAGACCTTATCATCGAGTTGTGATACGGCGACGATATCGAGGTCACCATCACCATCGACGTCGGCAACATCGAGATCGCGTATCGTATCGGCGGTCATGCCGGCGGTCGTGATCGTGGATCGGGTAAATGTTTCGCTGCCATCGTTCTGATACAGGTACAGCGAGGCATCAGGATTGTCACCCAGGGTGCCAGCAACGATGTCGATATCGCCATCGCCGTCGAAATCACCAGAGCCTACCGCGGCCGGTCCATTGACTGTCCCTGGCAGGGCAGATCCTGAAAACGTCGGTGTCATGGTGTTGACAGGTGCCTGGTTTAGGTTGGCAAGTTCGCTGATATCGGCCGCTTGTAGCGAGCGGCTATATATACGAGCGTCATCAATTGCGCCATCGGCGGTCCATGCCCATGCGCCGCCTGATGGATTCGCGATACCCAGGGTCCAGGTTTCAGTGCCGTATTCACGCGATAAAGTGCCTGGAGTGAAATTGGTAGTCGCTTCCAGATTACCATCAATGTAGATTTCCATGGTCCCAGCGGCGCGGTCCAACACGCCAGCGACATGATGAAACTCGCCAGGTAAATAGGTATTGGTACTGATGGCCTCGATCGTCACGTCGCCGGTCAAAACATGGGCGAAGTGAAACTTGTTATCGTTGCCGTAATAAAGCCCGTTGTGGTAACCCTCTTTGATCATGATGCCGTAATTGGCATCGCTGTCACTGCCAGTCCCTGGTGGCGTTGAGCCTGGATTGAACCAGGCGGCAAGGGTGAAATCACCTTCCTGCACATCCTGCAGGTTGACCGAGTTGGGGACCTCGACATAATCGTTTCCATCGGTATAGTCGAAACCGAGGCCGCCGCCGACCTCACCGCTGGTCCAGATCGGGTTGCCAACCAGGTTACCATCGTTATTGTTGCCCGAGATATCGGTGACGGTCATCCCCGCACCGTCCTCGAAAACCAGGTGCAGCTCGAGATCACTGGTGATATCGACTGCGGCAATCGCAAAGTTCTGCCCGAACTCGGAGGAGTCGCCGTAAGCCAGCAAGTCGTTGTTGCCAACCTGGGCCGGAGTGTCGATCCGGGTCGCGGTGGCGGTCACGTAATCACCAACACTCAGAGTGACACCGCCCAGAACTATATTGCTGAATGAACCGTCGCCGCTGCCGTTAGTCGTGATAGTGGTCGCACCGAGAAAGTATCTTGCCTCGCCATTGCCCGGATCCTCGGTTCCGGTCGAATTGCCGAAGAACTCGATATGGTACTGGGTATTGTTGCCGTCGGTATCGAGCGTTCCGCTCAAAATCAGGTTAGAACCGCTCAGACCCGCCTGGCTGATGACCGGGAAATTCTGCAGGTTATTGTCACCGCCGTCGGTATCGTTGCCGTCGTTGCTGGTTACCCCGTTGAATCCGAGGTCGATACCCTGTTCAGTATTGGAGTGGATCGAGTTGCCAAGAATGCTGTTGCCGGTCACACCGTTGAGCATGGCGATGCCGTCTCCACCCTGGTACGCGATCGTGTTACCAGCACCGGCCTGGGTGCCGCCGATCAGGTTGCCGCTGGCCCCGCTCCAGATCAGGATGCCCGTGTCGCCGTTGCCAAGATTATCGCCCGCCGAGTTGGTACCGATGTAGTTGCCCTGCACGATATTGCCGCTGCCGCTGCGCATGTCGATGCCTTCCTCGGTACTGCCGGCGAGGATGTTGGCATTCCCCGGAGCGGTACCACCGATCACATTGTTACTGCCGGAGACAAAAATTGCCTCGCCATTTCCCATGCCGGTGGTATCGTCGCCGGCGAGGTTGGTGCCGATATAATTGCCGACAATCGTGTTGCCGTTTGAATCGATGTCGATTCCGGATTGGGAAAAATTATTGATCACCAGTCCGCGAATCGTGCTGCCATCACTACCTGTGTTAAGCCAGATGCCATCGCCGGAACCTGAACCGTGCAATTCGACAATCGGCGCACCTGAGTAACCAGGTGCCGTCGATCCGTCGATCATAACTTGCTGGGTAATAGCTGGCAGGGCGCTGGAGAGGTTAATCGTACCAGCGACGCTGAACTCGATGGTATCGCCACCGCTGCCGCCGTTGACCTGGGTGATCGCGTCGCGCAGAGAACCGGCGCCGGAATCGGCCAGTGAGGTCACGGAGTAGGTAGCGAAAGTGCCCTGGTATTGCTGCTGTAGTTCGTCACTGACCGCAACCTGGCTGTCGATCTTGCCGACGCTGAATTCAAGTGCCCAGTCACCGCCATGGCCGGTAAGATCGTCGGAGGCGGCGATATCAGCCAGGGTCAGTTCGCTGAGATCATGGATCAGGTTCTGGCCGAGTTCGGTTTCGGCCAGGTTACAGCCGTAGATCAGGATGTCGCCGGCTTTATCGAAGGCATTGGCCCACATCGCGATATCCATCTGGTTGTTGAGCAGGCTTTGCTGATCCAGCGTTGAGTTGCCCAGTTGCAGTGAGCCATCCGCGCCATGGGCGAAGATATGCAGCGCATCCAGGTCATCGTACTGCTGCAGGGTGGAGGAGATCTGCTCGATCCCGTCGCGCTGACTGTCGAGGACGATGACCTCGAGCTGACGATTGTCGTCGGATTGCTGGTTGAGGTCATCGAGCAGGCTCTGGTAATCATCAACCGCGCTGTCGATGAAGACGAGTTCGTGGCGTTGCTGTTCGGCCGCAGCTACATCGATATCTGCAGGCTGGGTGTTTTGTTCCTTTTGGTCGCTGTCGGCATCGAGGTAGGTCGCGACCGCGCTGGAGGTCAGGTTGGTATCGATGAGGCCTTCGATACCGCCGGAGAACAGTTGGCGTGGTTCCAGTTCTTCGAGAATCAGCCTCGATATTTGCTGTTTCTTTTGAACTTTCATTTATCCACCATTGACTGCCCGCATCGGTTCTATTGTTTTCATCTGCCTGCACTTGCTCGATCGCTTCCCAGGTTATCGGCAGGCAATAGGAAAACCCTCCTATTTATGTAGATGATTTTTGTGCCTTGGTGGGGCAAAAGTGAATTAAGTTAGACGAAAAAAGGGATTAATCTGACGAACGTCAGGATTAATTTAAGCTATTGTTTTTGATGAAGAAAAAGCGCCAGAAATCTGACATTTTGGAGCTGCTCCGGAGACCAGCAAGCCAGCAAAAGCTGACGGTTTTTTGTCGCTTTTTCCTATTATTAGCGGGATTCAGGGACGGGAAGAATTAATTAGCGAACCATACAGGTTGTCACTTGCGCTGGCTGGCGGGACGAAATTGAATTTGGCGATACAGTTAACTCCGCCCACCAGTTCGTCGCCCGGGTTGGGTAACGCCATGCGTACGGTGAAGGTACCGCTGGCCGGGTCAATCAGCTGATCGACCACGGTGACCTTGGCCTTGAACGATTTGTCGGCCGGTCGCTCCGGGATGATCTCGACCTCCATTTCCTGTTCGATCAGGCCGAAATATTCGGTAGGTGCGATTAGCTCGACCCGTAACGGATCGACCTGGGCCAGTTTCATGATAGTGCGATCGATGACCGATTCACCGGGCTTGGCATAGATATCGACGACGATGCCATCGATCGGGCTCTTGATCGTGCGCAGGGCCAGTTCCGCCTCGGCCTGTTCCAGGCTCAGGCGGGCCAGGTTCTTGTTCTCCTTGGCCCTAATCAGTTCAATCTCGGCCAGGGCGACCTCGGTCTCGGCCTTATCCTTTTCGAATTGCGATGCGGAATTCTTGGTCAACAGCTCCTGCATCCGTTTGAGGTTGCGCTTGGCGTATTGTAACTGGACCCGGCGGTTCTCGATCTCACTGAATGACTTGGCTTTACGTTTGTGGAGTTCGACCTTGGCAAATTCAACCGAGTTTTCCAGTTTTACCAGCGGTTGGCCCTTAGTGATGGTATCGCCCACCTCTACCAGCAACTGCTTGAGCGTGGTATCCACTGGGCTGCTGAGATCGATATAGGTTTCCGGGCGCACCAGGCAATCGAGTTCAGCCGTCTCCGCGGCGAACAGGGCAGGGCTGAAACACAACAGCAGGAATAAATGTATAGGTTGAATCGGTTTCATATGATGGTAACGGTAGTTATTCAAATCGCCCGGAAAATGCCAGGATGCGTTGCAGTTTTTTATCCTCTTTCATCAGCAGTCTGCGACTGCGATGCTGTTCCTTTTCATGATGGTGCTGGGGCAGCCGCAACAGTGGTCGGCTCAGCCATGACCACATCGCTCGTTTGCCGGTGGCAAACTTTGCCATTAGCCTGAGCATAGCAGAGGAATAGAATTGCTCCAGTGCCGGGTCCTCCAACGACAGCATCGCCTCGGCAGAACCGGGCTCTCCCTGACGGGCGCAACGGCCATACAACTGGCGATCGACGCGCCGTGATTCGTTGCGACTCAGCGCCAACACGTGCAGGCCACCCTTATCTGCTATTCCTTCACCGAGCGCGATATCGGTACCGCGACCGGCCATGTTGGTGGCGACAGTAATCGCACCGGGCTGACCGGCCCGGGCGATGATGTCAGCCTCGTGCTGGTCCTGCTTGGCGTTCAGCACCTGGTGCGGGATATCATGTTGCTGCATCCAGGCACTGACCTGTTCGGATTCGGCGACGCTACAGGTGCCGATCAGCACCGGGCGCTGTTGCGCGTAGAGTTCGCGAATGCGATCGATAATGAGTTTTTGCCTGGTCGTTTCATCGTGGAACACTTTTTCCGCCAGCATCTGGCGTTTGGATTTATGGTGGGTAGGTACCTTGACCACGTCCAGGCCATAGACCTGATGCAGTTCGCGCTTGACCTCGTGCAGGGTACCGGAGGCACCGCCGAGCTTCAGGTAGCGACTGAAGAAGCGCTGGTAGCTGATGCGGGCCAGTGGTTCGCGCCGTTCGCTGATGACACAACCCTCCTTGGCTTCGATCATCTGGTGCAGCCCCTGTTCCCAGGAGCGGTCAGGCATCAGGCGACCGGTCGATTCATCGATGATCAAGACCTTGTCATCCTGCACCACGTAATGCTTATCCTTTTCATAGAAGTGAATTGCATTCAGCGCCTGGATGACCAGGCTCTCGCGTTTTCTTTTTTGCTGCCACAGCTTCGGCAGGTTGACGATCATATCCTTGAGTTTGTTTTCGCCGTCCAGGGTCAGCTCGATGCGGCGGAGTTTTTTGTCGATTTTAAAATCCTGGTCAAGAAACAACACCGAGGCCAGGTACAGCGCATCGCTGTAGGTGTGATCGGTTTCTTCATTCGGAATATTCTGGCTGATGATCAGCGGGGTCTTGGCTTCATCGATCAGGACACTATCGGCCTCATCGATCAGGGCAAAACACAGGCCGCGCAACAGTAATGGTTTGGCACCCGGACGCTGACGTTGATGTTGTCTCCATTCAAAACGCAACGCTCCGGTATCGTTGCCCATCTCGATCCGGTCCCGCAGGTAATCGAAGGCGACCTGCTGGTTGGTGGTATGCACGATATCGGCCTGGTAGGCCTGCTGGCGCTGCTCGGTCTCCAAGCCATCGATCACCGCGGCGGTCGTGAGGCCCAGGCGCTCATACAGGGGCTGCATCAGCTCGCTGTCACGCGCGGCCAGGTAGTCGTTGGCGGTAATCACATGGACCGGGATGCCGGCCAGCGCCGCGGTACAGGCGGGCAGGGTCATGGTCAGGGTCTTGCCTTCACCGGTTTCCATTTCCGCCAGCATGCCGTTGACCATCAACCAGCCGCCGAACAGTTGTACATCGTAGTGGCTCTTGCCGAGGCTGCGCGAGGCGGCTTCGCGGATGGTGGCGAAGGCCTGCAGGATCAGTTGTTCCTGCGTTAGGCCCTGGCGGTAAAGTTGATCGCGCAGTTTTTCGATGGCCGTGGTCAGTTCCTGTTCTGACATCGCCTGCAAGGCCTGCTGCTGTTGTTTGACCTGGCGGCCGATATATTTCAGGCTGCGTTTTTTGCGTCCCAGGCGTTGTTGCCACTGGCCGAAGAAGCGCCCGACCATCTGCTCCAGTTCGCCCAGATCGCTGGATTTTTTCTGTGGGTAGCTGCCGGCCATGATGCCGGGTCGAAGATGGAGCTGCGATTCAGACATTGAGCTGCCTCAGGAATACCTGGCGCACCCGGCGCATCAACTGGGCGGCCACCGGCTCGCCGCCGTGGTCAACTCGAACATGGGCCCTGGTACCGAATGGAATATGCTCGCGCTCCGGATTGAACAGCAGATCGACCAGGAATACCTTGTGCAGGGATTGGTTGGGCTTTTGCGCATCCGGCCGGGTAATGAAAGGCCCGCCACCGTCGACACTGAGCGCGGCACTCGGTAGTTGATTGGTGGCCTCTGGCGCCTGGCGGATGATCTTGGCGCTGTACTCACGGGTAGGATCACTAGCAAAACGAATACGGATATTGTCGATGTGCTGACGCAGTTGACCGATATTGTCCTGGCTGACCGCCATGCGCACGGTATTCGGAGCACGGTCGACGATATAGCCGAGTAATTCGCCCTGGCGCACGAAGCGCCCGGGCAGATCGTCGGCATTCGGAATCACCAGGCTGCCGGAGGTCGAGGCCTTGATCGACATCGATTGATTCTTTTCCAGGATGAAGTTGTATTCGGATTCGGCGACATTGACCTCTTCCTTGGCCAGGGCCGCTTCGAACAGGTTCTCCATGCGCTTGGCACGGTACTTACTTTGCAGCTTGTCGAGTTTGGCCGCGGCGATCTTGAGTTCGGTCGCGAGAAACGGATCCTGGATTTCGAGCACCGTGTCATCGCTTTCCACCTGTTGCCCGTGAGCCACGTTCAGGTCGCCGGCAAAACCGTCATGCGCGGCCTTGAGCAGAGCCTCTTCCGGTTGCCAGACCACGCCCTGACTCATGGTATACGAGGGGATTGGAATCAGCCCCAGCACCACCACGACCGTGGCGATGATCGCGAAGCTGCTGACAAGAGCCCGGCTGCGATTATGTTTCAGGCTGGGACTGCTGGTGATAAAACGCAGGGCCTTGAACAGCGGTAGCAGGAATTGCAGACCCAGCAGCCACAACACCAGGATGACCCCGAGTAGCAGGAACTGTTCGCCGATCAGGATGAAGATGAACCATAACACCGCCAGGCGGTAGCACAGCGAGGCGATGCTGTATCCGATGAACCAGGACACTTCCCCCCTGGCCGTGGCCGGTGAGCTGACCTGCTTGAGGCCGAACAGGTAACGCTGGAAGAAATACTGCCAGTACTGACCCGAACGCTGGTACAGGTTGGGGATGCTGACCGCATCGGCGAGGATGTAATAGCCGTCATACTTGAGCAGCGGGTTGCCGTTGAAAAACAACGAGGAGATGCCGCCGATAAGGAACATGTTGAAGCCGATATCCTGTACCAGGCCTGGTTCGGTACCGAGGAATAACAATAACCCCAGGGCCGCGATCACCGACTCGACCAGGATCCCGGCAGCACTGACCAGCATCCGCTTGTACTTGCTGCGAAAATGGGTGGCGGTCGACACATTGACATAGGGGATAGGCATGAACAACAGGAAGTTGATACCCATTTCGTGAACTTCGCCGCCCTCCAGTTTAGCGCTGAAGGCATGCCCGAGCTCGTGCAGGATCTTGATTGGCGGATACAACAGAAACATCAACAGCAGGTTATACGGCGACAACGCATTGATCGTGAAATGTTGGCTGATCTGTGACCAGTGCTCGGTGGCCGACAGCACGGTGTAGATCATCAGCAACAGCCACAGCAGGGCCATCCAGCCACTGAATATCCAGCTCACCTTGGGGAAGTGGCGGTTGAGAAAATGTTCCGGGTCCCACAGCGGCAGTTTCAGCGCGACCGGGTTGATAAAGCGCTGGCGTACCTGCTTTTTCTTCTGTTCCGACTGACGCCAGAACAATTCCTCGGTATTGATCAGGACATCGGTCTGGATCAGGTCGGCGGCATGAAGCTGGCCGAGCAGTTGGATGATTTCCTGCTGCCCCGGCGCATAGTCATCCAGTTGCTCGCTGATGATCTGGTAGATCTGGTCGACGCTGCGCTGGCCATCGAGCTGGGCGATGAACAGGTAGGCGGCCGGATTGAAGCGATGGCTGCGACCGGTGGTGGTATCCTCGAGGATATACCAGATCAGGCCGCGGTAGTCATGGCGATGGATCTGCACATGATGGTGCAGGCGCGGCTTCAGCTTGGCTACCCGGTACCAGTGCGGGCTCAATACACCATCATTCATCATGAGGCCCTCTATACCCGCTTAAGGCAGCCATGACCACAACCACAATCGCAGTCGGTTGGTGATGGCATGGGTCCAGATCCAGAACAGTGAGGCGCTGCCGGCCTGGATCTTGCCGACCCCCTGCATCCCAGGCCGCAGTTGATCGGTCTGTTCGTTCAACGACGCCTCGACCCGGAAGATATTAGCGCCATCTCCGGCCACCGAGGCGGCGGTGATCTTTTCCACGGTCAGCGGGAAGGTGCGTTCAGCCAGGCTGGGCAGGATCAGGCTGCCATCCTGGCCCACTTCGATATGCGAGATCTGGCTTTCATCCACCTTGAGGATGATGCGGTAGTCCTCTAGCGGGGCGATCTTGAACAGGGTGTCGCCGCGTTCCACCGGGGCGCCCAGCAGTTGTTCCAGGTCACCCTCGATGACCACGCCATCGAACGGTGCGGTCAGGTTGATCCGGTCCAGTTGCTGCTGGGCCAGTTCCAGTTCGGCCTGGATCTCCTTGATCTGCTCGTCGATCACCCGCACCTTGACCAGGTTCCGCGTCGATTGCGCCTCGCGGTATTCACGCCGGGCCTTTTGCAGTTCTCCGCTGAGCTTGGCCAGTTGCAGCTGGATCTCGGAATCGTTGAGGCTGGCCATGACGTCACCCTGCTTGACCGTGTCACCGGCGCGCACCGAGGCTGACAACAAGTAGCCCGATAACGGCGCATTGACCACCCGCTGAATACGTCCCTCGAGGATGGCATCGGCGGAGACCCGGAAATCACCCTGCAGCAGGCTGCTGAGAGCAATCATCAACACCAGGGTCAGCCCGGCGAGCTTAAGCTTGAGATGCTGTAAACCGAACCAGGCTTGCAACTGCTGTTTGAGTGAGCGGCCAATCTTTATGATCAGGCTCTGTTCCTGCTCCTGTTTCAGCTGCAGGTAGGGCGCCAGCAGGGAAAACGCCTGTTGGCATAAATGACTGGTTTGTTCGGTAAACGGCGTTTCCTCGTTGCGCAGCAGGCACATGGCGCCGATCACTTGTTCCCCCGAGACCATTGGTATCGTCAAAATGGAGCCATAGCCAAACTTGCGACTGAGTTCCTGGTGGGCACGCTGGATAATCTTGCCGTTGGAATTGGGGAAGACGATGGCGCTGTCCTGTTCAATCGCTTCGTCCATGGCATCGGCGACCTTCTGCATCAGGTTCGAGCGTTGATCGAAAGTGGCGCTATTGGACAGGGCGACGACCTGACTGTAATGCCCCTTAAACTCGGCAAAAGCGACCCGCTCGCAGTTGAACAGCTGGGTGATTTCACTGACCATGCTGACCAGGCTCTGGCGATAGTTGTCCTGTTCGAGGCAGCTGGCGAGGAGGGCGACGACCGGGGAATAGAAGTCGTCCTGCCGCGCCTGCCCGGGACTGGCGAGTTTTAACCAGCGGGTACTGTTGCGCAGCCAGTTCTGCACCTTTTTCTGGCGCTCCTTGGGCAGGCTGCTGGTACGGATGGTCAGAATGCCGACCAGTTTCGACTCGATAAAGATCGGTTGCGCGAACAGATCATATGCTTCATGTTCGGCTTCATCAGACTGGGGCAGACAGACCGGGCTGCGCTTTTTCAGGGTATATTTGACGACCTTGGAAAAGTCCTGGTTGTGTTCCAGGTCCTCCGGCCATTTCGCCATCACTACCAGCTTGTTGCGCTGATCATCCGGCATCATCAGCAGCGCGGAGTCGATATCCGCCAGCTGGGCGCTGAGAATTTCTAGCCATTGTTGGGTGAGCTTTTTATTCATTATTCTGGGTAGCCTGTAACAATTGGCATTTCATGCGTACCGCTGGGATACAACATACTGAGAATGTTATCGGTGTGGGTTTGTATGTCCTTATAGATGATGCTGGCGGTGTTTTCCGGCAGATTTTCCCAGCCAGCCCCCATTTTGCGAAATCGTTGGATTAATAGCTGGTCCTGTTCTGAATCCTGGTTCTGGCACAAATGATGGGCCAGTTGGATGATCTGCAGGGTTTGCCGGTAGGGGGCCAGGCCCTTATCCGGCTCCAGGTGATGCGCGGTGACCTGTTGATAGATTTCCGGCAGTTGCCACTGCTGCATCAGGGCGGTACCGACCTCGGTATAGTCGAAACCAAAATACTGGCGTTCCAGCTTGGTCACGGGGCAGCGTTGTTTGTCGCTCTCCTCGACCGCCTGCAACGACAGCTCCGGGGCCTTCGCGTACATCGCGGCATGACCGATCTCATGCAGCAGGCCCAGGGTGAAATAATGGTTATGGGTCAGGATCTGGTTGAGCTGGGCCACGCTGCGCGCGGCGACCCCGCACTTGACGCAGTATTCCCAAAACGATTTGTAACAGAATATCTGCTGCGGGATATTGGAAAACGCGCGCATGCTCAGGCTGTTCAGCACCAGGTCGTGCAATTGCATGATGCCGATCAGGCTGATTGCCTGATACAGATTGGGCGCTTTACGCGGAAAGCCGAAATAACGGCTATTGGCGATGCGCAGGATGCGCAGCCTGAGCATCGAATCCTGCTCGATGACATCGACGTATTTCTGAATCGACATTTCATGCCGATCGAGCAATTCACGCAGGTCCTGGTAGATATCGGGTAGTGACAGGTGTTCGGCGAGTTGGCTGATAAATTCGTCGGCTGAATTCATATAGTTGAGTTCCTGGTCGTTGTCCTGCTACTGCAGGATGACCTTTTCCATCTCGGCCGAATTGGTCTGAGCGGAGCGTACCGAAGCTTCAATGCTCTCCGCGGTCAGCCGGGTCATATCCCAGATACTGCTATCTATCATGTCCTCGAGATCCTGTTGCGGATCGATGAATTGTTGATGGGCATAGGCATGGGCAATATGCAGGATGGCCGCCTCGGTCTGATCCTGCCGGGCCGACTGAGGGCTGGGTTGATGTCGGGTCAGATTGATCAGCTCCGCGGATAATCCCCAGTGCTCCATCAGTTTGGCGCCGATCTCGCCGTAATGACAACCGAGGACCTGTTGCTCGGCCTCAGCGGTGGATAAATTATTTTCCCTGGCATGGTCGATGGATTGCTCGGCCAGCTCCGGGAACTTGGTGTACAGCACCAGATGGCCAATCTCATGCAGCAGGCCGGCAATGAACAGACGATCGCTGGTGCGCAGTTGCATCTGCCGGCCCAGCTCGCGCGCCAGGCTGCCGGTGAACAGGCTGCTGCGCCAAAACGATTTCAACGGCACGATGTCGTTGGGGAAATTCAACGCGGTCATCGCCGAGATGCCCAGCACCATGTTATGAATCTGCACAATGCCGAGCATATTGACCGCCCGCGGAATGCTGTCGATGGTCTGGCCGAAGCCATAATAGGCGCTGTTCAGCACCTGCAGCAGTTTTGCGGTCAGGCTTGGGTCGAGACTGATGACCTTGGCAAAGTCGTCGACATCCGAACTGGGATCATCGATCAGGCGCTGGATTTTCAGGTAAACCTCCGGCAGTGAGATGAGTTCGGTTACTTGTTCAAGCTGGTCTAGAAAACTGGACATAAATGATTATTCGATTCCGCTGTATCTGGACGGGATTATGTCGCTGACATAAAGGCCATCCCGGTTGCTATGTTTTACCCACTGAGTGCATGCCAACAGAGAGCCACATAGGGTTTATCGGTAACTAGTTACTGATCTTGAGGAGTGTAGACGTTTTTTTCGTGATGGCCTTTTGAGGGCTCTGCATACTCGCGGGCAGCTAGATAGCTGGGCTGGTATCGGTCAGGTTCAGGGGTGCGAAAAAAAAGCCGGTCCAGGACCGGCTTTTTCGACGTTACGGGTGGGATGGGTTTACATGCCCAGCTTGCCCTTGATGGCGTCGATGACAGCTTCGCTGGAAGTCGCGTTGACCGTCAGCAGCATACCTTCGTTGTCGTAGAAATCCGCCAGCGGCGCAGTCTTCTCATTGTACACGTCGAGGCGATTGCTGATCGCTTCCTCGGTTTCATCGTCACGCTGGACGACCGAGCCACCACAGGCATCGCATACACCCTCGACCTTGGTCGGGTTGGATTTGACATTATAGATAGCACCACAGTCAGTACAGGTACGGCGGGTAGTCAGGCGATCGAGGATCACTTCGCGCGGGACGTCGATGTTGACCGCGCAGTCCAGCTGCTCGCCCATCTTGGCCAGCAGCGCTTTCAGGGCCTCGGCCTGGGGAATGGTGCGCGGGAAACCGTCGAGCAGGTAGCCGCTCTGGCAATCGTCTTCTTGCAGACGTTCTTCCATGATCCCCATGATCAGGTCATCGGATACCAGGTCACCGGCCTTCATCGCGGCCTCGGCCTGCTTGCCCAGTTCGGTACCGGCAGCAACCGCGGCGCGCAGAATGTCACCAGTGGAGATCTGTACCGAACCATCGATCGCAGTCAGCATCTTGGCCACGGTACCCTTACCAGCGCCAGGAGCGCCCAATAAAATCAGTTTCATAGTCTTTCCTCAATTCAAAAAAAATAGGCAAGCGAAAAAATCAGCGCGCATTGTGGCGATTTGACCCCATGAAATCAACACCTTTATTGATTAGATAATTTAAAAAAGCCTGACTCAATGGTCAGGCTAATAAATTGATGTCATTACGAGGACGACTGCATGGATGCAGGAGTTAGGATTTGTCGGGAACGTTAATCGAGCGATAACGACGTGGTAATCTTTTGACTTAACTGAGATTTAAAAGATTGCCGCGCTGACGCTCGCAATGACAGTGGTTTCGATTTTTGTCAGAGTAGCCTACGTCCCTGTAGCGCCGCCCCGGCCTGACATGCTTGTCAGGCTTGATACGAGGGTTTGTTATCAAACGAAGATTGAGGGAGAGATAAAATCAGGATTTTTTCGAACAGTCGTCATGCCGGCGAAGGCCGGCATCTATTCCAAACCCAGCAAGACTGCCAAATGGATACCGGCCTTCGCCGGCATGACAAACTATCTATAGATTCAGGAAATCGCTGAAGTGAGTGGGCTTCGAAAAAACCGGGGTTGTTACGTCCTTGTAGCGCCGCCCCGGCCCGACGTCCATGTCTGACTTTACTAGAGGGTTTAGCCTAAATCGAAGATTAAGGGAGAGATAAGTGGTTCCGATTTATGTCAGACTAGCCTACATCCCTGTAGCGACGATCCGGCCCAACGTCCATGTCGGGCGTTCGCATTGCTGCGAAGTGACATTGAGTCACTTCGGTCAATGCTCACCCATAGCCATGTTGATATACCCCGTGGGGCAGACGTCGGAACAGATGTGGCAGCCGATACAGCGGCCGTAATCGGTATCGACATAGCGGCCGAGGGTGGCCTGGTCTTTCTTGACCCGGAACACGGCATCCTGCGGGCAATAGATCACGCAGTTATCGCATTCGAAGCACATGCCGCAGCTCATGCAACGCTCGGCTTCCTGCTCCGCCTGTTCCTGCTGCAGGCCTTTGAAGCGCTCTTCATAGGAGTCGATGACATTTTCGGCGCGGATGAATGATTCCTCACGCAGGTTGCGGGGCGTGTTTGCGAAATGGCCGAGGAACAACTTATCCGAGGGGATGATTTCCTGCATCGAACGGTCTTCGTAATTATGGATCGCAAAGTTCGACTCGTTGGTTCCCCACACCTCCTCATGCGAATAGTCTTCCGGTGCCAGCGAGGCTTCCTTGAGTTTATCCAGCAGGTCGAAATGATGCACATCGACCTTGGGTCGCTTGCCAAATTCTTCGCTGTTGAGGAAATGGTCGATACTCTCGGCCGCCACCGAGGCCTGGCCGATTGCGGTGGTCAACAGGTGCGGACGCACGACGTCGCCGATGACGAACAGGCCTTTTTCATTCGGAACCTGGAAATACTTGTCCGCATCGATCAGGCCGCGACCGTTATCCAGTGCTTCCATCCCGGTCAGGTCACCGCCCTGGCCGATCGCGGATACGATCAAATCACATTCAATGTCATGCTCGGAGTACTCGATGATTTCCATCTGGCCGGAGCTCCAGTCCGCCCTGGCGACCCGCAGTGCGGTGGCGCGGCCACTGTCGTCGGTCACCACCGACAGCGGTACCAGGCTGCCGCGTAATTCAACCCCTTCACGTTCGGCCGCTTCGACCTCGTGCACGGCCGCGGGCATCTTATCGACCGGACGCCGGTAGGCGAGGATGACTTCCGCACCTTCTTTCTTCACCGTCAGCGCCACGTCCTGCGCGGTCTGGTTCAGAATGATGTTTTCCGGACGCTCGTTTTCATGGCTGGTCTCGATATGGCCGAGACGGCGCGCAACCGATACCACGTCCATCGCGGTATCACCGCCACCAATGACGACGACGCGCTTGGAAACGAACTTGAGGCGGCCATCGTTGTAGGCATCGAGGAAGTCGACCCCGGTGGTACAGTTGGGTGCATCACCGCCGGGGATCGGAATATTGCGTCCGGCCTGGGCGCCGATGGCAATCACCACCGCGTCGTAGTCACGCCGCAGGTCATCCATCATAACGTCCTTACCTACGAAGGTATTCAATCGGACCTCGATGCCCATGTCGAGGATACGCTGGATTTCATGGTCCATGACATCGCGCGGGGTACGATAACCGGGGATGCCGTAACGCATCATGCCGCCGAGTTCCTTGTGATTGTCGAATACGGTCACCGCATGGCCCTTGCGGCGTAACTGGTAGGCACAGGCCAGGCCACCGACGCCGCCGCCGATGACGGCCACGGTTTTACCGGTGTCATGGCTCGCGGCCTGGAATTTCAGGTCATGTTCGCGCGCGTAATCGCCGAGGTATTGTTCAACCGAGTTGATGCCGACGAAATCCTCGACCTCGTTGCGGTTACAGCCTTCCTGGCAGGGCGCAGGGCAGACCCGGCCCATGATCGCCGGAAACGGGTTGGCATCGGTGGAACGGTAGAAGGCATATTCAAACTTGTCGACACCTTCCGCGGGCTTTTCGATACCACGGACGATACTTAACCAGCCGCGGATATCCTCACCGGAGGGACAGCTGCCCTGGCAGGGTGGGGTGCGATTGACATAGGTGGGGCACTTGTAGGTGGTGTCCTGTTCGAAAATATGTTCACCCATCGAGCGATAGGTATGATCCCCGTCTGTATAGCGTCTAAAGGTATGTTCTGACTTTGCCATGGGTAGCCCTCTGAATAATTATCTGTTTGTTAAGGCGGTCAAAATAGCCGCTTAGGATAAAGCAAAAGTCAGAAAGAAGTAAATTAATGTGGGATATACCGCTAGCAAGCAGATTTATTCTCCCTGCACCGTGATCGTCACGCGCCGGTGATGGGGGTGACTACGATGCTCCCAGACAAATACCCCCTGCCAGGTACCGAGCCCGCTGCGGCCCTGGCTAAGGGGCAGGGTGATTTCGGTCTGGGTCAGCACGTTGCGGATATGCGCCGACATGTCATCCGGACCTTCCTGGTCGTGGCGGTAGGCCGGGTCTCCATCCCGGACCAGTTTGCTGAGGAAGTACTCCAGGTCCTGGCGTACCGCGGGATCCGCATTCTCGGTGATGATCAGCGAAGCGCTGGTATGGTGGATGAAGACATGACACAACCCGTTCTGGATTCCGGATTCCCTGATCGCGGTCTCGATATCGCGGGTGATATTGGTGGTTGAGCGGCCGCGGGTGCTGACATTGATTTGATGTTGGCTGAGCATAGAGTTAGGGCCTGTTAACACTAATTGAAAATACGCGACTTAGGCCATTTTGTTGCAGAGCAAGGCATATTGGCCGTTCCTGCGCATCCCTGCGCCCACGGCATACCATACTTCCTGTATATAACCGCTGTGTACTGCCTGTACATGAGCGAAATATAACGCTGCTCTGCGGGAAAATGGCCAAGTCCCTCCGGGTTGTGCCCAAAATGGCGGCATACGGCGTTACTCGTCGTTCATTTGTAATTACCAAACTTCTCTCCTCCTGCCTTGTCTGCCCCCATTTTTGAGCGACAGCGCGAATATTCAATTAGTGTTAACAGGCCCTAATCCATCTGCGGCTATTCATCAGCAAACCGAGTTGCTATGATCGAACCTGATAATAATGTTTACTGGAGTAGTTTATGCGAACCGCCATCATCTTATTGTTTTCTCTTCTGTTTGCAAACCTGCAGGCGTCCGATGTGGCGAAGGAGAAACGCTGGGCCGACCAGGTCGTGGATTCGATCATGGATGGTGACGCGTTATACCTGGAAGCCGATGGCCATGAATTTCTGACCATTTATACCGAGGCGGAGGAGGAATCCGATAAGGGGATGATCGTGGTGCATGGTACCGGTATTCATCCCAACTGGGACCAGGTGGTGCAGCCGGTGCGGGTGGAAATGACCACCCGTGGCTGGAATACCCTGTCGATCCAGATGCCGATCCTGCACAACGAAGCCGAGTACGCCGAGTATGTCCCGCTGTATCCGGAGGTGCCGCCGCGTCTGCTCGCAGCCGAGGCTTACCTGAAACAACAGGGGATGCAGCAGATCGTCATTGTCGCCCATAGCCAGGGTGCGACCATGTCCAGTTACTACCTGTCCCGTACGCCATCCAGTGCCAATGCCTTTGTCGCGATCGGCATGGGTGCCACGCAAAAGGACAGTCATGTGAATTCGGCCAAGTCGCTGGAGTCGATCAATATTCCGGTACTCGATCTATATGGCAGTGAAGATCTGCCGGGAGTGCTGGACACCAGCGATAAACGCAAAAAATCGGCGGCGCACAACCAGGGCTACCGGCAACAGGTAATCCAGGGGGCCGGCCATTTTTTCGATGATCAGAATGAAGAGTTGATCGAGGCGATCAGCCAGTGGTTGGCCAAGCTCTAGCTTATTGTGTCACCAGCGCCAACTGCTGATTCTTGTCCCGCTTTTTCGGTTCCGGGGTCAGTACGGTAACTTCTGCCTGCTCGGCGGTGTCCGGGTAATCCAGAGTGTAATGCAGCCCGCGGCTCTCATGGCGGGCCAGGGCCGAGCGGATAATCAGTTCCGCCACCACCACCAGGTTGCGCAGTTCCAGCAGGTCAGCGGTAACCCGGAAGTTGCCGTAGTACTCGTTGATTTCACGTTTGAGCAATTCGGTCCGGTTCAGTGCGCGCTTGAGGCGTTTGTTGCTGCGCACGATGCCGACATAGTCCCACATGAAGCGACGCAGCTCATCCCAGTTATGCGATACCACGACTTCTTCATCGGAGTCGGTCACCAGCGATTCATCCCAGGGTTTCAGCTTGCCGGGTGCCGGGGTGGAGTCGAGAGTCTGGCGGATATGGGCGGCGGCAAATCTGGCATATACCAGGCATTCCAGTAACGAATTGCTGGCCAGTCGATTGGCCCCATGCAGACCGGAATAGGCCGCTTCGCCAATGGCATACAGGCCCTCGATCTCGGTCTGGCCATGCTCATCGATGATCACCCCGCCACAGGTGTAATGCGCAGCCGGCACCACCGGGATCGGTTGCTTGGTGATGTCGATATCGAATTGTTTACAGCGTTCGTAAATGGTCGGGAAATGTGACTTGATAAAAGCCGCGCCTTTATGGGTGATATCCAGGTGTACGCAATCGGCACCCAGGCGTTTCATCTCATGGTCGATGGCGCGGGCGACGATATCGCGCGGCGCCAGTTCCGCCCGTTCATCGAAATGCTGCATGAAGCGCTGGCCGTTCGGCAGCCGTAGTTTGGCCCCTTCACCGCGCAGGGCCTCGGAGATCAAAAAGGTCTTGGCCTCAGGGTGGTAAAGGCAGGTCGGGTGGAACTGAATGAATTCCATGTTGGCGACCGAGCAGCCGGCGCGCCAGGCCATGGCGATGCCGTCGCCGGTGGCTATGTCGGGATTGCTGGTGTAGAGGTAAACTTTGCTGGCCCCGCCGGTGGCCAGCACCACATTGGCCGCGCGGAAGGTGGCCACGTGCCCGCTGTCGATATCCAAGACATAGGCGCCGAAGCAGCGGGC
>JAAUXZ010107126.1_pt1 | contig 25807 bp, 26 predicted proteins | sample 7278131 | NCBI WGS metagenome assembly JAAUXZ01 (sample SAMN14350119, study PRJNA611818) | marine sediment metagenome | isolation source: surface marine sediment (3m) | place: French Polynesia: Moorea | collected 2018-08 | reverse complement strand
CACCAGATCGCCATCAACTTCTCGGCGACCATGTTCATGATCCCGTTGGCGCTGAGCTCGGCGACGACCGTGCGCGTCGGGCAGCTGATCGGTGCGGGCAGGATGCCGGACGCGCGCATCAGCGGCGCCGTCGGCATCCTGCCCGCGCCAATCAGCTGCCCGACGCGAATGGTCGTTGCCGAGCTCAGCGCGAGCGGAATCATGAACATCGTCGCGGAGAAATTGATGGCGATCTGGTGCGCGGCCGTAATCTCCGTTCCGCGCGTGCCCATCAGGATCGAGACGGCGGCGAACAGGCCCGCCTCCGCCGTGATCGTAATGGCGATCGGCACGCCGAGCACGATGATCTCCTTCAGTATCTCCGGCCGCGGCGGACCGATGCGCGCGAATATTCGGAATGGCCGGTAGTGCCGGCTGATCGCGATGTACAGGCCGAGCGCCAGTGCCACGAGCCACATCGTGATGGCGCTGGCGACACCGCAGCCCACTGCGCCCATCGCCGGCGCGCCGAGCTTGCCGAACATCAGGACCCAGTTCAGGAAGACGTTGCACGCCAGCGAGAACATCGACGTGAACATGATCGGTCGTGTGTGGCCGATGCCCTCCGTCGTGAATCGCAGCGCCAGGAATATGAAGATGCCCGGTGCGCCGAACATGATCGCGCGCACGTAACCGACGGTCAGCTCGCGAAACTCGGGATCGATGCCGATGAGCACGAGCAGGGGCTGAACCACGAACTGGGCGAGAACGATGAGCGGCACGCCCATCGCAAATGCCAGGTAGATTCCCTGCCGCGTGTAACGACCGATCAGGCCGTAATTGCCGGCACCGAAATGCCGTGCGGCGATCGGCGAAATCGCCATCAGCAGGCCGAGCGACAACGTGAAGCCCAGGAACCACACGCTCGCACCGACGGCGACTGCGGCCAGTGCGTCGGCCCCCAGCCGGCCGGCCATTACGGCATCGGCGAACTGCATGCCGGCAACCGCGAGGTTGTTGACGACCAGCGGCCCGGCGAGCCGCACAAGGGGCTTCGCCTGTTCCCGCCACACCTCGGTTCGCCCGGCCGTCATGTCGCGCATCTTAACCTACGGTTGCGTGACGGGATGGTGTAAAGTTGCGTCGCGCACTCAATCCGGAATGGAGACAGGTATGTTGCACGATGGACGAGCTATTCGAGTCGCGGTGATCGGTGGATCACGGATTCCGTTTTGCCGCTCACATTCGATTTACCGCACGTGTTCGAACCAGGATCTGATGTCCGCTGCACTGCAGGGACTGGTCGACAAACTGGACATACGTGGCCAAACGCTCGGCGACGTCGCGCTGGGCGCGGTCATCACGCACTCTAAAGACTGGAACCTGGCGCGGGAGTGCGTGATCGATTCGGGCCTCAGCCTGAAGACGCCGGGCGTCACTCTGCAGCGCGCTTGTGGCACGAGCATCGAAGCCGCCATCATGGTCGCCAACAAGATCGCCCTCGGGCAGATCGAAGCGGGCATCGCCGGCGGTACCGACACGATCAGCGACGCCCCGATCGTGTACCCGGACGACTACCGGCGCGTGCTGCTCGATATGCATGGCGCACGTTCCTTCATGGATCGCATCAAGCCGATACTTCGGATACGGCCACGGCACTTCAAGCCGGAGCTTCCCGGCGTCACCGAGCCGCGCACCGGCCTGTCCATGGGCCAGAGCATGGAGATTACCGCCAAGAAATGGGACATACAGCGCGAGCACCAGGACCAGCTTGCGCTGTCGAGCCACATCAAGGCGGCCGCTGCCTACGATGCAGACTGGTACGACGACCTCGTCGTGCCGTTCCAGGACCTCGAGGAAGACAACAACATCCGCCGCGATACTACATTCGAAAAACTGAGCGCGCTGAAGCCGGTCTTCGACAGGAGCGAGGAAGGCACGATGACTGCAGGCAACAGCACGCCCCTGACCGACGGCGCGGCGGCTGTGCTGCTGGCGTCCGAAGACTGGGCACGGCTCAAGAACCTGCCGGTGATGGCCTACCTGACCTTCGCGAAAGCTGCGGCTGTCGACTTCGTCAAGGACGAGGGCCTGCTGATGGCACCGGCCTACGCGGTCTCTGACATGCTGAAGCAGGCCAATCTGCGACTGCAGGATTTCGATTTTTACGAGATTCACGAGGCGTTCGCCGCACAGACCATCGCAACGTTGAAGGCCTGGCAATCCGAGGAGTTCTGCCGTGACCGGCTGGGTCGCAACGAGCCTCTGGGGCCGATCGACCTCTCGTTGCTGAACACGAAGGGGGGCAGCATCGCGATCGGTCATCCGTTCGCCGCGACCGGCGCACGCATCATAGCGACGATGGCGAAAATGCTGCACGAGAAGGGCTCCGGACGCGGCCTGATATCGGTCTGCACCGCCGGCGGTATGGGTGTCTCGGCCATCATGGAGGCCGCGTAACCCGAAGGGGTAACGATGGCCGACTTCAGCGCGCTGATCGCGGCGCTCAACACGATCCTGTGGCACGAGTACGTCATGTACTCGATCGTCGGCACCGGGGTGCTGTTCACCGTCTGGAGCGGCTTTTCACAATACCGCGCGCTGCTGCACGGACCGCAGGTCATTCGCGGCGTCTACGATGACCCCGATGACCCCGGGGCCATCAATCACTTCCAGGCGCTGTCGGCGGCCCTGTCCGCAACGGTCGGCCTCGGTAACATCGGCGGCGTAGCGCTCGCGATCGCCCTCGGCGGTCCGGGCGCCATGTTCTGGATGTGGGTCATCGGTTTCTTCGGTATGGCGATCAAGCTCACCGAGGTGACGATGTCGATGCTGTATCGCAACACCGACGATCCCGACAACCCGCACGGCGGCCCGATGTGGGTCGCCTCGCGTGCCCTCGAGCGCCGCGGCATGCCGCGCCTCGGCCGCACGATCGGCGTGATCTTCTGTGTCTGCCTGCTGATCTCGACGACGACGGGCGGCAACATGTTCCAGGCCTGGAACGTCGGCGAGCTGACCGAAACCTATTTCTCGGTACCGAGCTGGATCACCGGGCTGATACTGGCGGTGCTCGTGGGGGCCGTGATCATCGGCGGCATCAAGCGCATCGGCAAGGTCACGGCAACGCTGGTGCCCTTCATGGTGGCGCTGTACCTGGTCGCGGGGACCTGGGTGCTGATCCTGCACGTCACGGAGATACCCGCGATGTTCGTGCTGATCGTCAAGTCGGCCTTCGCGCCGACCGAGGCTGCCGGCGCTTTCGTCGGCGGTACGGCCGCGTCCGCGTTCCTGTTCGGCATGAAGCGCGCCGTCTTCTCCAACGAGGCCGGCCAGGGCTCGTCGCCGATCGCGCATTCAGCGGCGAAGACCGACGAGCCGGTCCGCGAAGGGCTCGTCGCGGGACTCGAGCCGTTCATCGACACGCTGGTCGTCTGCACTTTTACGGCGCTGATCATCCTGTCGACCGGTATCTGGAACCGGGCGCCTGACATCACTTTCGACGTGCCGCCCGGCGTCGAGCGCCTCGAGGATGGGTGGCAGTTCTCGACGACCCGGCTGCCCGGTGATGACTGGGCGGCAGGCGAGCAGGCGACGCTCATCGTCACGGCGCACGTCAACGAAACAACCGGTTTCGACCGGCATCGCATCAATGGAACCGTGCAGGCAGTGAACAATGCCTACGCGGTCGAATGGCATCGCTTCCAGAGCGAGGACGAGCCCCAGATCGTCGGCAACGGCCTGTACCGCAACTACATCGGCGCAACGCTGACGGCAAAGGCCTTCGATAGCGTGACGCCGGGGCTCGGCAAGTGGCTTGTGTCGATCGCGGCCTGGCTGTTCGCGATATCGACGATGATCTCGTGGAGCTACTACGGCGAGCAGGCGGTCGTGTTCCTCGGCGGTGACCGGCCGGTGATGGCGTACAAGTTCGCCTACTGCCTGTTGATCGTCGTCGCGACGCTCGGCCTCGTGCAGACGGACACCGACCTCGACAACCTGACGGGTATCGGCACCGGCGTGATGATGTTCAGCAACCTGCCCATTTGCCTGCTGTTCGGCTACCAGGCGATGCGCGCGTACAGGGACTACGTGAGCCGGCTCAAGAGCGGGCGGATGGGTCCGGATCATCCTCCGCCGAGCCTGGACCAGCTGCTGTCTGGCCGCGACGTCGAACCGCGTTGAGGGCACGATCGAAGCGATCCTTTGCCTGGGCCGTGATACCACCGCGTTTGTGCTCATTGACGACGAAGGTCTCCAGCCGGCCGACGAGTTCGTCCATGTCGGCGTCCGGGAACGGCTCGAAGTGCGCCATGTCGGGCGGCGCGTTCTTCAGCGCGCCGAACAGGTTGATCCAGCGCTCGCTCTGCTTGCCAAGGCTCAGCAGGTGATAGAACTGGGATCCCGGCTTGTCGGGATCGAAGGTCACCAGGCCGTAGATTCCCGCCACCAGGGACAGCGGCACGAGTACCAGGTCCCGAAGACCGTCGACGATCAGCTTTGCCTGCATGACGCCGATATCCCGCATCAGTGTCCAGCGGTCCGTTGGTTGTCGCTTGGAGAGTATGTTCATGGCGGCTGCGAAATGTATTTTTTTGAATCAGGACAATGAATTATAGCCCGATCGGGTGGCATGCGGCCGGGCTTTGCAGTACTGTTGGGCGCGTTCTACATTGGTTTCCGGGCTAATGCCGACGTACCAGTCAATTCCCCAGTTCGAACACGGGCTCGCGGAGTCCACCGGAATCCTGCTCGTCAATCTCGGCACGCCCGAAGCACCGACGTCGGGTGCCGTGCGTCGCTTCCTGAAGCAGTTCCTCTGGGACCCGCGCGTCGTCGAATACCCGCGCTGGCTGTGGTGGCTGATCCTCAACGGCATTATCCTGCGCATCCGCCCGTCTCGTTCGGCAGCGGCCTATCGCGAAATATGGACCGACGACGGCTCCCCGCTGATGATCTATTGCAAGGCCATAGCACAGGCGATGCAGGAGCAGCTCGATAGCCACCTCGGCAGGATCACGGCCGTCGAGCTCGCGATGAGTTACGGCGACCCGTCGATCAGCGATGCCGTCGACCGCCTGGTCGCTCGCGGCGCGCGCCGCCTGCTCGTGCTGCCGCTGTACCCGCAGTACTCGGGCACGACCACGGCCTCGGTGTTCGACGCGGTCACGCGCAAGCTCGGCAAACTGCGATGGGTACCGGAGACGCGCTTCGTCAACCAGTACCACGATGAGCCGGGCTATATCGCATCGCTCGCGGCGAGCATCCGCGAGTTCTGGAAAGAGCACGGTCGCGGCACGAAGCTGCTGTTCTCGTTTCACGGCGTTCCGAAAAGCACCCTGATGGGCGGCGACCCTTACCATTGCCAGTGCCAGAAGACGGGGCGGCTCGTTGCCGAGGCGCTGGAACTCGGCGGCGACGAATGGTCGCTGTCGTTCCAGTCGCGCGTCGGTCGCGAGGAATGGCTGAAGCCTTACACCGACGAGACGGTGGCCGAACTCGGCAAGGGCGGTCTCGATCGCCTCGACGTCGTCTGCCCGGGTTTCTCGACGGACTGTCTCGAGACACTCGAGGAGATCGCGATGCAAAACGCCGAGCTGTTCGAGGAATCGGGTGGCAAATCCCTTCATTACATCCCGGCGCTCAACGATCGTGAGGATCACGTCCGCTTCCTCGTTTCGCTGGTCGAGAAGCACATCAGCGGCTGGCCCAGTAGCTACGCCGAAGACCCCGATGCGCAACAACGCGCGATGGCATTGGGTGCAGAGCAATGAGCGTCCTCGGCCGTTTCCTGGAGTTCTCGGTGAGAACGCCGCAGATTCTCGAGTCGCTGCACTTCTACAAGACGCTCGGTTTCGCGGAACTCGAAATCGGCGACATGATCACGCACAAGTACGCCGTCGTCAGTGACGGGGAACTGAACATCGGCCTGCATGATCACGAGTTCGACGCGCCCTCGATTACGTTCGTGCAGCCGGATCTCGCGAAGCACGCGCGTTCGATGACAGACCACGGCTTCGACTTCAAGTTCATGCAGCTCGATGAGGACACCTTCAACCAGATCGGCTTCGCCGACCGCGACGGTCACATGGTGACGATGCTGGAGGCGCGGACTTTCAACGCGAGCGAGGACGCCGAGAACGATTCGGCCTGCGGCAGCTGGTTCGAGCTGACGCTTCCGGTCCGTGAATCGCTGAGGGCCGCCCAGTTCTGGGCACCGATCGCACCGACGCTGCTGGAGATGCGCGAGGAGCCGACGACGCACATGCGCTTCGAGGCCAACGGCGTGCCGCTGGGACTGTCGGAGAGCATCGCGTTGAAAGGGCCGTCGCTGTGTTTCAAATGCTCCGACCGCCATGGCCTGATGGGGCTCCTGGAACAGCGCGGCGTGGACTTCGAGAAGTTCCCCGGCTTCGAAGGCGCTTTCGTCGCGATCCGGGCGCCCGAAGGCACGACGCTCTATGCGTTCGAGCAGGATTTTCTCGGCGAAGCTTACGAGGTCGACGAGTCAGGCGACCCGAGCGACTTCCCGGGCTAGTCCGGGGCTATTCCTTGGAGAACCAGGGGTGCTTGCCGAAAGCATCGCGCGGCACGCGCTCGCCCCTGGTGATATACCACTCGAATCCCATCAATACCGATCGTACGTAGCTGCGAAGGTAGGGCTTGATGCGTAGCCAGTAGGCGAACCAGCGTGCGATCGCGGGCCAGGTCTGCAGCACGTGAGGATAGACGGTGATCTCGAGCGTGCTTGACGCATCGTCGATCTCGGTGACTCGCCAGGAGACCGAAGCGATGAGCTTGTCGCCGCGATAAGTGTCGAGGTCGTAACCGCGGCCTTCGTCCCACTCGCGAAAGCGGCGCTCGTACATCCAGCCGCTGAGGTAGTGGATCTCGTCCCTCGACCTGGCTCCATCCCACTCGTGCACGGGGTTCTTCGTGCAGAACGGGTGACAGTCCTCGAGACTGCCGGGCGCAGAGATGACGCGCCAGACTTCCGCTCGCGGCGCGGCGATTGTCTGCCTGACCGAGACCGGCCAGGATTGCTTATTGCCGTCGTTCTGCATGCATGACTTACCAATCGCTGTCCGGCCTATCATAATCGACAAACCTGCAAACGGAGTAACGCCATGCAAGCTCGCCTTCTGACTGTCATCGTCGCCGTTCTGTTCGCTTCTGTCGCCGTCGCGCACCCTGCCGCCACCGAGCGACGCGCCCTGAAGCTCCCGAAGACCGAGGCGTTGGGAATACCCATCAGCGACGCCATGCTCGTTGGCCACACGCTGTACCTGTCGGGGAACGGCGGTATCGACTTCGAGACGATGGAAGTACCGGAGGATCCCAGGGACGAGGCCCGCCTGCTGATGGAGAACGTCAAGGAAGTACTGGCCCTCGCGAACATGACGCTGGACGACCTGGTCTCCGTGACGATCTATTGTCCGGACCTGTCGTTGTACGCCGACTTCAACGAGGTCTACCAGAGCTACTTTGACGGTGACTACCCGGCACGGGCGTTCGTGGGATCGGGTGAGCTGCTATTCGGCATGCGCTTCGAGATTCAGGCGATCGCCGTGCGTTAAGGCGAAACGTCCTCGAACTGCAGGCCGATGTTATCCGGGACGAACGCGTCGAAACGTTTGCGCCACGGGACGATCAGGATCGTCTCTTCGGAGAACGACAGCGTGATGCGTGCTATGCCGAGGAGATCCTTGCCCTGCACCGGGTTCGTGCCGCCCGCGACGAAGTAGACGTTCGACCACGGGATCATGAATGTCGGGAAGAGCTTGGGATACGCCGCTTTTCTCACGGTGACGCCTTGCTTGCTGACGTGAGTCGCAATGTGCTTGATCATCGTCTCCGGTGACAGCTGCACGGCGCCGTACATCTCTTCCTTCAGGTCGATGTCGATGAACGGGTCCTCGACCGTTTCGAAGGGCTCGCTCAGCACGAGCCAGATCCGTCGCTCCCGGTAAAGGCGAAGCAGTGTCGGAGTGAACAGCGCGACGAGGGTGAACACGCCGAACGCCAGGTACATCGGGTCGAAGAGGCTGAGCTGGTATTTCAGCGACTCCAGCGGGTAGCGTTCCGTCAGGAAAACACGAAGGAGATATAGCCCGGCGATTATGCCGAGCCACTTGAGGATATCGGCGACACGCAACGGCTCCCACCTCACTTCAACGACCTGGGTTCGTACGTGGAAGCACGTGGACTATTCGAGTGCCTGGTAGACCAGCGTGCTGAAGCGATCGCCCATGTCGGACCGCGTCGGTCGTGCCTGCGACATGTAGACGGCAACCAGTTTCTCGACCGGGTCGATCCAGTAAGTCGTATTGAATGCGCCGCCCCACGCGTACGTACCCGCAGAGCCGATCTCGCCCTGTTTGCCGAGGTCGGACACGACACGGAAACCAAGTCCGAAATCGGGGCGGTCATCGCCATCCCAGTCGACGCGCGGGGTGCGCATCAGCTCGACCGACTTGCGACCGAGTATGCGCGCGCCGTCGAGCTCTCCGTCGTTCAGCAGCATCTGCAGGAAGCGCGCATAGTCGTAGGCCGTCGACGACAAACCGGCGCCGCCGGAGAAGTAGCTGTGCGCGCCTTCTACAGGATAGCGTGGATTGTCGAGCTTGAGGTCAGCCTCGTCGCCCTGCGATACGACCAGGCCGGCGTCGGTCGCGGCGTACAGCGTCACCAGCCGGTCTGCCTTTTCTTCCGGCAAATAGAAGAAGGTGTCGTTCATGCCGAGCGGCTCGAAGATCTCCTCGGTGAAGTACTCGTCGAGTGATTGGCCGCTGACGACCTCGACGAGATATCCGAGCAGGTCCGTGTTCAAACCGTAGGCGAACTCGGTGCCCGGCTCGAATAGCAGCGGCTGCATCGACAGCAGCTGCATCTGCTCGGCGAGGGTGAGTTCCCGCTCCGTGCAACAGTCGATAATGCCGGCATCCTTGTAGGCTTTCTGCACGCGGCCCGGAATAAACGGATAAGAGATTCCCGACGTGTGCGTCATGAGATCGATAATGCGGATCGGTTTCTCGGCCGTCGTCTTCGTGACGACGTTTCCGTCATCGTCGACCTCGCTGACAATCTGCATCCGCGCGAAGTCCGGCAGGAACTTGCCGATCGGATCGTTCAGCCGGAAGTAGCCGCGTTCGTACAGCGTCATCGCTGCGACGGTCGTAATCGCCTTGGACATCGACGCGATGCGGAAGATGCTGTCGTTCTGCATTTCCGTCCGGGAATCGATATCGGCGTAGCCGAAGCTCTTGTGATAGACGATCTCGCCATCGCGCATGATCAGCGCAACGGCCCCGGGGATCTTGCCGACCGAGATCTCGGCGTTGATCGCGTTGTCGATGCGGGCCAGGCGGTCGCCCACGAAGCCCGGCGGCCCGATCTCATGCGCCGCGGCAAACTGAGCTATGAACAATACAAGTGCCGGAAAGAACCGCCGCGCCGCGTTGCTCATAGAAGATCTCGCATCAGTGTTGTGGCACGGCCCAGGTAGCCGCTACCGAACAGGTTCAGATGATTCAACACATGATACAGCTGGTACAGCTTCAGCCGCTCGCGATAACCGCTTTCGAACGGCCAGCTGTCCTCGTACGCCGTGTAGAAGACGCGGCCGAAACCGCCGAATAGCTGCGTCATCGCGATGTCGCTCTCCCGATCGCCGTAGTACACGGCAGGGTCGAAAATGACCGGCTCTCCCTCGCAACTCGCCCAGTTACCACCCCACAGGTCACCGTGCAGCAGCGAGGCGACCGGCTCGTAGCGTTCGAAGAATACCGGCATGCGCTTGGCGAGGCGCGAGCCCATCTCCTGCAACTCGCCCCGAAATCCGTTCTGCTCCGCCAGCCGCAGCTGGAACAGCAGGCGATGCTCGCGGAAGAACTCGACCCAGTCGTCGGTCCACGGATTGTGCTGTGGCGTCAGCCCGATCGTGTTGTCGCGATGCCAGCCGAAGCGATCTTTCGTCACGCGATGCATGGCTGCGAGCCGTTCGCCGAGCAGCCGCTCGGTGTCCTTCGATCCTCCGCCGGTGTTCAACCACTCCAGTGCCACGAACGCGGTGGAATCGTCGGCATTTGCGGCGAGAACCGTCGGGACGCGTATCGCCTCGGCCGCAGCCAGTTCGGCGAGGCCCTCCGCTTCGGCGAAAAACATCTCGGCCGATGACGCCGGACCTGTCTTCACGAATACCGACCCGTCCTCCGCGTCGATCCGCCACGCGGCGCTGATGTCACCGCCGCTGACCGGGCGCGGCGTCGCATCATCCGGAATGGCAACACCCGCCTCGCGCAGCTGCTCGTTGATGAGGGCCCAGTCCGGCACGTCAGTGCCGGTAGATGTCGGAGACGCGCTCGGCCTGGCGGCGCAGTGCCGTGCCGATGCCGGCTTCGTCGAAGAGCGCGTTGATCTCGCCGAGGCGCGGCGCCGATGGCTGCATAGCGTCCTCGATGTCTTCGATCGGTGCATCGCAGGCGATACCCGTCAGGCGGCGCGCGAGCATGGCATCGTCTCGATAGGTGGCAAGCTTGTCGCCCAACGTCTTTGCACCGCGCACGTTGACTTCGTGCACACGGTCGAGGTTGTCGTAGATCTTCTCCAGACTGCCGAAGTGCTCCAGCAGCACCGTTGCAGTCTTCTTGCCGACGCCAGGCACGCCCTTGATGTTGTCGACGGCGTCGCCGGCCAACGCGAGGAAGTCGGCGATCTGTTCGGGCCAGACGCCGAACGACCCCGGTATCTGCTCGTAGCGAAGCTTGCCCTTGCCGGCGAAGTCCCAGAAGACGTCGTCTTTCGTCAGTAGCTGCGCGAGGTCCTTGTCGCGACTGACGATCGTCGACGGCCGGCCCTGCTCACGGCCGTGGCTGACCAGCGTGCCGATCAGGTCGTCGGCCTCGTAGCGCGGGCTCGCGTACTCCATCACGCCGAGCGCACGCACGAAACGCCGGCACTGCTGGAACTGGCGCTTGAGCTCCTCCGGCGCCGGGTCGCGATTGGCCTTGTACTCGGGGTAGATCTCTGTGCGGAAAGACGTCGACAGGCTCTCGTCGAACAACACGGCGACGTACTCGGGTGTCACCTGCTCCATAAAGTCGCCGAGGAAACGACAAAACCCGTACAACGCATTGATCGGGTTGCCGTCGTTATCGACCATGTCGTCGGGCATGGAATAATACGCCCGGAACACATAGACGCTGGCGTCGATCAGGTATTGCATGCGAGGTCGCAGCGGGCTTTTCTTGCGTCAGTCATGGAAGTGAACTTCCATGATCTCCTCTCCGTTTGCAAGATGTCCGCTAAGACGAGCGTGCAGCGGGCTGGAGCGCGGAATGTGCGCCAGCAGGTACTGCATCTGGTCGGCGAGTACGCGGCGTCCCTTCAGGTAGATGTACTCCGCGTAATTCGGCGTGAATGGAACCGCGATCAACTGCATCGCGGCCTGCTCCGGCGTGCGTCCGCCTTTGTAGTTGTTACAGCGCCGGCAGGCGGTGGCGACGTTGGTCCACGAATCGGTGCCGCCCTGCGACAGCGGATTGATATGGTCCCGCGTCAGGTCGCGCGTCATGTAACGCATGCCGCAGTACAGGCAGAGGTTTGCGTCGCGCTTAAACAGGGTGCGGTTATTCAGCGGCGGCACGTACTTGTCGCGATTGCGGGACATGCCGTGACCGCGTGTCGCAATGATCGAGTTCACATCAACACGGCTGCGGCTGCCGTCGATGGCGCTGTGGCCGCCGAAGATGGTGTACAGCCGGGTTCCGCAGTCGTACGCGACCTGCTCGGAGTGGTACAGCCTCGCCGCCTCGCGGTAATCGATCCACTCGAGCGGCATACCGGCAATGTCGGTTCTGAGAACCTGCTGCGTTATGTCGGATGCGAGTCCTGCGAGCATGGCCCGATTATGACGAAACTATGTTACATCGCCAAGAACCTATCTCACGGATTTTGTTACAGATCCTTCAGCACCTCGTCGAGCGACGCCTTCGCATCACCGAACAGCATGCGCGTATTGTCGAGGAAGAACAGCGGATTCTGTACGCCCGCGTAGCCCGTCGCCATACTGCGTTTCAGCACGATCGACACCTTGCCCTTCCAGCATTCCAGCACCGGCATGCCGGCAATCGGGCTGTCCGGGTCCGTCAGCGCGGACGGGTTGACGATATCGTTCGCGCCAATGACGACCGAAACGTCGACATCCGGGAAGTCCTCGTTGATCTCGTCCATCTCGAACACGATGTCGTAAGGCACCTTGGCCTCGGCCAGCAGCACATTCATGTGACCGGGCATACGTCCGGCAACCGGGTGGATGCCGAAGCGCACGTTGACGCCTTTGTCGCGAAGCGTCTTCGTAATCTCGAAAACCGTGTGCTGTGCCTGCGCAACGGCCATGCCGTATCCGGGAATGATCATCACTTCCTTGGCGTTGCTCAGTAACGATGCAGTCTCCTGGTGGTCGACGGGTACGACTTCGCCCTGGTCTTCTCCACCGCCAGCCGCAGGCGTGCCGCCACCCGTACCGAAACCGCCGGCGATAACGGCCAGGAACCTGCGGTTCATGGCACGGCACATGATGTAGCTGAGGATCGCGCCGCTCGAGCCGACGAGAGCGCCCGTTACGATCAGGAGATCGTTGTTGAGCATGAAACCCGTAGCCGCCGCGGCCCATCCCGAATAGCTGTTGAGCATCGAGACGACGACCGGCATGTCGGCGCCGCCGATAGCCATAACCATGTGGATGCCGAACAGCAGCGCGAGCACCGTCATGATGATCAGCGGCGTCAGGCCACCACCCTCGGCTGACTGCACGACGAACTCGTAGCCGTACCAGATCGAACCGAGCAACAGCAGCAGGTTCAGCCAGTGCCTCGCCGGGAGGATCAGCGGATTGCCGCTGATTCGTGCCGACAGCTTGCCAAAAGCAATCACCGAACCAGAGAAAGTCACGGCGCCGATCAGCACGCCGAGGTAGGTCTCGATGTCGTGGATCGTGCCTTCGACACCCTCGAAGTGCGATTCCGGATCCATGAAGTTGGCGAAACCGACAGCAACCGCCGCGAGCCCAACGAGGCTGTGCAGGATCGCTACCAGCTCCGGCATCTGCGTCATCTGCACGCGACGCGCCAGGACCAGGCCGATCGTGCCGCCGATCAGCAGCGCGATGATCAGCAGGTCGTAGTTCTCGGTGACCTTGCCGAAGATCGTGGCCAGCAGCGCAATCGCCATGCCGATGATGCCGTACCAATTACCGCGGCGCGCGGTTTCCTGGTTCGACAGCCCGCCCAGCGCGAGGATGAAGAGAATCGTCGCGATGATGTAAGAGACCGTCACCACACCCAGTGGCAGCTCGAATAATCCTTGCGTCGTCATAGCGGCCTCACTTCCTGAACATTTCGAGCATGCGGCGCGTTACCGCGAAACCGCCGGAGATATTGATCGCAGTGACACCGACGGTGACAGCCGCAATCCACATGATCACCTCGTTAGCGGAACTGAGCTGCAACAACGCACCGATGACGATGATGCTCGAGATCGCGTTGGTGACGCTCATCAACGGCGTGTGCAATGCCGGCGTCACGTTCCAGATGACCATGTAGCCCACGAAGCAGGCCAGCACGAACACCGTGAAATGCTGCATGAACGACGGCGGCGCGACGGCGCCAAGACCCAGCAGTGCAATGCCGGCGATCACCATGCCGATGATCGGACCCATGATGGAGCGCTCCTTCTCCTTCACGATCTCGGGTGCCGGGGCCGGCTCCGCCTTTGGCGGTGCGGCCGACAGCTTGGGCGCAGGTGGCGGCCAGGTCTTCTCGCCCTCCTTGCAGACGGTAGTGCCGCGGATGACCTCGTCCTCGAAGTCGACGACGATGTTGCCGTCTTTCTCGGGAGTCATGTCCGTCAGCAGGTGCCGGAGGTTGGTCGCATACAGCTGGCTCGACTGTGCAGCGAGACGGCTCGGCAGATCCGTGTAGCCGATGATCGAGACGCCGTGTTTGACGGCAACCTCGCCCGGCTCGGTCAGCTCACAGTTACCCCCCTGTTCGGCTGCGAGGTCGACGATCACGCTGCCGTCCTTCATCGACTCGACCATCTCGGCCGTGATCAGCCGCGGCGCGGGCTTGCCGGGTATCAGCGCGGTCGTGATGATGATGTCGACGTCCTTCGCCTGCTCGGCGAAAAGCTCCATCTCGGCCTTGATGAACTCCTCGCTCATCACCTTGGCGTAACCGCCTTCGCCGCTGCCGTCCTCGTCTTCCTCGAAGTCGAGCATCAGGAACTCGGCGTCCATGCTCTCGACCTGTTCCTTGACCTCGGGACGCGTGTCGAACGAGCGCACGATGGCACCCATGCTCTTGGCGGCACCGATCGCGGCGAGCCCGGCCACGCCGGCGCCAATGACCAGTACCTTCGCCGGCGGCACCTTGCCGGCGGCCGTAATCTGTCCCGTGAAGAAGCGGCCGAAATGCTGCGACGCCTCGACGACGGCCCGGTAGCCAGCGATATTCGCCATCGAGCTCAGCGCGTCCATCTTCTGCGCGCGCGAGATGCGCGGCACGCTATCCATCGCCAGCACGGTTGCGCCGCTGTCCGTCAGCTTGTCGAGCAACTCGGGATTCTGTGCGGGCCAAAGGAAACTGACCAGTGTCTTGCCGGCGCGGAGGCGATCGGCTTCGTCATCCTCGGGAGCGCGAACTTTCATGATGATGTCGGACTGCTCCCACAGGTCCGCGGCCGATGAGACGACCTCGCAGCCCGCTTCCCGGTAGGCTGCGTCGGAATAGTCGGCGCGTTCGCCCGCACCGGACTCGACGGCGACGTCGTACCCAAGCTTCTTGAGCTGGGCGGCTACCTCGGGAGTCGTCGCTACACGTCGTTCTTCTGCCTGGGCCTCTCTGGGAACACCGATTCTCATAACTACGCCTCCTTTTGGACTGCGGCAGTGTACAGAACGGCATGTAAAGGCACAAAGAGAAAAGGCCCCTATACAGGGGCCTTTTTCATAGGGATTTTCCGCAGTTTTTACTTGCCTCTCTGGCGGGGTCTCGGCCGGTCTCGAAGGCGGTCGCGGAGCTGCTGGCGTTGCTCGGGCGTCATGTTCCGGTACCGCTCACGGAGCTCACGCCGGCGGTCGCGATCCATGTTGCGAAACTTGCGGAAGTTCTCGCGGATCCGGCGCTGCTCGTCCGGCGACAGATCGCGGAACACGCGGGCCCGTTCGCGAATCTGCTCACGGCGCTCGTCGGAAAGGTTGCGCCAGGCGTTGAATCGCTTGCGCGCCTCGGCCCGGTCGGCATCCGACATGCCGGACCAGCGCTCGGCACCCCTGGACAAACGCAACTGGCGCTCGGCGGGCAGGCTGTCCCAGCTTCCCTCGAGCTGGCTCAGCACCTCGCGCTGTCCGTCGCTAAGGCTCTGCCAGCTGATGCCTTCGTCATCGGCGAGGGCGAGGCCGCAGATCAGCAGCGCGCACGCTGTCACTATCGATCTAGCTTTCATCTTGTTTCTCCGTCGACGTTTCGCCTTCCGGCGCGGTGTCGCTCCGCTCTTCATTGTCCGCCGTCACTGCCTCCGCCAGGATCTGCCACTCCTCGTCCGACTCCTCCCACATGCCGAGGTACTCGAGGAAGTCTATTTCCGGCGCTTCAACGTCTTCGGCGAAACTCAAGCCGCCGCACAGCAGCAGCCCGATCACCAGTCCCCGGAACCCGCTGTCAGCTGACATCGCCTTCCAGGTCCACGGTGTCTATCCAGCTGTAGAACTCCAGGTCCTCCAGCATTTCGATACTGTCCTCGCCCAGCAGGATCTCCATGTCCGCGACATTCGCCGGTATCTCCTCGACACCGTTCGGCGTCTGTAGCATGACGATGGCCACCAGCACCGCCGCGGCCACCCCGGCCGCCGGCATCCAGCGCGACCATTGCCGGGCCGGCTGCTGTAGCTCGGCCAGCGCCTCGTGTCGGCCGCGATTCAGTCTCGACAGCGTCGCCGCGTCGAGCTGCTCGACCGATGAGTCGAATGCCTCCTTGGCCTTCCTGCTGAAATCTTCGTCTGTCTGCTTCATGCCTGACCTTCCGCCGGCCCTTCGGGCCGATGCTCTTCGAGCCGTTCGCGCAACGCGTGCACTGCACGAGAATAATGTGTCTTGACGCTGCCCTGGCTGCAACCCATCGCCGTGGCCGTATCCGCAACGTCCAGTCCTTCGAACGTACGCAGCATGAATGCCTCACGCTGCCTCGCCGGCAGTTCCCGGACCGCGACCTCCAGGCTGTCCATCGCCTCACTGTTCGACAGTTCGGCATCCGGCGCCCGGCCGATAGGATCGGGTGCTGCCGCTATCGCGTCGTAGTCATTATCCTCTTCCGGCTTCCTGCGAAACCAGACCATGACGCGATTGCGGACCGCCTGCCGTCGATGCCAATCCCGTACGCCGTTCTGCAGGATCCGGTAGAACAGCGGCGTCCATTCCTCGTCTCTGCGGTCGGCGTAGCGGCGCACCAGCTTGATCATGGCGTCCTGCACCAGGTCCAGCGCCTCGTCGCGGTCACGCACGGCGATTTCCGCGATACGCAGGGCGCGGCGCTCCACTTCAGCCAGAAACCGGTTCAGTCGCTGTTCTTTCTGCAGTGCTCGCGCCCCCGTTCTTGGTGTGCCGGTGCACGATAACGCAAAAACCGTCGTGCCGACGTCCATATCGCTTGACTCCACGACAAGGTCAACTAACTTGTCTCCCCTTAATAACGGCCCGGCAACCGTGCCGGTTGACACGCCCGGGCGCCCGATTACCCCGATTATGTCAAGTTTGTGAGCAATCCCGCGGTCCTGAAAGTAGCCGTCAACGTGCCGCTGTCGCGCGAATTCGACTATTTGCCGCCGAAAGACGGCAGCCTGCCCCTGCCGGGGTCCCGGGTCCTCGTACCCTTCGGCCGCCGGCGGCAGGTCGGCCTCGTCACGGCGCACGCGGCGGAATCGTCACTGCCTGCCGGGAAGATCCGCCGCTGCCACGAGGCCATCGACGAGGTGCCCATCGTGCCCGAGGGGCTGCTGCGACTGATCCGCTTTGCCAGTGACTATTACCACCACCCTATCGGCGAGGTCATGGCGGCCGCGCTACCCGCGCTGTTGCGCCAGGGCCAGGCCCTGCACCCGACCGTCGAGACCCTGGTGGTCTCCGACCTCGGCGCGGCGACGGACATCGAGGTACTGGCCAGGCGCGCCCCCCGGCAGGCCGAGCTGCTCGAACTGCTTCTCGACGCGGGCGGCAATGGTATCGAGGCGACCCGCCTCACCGACGAAGTACCGCACTGGCGACGCGCTGCGAAACCGCTAATCGACAAAGGCCTGGCCACCCGCTGTACCACGCGCGGTCCCGGCTACGAGGAGGTGCTTCCGGGCGGTCCGCAGCCGGGACCCGTCCTGAACGCGGATCAGCAGGACGCGCTCGACCGCCTGCGGGCGAGCGACGCATTCGGCGCCTACGTCGTAGACGGTGTCACGGGCAGCGGCAAGACCGAGCTTTATCTCTCTCGGATGCAAGACGTCATCGAGCAGGGACGGCAGGTACTGGTGCTGGCGCCGGAGATCGGCCTCACGCCGCAGCTCATGACGCGCCTGCAGAAGCGCCTCGGCCTGGAGCCGGCACTGCTGCACTCCGGCCGGACCGACCTGGAGCGCCTCGCCGCCTGGCGGGCGGCGGCCAGCGGCAACGCCCGCCTCGTCGTCGGTACGCGATCCGCGATATTCACGCCGCTCGCACACCCGGGCATGATCATCGTCGACGAGGAGCACGACCACTCGTTCAAGCAACAGGAAGGGTTGCGTTACTCCGCCCGCGACCTCGCCATCGTACGCGCCAAGCACCTCGACGTCCCGGTCATCCTCGGCTCGGCCACGCCGACGCTCGAGATGTTGCAGCACTGTCGCGTCGGCCACTACCAGCACATCCGACTCCCGGTCCGCGCTGGCGGTGCCCGGCCTCCGACCTACCGGCTCGTCGACACCGTGCGCGCGCCGGCGACCGACGGTATCAGCGAACCCCTGGCCGCGGCGATCGGCACACATCTCGAAACGGGCGGACAGGTGCTCGTCTTCCTGAACCGGCGTGGCTTCGCACCGACGCTGATCTGCGCCGCGTGCGGCCACGTCGCCGAGTGCCGACGTTGCGACTCGCGCATGACCGTGCACGCGCGTAGCCACGAGCTTCGCTGCCATCACTGCGGGGCGACACGCCCGCTGGAGGTGCAGTGCGGCGAATGCGGCGAGGCCGTCAAGCCACTGGGTGAGGGAACGCAGAGACTCGAGGAGGCCCTGCAAACGCGGTTCCCGGGGCGCAGCGTTACCCGAATCGACAGCGACAGCACGCAGCGCAAGGGCGCGATGCACGAAGCGCTCGATAGCGCCGCAGCGGGCAGTGCGGAGATTCTCGTCGGTACCCAGATGCTGTCGAAGGGCCACCATTTTCCGAAGCTGACGCTGGTCGGCATCGTCAACGCCGACCAGGGCCTGTTCGGCACGGACTTCCGCAGCGGCGAGCGCATGGCACAGGCCATCGTGCAGGTCGCCGGCAGGGCCGGCCGTGAGCAGCGCGCCGGCGAGGTACTGATACAGACGGCCTTCCCGGAACACCCCTTCTGGTCGACGCTGATCGAAGGCGGCTACGACAAAGTCGCGGCGGACGCACTCGCGGAGCGGGAGCAAACGCGCTGGCCACCGTTCACGCGGCTGGCGCTGATCCGTGCGGCGGCGCACCGGCACGAGGATGCCATCGGTTTCCTCGAGCTTGCCCGCAGCCGCGCTCTGGCCAGCAGCGGGGAAACGCTGCGAGTGTTGGGGCCGGTCGATGCGCCGATGGCCCGCAAGGCGGGACGCTACCGCGCGCAGCTGCTGTTGCAGAGCAGTGACCGCCGGGTCCTGCACGAATTGCTGCGGCAGCTGCGGCCGGCACTGGAGGAGGAGCCCATGGCGCGCAGGGTGCGCTGGTCGATCGACGTTGACACGATCGAGCTGTTCTGAGCGGCCCGGGGGTCCACATCCTGCAGGATATCCGGGTAGAATTGCCGCCTCGCGAACCCTTCCCTCCCCGCAATGAAACACATCGTCGCCGAACTCATCGATACTGCGCTTGCAGAGCTACCCGACCTTGCCGAGGTTGCCGTTCCGGCCGCCGCCACGGTGGAGCGCACGCGCGATGCTTCGCACGGCGATTTCGCCAGCAATATTGCGATGCGCCTTGCCAAGCCGGCGAGGAAGAGTCCGCGCGACATCGCGACGAGTATCGTCGAAGCCCTTTCCGACAGCGACGCGATCGATCGCGTCGATATCGCCGGGCCGGGCTTCATCAATTTCCACCTGAGTCCGACGGCCTTCCACGCGGAGCTCGGGACGATCCTCGAGCGCGGCGATGGGTACGGCCGCCAGGCGCTCAAGAGTGCACCGAGGATCCTGCTCGAGTTCGTGTCCGCCAATCCCACAGGGCCTTTGCACGTCGGGCACGGACGTCTCGCCGCCTTTGGCGCGACCGTCGGCAACCTGCTGGAGGCTGCCGGATACCCGATCCACCGCGAGTACTACGTCAACGACGCGGGCCGACAGATGGACATTCTCGGCATGAGCGTCTGGTTGCGGATGATCGGTAACGACGGCATCGATGTGCCGTTTCCGAAAGGCGGCTACCGCGGCGATTATATCCGCGAGATCGCCGCCGCCATCGACGCCGGCGACTTCGAGGCGGTATCGGCGGACGATGTGCTCGCCGATCTGCCCGCGGACGAGCCGGAAGGTGACAAGGAAGCGTACGTTGAAGCGCTTATCGGCAAGGCCCGCTCGCTGCTCGGCGACGAAGGCTTCGACCGCATCCGCCAACAAGCGCTCGATTCCATCCGGGACGACATCGAGGATGACCTGGCAGAATTCGGCGTAACCTTCGACCGCTGGTACTCGGAACAGGACCTCACCCGGGGTGACGCAATCGACAACGCACTCGATGTCCTGCGCGAGCGCAATATGTTGTACGAGAAGGACGGCGCAACGTGGTTTCGGGCGACCGACTTCGGCGACGAGAAGGATCGCGTCGTCGTCCGGGAGAACGGCGTCAAAACCTACTTCGCGTCAGATATCGCCTATCACTTCGAGAAGCGCGAACGCGGCTTCGACCAGCTGATCGACGTACTCGGTGCCGACCACCACGGCTACGCGCCGCGCCTGAAGGCAGGCCTCGAGGCCATGGGCTACAAAGGCGACGATCTCGAGGTGAAGCTCATTCAGTTCGTAACGCTGTACAGAAGCGGTGAGAAGGTGCAGATGTCGACGCGTTCCGGCGAGTTCGACACGCTGCGCCAGCTGCGCGCCGAAATTGGCAACGACGCGGCGCGCTTCTATTACGTGTCGCGTTCCCACGACCAGCACGTCGATTTCGACCTGGACATCGCGAAGTCGCAGTCGAACGATAACCCGGTGTACTACATACAGTACGCTCACGCGCGCGTCGCGAGCGTATTCCGGCAGCTCGGCGAGAAGTCACTGCAGTGGGACCGGGACAACGGCCGTGAGCAGCTGGCGCTCTTGAGCGAGCCGCAGGAGAAGTCGTTGATGACTAACTTAAGCCGCTATCCCGAGGTGATCGAACTCGCGGCGAATAACCGGGCCCCGCAGCACGTCGTGCACTACCTGCGCGATCTCGCCAACGACTTCCACACCTATTACAACGCGCATGCGTTCATCGTCGATGACGACGCACTGCGCGACGCTCGCCTGTACCTGGTGTCCGCAACGCAGACCGTCATCGCCAATGGCCTGAGTATCCTCGGCGTCTCCGCGCCGGAGAAGATGTAATGGCCCAGCGCCGCCGCACGAGCCGCAGCAAGAAGAACAGCGAGTATCCGCCCATCGTGTGGATGCTGTTCGGCCTCGCCATCGGCCTGGCTGTCGCGTTCGCGGTGTACGTCAACGATCGCGAGCCGGCACCGGTCGCCGCACAGGAGCAGCCGCAACCGGCGAGCATGCAAAGCGCGCTCGATAACAACGGCGAGCAGGCTGCACCCGAGACGCCGGAAGAACCGGAAGAGAGGGACAAGCGATTCACCTTCTACGACATCCTGCCGAACGTCGAGATAATGACCAACGACAGCACGCCGCAGATCGATGCCGACGTCGAGCCGCGGGCGATCGAGGAGCCTGGTGTCTACGTCCTGCAGGCAGGATCGTTCTCGAGCCACCAGGATGCGGACCGGCGGCGCGCGGAACTGGCACTGCAAGGCATCGAGTCTCACATCCAGCGGGTGAAGCTCAACGACCGCAACTATCACCGCGTCTACATCGGCCCCACCGACGACCTCGACGAACTCAACATGCTGCGCAGCCGGCTGCGCGCCGCGAAGATCGACGTGCTGCGCATTCGCCTCAGTGACTAGCTTCCGCGAGCTCCCGGCCGTTGCGGCGCTGTTGTTGATCGCGGCATGTGCGTCGGCCCCGGAGCCTGAGCCGGTCCCGGAACCTGTCGTCGAGCCCGTCCAGGCTCCGCCGCCCCCCCCACCCCCACCGCGGGAGCCGGACAAGAGCGAGCTCAGGATTAGCATTGCCGCAGTCGGCGACATGATGATCGGTACGGACTACCCGGAGAATCACCTGCCGGACGACGACGGCATCAGCTTCCTTGCGGACGTAGCGCCGTACCTGTCGGCCGCCGATATCGCGTTCGGTAACCTCGAGGGCGTACTCGCCAACGGCGGCGAACCGGGCAAGAAGTGCAGCAACCCGAAGGCCTGCTACCTGTTCCGCTCACCAACACGCTACGCCTGGCACTACCGCGCAGCGGGCTTCGACGTTCTGAGCCTGGCGAATAACCATGCGCGTGACTTCGGCGAGGAGGGGCGTGACAGCAGCATGCTGGCGATCGAGGAGGCGGGCATGCACCACTCTGGGCGCGTCGGCGATTTCGCGTCAATGGAAGTGAGCGGGCTACGCGTCGCGGTGCTCGCCTACGCAGTGACGAAGAACTCGAACATGATGCTCGACTACGAGCTGGCTTTCTCGACGGTGGCCGACTTCGCCGCGACGCACGATGTCGTTGTCGTATCTTTTCACGGCGGTGCGGAAGGCGTTGACGTGACGCACGTGCCGTTCGCCGAGGAAGAGTACTACGGCGAGCCTCGCGGCGATGTCGTCTGGTTCGCGCGTGGGGTCGTCGACGCCGGTGCGGACCTCGTTATCGGTCACGGCCCGCACGTCGTTCGCGGCATGGAGCGTTACAAGGATCGACTGATCGCTTACAGCCTCGGCAATTTCGCGACCTATTACGGCATCAGCGTGGCTGGCATCAAGGGGATTGCGCCGATACTGACAGCGACGCTCGATGGCAATGGCAAATTCATCGGCGCGCAGATCGTGTCGACGGTGCAGCTGCGCCCGGCCGGACCAAGCATCGATCCCGACGACCGGGCCCTGAAGCTCGTGCGTGGCCTCAGCGTCGAGGACTTCGGTGAGCCCGGCCTCATGTTCTTCCCGGACGGCAAAGTTGTGCCCGCGGAACGGCCGCCCGTTCCACCTCACGTGCTTCAGGCTTCCGACGACTGATCCTGGTGACTGCCGCGCCCTAAAAGGCACCTCTTCACGAGCGACTAGAATTCAAAGCGCTCGAGCTCCGAGAACAGATCGTCAGCGGCACGAAGGCTCTTCGGCAGCGTGTCGTCTGCCTTCGCGATGTAGGCGATCGCCGAATCGATTTGTGTTGCCCTCGTCATATAGATGACTTCGTCGCCCTTGACGCCGAAGTGCCGGCCGTCCTTCTTCCGGAAGTTGAAACCCTGGCCCTTGAAATTGGCGATATAGAAGTCCAGTAGCTGTTGCGACGTGGCCGATTCGTCCTTGGCCATCACGAACAGCAGGACATGGTGATTGGTCCGGTCACTGTAGCTGAAGATGTCGAATTCCCGGTTGGAATTGTTCTCGACTCGTTCCCTCGGGCCCAGCGTTTGACCGCGATACTCGATCTCTTTCGGAAGGTCGCTCGCGAAGAACACGAAGTAGATTGCTCCGAGCAGAACGACTGCTATCAGGAATTTGGCGGCATTCATCAGCTTTCACTCTCTCCGCATATGGAGCAGGAAAAGATACAGGATTGTTCTAGTCCTGGCGCTGGAATTCGAACCGCTGAACGTCCTCGTTACCGCCCTTCATCGAGCGGCCGGTCTCGAGGCTGGCGAGCGACGCCGGATCGTTCTTCAGGTAAGCCGAGAAGAACAGCAGCTCCCAGCCGTCGCGATCCTGCCACGAACCCGGCTCGAAGATGTGCGGTTGATCGACCAGCTCGACCACGTAGATCGGACCGGACAGCTTTTTCATGGCCGGCAGGATGAACGAAGCCAGCGTGGCCTCGTCTTTCGTTCCGAACAGGCACAGCATCGGCGCTGTGACCTGATTCAGTCCGCTGTTGTCGGGACCGAACGCATAGACGTCCTTGCCGTCGTAGTTGCCGCCGACCCAGGGCGCGGCAATGACACCGGCCTTGATACGCTCGTCGTGGACGGTATCCGCGTTGCCCTTGAACGGGCCTCCCGTCACCGCCAGCGCCGTGAAACCGCCGAAGCTGTGCCCGGTGATACCAATGTTGTCCGCATCGATATACGGACCGAACGTCTCGCTCTCGAGGAGCGAATCCAGGACAGCCTTGGTAATGAGAGGTCTGAGGTAAGCAACGTGTGGGTTCTCCGGGTCGTCCATGTCAGCCGTACGATCGTCCCCGTAATTGATCACAGCAACGATGTAGCCGTGGCTGGAAAGCATATGCGCATGCTTGACGTCGTATATGCCGTGCGCCGCGGCACCGTGCGCGAGAAGGATCAGCGGATAGCGCGCACCCGGGTCGGCGAAACGCGGTGCTTCCCCTGCATCGAGCATATCCTCGAAAACACCGTACGTACCGTCGTGATAAGGAAACACGTAACGGCCCGGCTGCTCCTTCGCCACTGACGGATACGCCAGGAATGTCACTATCGGCAAGGTCCGGCCGCTGGCGGGACCGTATATTGCGGGCTCGTCGGGAACGGGCACGTCGATAAGCCACGAGGATTCAGGGTGTTCGAGTATGTCCGCTACATAGCGCGGTTGCCCCGATTCGTCGGCGCGGCCCAGCAGGTACGCGTGCATCGCATCGTTGCCGATGTCGGCATACTCGGATGCCACCTCCATGTTCGTCGACCCGACCGGGTGCGGGCCTCTGCCAGGGTTTTCGATATCCAACGCAACCGGCTGCTCGACCTGGCAACCGAAAGCAAGACAGCACGGCAGGAATAGCCAGCACGATCGAAACGTGTACATTAGTTTTGATGACACGGGATGCTAATCTCCTCGTTTGCCCGCCAATTATAATCAGGCGTCTTGCTATGAATCCGCGACTCGGTTTATTTGCCCTGCTTGTCCTTCCGTTGCTGTCGAGTTGCGATGGCCGCACTCTTGCGGAGAAGTTCATTCCGGAGGCGGAGTCCGAGTTCGCGAAAGCGCATTTCAACCTGTACAGAACCGGTGACGTCGACAAGATACTTGCGGAGCTCAACACGCAGATTATCGACGACGATATACGGAGGAAGATTCAGGAAGTCGTCGACTACGTGCCCGAAAGTGAACCGATCGATGTCGAAGTCGTTGGATCGTTTACCTCGTCGTCCGGCGATGCTCGAACCGTCGACATTACGCTTCAGAACCGCTATCCCGATAAATGGCTCGTGTTCTTCGTGTCCGTGGACGCGGCAAGCTCGCCTTTCAAGGTCAACTCGGTAAATGCACAGTTGCTGGAGCAGTCACTGGCCGAGTTGAACGCCTTCCGGCTGACCAGGAACGGGATGAAAGGGCTCCTGTTCGTGGTTTTAGGCGTCGCCGTTCCGATCTTTTGCCTGGCGGTCTTCGTTGTCTGCCTGCGAACACCGATGGCAAAGGGCAAATGGCGTTGGGCGATCTTTACGTTGCTGGGCGTGATGACGTACAGCATCAACTGGACGACCGGCGAGTGGGAATTCAATCCGATGCAGATACAGCTCTTCGGTGCGGGCGTCTCACGATACGGACTCTATGGCGCCTGGACTCTATCGGTCGCCATACCCTTCGGCGCTTTGGTCTTCCTCGCCAAGAGGAACAACCTGATGGCCAAAGCCGATCCTGACAAGACCTCACACGACGATGGACATGACTGACCTTGCCCGCCACAGTCACGCGATCCGCACTGTAATCGACTCCTGGTACCGTGCGATGGAAGCCGGTGATATCGCCGGGCTGATGACGCTCGTCACCACAGATGTGATCGTAAAGCCGCCCGGCGCGCCCGCGGTTGCGGGGAAGGGTGCACTGGAAGATGCTTTGAGCGGTTTTTTCGAGACACACTCCGAGAGCGTGCGTTATGAAATAGAAGAGATAGAGGTATCTGACACGCTGGCATTCGCCCGTATCTCCGAGCGCGCCACTATCCAGCCCAGGTCCGGGGATCCTGCTTCGTCGGTCAACGGCATGCACCTTACCCTCCTTCGGCGCCAACCTGATGGCAGGTGGTTGATGGCGCGTGACATCAGCTCACTGGACGATACTCTGTGACCGTTCCGGACGGTCGCAAGGAAACGCTCCGAGAAGACATATCGCGTGCATAATCCTTATTGCCTCGCATCCATCCGTAACATCTTGCGAATCGACTTCTCGATCTGGCCGCCACAGTAGAGCTGGCCATATTCCTGCTCTTCGTCCGCGACATACTTTGCAAGTGGCGGCTCAGAGCCAAGTCTCTGGCAGAGGGCGTGAATACCGGGAGATCGAGGCCGATATTCTCGGACACGCTCCCGGTAT
>JAAUXZ010027216.1_pt1 | contig 25813 bp, 19 predicted proteins | sample 7278131 | NCBI WGS metagenome assembly JAAUXZ01 (sample SAMN14350119, study PRJNA611818) | marine sediment metagenome | isolation source: surface marine sediment (3m) | place: French Polynesia: Moorea | collected 2018-08 | reverse complement strand
TACTTCTTCATCGAGAATTTCGATGCCCTTAATTAATTCACCTGTCGCTTTATCTCGATCTTGTGTTTTGGCCAATGCTCGGCGTGCTTTGGAAAGCTGGGATTTTATAGTATGCGCATTTTTGATATCGGAAAGAGATGTTTCAACGTCTTTAATGGAGGCAATCGCCGACTCTATTTCCTCTTCACGAATGACTGTGTGCAATCCTTCTATCTTCGGCTTCAAGGAGGCCAGTTGTTCGGCGCTGGTAATCATCAATCGCACATCTTTAATTGCCTGATAACCCTCATCTACCGTTCTCCTATATTGATTACGCGCAGTTTTTAGCTGTTTCTCCAATTCCTTATATTGTTTACGAAAAGACGCCCATTGCTCAGGTATATCTTTTCTGAGTTCGTTCTTTTCCTGTTCTAAAACTTCTATCCTTAACTTCAGATCGACCACTTCATTAGTATCGGCTTGAGCACCAAACTGCAACCGAGAAATATCTTGTTCAAGGGACTCAATGTTCTTATCAATAGCTCTTATCGATGCCTCCAGTCGTCGTGCCACGCGATGCACCGGTGCATAATCAATAAGATAATCATCAAAATCACTTTGGGCTGCGGTCACGGCTTCTACACGATCAAATACCTGACTCATCGCGTTAAAACTACCATACAAATTTCGTTGATAACTTTCTGGTAAATAACTGACATCCAGTTGCTTAATATCATCCAGGGCGCTCTCAATAACCTTTCGATTCGATTGATAGTCATTAAATACCATGTCTTCCAGGCACATCTGCAAGCGTGGATTGTTTGGGGGCGGAGCGGTATCCGAAGTTAAATAGGTACGATTGGGTAAATAATTGATCAGGGTTGGAAATAATCCGGCAATCACCAGTCCGACTAACTGCAATCCGATAAAAGCTATGGCACCTTTATATATCTGCAAGGTTTTGACGATCGCCGGCGCAACCCCGCGGAGATAAAACAGCGCAAAACCAAAGGGCGGTGTCAGGAAAGAAGTTTGTATGTTCATACCCACCATAACACCGAGCCAAACGGCAGTGACGTTGGCAGAGGGATCAGCCAATAATATGGGCGCCACGATGGGTACCACTACGACTGATATTTCTATGAAATCAAGGAAAAAACCCAGCAGGAATATCACCAGCATCACCACGATAAACTGCACCCAGAAACCACCCGGGAGGCTGGTTAAATATTCCTTGACCAGTTCTTCTCCTCCAAAGGCGCGAAATGCTGAAGTCAGCATTGCGGCACCCAGTAGAATAATAAAAACCATCGAAGTGGTTTTTGCGGTTTCCAACATCACTTCCTGCAAAATGTTATTGGTTTTGTATACCCGCCATATTGCCCATCCCAAGGCATACAATAGAACGGCTACCGCCATAGCAGCCAGATAAACTGCAATCTGATCTTCCTCGGTCTTGATGTTCTTGATGTTAAGATCGTAATCATTCACCAATAAAGCGATTACCAATACCGAACCAATGGCCAGTAAGGAAGGATAAAAAGCATTTTTTTGACCCTGGGCCAACCGATAGCTGCCCATCAGCAGGGCCCCCACGGCACCAATCGCACCCGCCTGGTTAACCGTTGCAATACCCAGCAGGATTGAACCCAAAACGATAAAAATCAACAACAGTGGCGGTACCAGGGCCAGGAACACCTGGTAAAAAAAGGTTTTATCGTAAGCTCCGTCGTAGGGTACGGGCGGTGCTTTTTTAGGGTTGATCAAAGCGGACACGAAGATATAGATCATGTAAAGACCGACGAGGATCAAGCCGGGAATAAATGCCCCCATGAACATATCACCGGCACTGGCGGAGACCACATCAAAGTCACCCGGCATTGAATATTCCCCAGTAATTTCCCGGTATTCGGCTTTACGGGCGGTATTGGCCTGATCTGCAGCACTGGATAACTGGTCTGCCAAAATAATCAGGACAATGGACGGAGGAATGATCTGCCCCAGTGTGCCGGACGCGCAGATAGTCCCGCAGGCCAGTGACTTTGAGTAATTATTACGCAACATGGCAGGCAGTGATATGAGCCCCATAGCGATCACGGTTGCTCCGACGATACCCGTGGTCGCGGCCAGCAAGGCACCCACAAAGACCACCGAGATACCCAGGCCTCCGGGTACTGGACCGAATAACTGCGCCATGGCGACTAACAGGTCTTCAGCAATTTTCGAACGCTGAAGCATGATTCCCATAAAGACAAATAATGGAATGGCAATCAAGGTATCGCGTTCGACCACCCAATAAAGGCTGCGAAAGTTGGTCACACCCGCACTGAGCCACTGATTAGGCCCTCCATGTGAAAAAAAGGCATCCGTATCGCCGACAAAAAGATAACCACACAATGCTGCAATCGCAATGGATAAAATGGCTGAACCGGGTAAAGCAAAGGCAACGGGGAAGCCTGATGATAAGGCTGCGACCATCAATAAAACCAGTAAGAGTAAAAAGTAGGCTTCCATTAAATTCGGTCTCTAATTCACTTCAGAGGCAGCCGCATGACTGGTGTGAGCCCCATGACCCTCTTCATCATCGCTGTCTGGACGAGGATCAATGAGCTCGGCAATATTAAATAGTAAATAACTGATGAATTGAATCAGCATGGTGACCGCGAAGACAACCAGAAAAGCAGCCATCAGGTATTTAACATACATACCGTAACCACTCTGCGATATCTCAAAGCTGAGCAAGGGTCCATTAATGCTATTGCCTCTGCCACCCATTCCTTGCATCAGAATGACCCAACAAAGCGGTATACCCAGTGTGATAGTGCCCACAATGTTTGACCAGGCTTTTTTGCGGCGACTGAACCCGGCATAAAGCACATCGACCCGTACATGGCCTTCATGAAATAGGGTGTAAGCGCTGGCGAACAGGAATAATGCCGCATACCAAAAACGAACCAGGTCTCCCATAAAGGCTTGTTCATAGGAAAATACAAACCGTGTAATGACAATTTGGAACTCGGCCAATACCACAAATAAAGCCAGCCAGGAAAAACTGATCTTGCGAAATACAAAAGCAGTGATAAAAGAAGCTACTAACAAGGGGTAATGAATATAGGTGCCTCGATAGGTTGGGCGGCCCAGTTCTACCACGAGCGCTTCATCAATCCAGCTCGAAAGGAATTTTTCAACCCGTAGAAATGAGATCAGCATATCGGTTAAACCGATTAATAACACTGCCCAAAATGCCGCTCTGACCAGAAAAGCAGCTAACAGTTGAAATCGATTAGATTCTTGCCTAAGTGATAAACGATCATTTTTAAATGCATAAAAAGACGCCATCAACAGTATAAAACTGTATCCTGCAACCTGTATCCAGCCCTGGGTGATTTGTTCGGTGGTTAATTCAATATCACTTTCACCCAGCCAGCCCAAGGCAGAGAAAAGATGATACGGACCCGGTTGGTCCTGCCAATACACGAGATAATTATTCAGCAGGTACAAAAACAGCGCGCTTACCATCAAATAGGCGAATAATTTACTGATCAAATTTACTCGCTGGTGAGCCATTGCTAATGACATTGATAATTTAATTAAAATCTAACTTCATTTATAAAAACAAAACGGAGCGCTATGGCTCCGTTTTCGTGTTACAGCGTGGTATTTATAAACCAAGTACCCGGTTTCTCTGGGCTATATAGGCCACATCAGAAATCTTGGCCCAGGCGCCAACATCTTGCCGCGCATTCAGAAAACTCTCATGGATGCGTTTAGCCAGGTCACTATGAGCACGAACTTCAGCAAAAACATCGTTAGCGGCATCACCAAAGCTGTCATAGGTGTCATCACTGAATTTCCGCAGGTTAACACCCTGCTCATCCAGGAGTTTCGCTAGATGTGCACCGTTCTTGGCGTTGTATTCGGACATCATGACTGAATTTTCCTGTTCGGCCGCTGCCCGAATGAGTAATTGATCAGCTTTGGACAAACTGTCCCACCATTTTTTATTCATACCCACACACAGAGTCGCACCGGGCTCATGCATTCCAGGATAGTAGTAATATTTAGCCGCCTCATAGAATTTCATGAAGTAATCGTTCCAGGGTCCAACCCATTCGGTTGCATCGATCGCACCGGATACCAGGTTTTCATAAATCTGGCCACCTGGCAATGAAACCGGGGATGCGCCCAGTTTGGCCATAACATCACCGCCCAGCCCTGGAATACGCATCTTGAGGCCTTTCAAGTCATCAGCAGAGTTGATTTCCTTGCGAAACCACCCCCCCATCTGTACCCCGGTATTTCCACACGGTAGGCCCTTGATTCCAAATTCGGCAGCCAATTCATCATGCAGCGCTTCGCCTCCACCAAATTGGTACCAGGCATTGTATTCTGTGTAAGACAATCCAAAAGGTACCGCGGTAAAATAAGCCCAGCCTGGGTGCTTACCTTTCCAGTAGTAGTCGGCACCATGATACATTTGCGCATTTCCTGAAGAAACTTCATCCAGCGAGTCGAAAGCTTTAACCCGTTCATTGGCGGCAAAATAATTGACTTTGATGCGCCCATCGGTCATGTCATTAAGACGCTTGGCAAAGCGTTGCGCGCCTGTACCCAAGCCGGGAAAATCCCTGGGCCAGGTTGACACCATATTGACTTCCATTTGGCCTTTGGCAACCATGGGGGCCTGAGTCTTTTGCTCAGATGAAGACTCCAGACTGGCTATTTTACTTTTAGCTGCATCAAGCTCTGACTTGAGTTGGTCTACTTCGGCTTTATTTCCACCGTCGCAACCCGCCAAAGTAGACACACCAACCGCGGTAGCTCCTATTGCACCACCTTTTAAAATAAAATCACGACGTTTCATTATTTTTACTCCTCCTCGTGGGATTTTGTGATTGTTGTCAGGTTATTTGCTGTCATTGAAATCGAACAGTCATAACTGAAGTCGATTCTGTACCCAATTTTTTTCTATTTCAAGTTTAAAAAATAATTAGATAAGAACGCTTTAGTATTATATGAAATACTTATGTAGAAAGTTCAGCCAGATTGACTTCTTGTATAACCTTGGCCTCTATTTTTTTATTTGCTTTTAACCTTGCGCGTATTGCGATATGGAATTGAATTATTCAGGTAATTCTGCAACGGGAGCAGATTTCCAGAAAACCATTTTCTCCCTGAGTTCTTCGTAAATAGACAACATGGAGGGTATAACCAGTAAAATCAATAACGTCGCATAAGCCAGTCCAAATGCAATTGAAACCGCCATGGGGATCAGGAACTGTGCCTGGCGGGAGGTTTCAAATAATAAAGGGGTCAGCCCCGCTATGGTTGTCAACGATGTTAATAAAACCGCTCTTAAACGTTGGCAGGCCGCCTCAACCAGCGCTTCTTTTATAGCCATTCCCTGAGCTCGAATATGCTTGTAAAAAGTAACCAGGATAATCGAATCATTGACCACGATACCCGACAACCCAAAAAAACCGAATAATGAAAGAATGGTCATATCCATACCCATGATCCAATGACCAAGCACTGCACCGGTTAATCCTAATGGAATGGTAATCATGACGAGCAATGGCCAGCCATAGGAGGAAAACACCCAGGCCAGTACCAGATAAATCAGGATAAAAGCAATGGCCACACCTTTTTTCATGTCTGAAAAAGTCTCACGTTGGCTGGCCGCTCGACCCTCGAGTGAGTAATCTATCGCATAGGCACTGGCCAGTTGTGGTAATGTTGATTTCCGCAAATCATTGAGAATTTCCTCGGTATTATTGACGTTCGGATTGACATCGGCAGTGACTGATACCGCCAAACGCCCATCCGTATGCCGTAAAGCTTCGAACCCCTGCTGAGAATCCCAGGAGGCCACGGTACCCAATGCTACAAACCGCCCATCGGGTAACTTAATCGGCAAATGGTCGAGACTGGTTAGATTACGTCGCTCATCATCCGGTAATTGTATACGAACATCGACTTCGTCTGCACCGTCCTGAAACCGCTGTAACAAAATTCCATCATAGGCCGCTCTGAGCTGAGTACCCAGTTCGTTGATATTGAGACCCAGGGCTTCACCTGCAGGTGTTAGCGAGTAGATGAGCTGCTCGTTGCCATAAGGTAAATCATCATCAATGGCGCTGACACCGGCTAATCCTTTTAGGGCCTCTGCCAATTCCAAAGCGGCGAGTTTCATTTGCCGGGGGTCATCACCAATCAAGCGGATATCTAGATCACGACTGGAAGGACCCACCCGGCGCGAGGAAACTTTAAAACTTTCTATACCTGCGGGTACTTTAATCTTTTCTTTCCATAATTCGATAAATTCCGTATTTTTGGTAACCCGGCTATCCGGAGCCGTGAGCTCAACATAGACGGAACCGTTCCGTTCTCCACTAATAGCTCGACCCCTACCACTGGATGATGCATGTCGGACATAATAAGTATCCACCACTTTTTCATCGAGCGCACCCATGGTTTCAAGCAATTGGGTTTCAACATGAGATAAAAATTGATCAACTGTTTGAGCACCGGTCCCCGCAACAAATCTCACATTCGCATACACCGTGGTTGATTCCGGAGATGGAAAAAATCGCCAGCCCACACGACTGCCTGAAATCAGGCCAATTGCAATAATGAAAATTCCTAGCCCTGCTGCTATCGTGGTCCAGCGAAACTGAATGGCCAAGGTGACAAATGGACGGAAGTAATCATCTCGGAACAGTAAAAATTTTCGATCGAGCCATTCCCGGACCGGAGATTGTCGCGCATGATGTCGACCTACAAAAGCATGTCGCAAATGGCCTGGTAGAATCAAAAAACTCTCGATCAGTGAGGCAATGATGACACTGATGATGACCATGGGTATCGCCGACATGATATTACCCATACGACCACCAATCAGCAGCAGCGGTAAAAAAGCAGCAATGGTAGTCAATGAAGAAGCCATGACCGGAGCCAACATCCGGCGCGCCCCTCCCTCGGAAGCTTTCAGTGGATCCTCACCCATATCATAATGGGCTTGTGCATCCTCACCGACGACAATCGCATCATCAACGATAATCCCCAGCGCCATGATCAGCGCAAACAGGCTGATCATGTTGATACTACCGCCACTCAGATAGAGTACGAATAAAGTCGCCATGAATGAGACTGGAATACCCACAGCCACCCAAAATGCCACGCGTGTTGATAGAAACGCATACAGAATCAACAACACCAATAACAAACCACCGGCACCGTTTTTAACCAGCAACATGATGCGCTGCTTGATCAATTGCCAGCGCTCATTAAAAACCTTTACTTCGACGGTCGGCGGCAAGGTTGGAGTCACCTCTTCAACCCATTGCCTTAGTATTTCGGCCGCCTTCAATGAATCCCCGTTCTCATTACGTTGCAGAACCAGTACAGCCCCTTTTTTATCTAGCAAGCTGATGGTTTCTGTTCCAGTCTTTATGCGCCGTTCGACCTGGGCTACATTACTGAGCTTGATTCGATTATTTTCCTCACCCATCAAAGGTAGGTCTTCAAATGTTTTGGGGGTCCGGCGTTGGTTCAAGCTACGAAGTTCACGAGTAGCGTCATTTTCACCGACGAGTCCGGCGGGTAAATCCTGGCTTGACTGTTCGATTTTATTACCGATCTCGGCCAGATTCATTCCCAGGCTAACCATTTGTTCAGAAGGGACAGAGATAATGATGGACTCCTTGGGTAAACCCACCAGTTCAACCTTATCAATACCCCTCTGCAACAACTGTTGTTCGAATTGCCGCGCCAGTTTTCTTAGATCATTCAAATTTTCTGGCCCACTGATCAATACCCGGGCTACGGATTCATAGCGCACGCTTTGTGAGACTTTGGGTAGTTCAGCATCTTGTGGTAACCCGGTAAAATTATCGACCTCTTTCTTGACATCCTCCAGGGCCACCACCATGTCCGTACCTTCATCGAATTCAATAGTGATCCCCGAAAGACCGGTTGCGGAAGAAGAGCTGATCTCTTTCAGATTATCGAGATTACGTAATCGCTGCTCCAGTGGGATGGTGATTGCTGTCTCGACATCCTCTGCAGTCGCCCCGCTCCATTCGACATTCACACTGACCACATCCAATTCAAAATTGGGGAAAAACTGGACGTTCAACTTATTCAAGGCCACGATACCGGCCAATATCATAATGACCATCAGCAAGTTAGGCGCGACCTTGTGTTTGGCAAAAATGCCCAGCAAGTCATCCTTGTGTTTTGGTGCATTAAAATCAGGCATTGGGTACCTTTTTAACCTTAAGGCCCTCTACCGCATTGGGGAGATGCGTCGTAATGACAAGATCCCCTTCCTGGATCCGATCACTGCGCACCAACAGAGCATTTTCACCATTTTCATCCACATATTGTCCGAGGCTCTCTACGGTAACTGACACCATGCGTCCTTCTTTCATCAGAAACAACCGGTTGTTGCCATAAATCGAGCGAAATGGAACGGCGATCACTTCATTTTGAACGGGGCGCTGTAAATACAGTTTGATGAGGTTACCAATACGCAATTGTTCCGCCCCTTCCACAATGGAAAAGTAAGCGTCGATACCGCTGGCATCGGCAGCTCCGGCCAGACGTAACAGTGTTAATTCGAGCGCATTGCCTACCAAACTGGCCTGCCCATTGAGAGTTTGCTGCTGATTCAAAGAACGCTGAATTTCAGCCTGATAAGCGGCAGGAATGCGTGCCTTGATCTCGAGTGAATCGATGGGGTACAAGCTCACCAGCACATCGGCTTCTCGCACCCGGTCTCCGACTGAGACGGGAACTTCAGACACAATGCCTTCGAATTGGGCACTTAATTCACTGCGTTCTATAGCCAGTTCTGTTTCCGCCAATTTGGCTTGAGCACGTTCCAATCGTGCCTGTAACTGCTGTCTCCGGGTTTCATACTGATCGACTTCCAGTTGTTTGTTAATCAAAGACAATTCCTGTTTGCCCAATAACTCGCGAGCATCACTCAAAGCTGACTCTGAGCTCAAGTTATTATTTTTTAGCCGGGTAATCCGATTCACCTCTTTCCTGGCCAAACCAACCAGATTTTTTTCCTCAGCGACGGCTTTTTGATTGGCCTTATGTTTCAATTCATGTTCTGCTAACTGAGATTGAATATCGGCCACATCGGCTTTGGCCTGTAGATTAGCCACGGCGAAATCTCGGTCATCCATCTGTACCAAAAGTTGCCCTGGTACGACGCGATCCCCAGGATTCACCATGACTACGGAGACTAAGCCTGCTCCAGGCGCGGCAGCCTTTACCAGGGAACGGGTTTCGACTTCACCATATAAGGTTAAACTGGGTGCCAAAGAGCGCCGCTGTGCAATCATAGTATTGACCTGCCAGACTTTTTCACTCGCCTGGGGTTTCTGGCGCTCAGGTTTACTGGCCTTCATGTAGGCAAACACGCTCACCGCAAATACAATGATGAATACGGGCAATAATCGCAGGAGAAGCTGCTTTTTATTCATAGAAATCATTTCAATGGGGAAAATGAAAATCCTTGTAGATATTACAGTAATGCACCCATAGGACCGAATTAATTAGAGACGGTTTCATAGAGCCAGCCATATTATCTTTAAGTTTGAAAGGATTAAGTAATAACTTTATCCGACTTTTAAACCTTAAAATTTATATATTTAACCTGAATCCCTGCTGTATTCTTTAGATCCAAATGAATTTCTCATTTCACCATTGTAAAGTTTTGTAAATTTTAAACTCATCAATGGCCTGCATCATTTCAGTGATCAATTTACAATGATTTAATATCCAGGACTTGCTAACCTTCAGAATTTTTCGGGAGCTTTATAATGAAAACCCAATTTTTAAGCCTGATACTCGTTTCTACAATGGCCATTTCAGTCAGTGGCTGTAAAACCCTGGACGCCTACACGGGTGAAGAAAAAACCAGCAACACCGCTAAAAATAGTGCGATCGGTGCAGGCATCGGCGCCTTGATAGGCTATGTATCCGCCCGTGATAAAAGCAGCCGAGATCGTCGTAAAGCGATCTTAGTGGGTGCGGGTGTTGGTGGCCTGAGTGGCGCTGCCATTGGCAATTATATGGACAAACAAGAAGCCGAACTCAGAGCAAAGCTTGAAGGTACCGGCGTCAGTGTAACCCGCAGTGAAAATGATTTGATTCTTAATATGCCCGGCAATATCACCTTTGCCACCGATTCATCTGCCTTGATGACGAGTTTCCACGATGTACTGGATTCAGTAGTACTGGTACTAAATGAATTCGACCAAACCCTGATCGAAGTCGCAGGCCATACGGATAGTACCGGATCGAATGAGTACAATAAAAAATTATCCTACTATCGCGCTACTGCGGTTGGTGATTACCTAATGAATACAGGGGGTATCCCTTTCGATCGCGTCATGACCGTGGGTCGTGGTGAAGAACGTCCCATTGCTGACAATAAAACCAAACAGGGTCGCCAGCTTAACCGTCGGGTTGAACTGACCCTGATACCCGTGGAAGCCGAGAGCTAACACACACTGAACATCGAGGCCATGGATGGCTTTGATGACCACTCACATCGACCTTCAAATAACCCCGCGGTTTATTTAAGTTCCCTTGTTAACCGGCCCAACCTCTATACTATATAAACGCGGAAAACCCTCTAATAAATGCAGTTAACCCTGTGTTAATCTAAGTTGTTTTAACATCCTTTAACTGCAATACACACCAGGACTGAACTATGCCACGTATCGCTACTGTGTTCTTGATGATGTTGATGACCATACCCGCCAGCGCCCTACATGCTGAAGAGCTCAAGTCAACGGCTGATGATCAACAAGTACTGAACCTCACTATCTATAATGCTGGCCGTGCTTTGATTAGGGATCAACGCAAAATAAACAGCACCCAGAGTTATAAACAGATTGCTTTTATGGACGTTGCCAGGACCATTATTCCACAAACCGTAGCCATCAAGGGTTTAGATGTATTGGAACAAAATTATGACTATGACCTGCTTTCGCCACAGGCATTGATTCAAAAAAATATCGGGCGCACGGTGCAGTTGGCACGCCGCTCAAATGAAACCGGAGAAACATTACAATGGACCCAGGGCACCATTCTGTCTAACAATGGAGGCGTAATTCTTGAAATGGAAGACGGTAGCCTGGAAAGTCTAAATAATAATCTGAATTATGACATGGTATTTGCAGAAGTGCCGAATAATTTACGAGTCAGCCCGACACTGTCACTTTTATTAAACAAACCTACCCCCATCAACCCGACCGTCGAAATGACCTATCTCGCCGACGGAATGAGTTGGCAGAGTGACTACATCATGCAACTGAACCCTACCGGCGATAAAGCCAGTCTCGATAGCTGGATTACCTTAAACAATCAGTCAGGCATTGGATACCAGGATGCCAACCTGCAATTACTCGCGGGGGATATCAATATCCATCAACCGGAAGCCTTACCACGGATGGCCATGATGATGCGTGCCGAGAAAGCTGACTCCGGGGTCACTGAGGAAGCGCTTAGCGGATACCATCTTTACTCGATTCCTCATAAAACCACGATTAACAACAATCAGTCGAAACAGATAAAGCTGTTCAGCGCCATCGATATTCCCGTTAATAAAACGCTTCGGGATAAAGCCCATGTGGATCATCGCGGTGCCGCGACACAAAAATCCAAACCCGAACAAATCCTTGCTTTCACCAATACCCAACCCTCGCTTGGTTTACCCTTGCCCAAGGGTATCTTGCGTGTTTATACCGAGGACCAGCAGGGATATCCGCAATTTATAGGTGAGGATGGAATTAACCATACAGCGGTCAATGATGCACTGGAAATCACCCTTGGCAAAGTCTTTGATATCAGCCTGGAACGCAAATCCACCAAGTTACAAAAGATCAGCAAAAAACAGACGCGCTTAAGTCGTGAGATTTTGATCAATAATGGCAGCGAAATGGAACAAACCATTGAGGTCTCCGAAATCATGCCGACAACAACCTGGGACATTCAACAAAGTTCCTGGTCATATCAACGTCAATCGCCGCGAGAAGCCGAGTTTAAGGTAAAAGTACCACCCTTAAAAAAACTGACTCTGACTTACAGTGTATTACTCACCTACCCTTAAATGTTTTCAGGAATAATCCTGGATAGAAAGTACCGGCGGGCGTCTGCAAGCCCAATCGAGACTTGTAGCTCTTTGTAACTTTGAAAGGAAACCGGGCTTTTTTAAAAACAACACTGAATTCGTATTGCTAACGATACTGCGTTATCAAGTTACGCGAACGGCTATTCCACTGATAAGTGCTCAATATCAGACAAGGACCCTGATCTCAGTTATTCAGATGAATCGGACTCGTAGCCAGCAGGTAACTTATGTGCGATACCCTGGTGACATTCTATGCACGTCATCTCGGATTCTACTCCGATCATATGTATCTCAAGAGCTTCCTCACTCTGTTTGTCATAATTCATGAAATCATAATTGTGACAATTACGACATTCCCTTGAATCAGTTGCTTCCATATCACTCCAGACCCGTTCTGCAAGTTCCAGTCGCTTAGCCTCATACTTCTCGGGTGTATCAATAGACCCCAGCAACTTGTGCTTGATTTCATTGACAGACTTAATCTTGCGCAGGACTTTATAAGGCCATTCCTTGGGTACATGACAATCGGGACAAGTAGCACGTACACCCGTACGATTACTGTAGTGAGTCGTTTGCTTGTATTCCTCGAATACAAATTTCTCCATCTCGTGACATGAAATACAGAATGCTTCAGTGTTGGTCACTTCCATCGCATAATGGAAACCACCCCAAAAGATTATACCGGTGAGAAAACCTAGTATGACCAACAACCCTAGCGAATACTTTGAAGAGGGGGATTTGAAAAGCCGCCATGTTCGGCAGAAAAATCCTTTACATTTTGTCGAATTCTCAGTCATCACTTCAGTCCTTAAAAAACCTGATTAAAAAATGTTTAATATTTTTCCTTTAAATATCCAGAACAGCTCAATAACCTGTTCATAAATTAGAAACTTTCATGGATACATAACATGATCTAAATCAACCGATAACTGCTTGAAGAACAGTATTTTTCAATTTATTGATATTGAACACTTTTTATTCACACAGACGGCTACGATCACCGGGCAGTTGATGCTGAATAAAATAGGCTGCAAGTTGTTCCGCACATTCAGAATTACCTAAAATATCATGAGACAGCTTGAAAGTTTCGACCGTCAAGTCAGTGAAATACGACTCTTGCGCTCTGACATCACTCAAGGGTGTGATGCTATCCAGTTCACCCTGAAATATTAGCGTGGGTTTATCGATTAGAATGGGCTCGGCAATTGTAGCCTCGGCAGGTACGATTTCCATCGCTTCGCAATGATCGGGCCAATCGATGGCCAAACGGTTAACAAATCGTATGTAGCCCGCAGGTAAATATTCAACCAGATGTCGGATCTGATCAAAGTCTATGAAAGCCTTGTCCTCGAAACAGTAATGGGCATCAATTACCAAATCACCGTAACTTTCATCCAGTAAATATTCGAGGTAACCATTCAGATAGGGCTTAATCGAACTCGTTTTACCGAGACTGATATTAAAAAGGACTTGTCTGAGTTCATTAAATATTTCCATGCCATAAGTACCTTCCAGGATTGCCGCAAGAAAACGCTGACCATTCAATGTCACCTTTAGATCTTCATCTTTATAGGGGTGTTTAATTGTGAGCCTTAAAGGATTCTCATTTAAAAATTGATGCATCTTCCAAAAATGCTGAAACATTTTATGGGGTTCATCTGGATAATTACACGGCCCGGGGCTTCCGCAATTTCGGAACAAAAGGTCATACTTGAACATAATCTTGCGCAAGTAGTTATGATGTTTTTTTAGGTTTGGAAAAACCGGGCTATCCAACACCAGGGCCTGCACACTTTCCGGGTAGTTTTTAACCACAAATTGTGCATAAACGGTAGAGTAAGAAACCCCAACCAAAACCCACTGTGGGACATTGATCAGATTACGCAGAAATTCAACATCTCTCGCGATAACTTCACTGTTGTAAAAGTTAAAGTCCACGCCCTGGCTTTTGAAATCATTAATACACTCCGCATAATCACGGTCAATTAAAGTCCATTCTTCAACGACGGGAAGATTCTGCGTCAAACGATTAAGTTCATGGTCCACAAAGGTTTGACACATCAGCAAAGGTTGTGACAGGCCAGTGCCTCTTGGATCAATGATGTAAAGATCCCGCCCAAGGTTTAACGACATATCGTCGTAAAGTTCCAATATCATTTTGATCTGTTCGAACGAATCAAGACGCATGGGGGCTCCCGGTCCACCGGCCCCGAGATGTAAAACCGGCACTTTAAAGTCAGCCTGCAGAGGTGACCTAAAAACCACCAGGGGAAATGAAATTTTCTTACCCTCTGGATGATTATGATCTTCGGGAACCTGGACTTGATAACACTCTGATTCAGGTAATCTTGATTGCTCTTCAAACCAGCAGGATACCGATTGAAGATTATGGGGTTGAGTGATTGTCTCTTGCTGGATCAACTGGTTTAAATCCAGTCTTTGGGTATAAAAGTAATAAATCAATATTAAGACCATGACTGCAAGTAACAAAATGATCCTGTTATTGACCAGCGGAGACATATTTTAAGAAATTATTATATTTTAGATCAGCTGATGGTTTATCAACGATTGTCCGGTAGTGCATCTAATCTCATTATGTCATCATGTTTGACACTCGCAAAATGATACCGAGTTCAATATTTTAAGATTCTCTCTCTTTCAATGTCATTGTAGAGTGATATCGATGACATGATCATGGTTTCTTCTATTTTAATAAACGCTGCCAGTCCGCCGGCTCAAGTCGTCCCACAAAACGAAAACCGCCCTGACCATCCGACTTGAACACCACCGCTTCGCCTTCATCAGGATAAATGGGCGTCGCTGCCTGAGCCACATTGCCATGAGCAACCACCACGGTATTGGTATTAGGGTCCGGCAACTGAGCCAGTAACGCTTTTGCGCTTGCCACCACCGCAGCCCGACCACCAAAATAATCTGCGACGCGCATATTAATCACATCATTAGTTGGCATAACCTTGCCCAGATTCATCAAACTGGCCGTCTCAACTGTTCGACAATAAGGACTCGCCAACACGCGACTCACCGGGATTCCCAATAATCGGATGGCCGCTCCAGTGGCTTTAGCCTTTGCACGGCCTGCTGGGGATAGTTGTCTGATTTTACTCCCATCACAACTGAGCCAATCTTCGAAATTCTGCACATCATCCGACTGTGACCAGTTGGTTGCTTCATGGCGAAAATAGAGGGTATATCCGCCTTGTTGTAAAGCTTCAACCAAGGCCCGACCTGATAATTCAGGTGCCACATGATCCATCGCTGGTACCGAAGTACTCACCAATAGACTGAAAATCAGAAGTACTTTGATAGCGGGTAATAATCGAAAATTGATGTATGCAAGCTTCATGATGTCTCCTCTGATGACCCACACGTATTCTTTACATTTTTTATTGGCCGAAAGCAAGAATGTAAATTATTCACATTGCGTTATAGAGTCCGCGAGTATGATGTAAAATTTTTTATTAATATCCTCTACAGAAACGGATATAAGACCTGGGCCTAAGGGTCTTTTCTGTCGAGACCTAGATGTCAACCCATTTGCCCGGGTCGAGGGTAATAGCGGTTAGGTAAACAAAAATTGAGCCCTTAAACTTGGCTAATAGCCCCAAGCATACCTTTTCAGAATTACCTGACAAACTCGGTTCACTGTTCTCGAAGATGTCTTCGAGTGTCAAACCCCGTGGAAAGGATGCTGAACTTTTAATGCCCAGGCATAGTGATACTCAAACATCGCGAGTACCCAAAGGGATTGAACAAATGGGTATAAAAAGCCAACAGGGCGATATACATGCCTACAAAACAGGTAGAGGCCCTCTCGTACTACTGGTACATGGTTGGGGAGGTGGGGCCCATCAATTCTTCCCTTTAATGCTTGGACTCGCCCAGTGTGGATTCACGGCTTTATCCTTCGACCATATGGGGCACGGTCTCAGTGAAAAAAAAGCAGCCACCCTCAAACAATTCATTCTGACGACCAATCACCTTCTGGATTTTGCGACCCGTAAATCGCCTGAAGGACTCTATGCAATTATTGCTCATTCAACCGGTTGCGTGGCCGTCGCTAATGGCATAGAAAAGCTGGTCAGAGAAAAACCATTATTTTTAATAGCCCCGGTTTTTAATTACCCACAGCATTATCGGAACGTGTTAAAAAAACTCAAGTTGGGTAGCAAACTTGAATCTCATTACCTTGAAGAGTTTAAGAAAAACTACAAGAGTCAATATCAAAAATATGAACTGGCCACGAAACTCGAAAAATATGCTGATCTAACGGTAATTGCACATGATAAAAATGATAATGAAAATTCAGCAGAAGATTCGATCCAGTTTTGCGCAACTCATCCCTTAACACGATTACTGATTACAACAGATTATGATCACTTGAGAATTATTAATTCAGAATCGGTTTGGCAGGAATTAAAATCACATTTAAACTACGAGGACACCTCTATCAATTTCATGGATCAGTTTCATGGTAAATAATGAATCGGTGTAAAAACTGTGCACCTTCTCTATTGGCCTTGCTAATAAATGCAAACCACACCATACACCCCTGATTAACTGCCCCATAATGATAATCTGGAATCAAATCTCCCTGCTCAGCAGTACTTTCATTTAGCACAGGTTGTGCTCTTTTTGAGCATTTCTATTATCATGGTGATTGATCCCAATCATCACAATACATCAACCGGCAAAGAATGAGTTTCCAGCGCATGGATCGTTATTTGACGTTAATGGGAATACTCAATCAGTTATTTCTAGACTTGCGGACGCTCAAGTTCGGGCTGCTTTGGTTTTTTTCTTTTTCCTTATTGGTCGGTTGTGCCTCCATTCCCCCCCAGCAACTCGCGACGAACCTGGCTGCTCGAGACATGACGCAGCCCATGTACGCTCTGGAAGCATACCGGGATTCAAAGCAATTTTACCTCAAATATCGTCAGGGTGATCAAATCTATTATGCCGGAGGAAACTGGACAAATTTTACTGATTTCGTAGAGACGCCCACATCGTCTAAAAACTATACCATACCCAAGCTGACACCCCTTCTGTATCATCAAAACACACCTTGGGAGTCACCACCACAAGAGCAAGTCACGCTACCTATTTTCAGTCTTGATGAATGGAACATACTGCGTGACCGCCTATTAAAAAACGTGGTTCCCAGGGATGGAAGTGGTGTAGTCGTTGATTTTCTGGAGACAGAGTACTTTCTGTACTACGATGAAACCGGTAGCTTGAATTCTTCACGATTTGTCGATAAACCTCGTCACCGAGTCGTTCATAACCACTTGGATTTTGACGATTTTCTAGACCAAGGACGCCCGATTCTGGAATCATTCCTCAAGGAGCAAGGCATTCAGGCTAAAGAATTGATATTTAATACCGGAGATACCGGCACCTACTCCCTACCTTTTTTATATATCAATACAGAACACCGCTATTTAATGTTCGCTCACAACATCCCTTTGAAACTCTTTGCGATCAGTAGTAGTCCCGAACTTAGAACCGGACAAGCACTCGGGCATGTTATGCATAGCCATTTAACCAACCTGTATGCCAGGCCCGTTTCTTCACTCTATCGTTTATTTTTTGTGGTAGCAGATACGACCCGGGCTACTTTGTTATTTGACTGGACAGTCGCCCTCGAAAATAAACCTGTTCCCCCACTGAGTGATGCGCCTCCCATGAACATGGAACAATGGGAAATGGAACTGGATAAAATATCAAATCGAAACGTATCTTCGGGCAGCGTGGACATACTGGTCGATGGCAAAGCCTATTTTACCCGGCTCATCGAATCATTGGGCATGGCAAAAGAGTCCATCAAATTGCAAACCTATATTTTTGATAATGATGATTATGCCCTACAAATCGCCGATTTACTTAAACAACGTTCAAAAGAAAATATTGAAGTACAAATTCTCCTGGATGGCATTGGCACTATTTCAGCTACTATGGCCGAATCCGAATCACTTCCAGAACATTATCAGCCGCCTGCTTCTGTTAAACGTATGCTGGAGAAAGATTCTAAAATAGATGTTCGGCAGAAAGCCAATCCATGGATGACAGGAGATCATGTAAAATCCACCATTCTCGATGAAAATATTGCTTTCATAGGGGGCATGAATATAGGCCGTGAATATCGTTATGATTGGCATGACTTAATGCTGGAAATTAACGGACCGGTAGTGGATATGATAAACCAGCAATTTGACAAGGCATGGGCTCATGCCGGTTTTTTCGGCGACATTGGATATCTGGGCCATCTTTTTAGGAGCCAGTTTTCCAGGCCCACTGAATCAACCCCGGGCAAATATCCACTGAGGGTTTTATTAACCGAGCCTGGAAACTATGAAATCTATAAATCTCAACTCAAAGCTATTCAGCGTTCTCAGAGTTATATTTATATTGAAAATGCTTATTTCACGGATGACCGGATGTTGAGGGAATTAGTCTTCGCACGCCGACGGGGTGTTGACGTCAGGGTTATCATACCCTTGGAAACCGACCATGGCCCCATTTCACGAAGTAATGTCCTGGCTGCCAACCTGATGTTAAACCACGGCATAAGAGTATACATTTATCCAGGCTTTTCTCATGTTAAGGCAGCGATCTATGATGGGTGGGCCACTTTGGGCTCAGCCAATTTTGACCGCTTGAGCTTTCGCATTAATCGGGAACTCAATATTGCCAGTTCTCATCCCGAATTTACCCAGCAATTAATGCATCGCTTGTTTGAACCTGATTTCAGCATATCAACAGAATTAACTGAACCCGTTCCGGGACGCTGGAGGGATTATCTGGATGAAATTATGGGCGACTACCTCTATTAATCTGTAGGTATATCGATCATTCATCCTGGTATTTTTGTAAATACGATTATAGAGATTCATAATGAGATGTTGGATGGGTAGTTCACCAGATTTTTAACTTTAGCGGATATTTTTTATTGTGAATCCCTTTATACAGGCCTTGATTCCGGTCATTGTGCTCATTGTTTTGGGTATTGGGCTTAAACGCACCCAGTTCCTGAACCCACGAGCTTGGGCAGGCATGGAAAAGCTGACCTACTATTTTTTATTCCCTGCTTTACTCATTCACTCGTTGGGGAATCAATCATTGTCCGGCTCAGACTGGAAGACTATTTTAGCCATCGTAATAGCTACCGTTTTTCTTTCCGCAAGCATATTAATCTTTTGGAACGCCTGGATAAAAACCACTGAAGGCTCCACGTTTACCTCCATTTTTCAAGGAGGTGTGCGTTTCAATACTTACATTGCACTATCTATCGCATTGAGTCTTTATGGTCAGGCAGGTCTTGATTTATCCAGTATTGCGGCAGGGTTCATGATTGTTGTGATCAATATCTTATGTATTGGTGTTTTTGCACTCTACGGCCCCCTACAGATAAAGGGCATAAAACCACTCTTCCGCGAGATTTTTGCCAATCCTCTGATTATCGCGTGTGTTATAGGCTGGGTTTTAAGCTTAAGTGGTCTTGGCTTACCGATATTATTGAATAATTCCCTGGAAATTCTTGGCCGTGCCGCGCTCCCTCTTGGACTATTAGCCGTGGGGGCTTCTTTAAATCTTAATGCTTTGTTTGGGCAGACCCATGCGATCATCACCTCATCCATTACTCAATTTCTGGTTAAACCCGTAACGGTTATTATTCTGGTGAACTATTTTGAGCTTGATGGACTCGTGGCCAGCATCTTGTTGATTATGTTCATGGTACCGACCGCACCCTCAGGCTATATCCTGGCCCGACAATTAGGTGGGGATACGGAGACCATGAGTTCCATTATCACTTTTCAAACGCTACTCGCTTTCTTCGTTATGCCACTGATTGCGTGGATAGCCATTGACTAGCTCAGGAATATTGAGTTGTATAAAATTGAAATAATGAGCCGATCCGATTTTTAACTTTTTAAGTGCTCAATTCTGGAATGTCTCTGAAATGCTCCAACGCCTCTGGATTGGCTAATGCTCCCTTATTCTTGACTGGCTGATCATGCACAACATCACGCACGGCCAGTTCAACAATCTTGCCTGATTTTGTTCGGGGTATTTCAGGCACCTGGATGATCTTGGCAGGTACATGCCGCGGAGAGCATTTATCGCGAACGACTTTATTAATCTTGTTCAGCAGGATTTCAGTCAGTTCTTGCCCCTCCTTCAGAACTACAAATAAGACGACACGTACATCATCCTCCCAGTTCTGCCCGATGACGATGCTTTCGACCACCTCATCCAACTGTTCGACATGTCGATAGATTTCAGCAGTACCTATTCGCACCCCACCGGGGTTAAGCGTCGCATCAGAACGTCCATAGATAATCACACCCCCCTGCCGGGTTAGGCGGACGTAGTCACCATGATGCCAGACATTATCGAATCGAGCGAAATAGGCATCATGATACTTCTCACCCTTTTCATCCCCCCAGAAGTAAACCGGTTGCGAGGGAAAAGCCCGGGTGCACACCAGCTCTCCTTTTTCTTCGACCACAGGCAATCCCTGTTCATTGAATACCTCTACGGCCATACCCAAGCCCCGGCATTGGCTTTCGCCTCTATAGACCGGTAATAATGGATTACCTAAAACAAAACAAGAAACGATATCGGTTCCACCGGAAATGGATGCGAGATTAATATCTGGTTTAATGGACTCATAAACGTAATCAAAACTTTCCGGCGCCAACACGGAGCCCGTTGAGCACAGGGTGCGTAATGACTTTAATCGATGTGTTAAGTAAGGGGCCAGGTGGTTTTTTTTCAGCGCATCAATATACTTCGCAGAGGTACCAAACAGCGTCATATCGACCTGGTCCGCATAATCCCATAGCACATTACCATCCGGATAAAAAGGTGATCCATCATATAACACCAATGTAGCACGCGTGGCGAGAACGGACACCAGCCAATTCCACATCATCCAACCACAGGTCGTAAAATAAAACACCCTATCCCCTTTTTTAATATCACTGTGCAACTGATGCTCTTTCAAATGCTGGAGTAGCACGCCACCTGCTGAGTGTGTTATGCATTTGGGCTTGCCGGTGGTACCGGATGAATAAAGGATATAGAGCGGATGATTAAATGGAGTTTTTTCAAAGCTGATGGCTTCGGGGTGCTCGGTTTCAAGGATCTCTGACCAGGCCAGGCCATTATCTCCTTCTGATAATCCGACCAGGGATACTTCAATACTATTCTGAAGAGTTGGTAAGGATGACTGAATTCGTTTTACTTTAGAACGGACATCGATGATTTTTCCATTGTAAAAATAACCGTCTACACAGAATAAAATTTTTGGCTCAGTTTGACCAAATCGGTCAATCACACTGTCCTCACCGAAATCAGGTGACGTTGAAGTCCAGATCGCACCCAGGCTGGTCGTCGCCAACATCGCTACGATGGTTTCCGGCATATTAGGAAGGTATGCAGCTACCCTGTCACCTTTTTTTATACCCTGCTGTTTCAGCCAGGCAGAGACCGCTGCTACCTGATGATAAAGCTCATTGAAGGTGAGCTGACTTTCCTTCTGATCTTCAGCCCGAAAAATGATGGCAAGGTCGTCACTGCGTTCACGCAACAAATTTTCAGCAAAGTTAAGATGCCCATGCGGAAACCAGGTGGCTTTTTCCATGTCCAGGTTATCCAAAACGACCCAATCGCCTTTATCACCGATAACCTCGCAAAAATCCCATAACAAGGACCAAAAGCTCGCACTGTCATCAATGGACCATTGATATAAGCTGTCGTAATCCGGAAAGTTTTTTTTCGACTGTTGCTCGACGAATCGGATGAAAGCGCTGAGGTTCGCCTGGTCAATCCGATCCTGATCAGGTTGCCACAACAATTCAGACTGTTGGTTTTCTGTTATCATTTTTATAATAAACCTCTGAAGACTCATGATACTAAAAATTAGCATCGATAACAGTTCATAAAATGCATATTGAAATAATTCAAGCCGATATCACCACATTAGAAGTTGATGCCATCGTCAACGCGGCCAATAACAGCCTGCTGGGAGGGGGTGGCGTGGATGGTGCTATCCATCGCGCCGCGGGACCACAATTGCTGCAGGAATGTAAAACCCTGGATGGCTGTGAAACCGGACAGGCCAAGATCACTGGTGGCTATGAGTTACCCGCAAAGTATGTCATTCATACGGTAGGTCCCGTCTGGCAAGGCGGGAATCAGGGTGAAGCCAATCTATTGGCTTCCTGCTACCGGGAAAGCCTGTTACTGGCTGAATCACACCAGTGTCACAGCATCGCATTTCCAGCGATCAGTTGTGGTGTATATGGCTATCCGATCGATTTGGCCAGCCCTATCGCAGTCGAAACGGTCATTAAAACCCTGCACGAGCTCACTATCGCGAATCACGTCATCTTTGCCTGCTTTAATGAGACCATTGAAAAATCCCTGAAACGGGCCCTGGCTCAGCACACCATCTAAGTGTTTTGTTGAACTCGAAAACACTGGTCGTACAGTCGCATCGATCGCCCTTGCCATACGACTGGTTACAACCTTGCCTGGACTCAGTCCAAGATTGGGCGAAAAGCCGACACTATGATTATCGGTTCACAGGAGACGATTTTTTTGATCCCGTGCCTGATGATATTCTGGCAAAAACCCAAATGCAGAAAGTGATTGCCACGGACCTTGCGCGTTTATACCTGATTAGACACTATTTAAGATCGGGCTATGAGGCCGTGGTCTGGTGTGATGCGGATTTCTTAATTTTTAAACCCAAGCACTTTATATTGTTGAATGCGCCTTATGCACTGGGTCGAGAGCACTGGATTCAAACCGACAAAACCAACCGTCTGCGCTGTTACACTAAAGTACACAATGCGTTCATGTTATACCGGCAAGGTAACAGTTTCCTGGATTTCTACATCGACAGCGCATTGAAATTGATCAGACTCAATAGCGGTACGATGCCACCTCAGTTTATTGGACCTAAACTATTGACCGCTTTATGTAATATTGTGCAATGCCCAATCATGGAAAATGCCGGTATGTTCAGTCCGTTGGTGCTAAGAGATCTAGTCCGGGGCGGTGGTGAGGCACTGAATCTTTTCGGTCAGCATAATCAGGAACCCATCGCGGCCGCTAACCTGAGTGCGTCACTGGCTTCAGCGAGTACATTAAACGCGTCCCAAATGTATGCCCTTATCGAGCAACTGATCCGTAACCAGGGCATTGAATAAACCTTACATAAATTGCACTTACAGCAGTGTCAATATTGTTATGATCGGTGGCATCGCAAACCAACAATAACTAACCCCTCAAGGAGTCAACCATGAATCAGACATACGCCGACCTATCCCGTCAACTGCAAGATACACTGGCCTTACAAAACCCACCCCTGGCCATCAGTTTCAAAGATGATGCCGTCCATGATGTCGCTGCATTTGATGAACCCATGCCCGAGGCTTTGCCTGATGGGCGCACGGGTCGTGTACCTGCGGGTTGTGTATTTTGGATGAAAGCGGTTGATAAAACCTTCAGCACGGTCGCAGAAGATCACGCCAACTGCAGCGTGGGCAGTGTCACGCATGGTTTCAAAACCCTTGAAGAGGTGGGCGATAAATCTGACGTCGAAGCCATTGTCGGTGCCGGATGGGTGTCGCCTGAAATATTCCCGATGATTCCAGTTGTGACAAAGAAATATAACCAGGTCATTTATGGCCCACTGGCTGAAAGTCCGACCAATCCGGACGTGGTGTTTCTGCGAATTAATGCCAAGCAGGCAATGATCATGTCCGATGCGCTGCCAGCTCTCAAGTTCGAAGGAAAACCGCAATGTCACATCATCGCGATTGCAAAGGAACAACAACAGGTCGCGATTAGCGTGGGCTGCATGTTAAGTCGTGTACGTACGGGCATGTCTAACAACGAGATGACTTGTGCAATACCCGGTAATCAACTCGCTGACGTGGTACAAAAACTAAAGACCACCTGTGCGGTTGATGGTACCGTGGCTGGTTATGCCAGTACTGATACCGCCCGTTTCGAATAAAATATCAAGGGCCTGTTAACTCAGGCCCTTTTTACAATTTTTTACCCTCAAGTGTGGGCACTTTGTCCACACGCGTTTCTATTTTCACATAACTTAATAGACGCACACTGCCCTCTTCGTGCAGGGTTGCGTGTACGTGCTCGATCGCTGACAGTATTTTGTTGAGTTCACCTTCAATATTGGTACCGCTCGCATGTGTTTGCATGATGAAGTCATATTCATTTAAGAGTGCAATAACACGTTTGACTTCTTCCCGAACCGAAACACCGGCACCCAGTGGAATAACCTGTAGTTCTACCGTGGCCTGCATAAATTGTTGCTCTCATTAATGGGTTTAAAACACAGTTTATGCTGATCCCGTTAACGAGTAAAACATCGATTCCCCTGAGTCATATTTTTGTTGTTTCAATGCTTATGTTTTTTTTCAATCGGGGCACTGAGCTTATAAAAACATTCAATAACCTCTCAGGGTCTTTGGGGTTCAATATTGTGTGCGGCAGCGTTAATATTAATTTGCAAGGTAATCACTTCTAAAGGAGGTGAATGATGAATGTAGCAACCGAACACTTAGCTCCAACCTTGATTCGGCATTTAGCCGAACATGGCATTGCTTACGATATTGTGCATCATCATCATGCTGATAGCACAGTGAATGTCGCAAAATCCGCTCATATTCCTGCTGAAAAAATGGTGAAGGCCGTTATTCTTCACGATGAAGAGGGTTACGTCATGGCCTTGGTATCGGGAGATCATCATGTCAGGATTCACAACGTCAATAAAAAATTGCATCGCCATCTTTCTCTGGCGAAAGAAGAAGAACTGCGTGATCTATTTACCGATTGTGAAACCGGTGCCATTCCCCCGGTGGGAGAAGCCTATGAGATTCCCGTCGTCATTGATGAAGACCTTGAAAATCTTGAAGATGTTTTCATCGAAGCAGGCACCCATAGTGATTTATTACATTTGAGTGGTGAGGATTTTCGCAAGCTGGTGAAACAGGCTCGGCACGGCCAGATCAGTATCCACTAGCGGAAGCTGATGATGATTAGGCTTTGCTCCCGAATTGGGCGGCCATAATATCGGTGATTTCCTGAATTAACTCCAGGAAACGGTCAGTGCCAGCCTGATCGTTTTCACGCCGGCATTGATTCATTGCTGATATAGAAAGGTTCATGGCGGCATGATAATTACCCTTATCGATAAATGGCCTGATATGGTCAAGCTCGACCTCTATATCTATCACCATGCCTGATTCCGCCATTGAATTAATCGCTCTCGAGTCTGGCTAACATCGGTGCTGTTACGAGGACAATACCATCTTCATTGCGATGAAAGCGTTCCGCATCCAGCTCGGCATCCTCTCCAATAATCGTGCCTTCCGGAATACGGCAATTCATATCGATGACCACTCGAGTTAATCGGCAATTACGCCCAATGTCGCAATTGGGTAATATCACGCATTCCTTTAAGTACGAATAGGAGTTCACCCGTACCCGGTTGAATAAAATGGATTGTTCTACCGTCGACCCTGAAACGATGCAACCCGCAGAAACGACTGAGTTGATCGCCGTACCTAAACGCTCCTTGAAATTATAATTAAACTTGGCGGCAGGGCGCTGATAGTGCACCGT
>JAAUXZ010047357.1_pt1 | contig 25815 bp, 35 predicted proteins | sample 7278131 | NCBI WGS metagenome assembly JAAUXZ01 (sample SAMN14350119, study PRJNA611818) | marine sediment metagenome | isolation source: surface marine sediment (3m) | place: French Polynesia: Moorea | collected 2018-08 | reverse complement strand
CGACGGCCACAGTAAAATCATGCCGGGTTTTGGCGACACGGTAAACTCGGGCTCCACCTGTGGGTCATCCTTGATCGCGGTCATATTCACCGCGCCTCGCGGATCATAGAAAGTGATACATCCGGGACGCACATCACTGCGGTTTCCCTCGGTCGCGCGAGACTCCGGTACCCGCACATAATAGGTTCCACTCAGATAGGCATAGGGATGATTGTGCGGATCGTGATAATCGCCGAGCCGGTTGATGTTAAACCAGCCCTGCAAGGACCAGTCCACCGGATAATCAACACCGGCACGTCGACAATAATCGATGGCCGACTTATGGATGCACTGTCGCAGCCAGTCGATTGCCGGGTCCGAGGACGCAAATAAACTCTGATCGGTGTATTTGGTGGTTAACTTCTGATTGGCTTCATCGCGCTCAAGGATTACGCGCTCCAATTCAACATTTGCGGCTTCAAAACTGGGCAGCGTACGCTGCATGAAAAGCATCGGCCACAGCAGGTGAAAACCGTTATCGTCTGTAATATGCATGGGCCTAATTTATCGTGCCTATCCGGTCGCTACAACAGTGTGGATGGATAATTCATGAATCGCTGTTCCTCAAAGCGCAGCGGGGCAACACTTTGAACTTATAATTCGGGTTTCGGTCAATCGATAAACAAAAAAATCATCTACGCCAGATTGTTATCCCTATGTCGAAGAACCCGTTGGTTTACCTGAATATCAGCCTCATCGTGCTGGTTTTATGGTTGCTGCTGAAACCGCAACCAGCACCGGTATCCAGCATCGATAACCAGGCAGCAGAGCAACTGCCGTCGATGGCCGAAATTAACCAACTCAAGCAGCGTATTGCCGCACTTGAGCAAGACCTCAATCTGGCGATTGCCGAGCGCATCAATCTTGAGCAGAGCTTACAAACGACTGTTGCTGTTGCATCAACAGAACCAACAGCCAGGGCGGACTCTGACTCATTCGATCAAATGACAATAATAGATCCGGTAGCGCCGATAACCATCGATGCAGAACAGGTCAGCGTCGAGGAGCAGCTCAGCGCCGCGGGTATGCCAACCGAAACCATTCAGGCGATGCAGCAATCGATCGACCAGAGCCGCCTGCAAATGTTGCAGCTCAGAGACCGCGCCAGCCGCGAGGGCTGGGACGACAGCGACGAGTATCGTGATCAAATGCGGGACTTGAGAAATCCTTACCGGGGTTTGCGTGATGAATTTGGCGATGAGGCCTTCGACCAGTTTCTTTTTGCTTCCGGCATTCCTAACCGCGTACAGGTTGAAGAAGTTTATAGTGGCTCGGCCGCCGATGATGCCGGACTGGTTCCCGGCGACATCATAGTCAGTTATGCGGAAACTACGATTTATTCCATGACCACGCTACGGGACTCGACGCTGGAAGGTTTTGCTGGCGAAAACATATTGCTCGAAGTAAACCGAGACGGCCAACCAATTACAATCAACGTCCCCAGGGGGCCACTTGGCATCTCCATGTCTTCGACGGTAATAAGACCTGACTCCATGCAGTAATAGTCCTGGACCGCAGGAACATTCGGTGTTTAGACAACACCATCATTTTTTGAGAGCATCATCAGCTTTCTGGCCGCAGAGCAAACCAGCCATACCTTCGATGGAATATATTCAGGTCTCCGACAGCAACGGTCTTCCCGACATTAGACCGCTAGCACCATTCAAGGCGGTAATCGCCGTCGAGGATGCGATCAGTTCCAGCCGGCAACAGGAAATCTGCCAGTGGCTGGTCAGTGGCGGCTGTATATATGTGATGATCTGCGGCGAAAACAGCGAAATCTGGCAAGCCATGCTACGCGAGATCAATTTAAGCCAGATTAATCTGGATGACATGAAGCCGGAGGAATTCGTCATGATCACCACCCACGAGGGTGAAAGGCTGCGCAGCGTTTTCTGGCACGCGAAAAAACATGCGTTCCACACCCATGTAAAAACAGACACTATTGTTACTGTACACATTGGCAATCAGAATCGATCAACCGATTACCTGGCCATCTTTCAAAAAGCCTGAAATCCTGCGATCATTCAGGCTACAACAATAGAAGACCAGTAGCGGGCCCCTGAAAAGGTTACAGTGGCCTTTTAGCGAAAAAAACAGGGCCTTGCATCACCTTATATGGAAATACACCACGCCAATAAAGATCACATCGACGGTGTTGCAGTACTTTTTGATCAATACCGGCAGTTTTATAACTGCCGTCCTGATTTGCAGCTATCCACCTCTTATATCTCGGAGCGAATTACCAATAGTGAATCGACGATCTTTGTCGCGATTTTAAACGGCAGGGCCGTGGGTTTTGTGCAATTGTATCCCTCGTTCTGTTCAATCGACGCAACCCGAATTCTTATCCTGCATGATTTATTCGTTGACGCCGAAGTTCGCAACTCAGGCATCGGCGCTGCCCTGATGAATCAGGCCGCTGATTTTGCCAGGACGCAAGGGGTCGGTCGAATCGATTTGATGACAGAAAAATCCAATCACAGCGGCCAGCATCTTTACGAGAAGCTGGGATATACCAAATCTTTTGGCAATTATTTCTCCTACTCGCTGCGTCTCTGATCCGGATCATTCATGAAGCCGGAGGAACTGTCACTGCCGAAATACCGGCCAATCTCTGATAATTAATCGATGGTTTATGAATTAGCAGCGCTCGGTGCCGCGGTCTGCTGGGCAGCCTCTTCACTACTGGCTGCAGACACCGCCAAACAAATCGGCGGCCTCGCTTTTACCCGCCTGCGAGTTGGATTTGCAGCAATCATGTTGATTGGCATCACCTTACCGCTCGGTTTGCTCTCCGATATACCCACCAGCGCATATCCGCAGCTCATTCTCTCGGGTGTGATCGGTCTGGCAGTTGGTGACGGTGCGTTGTTTATCGCCTTTAAAAGACTTGGCCCGCGACGTGCACAAATTCTTTATACCTCGAACGCGCCGTTTGCAGTATTGCTGGGGATGTTTTTTCTGAGCGAGCAACCGAGCCTGAACGACATGTTGGGTATGGTCATTGTGCTTGCTGGTGTTGTGATTGCCATTACCTGGGGAAAACGCCGCTCGCAGATGCATAACTGGGAGTCAATCGAAGGGGCGCTGTGGATTGGAATCCTGTTTGGCCTGTTATCCGGATTTGGCCAGGCACTGGGTACGCTGATTGTCAAACCGGTGCTGGATGCCGGTGTTAATCCAATGGGAGCCTTAACCATTCGTATGATCGCTGCCTTTGTTTTGCTGCTCGCGGTAAGCCCGATGCTGCCGAAACAGGCAATGAAAACAACCGGCAAACATGCGCTTTATGCGCTGTCGAACGCGTTCCTTGCCATCGTGGTCGGTGTTGGTTTGTTGATGTACGCCTTTTCCATCGGTGATATCGGCATTGCCAGCGTATTGTCGGCTACCACACCGGTGTTGGTATTGCCGTTGATCTGGATGAAAACTCGAGAGCGACCAGCTGCGATGGCCTGGATTGGCGCTTTGATAACGGTCGCCGGTTTAGCGCTTATCGCTACCAGTTAGCGGTCTGTGATACTGAATTAGCGAGCCGCAGCGAGCGCGGGCGGTGGAGATTCTCGAACCGGTAAATGCACAATCGCCGAGAAGGCACCCACACCAACGCCCACCCACCAGACGACCTCGTAGGACTGGTACAGGTCGTACATGTAACCACCCAGCCAGACACCAAGAAATGAGCCCAACTGGTGTGAGAAAAATACGATACCGTAGAGTGTTCCCATAAAACGCAGACCGTATATGTGTGCGATCAGACCTGAGGTTAACGGCACCGTGGCAAGCCACAACATACCCATGACAATCGAAAATATCACCACGCTGTTGGCTGTCATCGGCACCAGGATGAACGCCGCCGCGGCAATGGTGCGACCCGTGTAAATTAGCGCGAGCAGGTATTTTTTCGGAAAGTGATTACCGAGGGCGCCTGCTGCAATCGTGCCAACAATATTCGCCATGCCAATGAGCGCAATCGAGAAAGCGCCCAGCGTCGTCGTCGAAGTGATACCCAGGTTGTACACCAGGCTGCCACTCGGGATGCTTGCGCACATCTCGGCCACAAACGCCGGGAAATGCGCGGTCACAAAAGCCAGTTGGAAACCACAGGAGAAGAAACCGAGGAATATCATCGAGTAGGTCGGATCCTTCAATGCCATTTTCAGCACGTCGCCCATCGACTCTTCCAGCTCCTGCCGGGTTCTGACTTCGTTTTTGCCCAGCATCGGCAGGAATATCAGCACCGAGAGGATGATTACTGCAAACACCAGGAACACCGACGAAAAATGCATAGTTTGCAGCAGCTGGTCGGCTACCGGCGGCCCAACCACCTGCCCCGCGGAACCCGCTGCGGTGGTAATACCCAGCGCCATCGACCGATTTTTGGCGCTGGTATTACGGCCAACTATGGCGAGGATGACGCCAAAACCAGTGCCGGCGATACCGAAACCAACCAGTATCTCCAGAAAATTGTGCGCGCCCGGGGTTACCGCGATGCTGGATAAAGCCAGACCCAGTGCATAGACAATGGCACCTAAAATGATGGCGCGCTTGTCACCAAATTTTTCGGCGAAAGCGCCAAAGATGGGCTGGCCAATGCCCCAGGCGAGGTTCTGGATGGCAATCGCCATCGAAAACTCGGAACGTAACCAGCCGAATTCATCGGCAATAGGAATCTGGAACAGTCCGAAACTCGCCCGAATCGCGAAACTGATCAGCAGGATTAAACAGCCGGCAATCAGTATCGGCGTGATTAAACGATCGGCCTCGGCTCCCGGTGCAGTGGTGGTGCTCATTAACCCTCTATTTCATCGGTATCGTACTGGCCGGAAATACGGCGACGAACGTGCGACCAGGACATACCCACCGCCAGCACCGCGGCAATAATGAACTGCACGGCCCATTGGATCACGGTAACGTCATCAAGGCTGAAAAAGCCCCATTCGATAAACAACCAGATAATGATGCCGAAAAAAGCCACCGCAAGTATGGTGCCCAATGCCCCTAGTGAATTCCAGGTAGCGCGCAAAAACATCACCCAGCCTATCAGCAGGACGATGCCGGCAGCCGCCAGGTAAACCATCGGAATATCTGCATTCAGATAACCAACCCAGGAGACACCGGTCGGATTATAGGTGGCAAACACCAGCACCAGCGCAAAAGCGAAACGCAGCAAAAAGCTGACGAAGTTGAAATCGTTACGTGGCATGTCAAATACCTCAAGGAAACTGGCGAAATAGTAGCAAAGAGATCATATCCCATGCACCATATCATTCATGCTATTTGCCACACTCATCATGCTCACCGCGGTTTCGGTGCTATCGCTGAACATGTTCCTACCATCGCTGGGTTTCATGGCCACCGACTTCGCGGTCGACTACAGCACCATGACGCTGGCGATGTCTGCCTATCTGGTGTTTACCGCGATCTTGCAGCTGATCATCGGCCCGCTGGCTGATCACTACGGTCGGAAACCGATATTGATTGGCGCTTTGGCCCTGTTTGCCATCGCCTCGGTCGGCTGCGCCTTGGCTGAAACATTCGAAACCTTTTTATTGTTTCGTATCCTGCAGGGAGCGGTGGTTACCGGGGCCGCCCTGTCGCGAGCCATTGTCAGCGACCTGGTTGAACCCGGCAAGGCCGCCAGCATTATTGGCTATATGACGATGGCGATGAGTCTGGCGCCAATTATGGGACCGTTCTTCGGAGGTTACCTGGGCGAGATTTACGGCTGGCGATCGAATTTCTGGCTGTTGACGGTAGCGGGTCTCAGCCTGTGGATTCTGGTCTGGTGGAAACTACCGGAAACGATTAAACGCGATACCAGTGCGAGTCGATTCAAATGGGCCACCTATGGCGAACTGTTGCAGGACAAACTGTTCTGGGCTTACAGCTTGATCGCCTCTTTCGGTGTTGGTGGTTTTTACATTTTCATTAATGGCGTACCGTTAATTGCGGTGGAACATCTTGGACTAAGCCAGTCAGAAACCGGTATCGGCATTGGCTCGATCACGGCTGGATTCCTGGTGGGTAACTTCTTCTCCGGGCGTTATTCGCAGTCGGTTGGACTCAACCAGATGGTATTAACTGGCCGCCTGGTTGCGGTACTGGGCATACTCGGTTGCATCCTGGTGGTATCAAACGGTTACGATTCTGCGCTGATCCTGTTCAGCGGCATTACCTTTGTTGGTCTCGGTAATGGTTTAACCATGCCCAGCGCAAGCTCCGCAGTAATGTATGTGAAACGCGAGTTATCCGCGACCGCCAGTGGACTGTATGGCGCGGTGATCATTGCTTTTGGGGCTGTCTTTACCTCGATTACCGGATCGGTGGTGATGGCTCATCCACAATCCCTGACCTTATTATATTTAATCTCGGCACCGATGATTGCGGGATTAATTATTGCCGTCTGGGTTATGCTGCGAGCATCCAGCCTTGCGGCTAAACAATCAGCCGGGGTCGATTGATGAGAGGGCGCTGACAAGTCGGTCGATATGCTGCTTGTCATGCCCGGCCGACAACGTGACACGAAGCCGGGCTGTACCTACTGGCACGGTGGGCGGTCGAATCGCGGTAACCAGAATACCCTGCGCCAGCAGTAACTCGCTTATCCTCAGGGCGCGATGGTTGTCCCCCACCAGAATCGGTTGAATCGCCGTCTCAGAAGGCATTAACTCGAGATCAACCGCAGCCATTTGCTGGCGAAAATAATTGATAAGCTCTGCCAGTTTTTCACGCCGCCAGGATTCGTTTTCGATGATTTCAAGGCTTTTCACGGTCGCCGCCGCCAGCGCGGGTGGTGTCGCCGTGGTGTAGATATAGGAACGCGCACTCTGGATCAGGGTTTCAATTAACACTTCGTTGCCGGCAACAAAAGCGCCATAACAGCCGGCGGCTTTACCCAGCGTTGCCATTAAAATTGGCACCTGTTGCTGGCTTTTAGCCTGCGCTTCCAGTAGTCCGGCACCGCGATTCCCCAGGACGCCGAAGCCGTGCGCATCATCGACCATCAGCCAGGTATCATACTGTTCCGACAGCTGTGACAGGCCGTCTAAATCGGCACAGTCACCGTCCATGCTAAAAACGCCGTCCGTCATCAGCAAACGTCGACGATGATCTTTTGATTGCTGCAGCCTACGCTCTAGCTGATTTAGATCAGCATGCGCGTAACGTTTGAATTCGGCATCACTAAGGCGCGCCGCATCGATCAACGAGGCGTGATTGAGTTTGTCCTCGATGACAATGTCATTTTTGTTGAGCAATGCTGAAGTTATGGCGAGATTGGCCATGTAACCAGTGCTGAATAACAGAGCCCGATCGCGACCGGTAAATTCAGCGAGATTTTCTTCGCAGCGCTGATGCCAGTTGGAATGGCCGGTGATCAGATGGGCGGCGCCACTGCCGACACCACTGTCCTTTACGGTTTCGATTAACGCTGACTTGATGTCGGGGTGATTGGCAAGGCCGAGGTAGTCATTGCTACAAAACGACAAAAGCTGCCGTCCATCGACCTGCTGGATAACCGACTGTGGACCTTCAGTGATGCGACGCCGGCGATATAAACCGTCAGCCTTGCGCTGATCGAGTTCAGCCCTGAGCTCTTTCATGGGATCGAGCCGAAGGATTACTCAGGCTGCGGCAGTTTCGTCTGCTTGCTGATGCTGTTGCTCACCGTTGGCGACGATTCCGAGACGCTCAAACAATTCCATATCAGAATTCTGTTCCGGGTTTGGCGTGGTCAGCAAGGTTTCGCCATAAAATATTGAATTGGCGCCGGCGAGAAAACACAGGGCCTGCATTTCGTCGCTCATGTCGGTGCGTCCCGCCGACAGGCGAACCGCGGATGCCGGCATCAGAATGCGTGCCACAGCAATCGTGCGCACAAATTCAATCGGATCGAGTTCTTCGGTGCCGTGCAGCGGGGTATTTTCCACCTGCACCAGCAGGTTAATCGGTACACTTTGCGGGTGCTCCGGCAAATTCGCCAACTGCTGCATCATCGCGGCGCGGTCTTCACCCTTTTCACCCATGCCGACAATGCCGCCGCAACAGACGTTAATCCCGGCTTCACGGACATGCTCAAGCGTGTCGAGCCGGTCTTCAAAGGTTCGTGTGGTAATAATCTGCCCGTAATACTCAGGCGACGTGTCCAGATTATGATTGTAGTAATCAAGCCCTGCCTCTTTCAGGCGCTGGCTTTGTGTTTCGGTTAACATGCCGAGCGTTACGCAGGATTCAAGCCCCAGCTCCTTCACCACTGAAATCATCTCTATGACTTTATCGAGATTCTTGTCGGTGGGATTACGCCAGGCAGCTCCCATGCAGAATCGACTGGCACCATTTTCCTTGGCAATGGTGGCCGCCTGACGCACCTCGTCGAGTGGCAACAGGCGCTCGCGTTCGACGTGCGTTTCGTATTTGGCAGATTGTGGGCAATAGGCACAATCTTCCGGGCAGGCACCCGTTTTGATGCTTAACAAAGTGCTGATCTGCACCGCATTCGGATCAAAATTTTCTCGATGTATAGTCTGCGCACGAAAAACAAGATCATTGAATGGCAGCGCGAAAAGCGCTTTAATTTCATCCAGTGTCCAGTCGTGGCGGAGCTGCGAAACACTATCGGTCATGGAATAACTGGCCCCTATCGTTATTAGGCTTTCAAGTCTATTGCAAGCAAGGGAATAGTCAATGTCACGGAAGACAATGATTCACCATCTTGAGCAATGTTTTATCCGGGTTCTGCGCGGTGGTCTTTGTTTTGCCTGTGGCAGAGCCTGGCACGGCAAATCTGAAATTTGCGACAGCTGCCAGGTACATTTACCCAGGATCAATAATCCCTGCAGTTTGTGCGGCCTGACCAACAGGGCGATCGACGAACACCCCGTTTGTCCCGGCTGCCTGATCAACCCGCCCCAATGGCAGGCGATGTTTACACCGTATCACTACAGTGGACTGGTTCGTCGATTTCTCCTGCAGGCCAAATTTGCGAATGACCTGCCACCCGTTAAAGCCTTGTGCCAGGCGCATACAGAATTTTCTCGCGACGGCCTGCCGTGGCCCGAAGTCCTGTTACCCGTGCCACTGCATCAGAAGCGTTTGCAGGCGAGAGGGTTTAACCAGGCCAGCGAGTTTGCACTGTTCTGGTCTAAGCGCCTCGGCGTACCTGTGGATCGTCATTGTCTGCGACGTATAAAAGACACAAAAAGTCAGTCCGGATTGACTGCCCGATTACGTCAGCAAAATATACGCGGCGCATTTCAATGCCAGAACCCTGGTTATCGCCACGTTGCCATCATCGATGACATCATCACGACCGGCTCAACCCTTAGCGAAATCACTCGTTTGTTGCATCAACAAGGCGTTGAATTCGTTGAAGTTTGGGCGCTGGCACGCGCCTGTCGCAAGGACCAGATGGGTTAGCCGATGATCGCGTCAAATCGGTGATATGATATCGACAGGACTATAAAACCGATAACCCGGGAGGATGTGATGGAATATATAGACTGCATGGTGGCGGCGGTACCCACCCAGAACAAGGCGGCTTACCTGGAACATGCGAAAGAAGCCATTCAGGTGTTCAAGGATCATGGCGCACTCAGAGTGGTGGAATGCTGGGGCGATGATGTCCCCGAGGGTGAAGTGACTTCCCTGCCAATGGCGGTTAAATGCCAGGCCGATGAAACCGTGGTAGTTTCTTTTGTAGTCTGGCCTTCGCGGGAGTCTCGCAACAAGGGTATGCAAGCGCTAATGGAAGATGAACGCATGAGTGAGGACAATAATCCCATGCCGTTCGATGGCGCGAGACTGATTTACGGTGGCTTTGACGTAATTCTGGACGTCTGAAAAGGTATTGCCCGACGATCAGAGCCGCCGGTTATCAACTCGCGTTCTGATGGAACTCAATGACGTTGCGGTCCGGATCGCGGATAAACAACATGGCGCCACCATCCGGGAAGACGATCGGCCCCTCGGTTATTTCTATGCCCAGCTCCCTGATTCTTGCCTCGACCGCAGCAAGATCAGAAACATCCAGCGCCATATGTGTGTAACCGGGATGACGTTCCTCGATATCCATTAACACGTTGTTATCAACGCCCGAGTCGGCATTGAGGATAAAGTTGATATTGACGCCGCTGGGGTGTTCCATGATCGCCACCGGTTCGGGCCCCACCGGTCCAACCAGAAATTCAAACCCGAATTGCTCATAAAAAGCCCGAGACCTGTCCAGGTTAGCGACCCGAATGCCGACATGATTTATTCCACTGATCTCTTGCATCGTTGTTCCCTCTGCGGTTAATCCCGCCGCTGCGTTAATCCGCCCCTTTCGATAAATTCGCGGCTTTAACAATCATGCGGTCGAGCTGGTCGGCAAACGCCTTGCGGTCTGCCTGATTATAGGCCGATGGTCCGCCGGTTTGCTCACCGCTGGCTCGTAGACTTTCCAGTAAATCGCGCATCGATAAACGCGCACTGATATTGTCTTTGGTGAAATGCTCACCGCGTGGACTCAAAGCCTCGCCGCCGGCTTTGATGACTTCATCGGCAAGCGGAATATCACTGGTAATGACGATATCCCCCGGCTGCAACCGCCTGACAATTTCCTGGTCCGCCTTGTCAAAGCCGGACTCAACCTGCAGCATCTTGATACGGGATGATTTGGGTGTGGGGATTCGTTGGTTAGCGACCAGGATAATTTCAATCTGGGTACGCAGCGCAACTCGATACAAAATCTCGCGAACCACTCCCGGGCAGGCATCGGCATCCACCCAGATCTTCATCTATGCAGTTTCCAGTTGCCTGGCGAGGTCCTCAAAATCATCCGCGACCAGGTCAAACTCTTCGGCATAACTGTCTTCATCATAGCGCTCGCCATAATCCTCGAGTTGCGCAACAACGTAAGCGGTTTTCATGCCCATATTTTTTGCGGCACGTAAATCGCCGGGATGGGAGGCGACAAAACAAACCTGATCCGCGGTGCGTCCAAGGGTCTGCAGCGCGCGCCGGTAACTTTCCGGATTGGGTTTGACGGCCTGTAATGCATCACAACTGATAATGGCATCCCAATCGATACCGGCAGATTTTGAACTGGCCGCCGCAACTCGCAGGCTGAGGATGGTATGCGGCGCGATGAAATAATGCTGCCGCAAACTCTTCAGCGCATTAGCCACACCGGGCCAGGCCGGCATGGCATCCCAGGCGTTAAGTAAAGCGACGCGATGATTTTGCGACATAGCGGTACGATCAAGCGCTAGCAATGTGGTGTCGAGGGTAGTTTGCAAAATCTGGTCAAACGGTCTTATCGGCGCCGACTCGTTGGCCATGGCCTCTATTTTGATTAGCGATTGACGCCGCCAGGTTTGCGCAAATTCCGCTGCATCCAGCTGAAGCTCATTGTGCGGATCTATGACTTTCAGTGCATCAACAATCGCCGTCTGCCAGTCAAAAACAGTGCCGCCAATGTCGAACAACAATACGTCTGCTTGCATCGAATTCCCCGTTCATAGGGTGATCCGATCTAGGTTTAAGCGTCGGACCACACTGCGTATTCGTTTCCTGTGGGGTCAGAAAAATGAAAGCGGCGACCACCCGGAAAAGAGAATATCGCCTGCACTATCTTGCCGCCAGCAGCCTCAATTTTTTGTTGTGTTTTTGCGAGATCGTTCGAATAAAACACAATTAAAGCGCTGCCGTTACCGGTAGAAACATGTTGATCGGATTTGAAAAATCCGCCGTCCAGACCAGCTCCTGCAAAAGCCGTGTATTCCGGCCCATAATCGGTAAAAGACCAACCGAAAACCGAAGTGAAAAACTGCTTAACCGCAGCTAGATCTGAAGCGGGAAACTCGACGTAATTTATTTTTTCATGCTCATGCATGCTAATGCCCCCCACAGGCTTGATATTAGCTGCCGGCCGAAAAGGCTTCCCTTTTTATTATTGGATGAATTATTACCGTTTATCCAAATAAAGGCCAGCGCAGATTGTAAACACCTTGTCGATGATCTTGTAAATCAGTTAATTCAAGGGGCGCTCAAAGCAACGCAGCGCTGCTATCAACTCTCGGCAAACCCTGTGGCCAGTAAACGCTGAAATTCCGCGGCGGTCACCGGCGGCGACCAGTAAAATCCCTGACCCACCTGGCAGCCCAGTTTTTTCAATTTGTCGCGGGTTTTTGCATCCTCAATACCCTCCGCAACCACCGCAAGCTTGAGACTGTCAGCGAGTTTTATAATGCCCTTCGCCAGGGATTTTGCCCGCTTGGAATCGCTTAATTCCTGGATGAAAGATCGATCAATTTTCAATTCCGATATATCCAGTTCACCCAACTTGCCGAGGTTGGAATAACCCGTACCAAAATCGTCGATGGAGAATAAGCTGCCGAGCTGATTGATTTCATGTATTTGCTCAGGCACTCGAAAAGAGTCTTCGTGCAATACTGATTCGGTTAACTCTAGCTCGAGAAATTCTGCAGCTAAGCCAGCTGACTGCAGCGATTCGCGAATAGTCGAAGCCAGGTTGAAACTGCGGAACTGGATAAATGACAGGTTTACGGCAACTCTGATGCTGCCATACCCCTGTTCATGCCAGGACGCACAAGCCTTGCAGGCCTGCTGTATCACCCAGTCACCAATTGGTTCAATTAATCCATAGTTCTCAGCCAGCGGAATAAATTCTACCGGTGAAACGATACCTCGCTGCGGATGATGCCAACGAATCAGGGCTTCTGCGCCAAGGATTGAATTGTCAGCTATCAACACCTTGGGCTGGAAATAAAGCTCAAAGGCGAGCTGCCGAGTGGCCTCCCGTAAATCCCGCAACAGTTGAAAATGCTCCTGGTTATGTTGTTGCATCTGCGGGTTAAAAAAACGGAAGGTATTTCTGCCGTCACCTTTTGCCTGATACATGGCGGTTTCAGCGTGATTACGAACCGTGTCAAATTCCGATCCGTCCGACGGAGCAAGCGCAATACCAATTGAAGCGCTGGTTTCCACATGTTTGCCTTGTATTTCGTAGGGCTGCTGTATCGCTTTCTGCACATCGATGACCTTGTGAGAAACGGCCTCCTCACCGTGCACTGATTCGAGGATGACCAGAAATTCGTCACCCCCTTGTCTGCTCACCGTATCCTGTTCTCTGACAACATCTTTCAGTCTGGCAGCAAGCTGCTGCAGTAACGCATCACCAATGTCGTGGCCGAGGGTGTCACTGACCTGTTTGAAATTGTCGAGGTCCAGATAAATCAGGGCTAATTCGTTCTGGTTCCGCACCGATCTTGCCAGCGACTGTTCAAAGCGGTCTTTGCTGAGGTTGCGATTGGGCAACCCGGTTAATTGATCAAAATTATTGATCAACTGAATCAGGTTCTGTGACGCCTTCACGCGATTTATTTCAACGTCCAGCTGAGAAAACGCCTTATTCAAATCGGAAGACACTAACCAAATGCTAGATCCGATAACAACAAGGATCAGTGACACATCAAAAATATCACCCAGGTTTATATACTCGGTGCCGTAACCATAGTCTTTCCATCCGACGTATTCGGAAAGGCCAATGGCAATCACAGCCATAACCTCAAGCAAAAACATCAGCTTGAACTGCCGGTCAGGACTCAACATAGCTGAGTAAATGAGAAGCGCAGGAAGCGCCAGAATGGCGGAATCTCGTAATCCGTCGCCAGAATAAATCAGATAGGTAATTGCGACCAGCATCGTCCACAGCAGCAGCGCAACGGCCAGCCGTAGATTGTTCCGCTCAAGCAGGTAAAACGCAAACCCCAATACGACTATTGCCGTCGAGATGACGAGGATTGGCTCGAGTCGGGTAAAAAATACGAGGTTACTTAATAACCCAAGAGACAGCGCGATGATGGTGATCCATAACAGCAATCGAAAACGGGCAACCTGGAACACCTGGAATGTTCTTTTGTCGTCACCGTCTGAAGTGGATTTGGCAGGCAAGTTCTGTTCGGTCACACTTCTTCCTTTAAGTTTCGTGCACCAGCGCTTTTCCGGTTCATATAAACCAACGGTCTGTAGCTACCGCAAGCTTAAAGGGCCTCTAATCTTCGGGTATCGAATTAAACAATTCTTCTCTGCCTTGAATGAATTCAGCCATCGCTTTTGGATCGTTCATTAAGGCTCTGGCTTTTTCCATCGCGGCAAGGTGCTCCGTGTCGTTTTTCTGGAACATTTCCATGCCGTGTTGTTTGCTTAGCTCAACCATTTCTTCAAAGGTTTCGGCACGAAATTCAAGATCACAGGCCCCACCCAGCTGTCTGCACGTCATAGTTTTCATCATCGCCTCCGTGTTGTTTTTTCTGCAAAACTACAAACGGTCGTGAACCCAGCTTACTGCATCAGTATAGCCGTAGCAAAAATGACCCACATGGTAAAAAGGCAGAGCGTGCTCAATACGTAAAAAAACCAGCGGGACACCACATGATTATTGGTGACATGAATAATGCTATGAACAACTCGTAACCCTACATAAAGCCAGGCAAGAACAACCTGACCTTCTGTCACTGACGCGGTCACATAAAGCCACAGGCACAAAACATAAAACAGTACCGGTGCTTCCAGCATATTACTGAAGTTTTCGGCGGCGCTTACATCGCTCAGCTTTTCAGAAGCCTGCGCTACGGTGGCAAGCGACTGTGGCTTTATTTTTTTGGCATGGATTTCGGATAGTCGCCGGTAGTACATCAAGATCCAGACAATAGCGGTCAAACCGACCAGTGCAATCGTTGGCCAAACAATTGCCATCAAGGTCTCACCGCGGCAGTCGAGGTCCTGTTACGAGCGGAATGCAAGATAGTGGTACCAGCAGAATAAGAATAGGCCTCGCTGCGCGCTGCGAGATAAACTGAACATCAATTTATTTCGATACGCTGTTCAGTGTTGGATTCAATGACCTGCCGAATATACTTGTTGCTCAAGCTGTTAAATTCAATGCAGGGATTGCTGCCAATCGGATCGTTTCCGCAGATGGTGTATTTGTAAGCAGTCGATTCAGGGTTGCCGTTGACCGCTTTGTAGCGCATGACGATATAAAAATGTGTCTCGCCGCGAAAAATCTGATTCTCGAAATTTAATAACTTCTGCGTTTCGGTCTCACAGGATTGCGCCCGGCAACCTTCGATATATTGCTGGGTTCTGCGGAAATCTCTGCGCTTCAGCAGATCCACCGAATATGACGATTCAAAATTATCATCCGGAGTACATTCAAAGTTAGCATTGTTCACGTTGCGCACCACGTAAACACAAGGCCCCTGAAGCCTGAAGTTTCTATCCAGAATTGAAATTTCGGCGTCAGTCGCTTGCGCCGCAAACGCGACCGAAACCAAAAGCAGCGAAAGTAAGATTCTCATGTTTACCTTTAAATACCTGGCTTGCTGTGTTGTGTAGAAATCGATTACTCGTCCTCGAGGTCCTGGCCAAAAGCAATGTCATGACCGTCAAGGTCCTTGATACCAAACTCCCGACAGCCATAGGGTTGATCGCTGAGATCGTAATCGATCGTGGCACCGTTCGACTTGACCTCCTCGTAGAGTTTGGTGACATCGTTAACCCAGAAATAAACGTTCCAAAGGTTATCTACCACCTTGTGGTTTGGCACGATTTGATCCGAATCCTCCACCTGGCTCAACATCAGATGAAAATTATCGCGATCCAGAATGACGAAACAGGGTGGCTCACCCCATAACTTCTCATAGTTGAATCCCAGCTTATCGCGATAGTAATTAGCAGCAGCAACAACGTCTTTCACCAGTAATACCGGTGCGCTGCCAATGATCTTTGTTTTGTTGGTCATATCAGCTAACGTTTCTCGGGTTTGATCGCTTTGATGCCTGCGGCAAAGTCCCGTAATTCTTGTTTTGAATAAGGCGTATGCACCCGGTCAGTCGATGGTGGCTGATGCGCAGTACTCAAACCTGGTCGCCAGGCATTTCTGGGCCGAATCGGCCTGTTGGCAAATCCACCGCCACAGTTGGGACACACGTTCTCGAGAATCGTCTCAACACAATCTCTGCAAAAAGTGCACTCGTAGGTGCAAATCATTGCTTCCGTGGAGTCCGCAGGCAAATCCTTGTCGCAGCATTCACAGTTGGGCCTGATTTCTAACATGCTTGTTAACTAATCGCTCACCGGCACCCAGATTTCGTAGGCCATATTGTCTGGCGAGGCGTCGTCACTAAACGGGTAGCGCTCAAACACCGCGCCGTCGCGCTGTTGGCAACCGGAGTTGGGTAACCAGCTTCCAAAAATCGTATCGAACATCGTCGGAATTTCGCTGACCGGACCCTGATTTCGAAATACCGCATAACGACCGGCAGACAGTGTTACCAGGCAGGTCTCAGCGGGGATGTCTTGCGGAGTCGGCGAAAAATGCAATCCTGCCGCGTAGGAAAACTGACCATTGGCTGACATCTCGTATGAAACGCCAAAGGCAGCTTGCTCCTGCTCACCAGGCAAATTCCAGTCGCGTGACCAAAAGTCATTCCACATTGCCGGAATGTCGGTTCGGGTATCCATGGTAAATTGACGACTCAATGCAACCAGTTCAACTTCGGCCTGGGTGATAAACTCCGGGTCGGGCAGTATCATGTAACCTCCAGAAAAGCTTTTTAACGTAGATATCCCGTCGATCTTATGTCAGCTGCTGCCAATGGGCCAGTGTGCTGTCATTCCACTGTTTTAACACCTCGTCCATCCTGATTGCCTCAACATGGTCGTTACCTGACAGTTCAATCATCTCCTGCGGACTAACCCGCTTGCCTGCCTTGCCGAGGAACCGGGTTTTAACGATCAACAGGGCACATAACGTGTCGCCAGTCTTGAAAGCCTGCTCAAGGTAAATAAAACGTTCATCCCAGCCGATAACCCGTGTCACGATCGTGTACTTCTGCAGCGGTAATAATGACCCCCGGAACTGCGCGGTCTCGCCAGCCATCACCGGGTAATAACCCAGTGGTTTCATCTTTTTCCATAATCCCGCCCTGACCAGCAGTTCCATGCGAGCAAGGTCGGCAATGGTGAAGTATCTGCCGTTGTTCATATGCATGAACACATCAAGATCATTTGGCCAGACGCGGTGCGTGGTCTCCAATGGGCCCATGATGGGCACCTCGGATTTGAAACGCGCGGTCAGCATGGTAATAAACAGTCTTAAATAGAGATTCATGAATATAAAGGGACAGAGTTAAAACTAAATCGGGGTCTTTTCATCTGGAAAGGCCTTGGACCAGTGCAGAATTTCAAAAGACTCGCGCAATCCATGTACCCAGAAGGGATCGGATTCAAACAGCTCAGGCAGGTCAGGTTTGCTGTCGGCGTCCACAATCCATAAAGCACCCACAGGATCTTTTTCCGCACTTTTCCTCAATGACCCGGCAACCAGAATGCTGTCCCTGCGTTGATCCAGCCATTCGATATGCGCCTGCAAGTGCTCTCTACGAACAGCCTGTTTGCCAGCCAGATCGGTAAAACGAATAACGAATAACATGATCTAAAACAGCCTTTCTTCCAGGATGGTGATTTCACAGACTAGCAACGCATTTTCGGGTATCACTCCGGGCACTCCGCGCTCGCCATAAGCCAGATGGGGAGAGATCTTCAGCTTTCGGGTGCCGCCAATACGCATACCTTGTAATCCATAAAATAAACCTGCTATCAGAAACTCACGATCAATGCGCACATCGGTCAGCAAAACGGCACCGTCTTCAAGTAACTGATGACGATCCAGTAAACCCCAGGGTTGCTGCCAACGGATCTCATCTCCCTGGTTTAGCCAGCAACGCAGTTTAATCTGATAGTAATGCTGGCGTTTTATTTCGCTACCATCTCCGATGGTTTCGTGCAGAAGCTCTACCCCTTTCTTCAGCAACCTGGGCATTGTCAGTCGTTTTTAGCCCGGGCGAGACTCGAGAAACTCTCTCAGCGACTGCGGCAAAAACCTGCGCATTTTACGGGTCAGGACCGTTTCATTTTTCTGCCACAACACACCGAGGTAGATGATCATCAAACCGATAGCGGTTAACACAATAGGAAACAACAGACTATCCTTGAATACGTCCCAGGCCAGATGGCCGAGATAAAAACAGGCACCCAGCGCTCCAAACACCACAAAAACACGCCTCACCAGTATCACGCCAGAACCAATCAAAACCAGATTGATCAGGAAATAAAGGAACTTCGACAATTCACTGTCCGATTCTTGCAGGCTGAGACCGCTCCAGAAAGCCAGCACTCCGAACAGGTATAACCAGAATGCGTAATCAGCCTTGCTTCGTGAGCGAAAATCAACCCAGAAGGCGAGACCGATGACCAGCAGACCGCTATACATGGAAACCAGCTTACGCAATTCCCAGGTGATATCTCCCTCTGCGATGATCGCGGTGATATCCATGGTCATGTACCACAGGGTAAATGCGATTGGCATGATCAGAAACGGATACCGATAGCGCCACGCCATAATGACCCCAATCATCAGGGTTCCCAGCTCCATGTACAGCCAGTTCCATTTCACGTAAACGTGGTAATCCCGATAAACGCTTTCGTCGGGCCAGATTCCGAGCCCCTGCTGGATGCCGTAAATAGCCAGCGGCGTCAAGGCGACGACAAAGGTCGCACAAATGCCCGCCGGGATGGCATACCCCCTGGCCTGAAAACTGCCACTCAGCTTTAAACCCACGCCCGCATAAGCCAGAGAAATGAAGAAAATACCCCAGCCGCCAAAGGCTTCCCAGCCCAGCGTCATAAACAAACTCATTGCGCCGATGGCAATCAACCCACCGAGATAATACAAAACGTGAGTGAAATTGAAGGACGGCCCAATGTCGGCGCGACCCTGGAAAAAATCGATTAACTGTTCGGCTTGCTGCTCAGAGAGAATGTTGGCATCGACCGCCTCTTGCAGGTTTTTACGCGTTATTTTCATCACTCACCGAATCCAGCGACCAGTGATCCGGCGGCCATTGCTCGTATTGGGGTAAATCATCGTCAATCCGGTCCCAGCTCGCCATTGAACCAACGAAAATATGCGATTGTGGTTGAATACCTGGGTCGCCCTCTACGGTGCCTAGCGTTATCGCATTGACCTTTCCCTGATCAGTAGCCGCCAGTGTGGCCCCACATTCACTGCAAAATACCCAGCCTATTGCAGCATCAGTCTCGAACACTTTGACCAACTCCTCTCCTGATATCCAGCTGAAGTCCTCAGGTTTACAATCAGCGTAGGTAGCGAAGGCAGCGCCATGCGCTCGCCGACACTGCGAACAATGACAATGGCTTGCCTGCAACAATTTGCCGTCGACCTGGTAGCGGACCTTGCCGCACAGGCAGCTGCCCTTTATCGCCATCAATGTCTCCCCTGTTCTGTTATCTGACGTCGGGATTACCAACAGTTTACCGAAATTTTTGCACCATCACTCACTCGGTTATTTCTATTCGATTGCTCTCGGGATCAAGAACAACGCTTTCATAGTAACCATCGCCGGTGGTCCTCGGACCATCGAGAACAGCATAACCATCATCAGCGAGCTGGCTGGTAATCGTATTAACCGACTGTTTCGAACCCATAGACATTGCCAGATGAATATATCCGATTGCCTGTTTAAACGGATCGTCTTTACTGTCGGGCACATCGTCACGGCTCATGATTTCCAGACGCGCACCCGAATCGAAACTGAGGAAATAAGAGGCAAAACCTTTGGCCGGATTCTGGTATTTATCGCCAGCCCGCGCAGAGAAATACTGCTGGTAAAAAGTTTTCATGTTTTCCAGGTCTTTCACCCAGATGGCGATGTGCTCAATCTTCATGAGAGTACCGTCATACCTGCACCCGGTCACCGTGACTGGGTGGCGTTGAAGTGACAATAAACCAGCAATCAGCTTCGCCCTGATTGCTTAACTGGTGTGATTTACCGGCCGGCACATGCATGCCCTGATGAGTTTGCAACCGATGCAAGATACCCTCGACTTCCAGCGTGGCTTCGCCGTTTAGCACAAAGAAGAACTGCTCGGCACGCTGGTGATAATGTTTTACTTCACTGCTCCCGGCGGGTACACGTTCCTGAATTATGCTGAGTTGCTCTGAGGCCAGCAAATGGTAGCCGTCGCAGCCGTCACCCCATTGATAATGCGCGGCATTTTCAGTCGATATGACTTGCATTTGCTTTTCCTCTGACCGCCATGGCTTAGTCCAAATCAATCACCTGACTATCGGGATGCTCGGTGAAAACTATTTCCATGGCAAGCCCCTTCGAATCGCACGGCACCACCGCAGGTACGGTTTGCAAGGCATGATTCGGGCTTCGGGCAACCACCAGGCAAACCATGGCATCGACAATATCGTCTCTCAACAGGTCTTTGCGGGGGTAGACCTGCATCACTGATGCAACCACCGAAGCTGCCTGCGGGATATAAACTCTGAGTAATGCCAGGCGCTCGTCAAATCCCGCTTGCGTCTTTTTGTTTTGAGTCATCGGCTGCCGCCCATTGAGACCCCAGAAGGCCAGCTCAGGATGCACTTCCCTGACTATTTTTTTGTTTTTATCCTGTAACAGGAAGTCGTCGACCTCCCTGATTTTGGGCGTGATAAAAAACGATTGTTTGCTGAGTTTTTTGCCAATGCTCGCCTGGCTGATGCGTCTAGCCTCATCATAATCGATGGCTTGCAGCACTGGACGGCAGGGCGGCGAGAAAATCGACGAACGTCTCGGCCCCAACATTTGGCGCGCAGCGCGATCACATTCACGTGCCGAGTCACCGCTAGCGATGAGGCCTATTGGAATGTCGATAAATATCCCCGTGTCAGCCGGTAACATGTCAACCAGTTCGGCAAAACTATTGGCTATACCATAGGTCAGCCCCCGATGGTCATAACAAAAGTAAAACCAGCCGGCCTTGCAACCATCAACACCGGCAACCGCGCTAGTCGACATTAAAAAAAGCAGCTCGGGATGTGAATGAATCAGTCAAAGCTGATGGCCATCAGATCAGGATGCTGAAATTCATAACCGAGCATTTTTTTGACCTTGTCATTACTGACTGTTTTCCCAACGCTTCCATCCGAGTCGACAAACTCCGGCATACTGCCACCGTAATGTTTTATGGCTTTTCTGTAGAACTCCCGTTTGCTCGGATGGCTATCGGCACAGGCATTGAAAACCTCCCCCCAGCGCTCCTGCTCGATGATTGCATCAATAATGCCGAGGCAGTCATCAAAATGAATCAGGTTCACGGGCGTATCGGCATTCTGCACGCTTCTGCCAGATGAAAAAAAACGGCCGGGATGTCGGCGCCTGTCTATAAGGCCGCCAAATCGAAGCAGTGTTGTTGAAAATGTCTGACTGCCGGTTAACAGCTCTTCGATGACCAGCAACGGGCTGTCGGAGTGAAATTCGACATCGAGCTCGGTAACGGTCTTTTTGACATTGTCATAGACCGAGGTTGAACTGACGAACATCACCTGCGACACCGGCGAATCGGCAATTGCCGCTGCCAATGCTCGAAAGCCCTCAATATTTTTCGAGGTAATGTTGATGATGAGTATGTCCGCGTCGAGAAAACCATGCAGTTGATCGGTCAGCGCATCAATATCTATGATGAAAGCCTCTGCACCTGATGACTCTATCTCGGCTATTCGAGCCTGATGGCGGGTGGAAGCCTTAACACGATAACCCGCCTGCACGAGATAGGCGGCGAGCGGCAAACCCAACCAGCCACTGCCGAGAATACTAATCGTACGGTTTTCGCTTATTTGTTCAGACATCGCAGGAGAATATCCTTCGCCATATTTATTTTGGCCGCCAGGTAAGCCGATCCACCACGATCCGGATGCAGCTTTTGCATCAGACGGCGATGCGCGTCGACGATGTCCTGTTTGCTGCAATCGTCCGGCAAGTCGAGGATTTCCAGGGCCTCGGCCCGCGACATTACACCGCCAGGTGTTGATGCCTGTTGTCTTGATTGCGATCCAGCCTGCTCATGCCAGCTGTCTTCGTAAACGCGGTCCAGGTAAGCCTGCAGCAGAGCTACCGATTCCTCATCGCTCTGACACTCCTGCAGTAGCAGCATCAAATCGTCGAGGTCGAGTTGATCCAGCATCTTGCCGGTGAACTGACCGCTCAGGACCTTGCCGTTGATTTCCCCGGAGTCATGGTCCAACGACATTCTGATGAACTTACTCTCAACTGTGGAAGTCTGGCCCGCTCCCGGCGATTGTCCAGGGGGTGCGGCACCCATTCCACCAAGTATTCGACGAATTAACGGCCAGTTGCCGGCGAGCGCCAGTAAACCCCGTAGAAAAGGAAGAATTGCTGCAAACAGTGCGGCAATCCAGTGAGCGCGGCCGGTGAGCACCAGCGCCAGCAACATGGCAGCTACCGTAATTGCGAATACCTGCCATCTTACCTTTGCGGGTTGCAGTGACATCCAGCGAAACAGCAAGTATAAAACTGCCACCGCCACCAGCAGCAGAACCAGTCGCGCCACGCTTAGTCCCCGTCTAGTTGACGGGTGAGCCGTTTTACCACCTCACCACGATTTTCGCTGAAATCCCTTAACGCCCTGCGTCCACCCGCGGCATATACCGCCACTGCACTTAACAAATCACGAAGTTGTGCCGCGCTATTGGCATCAAAACTACAGTAGGCACCTCGTGTCAGTCGAGTCATCTGTTTAAAGGCACGTTGCGCAGTGGGTTCATCACCCTCGTGAAAAATAAATACCGGAACCCCCAATACGCCAAGTTCACCCGCGAGGTGACAAAGACGATCAACATCCTCTTCCACACAATCGCCGACGAATACCAAAGCCTGCACCTTTTTCTGTCGGGTTTGTTTGATTGCCTGCTGTAGCACTTTTTCAATCTGGGTATAACCTCCGCGACAGCGCACAGCAGTCATACGCTGCAGCAACTCATCGGTTCTGCTCAACCAGGGGCTTGTATAAAACTCGTCATAACCGCGGTAGTGGCACAGCTGTATTTCAAGGCCTCCGAGAGACGCAGTGCTGGAAAACATATCACCCTGGATTTTACAGGCGCGGTCCCAGGTCGGTTCGCGGCTGGCGGTAGCATCCATGGCAAACATCAGACGCCCGGGCTCACCACCGGTTTTCGCCACCGGCATAGCGCGTACCTGTTTGACGAAGGCATCGATGGCCGCCTTGCCAGAGGTTTGGGTGATTGGTTTATCTGATTTCGCCACGTGTTTCGTCCAAATACCTGATCACAGTATACCTTCAGGCAGAGCCAGGTTTGCACTTTATGAGCTGCCCGGCCAGGCAATCGAAGCTGACAAAGCCACGATTGGTCCTAACTGTCTAGGACTGAGCGTTCAGATAAGCCAGGTTTTCGCTGGAGAAAGTTTTTGGCTCGATACCGAGACTGCGCAAATCGTCTGGCCCACAGGTATTACCCTCGAGCAGCATACGTATCTGGTCACGCGTGATTGGAAAGTCTTCAAAACCCTCCAGCATGGCGGCAGCGGCCATGACACCGAGCGCGGGTGCCGGCAACATCAGTTTCTTGCGGTTTTTTGCAGCTGCCAGGCGTTTCAGAATGTCTTTCCAGCTAACATTTTCAGGCCCGCCGAGATGCAGGATTTGGCCGATGGTTTGCGGTTCCCGTAATGCCTTCACAAAAGCCGCAGCAACATCACTGACGTGCACCGGCGACATTTCAAACTGCCCTGCCTTGAGGGGCAATAAACCTGGATAAAACAACGGCGCGGGTAACGCCGACTCAATAATGTCGGCGCTTAACTGTGACGCGAATTCCATGCGTCCACGAGGCTCGCCAAACAATACCGACGGGCGAAAAATCGTCCATTCAAGATCGAGGCCCTGCAGATAGGATTCAGCCTGGTGCTTGGTACTCTGGTAGCTGGTGCCATCGGCTTTGATGCCGTTAGCACTCATCAACAGAAAACGTCGAACGCCATGTTCTACAGCCGCGTCGATGCAGCGACGAGCACCTTCATATTGCAGCTTCTCGAAGGTGATGCCACGCTTTGGGAACGCTCGCAAAATCCCGATGTTGTAGATCATCGCATCGCTTTGCGCAGCCACCGACTGAACGGCATCGCTATCGTCGACAGTGCCGCTGACTACGATGCAGTGCTCGGCCTGCTCGACGCGGTGTTCGCTGCCAGGTCGCACCAGCAACACCGGCTGCATATCGTTGCGCAGTAACTCGTCTACCAGGTAGCTGCCGACAAAACCTGTGCCGCCTATCAGCCCAACCCGCTTGATTGCCTCTGAATCAGTTGTCATATTGCGATCCTCTCATCCATGGTTTGCCTGGGCTACCATGTGTTGCAGTTCTCTAAAGGCCACACCCTGCAGAGAGCTCATGACGCGATCCGCGGCATCAAACTGCTGTGTAGCGGTGAATTCGCCAGGTGTCGCAATGGTAAAGATACCTGCAGCAACAGCCGAAGCAACAGAAGGCTGACTGTCTTCGATCGCAATCACCTCTGAAGATTCGATGTTTAGCTTTTCTAAAGCGGCCAGATAAATATCAGGTGCCGGTTTGCGAAACTCACAATCCTCAATGGTCATCACAGCAGACAGCTTATGCAGCGGCAGCTTGCTGCCCGCACCTTTAGCAATCGCTTCAATATTGTGTCGATAAGTCGAGGTCACCATCGCAACGCGGATACCATTCAGCGAGGCCTGCTCGATGAGTTCGGCTACCCCGGGCCTCAATTCGATTCCCTCGCTTATTTCCGCACTGGCCAACTCGGTTTTTCGAGCATGAATTGATGCGATTTGTTCACTCGATAACGGGTTTCCGTTGGCATCGGCCTGTTTGCGCAGCCGATCTTTGCCGCCAGATTCTGACAATAAGTTACGGTAACTGCCTCGATCCCATGACCAGTTAATGCCCATCTCGCTGAGCGCTCTGTTATAAGCGCGCCGCTGGATGTCCGAGGTTTCTGCAACCGAACCGATAGATCCCAGAAAAATGGCCTTCAGGGACATTGAATCTCTCCGGAAATCATTGGCTGAACAACCCGCTGTGATGAGTGAGCAACTCTTTCCATTCCATGTGGAACCAGGGTGTAAATTGGTCGGGCTCCTGGACAAGCAGGGCGGACACTTCGTCAGATCCCATGAAATGGCATTCGGCAACTTCGGTTGCATTGGCTATTGGAATATCGTCGCTAAAGCCCGCGAACACTGAACAAATTTCGTGTTCCGTACCCAGTGACTTGTAGGCCGCTCGATATTGAAACTTGTAGAGGTATCGGATATCGACGGTTAATCCGAGCTCCTGGTAAGCCCTGCGGTGGACGGCATCTTCCATCGATTCGCCATAATGTGGATGGCTACAGCAGCTGTTTGACCAATACCCGGGCCATAAAAGCTTCTCCTGTGATCTTTTCTGCATCAACACCTGACCTTTGCCATTGATTACATGTAGCGAGAATGCGCGATGCAGTAAACCATTACCAACGTGGCAGGCCAGTTTCGGTTTACTACCAATGACGTTGTCATCGCCATCCACCAGCGTCAGCGGCTCGTCGTGGGAGGACACTCTGACAGATTCCAGAGTTTGGGAATCCGACAAAAGTGGCGAGGTGTTTTCGCGCTCTGCCGCTGCTGTGATCGAATCATGAATCGATACGGTATCGATATCCATCTTTTACTCCATGGGTAACCGGATGAAATTTAGAGGGATTTATTAACACCCAGGTTCCCCTAATGGTTAATTTTTGTCTACTATAAAGCTAGATCTTTATTAAACTATAGGTAAATTATACGTTGACAGGG
>JAAUXZ010050031.1_pt1 | contig 26124 bp, 25 predicted proteins | sample 7278131 | NCBI WGS metagenome assembly JAAUXZ01 (sample SAMN14350119, study PRJNA611818) | marine sediment metagenome | isolation source: surface marine sediment (3m) | place: French Polynesia: Moorea | collected 2018-08 | reverse complement strand
CGAACCCTATTCGGATAAGCCGGATACGACGGGCATCACCTCTTTCACGCCCGAACTACAGATGGAGATCACGCTGCGCGCCGCGGAACTCGGCTATGACATACACACGCACACGATTGGTACCCGCACGATTCGCCAGACACTCGACGCCTACGAGGCGGTTCGTAAAGCCGGCCACGACAAGCTCGTCCTGACTACGGCGCATACCAGTCTGGTCCATCCCGACGACAAACCGCGTTTTGGCGAGCTTGACGTCACGGTCAACACCTTCGCCGCCATGAACGCCATCCCCGATGAGACGACCCTTTCTCGTCTCGGGCCCGACCGGTATTATGGCTGGGGTTACCAGCCGATGAAGTCCCTGCTCGACCTCGGTGTGCGGGTCACCATGAGCGCCGATTCCCCAACCGCGCCCCTCAATCCGTTGCTGCAGATCTCTATCGCCATGGCCCGCAAGAATCCTGGCGAGACGGAGTTTCTGCCACCGATGAGCGAGGCGCTCAGCCTCGAAGAAGCGATCCGGGCCTATACCATCGATCCCGCGATCGCACTTCGCTGGGACAACATCACCGGATCACTCGAGGTCGGCAAACGTGCTGACCTGATCGTCCTGGACCGAAATCCATTCGATTCCACCACCGATGAGATCGCAGAAATTAACGTTCTTGTCACGATGGTGAATGGGAAGGTCGTGCATGAGGAGGCTGTGGACTGGAGTCCGGAGCCCGACATCCTGCAGGGAACGGATCTTTACCGCTTGTATTCACCTGTCGCCCCAGCCCAGTAACTCGGGCTGGATGCGGGTGTCCTGAGGGCGTATGCATTCAGGGTCGTTCTTTTACAGGTCGCTGGATGGAAGCGGTCGGCGTGACAAGGGTAAAAAGGGTTCAGTGCAGGGGACCCTCATCTGATACCTCGAAACATGGGCGGCAGCAGTATATGCCCTTGGAAAAACTGGAGACCAGGTAGTTGTTCTATTTACCTGGAATTCGCGGCGCGCCTCTTCATTTCATGAAGAAGGTTCTCAGCTAGCCTAAAAAGATTCGACATCTGGCCTGAGGTCGATCTCCTGGCTCCATGCTGAACGTGGTTGCTGGCTAAGATGCCAGTAGGCCTCTGCAATATCTTCCGGCAACAGGCAGGTCTCTTTCATCGGGCTGAATCTTTCCTGGCTGCGTGGTGTCCAGATGATGCCATCAATAATGACATGCGCGATATGTATGCCCTGCGGCTGGAACTCCCTTGCCAGCGACTGTACCAGGCCCCTCAGTGCGAACTTGGCAGAGGCAAAGGCGGAGAAATGTGCAGCGGCCTTAACCCCTGCCGTTGCGCCGGAAAAGATCATCGTGCCATCGCCCTGCTTAAGCATGCGGTTAAGGCATTCGGCACTAGTCATTGCTGCTGAGAGCGTCATGGATTTCCAGACCTTCTCGAATGAAGCAGGTGAGGTCTGCAGGAATGGGTTAATGATGAGCTCGGCGGTGTTGTGGATGAACACCGAGGGTGGGCAGGGATAACGTTCGTCTATCAGGGCGAAGGCCTTTTTGACCTGTCGTTCATCACTGACATCCGTGGGAATTGTGTACAGGTGCTCCATGGGTTCAACAGGACTGCGGGCAAGGCCAACGACGTCATGCCCCTCGCTGGTGAATTTCCTGGCAAGTGCGCAACCCAGCCCTGGGCCAAGCCCGGCGATGATAGTAAGAGGCCTTGCAGTTTCCATTTAGAACCCTTTGTCACATGAGGTTGATCGATTTGTTGCCCTGAGGGAATGCATCCTTTCAGGGTTGAGCTTGTTTTTTCAAAGTGTAAAGAACCACGCGCCAGTCGCAAGCAGAAAAATCATCGTGATATTTAGCGCTGCGCCCACCTTCATCATCTTTCTCTGCGGGATAAATCCTGTGCCATAGACGATTGCATTGGGCGGCGTAGCAACGGGAAGCATGAATGCGCAGGAGGCACCGATCGCAATCAGCATGGAGATCAGCACGGGCGGTAGATTCATGGTTGCGCACACTGACAGGAATACCGGGATCAGCAGGGCGCTACTGGCGGTATTACTGGTGAACTCGGTCAGCATCACAATCAGGAACGTGATGGCCAGTAACAAGAGATAGAGTGGAGCATCGCTGAACAGTGTGGCAATCGACTCAGCCAGAAACAGGCTGGTACCGGTTGCCTTCATCATGGCTGAGAGTGTCAGTCCGCCACCGAACAGTAACAGTACACCCCAGTCAGCGGTGTGTTCGATATCCTTCCATTGTGCCAGGCGCAGGACGGTGATCATCACGATGGCAAAGATGGCCACCAGGGAATCAAAGCCTTTTTCAATTCCCAGCAGGGGTGCAAGCTTCTGGCTCGATAACCAGAGCATCACGGTGATGGCAAAAACAATCAGGGTGAGTCTTTGTTGTGTATCCAGGGGTTCCTGCTGTTCGGCATCAAAACTGAACTCCGGTAACTTTGGCCTGAAGACGCTCCATAACAGAAAGATCATCAACGGTAGACTCAGGAACACTACGGGTAGCCCGATCTGCATCCATTCCACGAAGGTAATGCCGATATTTGCTGCAGCGATGGCATTCGGTGGACTGCCCACTAGCGTGCCTATACCACCGATATTGGCTGAATAGGCAATGCCGAGTAATACAAACCAGTAACTGGCCCGGTTGTATTCATACTTCGTATCAGACAGCAGGCCCAGTGCGAGGGGGATCATCATGGCCGTGGTCGCTGTGTTGGAGATCCACATGGAGAGAAACGCGGTGACCATGAATAACAACAGGACGGCGTTTCGCGTGTTGCCCCTGGCCAGGCGAATAAGCTGGTTTGCGATGCGCCTGTCCAGTCCCTGCTTATGCATGACGGCAGCAAGCGCAAATCCTCCCAGGAACAGGAAGATGATGGGATTGGCAAACTGTACGAAGGCCTCGTAGGTGGTAAACACGCCGGCCACTATGGTCAGCACTGGGACCATGAGTGCCGTAATCGTTATGTGAAAGGTTTCTGTTAGCCAGAGCAGGGCAATCAGGGTGAAGATGGTCAGTCCAACCTGTAGCTGTGGGTCAGTATCCACCGTCAGGTAAATGACCAGGGCAGGGATCACTGATAGCAGTAGCTTGAGGGGTGACCTGATCGCCATACCTGGACCTGTTGTAGGTGGGAGTCTGTCTCTTCATTATGCAGATCAGGCGCAGGCTGGCAATCAGAGCCTCTTTCACTGTTGGCACAAAAAAGGCAGCCATGAGGCTGCCCTTTAAGTCTGGATGTTAAGTGAAACTTATTTGGAAAAGTCCTGCAGGTATGGATTGCTGTCAACGCGTTTAATCTTGATGTATCCACGTTCCACTGCGTTATGGCAGGAGTTGCAGGACTCGAGCAGTTTGCCATATTGCATGTCAGCGCCCGCCATGTCCCTGGCCTTAACCAGGCCTTCAAACTTCTCGAATTCAGGTATGAGGGTCTGCCTGGTCAGGGCCTCGATATTGTAGTTCTTGAACTTTTTCGTCTCTTCGACGGCCTCGATGGTTTCTTCGATCTCGTGGGTATAGAAGTACAGCAGCTCAGGATTTTGTGCATCCAGTGATAAAGCAGCCTTATGCATGAACATCTGCAGGTTACCCATGTGTGTGATCAGGTCACCCTCGTCAGCGTTTGATGCAAGTGGCGCGGCAACAAGCGACAGGGCAAGTGTCAGGGAAAGGCGAGCTTTTTTCATTCCATAATCTCCTAAGTTAGATGAGCCAGAAAATAGCATAGTGTCGCCTGGCTGAATATTAGGCATGTAATTATGAAGCTATTTCTTCGACCGGGTATGCGAATTATCAAACGACAGCAACAGGTCGACGATCAGCTCACCATATACTGGGGTGGCAGCCCGGCAAGCCCCGCCATATGCCAATATCCTGTGGCTTCAAAATTGCAGTCACCCATGACCGGGAAACGGGCAGGAAGCCTTTTGCTGTGTATAAATTCCCCGAAATCCATTAGATTAGTCGTTTGCCATAACGAAAACATACAAGGGGGAGATGATGGCGACAGAATTCCTGGAAATGCCGAACAAGGAAGGTTTTTTCGGTGAATATGGCGGGCAGTTGTTGCCGCCTGAGCTTGTCGAGATCATGAACGAGATCGATGAGTCCTATGAGAAACTGATTAAGACCGAGGCATTCCAGGCCGAGCTGGCTCAGCTCAATGCCGATTTCATTGGTCGCCCCAGCCCAATCTTCTTTGCGCGACGCCTGACCGAACAGCTCGGCGGCGCACGTATCTTCCTCAAGCGCGAAGACCTGAATCACACCGGTGCACACAAGATCAATCACTGCCTGGGCGAGGCCCTGCTGGCCAAGCACATGGGCAAGACCAAGGTCCTGGCTGAGACCGGAGCCGGCCAGCATGGTGTGGCCCTGGCTACCGCCTGTGCCCTGGTGGGTATCGAGTGCGAGATCCACATGGGTGAGATCGATATTGAGAAAGAGCACCCTAATGTGACCAAGATGAAGATCCTGGGCTGCAAGGTCGTCCCGGTAGGCCGTGGCACCCGAACGCTAAAGGATGCGGTGGATAGTGCCTTCGAGGAGTATCTGCGGGATCCGGTGAATTTCTTCTATGCGATTGGTTCCGTGGTCGGCCCGCATCCCTTCCCCAAGATGGTACGCGACTTCCAGAGTATTGTAGGACGCGAGGCGCGTGAGCAGTTCCAGGCAAAGGAAGGCAAGTTGCCTGATGCGGTTGTTGCCTGTGTTGGAGGCGGCTGTAATGCCATCGGCATCTTCACCGCCTTCCTGGATGATGAGTCGGTTGACCTGATTGGCGTCGAGCCCTCGGGCAAGGGCCTGGATACCCCGGATAATGCTGCCACCCTGACGCTTGGCTCCAAGGGCGCTATCCATGGCATGGCCTGTTACAACCTGCAGGATGATGAAGGTAACCCCCTGCCCGTGTATTCCATTGCATCGGGTCTGGACTATCCTGGTGTCGGGCCGCAGCACTGTTATCTCAAAGATATCGGTCGCGCCCGGTATGAGGCGATCACGGACCAGGAGTGTCTGGATGCCTTCATGACCCTGTCCCGAGTGGAGGGCATTATCCCGGCGCTGGAGAGTGCGCATGCGGTTGCCCATGCCATGAAGATGGCTAAGGAGATGTCACCTGACCAGAATATCCTGGTCAACCTGTCGGGTCGTGGTGACAAGGATGCTGATTTCGTTGCCGATTACCTGAAGCTGTAATCATTGATTAATGCCTGTGCCCGGCAGGGAGTGCCGGGCCGTGTGCATCACAGTGCTGATGGGCGCGTAAAAATCCCATAGAATCCCCCTCCATGGATGTATCTCAACTGCTCGACCAACTCAATGATGCGCAACGCCAGGCCGTTGCCGCTCCCCCTCAGTCCCTGCTTGTGCTGGCTGGTGCCGGCAGTGGTAAGACCCGTGTCCTGGTCCATCGCATCGCCTGGCTAATCCAGGTCGAGGGGATTTCGCCACTGGGCGTGATGGCCGTGACCTTTACCAATAAGGCCGCCAACGAGATGCGTGGCCGCATCGAGGGGCTGCTGGGTATTCCTGTCTCAGGGCTCTGGGTCGGCACATTCCATGGCCTGTCGCATCGCCTGCTCAGAAGGCACTGGGAAAAGGCCAAACTACCCCAGGGATTCCAGATCCTCGACAGCGAGGACCAGTTGCGCCTGGTCAAGCGTGTGCTGCGCAGCCTGGACCTGGATGAGGAGCGCTGGCCACCGCGCCAGGCCCAGGGCTTTATCAATACTCAGAAGGACAAGGGGCTGAGGCCACAGCACCTGGACGATACCGGGGACGCCACGAATCGCCAGATGATCCGTATCTACTCGGCCTACCAGGCAGCCTGCGAGCGCTCTGGTGTGGTCGATTTTGCGGAGCTGCTTTTACGTTCACTGGAACTGCTGCGCGATAATCCTGATCTGTTGAAACACTACCAGGGACGATTCCGACACCTGATGGTCGATGAGTTCCAGGATACCAATGAGTTGCAGTATGCCTGGCTGCGCCTGATCGCAGGCACCCAGACCCCGGTCTTTGCCGTGGGTGATGACGATCAGTCGATCTATGGCTGGCGTGGTGCCAAGGTAGAAAACATCCGTAGCTTCCAGAAGGACTTCAAGGGTACCGAGGTGGTGCGCCTCGAACAGAACTACCGATCGACGGCCACCATACTGAACGCGGCAAATGCCCTGATCGAGAATAACGATGGGCGCCTGGGCAAGCAGCTCTGGACAGCAGGTGACCAGGGCGAACCCATCAGTCTCTATACCGCCTATGACGAACGTGACGAGGCACGCTATGTTGCCGAACAGATTCGCGACTGGTTCAACCAGGGCAATCAGCGCAAGGAGGTGGCGGTACTGTATCGTTCCAATGCCCAGTCACGTGTCTTTGAAGAAACCTTCATCTCCATGCAGATCCCCTACGTGGTCTATGGGGGGCTGCGCTTCTTCGAGCGGGCCGAGATCAAGGATGCCCTTGCCTATATGAGGCTGCTGGCCAATACCTCTGATGATCCCTCCTTTGAGCGCGTGGTGAATCAGCCACCACGCGGGATCGGTGACCGCACCATGGCTCAGGTGCGCGAGTTTGCCCGCGCCAAACAGATCTCACTCTGGCAGGCGGCCGGCGAACTGGTACAGGGTTCTCAGCTCACGGGCCGGGCACGCAATGCCGTTGCCGGATTCCTGGGCCTGGTACACCAGTTGATCCAGAGCTGCGAAGGCCTGCCGCTGTATGAGCAGGTCGAACACATGATCGATCAGTCCGGCCTGGTGCCACACTTCGAAAAAGACAAGACGGATAAGGGCCAGTCGCGTATCGAGAACCTGCAGGAACTGGTGACCGCTGCGCGCGGTTTCAGGCTGGACCCCGATGAGCATGCAGATATGGATGAGCTGACCGCCTTCCTGTCACATGCTGCGCTGGAGGCCGGCGAAGGTCAGGGTGACCCCTGGGAGGACTGCGTGCAGATGATGACCCTGCACAGTGCCAAGGGCCTGGAGTTCGAACAGGTCTTTCTCTGCGGTATGGAAGAGGGTCTGTTTCCGCACCGCATGTCCATGGAAGAACCGGGCCGGCTCGAAGAAGAACGTAGACTTTGCTACGTCGGCATTACCCGTGCCCAGAAGAAACTGACGCTTTCCTGCGCAGAACGCCGTCGCCTGTTCGGCAGTGATACCTACAATGCCCCTTCACGGTTTATTGGCGAGATACCCAATGAGTTTATTGAAGAGGTACGCAGTAGCGTGATGACCTCGGAACCTGTGTATCGTCCCAGCGCGGTTGCGGATACCGAGGTGGGGGGATTCCGTATTGGTCAGCATGTCAGGCATGCCAAGTTCGGTGATGGCATGATTACGAATTACGAAGGCCATGGCAGCAGCGCGCGGGTACAGGTCAACTTTGAGATGGCCGGTAGCAAGTGGCTGGTGCTGGCCTATGCCAACCTGCAGGCAGTTTAAGGTTTTATCTCTTCACCTATGAGCCCAACTAGCCATCGAATCAGGCGCGAGAAGAAGACCATCGAGGCGATGCTGCGCATCTACTGTGCAGCGCTTCATGAACCCGGTGATGTACTTTGCAGCGAGTGCCAGGAACTGCTTGCCTACGCACATCAGCGTCTTGATGTCTGTCCGTTCCAGGAAGCAAAGCCGGCCTGCAATCACTGTACAGTTCATTGTTACTCAGCGCGCATGCGCGAGCGCGTGAAAGAGGTGATGCGTTTTGCCGGGCCGAGGATGATGTTCCGGCATCCCCTGCTCAGTCTTTTCCACCTTGTCGATAAATTTCGTGAAGTGCCCGAGCTGAAAAAATAGGTTTACTCGATCCAGTATTCGGGTCGATTCAGGCTGTCTGCACAGACCACTCTGCCGGAGGCATCAGCCAGGGCGTCAGGATTCAGGGCATACACCATCCAGGCATCCGCATTCTTATCAGGGATTGGATAAGTTCCATCGAAGCCCAGCTTGCCTGCCGGCGTAAATCCAAAGCGTGAATAGTATTCAGGGTGGCCGAGGACAAAACACAGATCGCAGCCCGCCTGCCTGAGTGCCTGCAGGCCGGCATCGATTAACGCCCCACCTATCCCCTGTCTCTGGTATTCGGGAATGACGGCAAGGGGGGCAAGTAAATAAACACTGCTTGTTGATTCCGGATCCAGCCTGGCCGGGGTGAACAGGATATGTCCGACGGGTATCTCGTCCTGCTTTGCCAGCAGGGAAATGGCCGGTGCAGCCGTGGGATCATTCAGCAGTTCCAGAACCAGTTGCGCTTCCTCTTCAGAATTGAATGCTGCACGTTCAACAGAAAGCGCCTGCTCTATTTCGGATTCAGCATGCTCAATGATATTCATTCGGGTTCGTCGGGCTGATTGTTTAACAAGCTACGGGCAGGGTCGCATAACATTGTGCTGATGTCATCGGCGGGCATGGGTCTGTGGTAGAGGTAACCCTGTATGTTGTGACAGCCATGGGAGGTCAGGAATTCCAGTTGTGCCCTGGTCTCAACGCCTTCAGCAATCAGGTTTAGTCTCATGTGGTCAGACAGGGCAATGATGGTCTTGATGATCGCGGCATCGTCTTCATCTTCCGGCACGCCACGCACAAAAGACTGATCAATCTTGACCTTATGGATAGGCAGCTTCTTGAGATACGACAGTGAGGAATAGCCTGTGCCAAAGTCATCAATAGATAACCTGATTCCGGTTGCCTTGATTTCGCTCAGTGTTTTTACCGAGTTACTGATATCGTTCATGACCTGTGCCTCGGTAATCTCCAGCTCAAGCCATTCATGTTTGAAGTCCAGCTCATCCAGTAATGCCAGCAGTCTTTGCTTAAAGTTGGCTTGCTGTAGTTGCTTGATGGACAGGTTCAGGGCCAGAACGCCAGGTTCCAGTCCCTGCTGATGCCATAAGCGGAACTGTCGCATAGCTGTTTCCATGACCCACTCATCCAGGGGGATGATCAGGCCGGTGTCGATGGCAAAAGGAAAGAATTCGTCAGGGGCAATGAGGCCGTGTTCCGGGTGCTGCCAGCGGGCCAGGGCCTCCATGCCGATGATCCTGTTTTGCGTGACATCGATCTGGGGCTGGTAGTAGACAACAAAGTCTTCGTTCTGCAGGGACCTTCTGAAGCTGGTCTCCATGGCAATGCGCTCGAAGGCCTTGTCGGTCATGGACTGCGCGTAGAACTGGTAGGTATTTCGACCATCTTCCTTGGCCTGGTACATGGCCGCATCGGCATTCTTCAGCAGGGCTGCAGCGGTCTCGCCGTCTTCCGGATAAATTGTCACGCCGACGCTCATCGTGACGTAGAAGGAATGCCCGTTGACCTCGATAGGATCCTGCAGTGTGTTGAGCAGGTCCTGAGTAATATCGATAACATTACTTTCGTCATTAAACTGTTCAAGTACCACGGTGAACTCGTCACCGCCAAGTCTTGCCAGGGTATCGCTCTTACGGATCTCATGCTGCAGGCGCCGCGGCACCTCTATCAGTAGTTGATCGCCTATGTCGTGGCCGAGTGAATCATTGACGCCCTTGAAGTGATCAAGATCGATAAACAGCACGGCTACCTTGCTGCCCATGCGCTGAGCAGCAGAGATTGCATGTTCGAGGCGATCATTAAACAGGATGCGGTTGGGTAGCCCGGTCAGGCAGTCATGGTGAGCCTGATGATGCAGCTTGTCTTTCTGTAGGCGCAGTTCTTCCTGGACATCCCTGCGTCGTTTGATCTCCAGAGACAGCGAGATCGCATTGGAGACCGAGGTGACGAACTCCTGTTCGTCATATTCCCAGAACTTGATGCTGCCGATCTTTTCATGACAGACCACGCCAAGTAACTTGCCTTCCTGGGTGATGGGTATATCGAGCATGGAGTGGATGTTCAGTGGAGCAAGGTAGTTGTCATTCAGTTCCCGTGTACGCTCATCCAGCTGCGCATCATCGGCTACCAGTAGCTTCTCATTCTTGATGGTCTGGAAATAACCGGGGTAGTCCTTTTCACTGATCACCTGGCCCGAGGTATGGGTCTTCTCATCGCGAAGATACAGGTCCTGGCAGACGAGTTCAGAAAGCTCGTCGTTGAACAACCAGATACTGACGCGTTCAACATCCAGGGCCATGGCCGACAATTCCGTGGCCTTTTCAAAGGTCACCTCCTTATCCTGGTAGTCGACAGAGGCCCATTCGAGCAGCGCCGCCTGGTACTTATTCTTGCGCTCAAGAAACTGCTCAATTTTCTGAATGTTCTGGTTGACGACATCTGCCATGATGGCGATCTCATCCTGGCTGTCTATGCTGATGGGCTGTGCCGAGGTCCATTCCCTGTTCAGGTACTTGAAGAAGTTCCGCAGGCCTGACTGGAAGGTGGCTATGACCGAGATGATCGAATTGGCAATTAGTGACCCGAACAGGACACCCAGGAACAGGGTAAATACGGTCACCGTGATCAGGGTAAGAACAATCTGATCACGCTTAAACAGCATTTCGTCGACAGAGATGTTTGCTGAGGCGATGGCGTCGGAAACGATACTGTTGCTGAGCCTTTTCATCCGCGGTAATACATCAACGACAAGTTCCTGGTTGACCTCGACCCAGGTGTTCATGGACTGGTAATACTTGTCTGCAGCCTGTTGAAACGTGTCCAGTCTTTCAAACTCAAAAGACTGATCAGACATACCGCGCAGACGATCGAGCTCTGACATCATGAACCGATAGTCATGCTCAAATTGCTCCAGGGTTTGTTCATCCGGGCTTAACAGGTAGCTTTTCTGATGCAGGCGGGTGACATAGGTGTACTGCCAGACATTCGATCCTGCATTGATCTTTTCAATGGTTTTCTGACTGAGCTCTTTTTTTACCTCGACGCGCTTGGCCTCAACATAGGCCTGTATCTGGGCGGTTATCTTCTCACCCTCGGCGGTCAGGACTTCCGCTTCATGGTTAAGCCGGTTGAGCAGCATCGTGCCATGGAGATACAGGCCGCTATATTCATCGGTAGACGCCCGCGTCTGCCGGATGCGCTCCATCAGGCGCTCTCGCTCCTGGTTGGTTTCGGCTGAGCCCAGCTCATAGTAGAGCTGATCCACGGCATTCTTTGCATTTTCAAAGGCCTGGTTGGCCGCTGTTGGATTCAGGATTGAGCCGTTTGAGTTCAGGCGGTATCGCTGTTCCTCAAGGATGATCTTGTTGGTATAGCGCTCAATGTTGGTGGCAAAGATCAGGTTATCCAGTTCCTGCTTGATCTCGTTGAGGCCCTTGTTAGAAAAAAAAGACAGCAACAACGCCGTGATGACGCTGAGAGAAACCAGCAGGTAGGTCTTCTTCTTGATGGAAAAAGAATTAAGAAGCTTCATTTGTTGAGATTTGATGACTCGGATGATCTCTGCTGTTTATGGGCAGCAGGATTATCGAGTTTTCCCCTTCAGTAACGGTAATATAATTATTATCTTTCCTACTGTTTTAGTAGGATATTTTTATTTTTTGTAAGCCTTTTATCGCATGTTTTAGATTTTATGTAAATTAGTGGTTTAGTAATACGATTGTCTGAATTTTGGTAGTGGCCTGGTGTGCATGGGGCGGATTGGGTTGTTTTCAGAAGGTTTTGTTTATTCGTCCTCGGGGCGGGCGGGTCGAATACGGATCTCTTCCTGGGGTTTACTCTGGGCCATAGATAGAAAGCTCACGCTGACGACGCCCTTGATCGACATCCTGTTCAAATTCGACACCTTCGATGACCTCGATATAGTCACCGGGCAGGGCATGTTCGCGAGCACCCCTGAGGACATGCTCCATGTACCAGCACAGGGGTTTCAGGTTCTCATTGATGTGTGTTGCGTAGTAGGTAAAGGCCTGGATGATATCGCCATTGAGCAGCCTGATGGCAACGTCCTTTTTCTCATAGCCCAGACCCACGCCCTCGATGTCGTCCAGGATGGTGACATGCTCTGCGGCCATATCGAAAATCACGCCATGGACCTGGTGCTCTGAATGGCCGGTTTCAAAGGCATCGCACTTGGCCGAGCCGTCATTGCGGCCATGCTTGTGGAACCTCAGTGCATGACCGGACAGCATGCCCGTGGCGACCTTGATGGCGGAGGGAATACGCGTCTGCAGTCGTGTCGTAGACATATTCGAGCCATAGGAAAAATAGGTGACCTGGTCAGTCATGGTCGCGAGCCTCGTACACCGACATGATGATCCTCAGCTCCCTGAGTAGCTTGGCGTGGTAGGGGGCGGGGAGTGCACTGAGTTCTGCTGGCCTTGCACCCTGCTCCAGTAGATCAATAATTTCATACACGTGGCTGCAGCCCTGCATGCATACCTGTTCTACGTGGATTTCGACTTCAAGGTCAGTCATATCCCCTAACGAAATGTCTCCCGGTTCCTGGTAGGCGCATGAACCTGTACCTTTTTCTCGCGACTGGTTTTACCGCTGAGTATATCTACGCACTGGCTTGCTACCCCGAAATGCTTTGAAAGATAGCGAATCAGCTGAGCATTGGCCTTGCCGTCAACCGGCGCAGCATTCAGGCAGAGCTTGATACGGTCGCCCAGTACCTCGGCGAATCCTTCACGACTGGAGCGCGGCTGTATCTTCAGCCGAAGGATCAGGTCCTTGTCATGCCATTCGTAATGACTCATCCGCCAAGCAGGGACTTGAGTATCCCGTTGACGATGATCAGCACGACATAGAGACCAATGATCGCCAGCATGGGAGAAAAATCGACCATCCCGGTGCTCGGGAGCATCTTTTTGATAGGCCTTAAGACAGGACCAGTCAGGTCATGCAGGATGGCCGCCATAGGATTCTGGAAATGGTAGGCGCCGGGATTAATCCAGCTCAGCAGGGCCTGGGCGATAAGGGCGATGATGAAGACCCAGATGGAGAGTTTGATCAGCTCGAAGACGCTAAAAAGGAGCATGCCAGCAATCGGGGCCGTCTGTCCCATGATCAGGAAGCGTAGCCAGAGTTCGATGAACTGAAGCAGGAACATCAGGACAATCGCCGAGGTATCTATGCGCCCTATGGGCGGGATCAGGCGGCGCAGCAGCACCAGGGGCGGATTGGTAAAACGTACGATGGTCTGTGAAACCGGGTTATAGAAATCCGCGCGCACGATCGCAAGCAGAAAGCGGATCATGACCAGGCTGATATAGATCGAGAAGACGGTGCCTGTCAGAAACAGGGCGATTTCCTGTCCAACACTCATGATTTATCAGCTCCCAGTTGGTCGGCCAGGTCTGCAGCCCGATTTTTTGCTGCAGCCAGGGCTTCTTCAAAGATATCGCAAAGACGGTTGGCCTCCAGCACACTGATCGCCGCCTCGGTGGTACCGCCCGGTGAGGTGACACGCTTTCTCAGGGTGGCGGCATCCTCATCTGATTCAAGGGCCAGCTTGGCCGCGCCGAAGGCTGTTTCCAGGCTAAGCAGTCGCGCCTGCTCCTCCGTGAGCCCGAGTTTGATACCGGCGGCCTCGATGGCCTCGATGACGAGGAAAAAGTAGGCAGGTCCGCTGCCGGAGACGGCGGTAACAGCATCAATCTGCTGTTCCTCAGAGACCCAAAGGGTGGTGCCAACGGAACGGAGAATCGTTTCCGCCAGGTTGCGTTGTTCATCGGAGGTGGCTGGATTGGCATAAAGCCCGGTCGCGCCGGACTGGACCAGTGATGGGGTGTTGGGCATGCAGCGCACGATGGAGGGTTCCCCGCCCAGCCAGCGGCCAATGTCGGTACTGCGTACACCGGCTGCAATCGAGATGACCAGCTGCTGTTCGTTAATCTGGCCCTGAAGGGAATTGCAGACCTCGCGCAGGACCTGGGGCTTGACGGCCAGTACCACGATCTCGGCACCCTCGACCGCAGCATGGTTGTCCGTTAGCACTTCAATATCTGCACTGATGGCCTTGATGCGCGCATGTTGTTCGCTGATGGGTTCGGCGACGCGGATGGTGGAGGCTCGCCAGCCATTGCTGATCATGCCACCGATGAGTGCGGAGGCCATGTTGCCGCCGCCGATAAAGGTAATGTTCTTATCCATATTATTAGTTTATCAGGCTGTCAGGTATTTGAAGGATAATTGCGTGCACCGAATATTGCGGTGCCAATGCGTACAATGGTGGACCCTTCCGCGATTGCGGCCTCCAGATCGCCCGTCATACCCATGGAAAGTGTGTCGAGTTCGAATCCCTGCTGCCTGAGTGCCTCAAAGGCCTCTCTGACGGGTACGAAGGCGGCGCGTTGTTGCTGCAGATCGTCACTCGGGGCCGGTATCGTCATCAGGCCGCGCAAGCTCAGGCCAGGTAATGCCGCGATCTCACGCGCCAGGTCCGGTGCCTCATCCGGGGATATCCCCGATTTACTCTGTTCGCCGGAGCTGTTGATCTGTATGCAGCAGTTCAGCGGCGGGCGTGTTGCCGGGCGCTGTTCGGACAGGCGCCGGGCGATCTTTACCCGGTCTATCGTGTGTATCCAGTCTGCGTGCTCGGCGATGATGCGGCTCTTGTTGGACTGTAACGGGCCTATGTAATGCCACTCGATGTCGAGTTCTGCCAGCTGCCGGGCCTTGTCCTGGAGCTCCTGCACATAGTTCTCGCCGAAGGCCCGCTGGCCACAGTCATAGGCAGCCCTGATGTCTTCAACCGGCTTGGTTTTGCTGACCGCGAGTAGCTGAACGCTCCCTGGCAGGCGACCAAAGGCATTTTCAGCAGCCCGAATGCGCTTTTCAGTTGTTTTTAACTGGTCACAAATCATCGTTAAGGGGGTATGCTATAACCTGTGCTTAAATGCATGATTAGATAGAAAACTATAATAACCGTTATATAAAGATAAATCAGACAAGGGAGCCTAGATGGATATCGCCCAGCTACTTGCCTTTAGTGTCAAGAATGGCGCATCGGATCTTCACCTTTCGGCAGGCCTGCCTCCCATGATCCGCGTGGATGGTGATGTACGCCGAATCAATGTTCCTGCCATGGAACATAAAGATGTACACGACATGGTGTATGACATCATGAGTGACAAGCAGCGTAAGGACTTCGAAGAGTTTCTGGAAACGGATTTCTCTTTCGAGATTCCCAATCTTGCGCGCTTTCGTGTCAATGCCTTCAACCAGCACCGTGGCGCCGGTGCGGTCTTTCGTACCATCCCTTCCAAGATACTGACCCTTGAAGACCTCAATGCGCCGCAGATCTTCAAGGAGATCTCGCTTTACCCCAGGGGGATAGTCCTGGTTACCGGTCCTACCGGTTCAGGTAAATCCACCACCCTGGCGGCAATGGTTGATTACAAGAACAACGAAGAGCAGGGGCATATCCTCACCATCGAGGACCCCATCGAATTTGTTCATGAAAGTAAGAAGTGTCTGGTCAACCAGCGTGAGGTCCATCGTGACACCCTCGGCTTTAACGAGGCCCTGCGCTCAGCGCTGCGTGAAGACCCCGACACCATCCTGGTTGGTGAGATGCGTGATATCGAGACCATCCGCCTGGCCCTGACTGCAGCCGAGACCGGTCACCTGGTCTTCGGTACCCTGCATACCAGTTCAGCGGCCAAGACCATTGACCGTGTCATCGACGTATTCCCGGCAGCGGAAAAAGACATGGTGCGTGCCATGCTTTCAGAATCTCTGCGTGCGGTAATCTCGCAGACCCTGATGAAGAAAATCGGTGGCGGTCGCGTGGCAGCCCACGAGATCATGCTGGGTAGCCCGGCGATTCGTAACCTGATCCGCGAGGGTAAGGTGGCGCAGATGTACTCTGCCATCCAGACATCCCAGTCTTCAGGTATGCAGACCCTGGATCAGTGTCTGGCCGATCTTCTGCAGCGCGGCCTGATTTCCAAAGAAGAGGCGCGCCGCAAGGCATCTAACGCCGACCAATTCTAGAGGTGGAACGCCATGGATAGAGATAAGGCGATACGATTTATGCATGACCTGCTGCGGACGATGATCAGCAAGCAGGGTTCGGATCTGTTTATTACGGTAGGTGCCTGCCCCTCGATGAAGATCGACGGCAAGATGACACCGATTACCAATCAGCCGCTCTCACCTTCTCATACCCAGGCCCTGGTGCGTTCCATCATGAACGACAAGCAGGCGGCCGAGTTTGAGCAGCATCAGGAGGTTAACTTTGCGATTAGCCTGCCTGGGGTGGCGCGTTTTCGTGTCAATGCCTTCACGCAGCGTGGATCGCAGGGCATGGTACTGAGGACCATCAACAGCGAGATCCCGACATTCGATCAGCTGCATCTGCCCACCGTGCTTAAAGACATCTCCATGACCAAGCGTGGCCTGGTGATCTTTGTCGGTGGTACGGGTTCAGGTAAATCGACCTCACTGGCAGCGATGGTGGGTTATCGCAATGACAACAGCTATGGGCATATCGTCACCATCGAGGATCCGATTGAATACATCCATAACCATGGTAACTGCCTGATTACCCAGCGCGAGGTAGGGGTTGATACCGAGAGCTATGATATCGCCCTGAAGAATACCCTGCGCCAGGCGCCCGATGTCATCCTGCTCGGTGAGATTCGTGACCGCGAGACCATGGATTATGCGATTGCCTTTGCAGAAACCGGGCACCTCTGCCTGAGTACCCTGCACGCCAACAGCACCAACCAGGCCCTGGACCGTATCATCAACTTCTTCCCGGAGGACCGTCGCGCGCAGCTGCTGATGGACCTGTCACTCAACCTCAAGGGTGTGGTTTCCCAGCGCCTGATTCCGCGTGCTGACCAGAAGGGACGTGTGCCTGCGGTTGAGGTCATGATCAATACCCCACTGATGTCGGACCTGATCTTCAAGGGTGAGGTACACGAGATGAAGGGGCTGATGGCAAAATCGAATGAGCACGGCATGATTACCTTTGACCAGGCCCTGTTCAACCTCTTCGAGGAGGGCAGCATTACCTACGAAGATGCCCTGCGTAACGCTGATTCGGTCAATGACCTGCGTCTGCGCGTCAAGCTCGAAAGTAAGAAGGCCAAGGCCGCCGATCTTATGGATGAAGTCGGTCACCTTCAGGTCGAGGAAGATCCAGAAGAAAGCGGCATGATGCTGCGTTAATAAAGAGAACCGGGTATGAATATAGAACCTTACCTGAAGTTGATGGCCCAGAAGCAGGCTTCTGACCTCTACTTCACCACGGGCGCACCACCGAGCGTAAAGATTATGGGTGAGATGCGACCGATCAGTAATAAGCCCCTGGAACCCGGCATGGCCAAGGCGGCCGCCTACAACCTCATGAACGAAAAGCAGATCATGGAGTTTGAGGCTGAGCGCGAGATGAATCTTGGTATCGCGCATAAGGGGCTGGGGCGTTTCCGTGTGAATATCTATGTTCAGCGCGGTGAAGTGTCGATGGTTATCCGTTTCATCAAGAATGAGATTCCGACCATAGACCAGATCAAGATGCCACCCGTACTCAAGGACCTGGTCCTGCATAACGCAGGCCTGATCATGGTGGTGGGTGCCACCGGTTCTGGTAAGTCGACTACGCTGGCCTCCATGATCAACCATCGCAACAAAACGACGGCGGGTCATATCCTCACCGTGGAAGACCCCATCGAATATGTCTTTCATCACGAGCAGTCGATCGTCGGCCAGCGCGAGGTTGGGCTGGACACCCTGAGTTATGACAATGCCCTGCGCGAGGCAATGCGTGAGGCGCCGGACCTGATCATGATCGGCGAGGTCCGTGATCGTCATACCATGGAGGCCTGTATCGGTTTCGCCGACACCGGTCACCTTGCCCTCTCGACCCTGCATGCGGTCAACTCCTTCCAGGCCCTGGACCGCATCATCAATATGTTCCCTGCCGAGAACAAGCACCAGATCCTGTCCGATCTCTCACTCAACCTGAAGGCGGTTATCTCCCAGCGCCTGGTGGTTACCAAGGATGGTGGGCGAGTCCCTGCTGTAGAGATCCTGATTAATACGCCTTATATCTCCGAGCTGATCAAGAAAGGAGAGATGGGTGAAATGAAAGAGGTCATGGAGAAGGGTGCCTCAAGTGGCATGCAGACCTTCGACCAGTCGCTATACGAACTCTACAAGGCCGGCATTATTGATCTGCAGCAGGCCCTGGCCAATGCAGATTCTCGCGGCGACCTTGAATGGCGCATCAACTTCGGCGGCGGTGTGAAGATAGATCGTGAGGCCGAAGATAATCTCCAGATGCTGGATGAAAATCTCGGTGGTGTTGACCTGGATGAGCGTGCCGCCAAGGAGGCCCTGATTGAGGCGGCCAAGGTCAAGGCCAAGAAGAAGAAAGAAAAGAGCCTGGATGACGCGCTGGGTGATCTCAAGCCACTGGACGAGGTCAAGCTGATCGACGACCAGTAATCAGGCCCTGCCAATAGAGATGTTTTGATCATCAGCCCCGCAATCGCGGGGTTTTTTATGCCTGAACTTACAGTTACTTGATCCTCGTCTATAGTCCAGGGGAAGCACAGCAGTATTCTGAAGCCTGTGCATACTGATGGAGAGACTGATGAAGCCTGTCCTGTCTGTCATATTAATACTGATCTTTTTCCCGGTCGCCCTCCATGCCTCCGAAGATCCACGCGACCTGATTCAGAAGGCAATGGATCACTGGCGTGGTATGTCTTCCTATTCAGAAATGACCATGACCATTCACCGGCCCGACTGGGAACGCAGCATGTCCATGCGATCCTGGACTCAGGGAGAAAAAACCTCCCTGGTGCGGGTAACCGAACCCAAGAAAGACGCTGGGAATGGCACCCTGCTCAAGGACAACAATATGTGGACCTTTGCACCCAAGGTGAATCGCATCATCAAGGTCCCTTCATCCATGATGAGCCAGAGCTGGATGGGCAGTGACTTCACCAATAAGGACATCAGCAAGTCCACGGACATTATTGATCAGTATGACCATGGCCTGATCGAGACACGCCAGGACGATGGGCATACCGTGTATGTGATCGAGTCGATTCCCCATGAGGAGGCAGCCGTGGTCTGGGGTAAGGAGGTCCTGGCGATTCGTGATGACTATATCCTGCTCAGGCAGGAATACTGGGACCAGGATGGTGTCCTGGTAAAGACCATGGAGGCGCTTGAGATTAAGGAGCTTGGTGGCCGCACGGTTGCCAGCGTGATCCGTATGGGTAAGGTCGATAAGCCCGATGAATGGACGCAGATGTCAGTGCAGGATGTGAACTTCGATGTCACGCATTCCGATAGCGTCTTCACCCTCTCTAACCTGAGAAATCCCCGGCAGTGACCATTACCCTGCGCATGGCCTGGCGGAATCTGTGGCGGCACAAACGTCGCACATGGCTGACAGTGGGCGCCATGATTTTCTCAAACCTGTTGCTGGTGTTCATGATATCGCTGCAGTTCGGCAGCTATCAGATGATGATCGACAATACTCTGATGGCATTTGCCGGTCATATCCAGGTTCAGCGGGATGGTTATAACGAAGAGCCCAGGATGCGCAAGAGTATAGAGGCGGTTATTCCCCTGGCTGAGCGGATACGCAGGCATCTTGGGCGTGAAAAGGTGGCAGCGCGCGCGATGGCCTTTGCCATGACCTCCAGTGAAGAACGCTCTTATGGTCTGCAGCTGGTTGGCGTTGAGCCGAAGCATGAGCCCGGTGTCTCGACGATTCCCGGCCTGATCACCCATGGCCAGTATTTCAGTAGCATGGATGCGGAAGAGATCGTCATTGGCTCTGTCCTGGCGCGAAACCTCCGCGTGCAGCCTGGTGACGAGGTAACCCTGCTGGGCAGTGGCCGCGATGGTTCCTTTGCAGCCGGGGTTGTCACCGTGGCAGGTGTCTTTGATTCAGGTATTAGCGACATAGATCGGAACATGGCGCAATTACCGCTCGGTTATTTCCAGTCTCTTTTTGCGATGGATGACCAGGGGCACAGCATCGTCGTTAATGCGAATGACCTGACCCAGGTTGCCGCAGTTGCCCAGGAAATCCAGACCCTGCTGGCGCAGGAATCGGAGCTCGATGTGCTTGACTGGATCAGGCTGCAGCCTGGTCTCAAGCAGGCCATTCAGGCCGATCTTGCCAGTGCCTGGTTTATGTACGGGGTGCTCATCGTGCTGGTGGCATTCAGTGTGCTGAATACGCAGCTGATGTCGGTGCTCGAGCGTACCCGCGAGTTTGGCACCATGATGGCACTGGGCGTGAAGCCAGCGAGACTGGGCAGACTGGTCATGATGGAGACGATCGTCATGTCAGGACTGGGGCTGGCCATCGGTGTCGCCCTGGGGTTTGCCCTGACGTATTACCTGAGTATTGTTGGATTCACCTATCCCGGTATGGACCAGATGGCCGATCGCTTCAATCTGCCGGAACGTATGTATCCAAGCATGACGGTCTTCTCGGTCATGCTTGGCCCGCTGGTCGTGTTTGCCTTTAGCCTGATGGCATCGATCTATCCCGCCCTCAGACTCTTCTTCCTGCAGCCCGTGGCTGCTATGAGGGCGGTATGAACCGCTTACCTGTAAAGGCCATGTTCGTGCTCGCCTGGCGCAACCTGTGGCGTAATCACCGTCGCACCCTCATCATGCTTGCGGCGATCACGGTAGGCGTCTGGGCAATGATCTTCATGACTGCGCTGATGCGTGGCATGGTCGATGACATGCTGGTGAACGGGATCCGCGATCTGCCCGGCGAGGTGCAGATTACGCATCCTGATTATCGAGATGATCCAAGTATCAATAACAGTATCGATGCACCGGGCCCCGGCTTGCTTGCAGTCTTTGATGACCCTGAGATCACTGCCTGGACGAGCCGCGTTCGCGTGCCAGCCGTCATCTCCAGTGAGCGCGACAGCCGGGGCGTGATCCTGCTTGGCGTTGATCCCGCTAGCGAGGTCGAGATCAGTTTCGATCCCGATGACATTATCGAAGGGCGGTTCCTGGAGCACGCAGGAGATAGTGGCGTCGTCATTGGTGCAAAGATGGTAGACCACCTCGAGACGCGGCTGGGCAAACGCGTGGTCATCATGAGTCAGGATCCTGAGAACAACATCGCCGATCGCGGTTTTCGCGTGGTTGGGATCTACAGGGCGAAGATTGCGAGCCTGGAAGAGACCTATGTGTACGCAGGTCGTGAGACGGTGCAGAAGCTGCTAAAGATGAATGGCCAGGTCTCGCAGATTGCCATCTCAGGCGGAGACTACCGGAATGTGGATTCCTGGTATCAGAAGATCAGGCAGGCGGCAGGTGAAGGGCTGGAGGTGATGCCCTGGAATGAATCGGATCCCTATCTTGGTAGCATGCTGACCGTGATGGATGGTTTTGTGCTGGTCTGGATCGTCGTCGTGTTCCTGGCCCTGTCCTTCGGGCTGGTGAATACCCTGATCATGGCCGTGTTCGAGCGCGTGCGTGAGATTGGCCTGATGCAGGCACTGGGCATGCGCCCCGGCATGATCCTTTACCAGATACTTCTTGAATCACTATTGCTTCTGCTGATTGGTCTCATGCTGGGTAATCTTCTTGCCGTTGCAAGTATTATCCCGCTGCAAAGCGGTATCGATATCTCAGTGGTTGCCGAAGGGATGGAGATGATGGGCACCAGCAGCATGCTGTATCCCTCATTGCAGTTAAACGATGTGCTCCTGGCAAATTTCATTGTCATCGTACTCGGGCTGCTGACCAGCATTCTGCCGGCATGGCGGGCGGCGAGTTATAACCCGGTCGAGGCACTGGGTAAGAGTTGAGTCTGATGATGCCAGGAAAACCTAAAATGATGTTGAAAGGCTTGCGATCATGAGCTCCATAATCTGTACGGACTTATGCAAAACCTTCAGGCAGGGTGATGAGATCATTACCGGTCTGGATCATGTCTCTATTGCGATCGATGAGGGAGATTTTGTCTGCCTCTCGGGCCCGTCGGGTTCGGGGAAGACCACGCTGCTCAATGCAATGGGCGGCCTGGATACCCCGGATAGCGGTGAGATCAGGGTGGGCGATATCCAGGTCGATGCACTGGGTAAGGGCCCGCTTGCCGATATGCGACTTAATCATATTGGATTTGTCTTCCAGGCCTATAACCTGATCCCGGTGCTGACGGCCCGGGAGAATGTTGAATTCGTCATGCAGGTGCGCGGTGTCTCCGCTGCACAGCGTGCTGAGCGTTCCTTCGCCATCCTGAAAGAGGTCGGGCTTGAGGGGCTTGAAGACCGTAGGCCTGCCCAGCTATCCGGTGGCCAGCAGCAACGCGTTGCGGTTGCCCGTGCGATCGTCAGTCAGCCGGCCCTGGTGCTGGCGGATGAGCCGACGGCTAATCTCGACTCTGTTACCGCAACACACCTGATGGACCTGTTCATAGCCCTCAATGAAAATCACAGGATCACCTTTGTGATCGCAACGCATGACGCCCGCGTGATGAGTTATGCCAAACGGCTGATCAGGATGCAGGACGGAAAGATCATCAGTGACGAAAAGAACAGTTAAGGCATGAGTTAGTCCTGATGTCTCGTATTATTCTGCTCCTGCTATTCATCTGCCTGGCTGTTTCTGCCGTGCAGGCAGAGACCGGGTTCTTCAGGGGCGGGCATGCAAAGTACTTTCTGCAGGCCACCTCCTTTCCGGAGGACAGCCTCTACCGAGACTTCACTGATAATCCGGCCGTCGACCAGTTCGGTGATCTCAGGCTTAAGTTCAGATGGCGGGAGGATGCCGTACGTTTTGTTACCGATTACCAGCTTGTCGGAGGACATGGTGATGGTTTCGAACTGGCCAGCCAGTTACCCGGGAACCTGCTAGTCCCTGATCGTATCCCCACGGATGAGTTTCGCCTGATGAATCTCACGCATGTCTTTTCAGAGGATGAGAATAGTGTGCTGGCGCACAGGCTGGATCGTCTGCATATCGATGTCAGTGGAGAAAAGGCGGTTGCGCGTATTGGTCGTCAGGCGGTTAGCTGGGGTAATGGGCTCGTCTACACACCAATGGACTTCTTTAATCCCTTTGACCCGGCTGCGGTGGATAAGGAATACAAGACCGGCGATGACATGCTGTATGGGCAGTATCTCCGGGATAATGGTGATGACCTGCAGGGTGTATGGGTGCTGCGCAGAGATATTAATGGTGAGGTGACCAGTGATGTAGATTCGGTTGCTGCCAAATACCATGGCTTTGTCGGAGAGCATGAATATGATCTGTTGGTCGCGCAGCACTTCGATGATTACATCTTTGGTGTTGGCGGGATCACCAACCTGGGTGGGGCAGTCTGGCGCGGTGATATTACCCTGACAGATACGCAGACCGATCATGTTCTGAGCCTGGTCACCAGTCTTTCTTATTCATGGGTTGCCGGTGGCTATAACTTTAGCGGCATCCTTGAGTACTTCTATAATGGGTTTGGCATTGCCGATGGGAACTACAGTCAGGTGGCACTGGCAAATAACCCGGACCTGACAGAGCGCCTGATCCGTGGCGAGTTATTTACCCTGGGCCGACATTACGTTGTTGGTTCAGCGATGATGGAGGTAACGCCGCTCTGGCAGCTCACCCCGAACCTCTTTGTCAATGTGGGTGATGGCTCCGCCCTGGTCCAGCTGGTGAGTGCCTATGATTTCAAACAGGACTGGCGGTTACTTGCGGCTCTGAATCTTCCGGTGGGGCCTGCAGGCACCGAGTACGGCGGAATTGATTCCAGTGTTGAGGGCAAGCAGCTTAGTACAGACCTTGGTCTTTTTGCGCAGCTGGCCTGGTACTTCTGACTGGTTTTCCTGAACGATCTAACTATTATTGATTAGTCTCCAAACTCGCCTGTTGATGTACCGGGCAATCAGCGAGTCCATATAAATAACAATCTAAGGAGTGAGTCTTCATGAAACTTGAATCCCTGGCCCTTCATCATGGCTATGAATCTGAAGCGACAACCAAGGCAGCAGCTGTACCGATCTACCAGACAACTTCCTATACCTTTGATAACACGCAGCATGGTGCTGACCTGTTCGACCTCAAGGTGCCTGGGAATATCTACACCCGCATCATGAATCCCACCACGGATGTACTGGAGCAGCGTCTTGCTGCCATGGAAGGTGGCGTCGGCGCCCTGGCCGTTTCGTCAGGCATGGCGGCGATCACCTATGCCATCCAGTGTATCTGTTCCGTAGGCGACAATATTGTCAGCACCAGTCAGCTATACGGTGGTACCTACAATCTGTTTGCTCATTCGCTGCCAAGGCAGGGGATCGAAGTGCGCATGGTCTCGCATGATGATTACGTCGGGTTTGAAAACGCCATTGATGAAAAAACGCGCGCGATATTCTGTGAGTCGATCGGTAACCCGGCAGGCAATGTTGTTGATATTGAGAAACTGGCAGAGATCGCCCACAGGCATGGCGTACCGCTGATGGTCGATAATACCGTGGCAACACCTTATCTGTGTCGACCCATCGAAATGGGCGCCGATATCATCATTCATTCGCTGACCAAGTACATTGGCGGTCATGGCACCTCGATAGGCGGCATCATTATTGACTCAGGCAAGTTTGACTGGGTTGCCAATAAGGATCGCTTTCCTTTGCTGAATGAGCCAGACCCTTCCTATCATGGCGTCGTCTATACCGAGGCCCTGGGCCCGGCTGCCTACATTGGGCGTTGCAGGGTAGTCCCACTCAGGAACATGGGTGCGGCAATCTCGCCATATAACTCATTCCAGATTCTCCAGGGCCTTGAGACCCTGGGGCTGCGCATGGAGCGACATTGCGAAAATGCCGAGAAGCTGGCTGCTTATCTCAATGGCCATGACAAGGTTGAATGGGTGAAGTATGCGGCATTGCCGGATAGTCCTTTCTATGAAACATGTCAGAAGATCACGGGAGGCAAGGCCTCGGGCATACTGAGCTTTGGTATCAGGGGTGGTTCATCGGCCGGTGAGCAGTTTATTGATGCCCTGCAGATGATCCTGCGACTGGTGAATATCGGTGATGCCAAATCGCTGGCCTGTCATCCGGCTTCAACCACGCATCGTCAGCTGAATGAGGAAGAACTGGCGTCTGCAGGTGTGAGTCCAGACCTGGTTCGGATCTCGGTAGGTATAGAAAACATCGATGACATTATTGCCGATGTCAGCCAGGCGCTGGATGCAGTGAAGTAGTCACTCATGGTGAAAGAGGTGATGACTTCGGGTGTCCATCATGTCGGCCTGACGGTATCAAAACTTGAAGAGAGCGCCTCGTTCTTTACCGGGCTGCTCGGCTGGCAAGAAGTGCGCAGGGATGATGATTATCCCGCCATCTTTATCTCGGATGGTCATGTGATGCTGACCTTATGGAAGAACAGGGAAGTTCCTCCACGAGATTTTGATAAGAACAGGAATATTGGTCTGCATCACCTCGCGTTACGCGTGAATAGTGAAGATGATCTCGATGCAGTGTACCGTAAGCTTGTTGATCATGATGTGCCGGTTGAGTTTGCTCCCGAGTTCCTGAGAGATGGTCCTGCAAGACACATGATGTGCTATGAGCCCAGTGGCATACGCGTGGAATTTATCTGGCCGGGATAGCCTTCAGTTTGAAATATTTTTGTTTATAGAGTGGCGGCTTCTGGCTATGAGTGATATTGGGATATCTGCTAAAGCATGGGCCGTTTTTTCGCTTTAGTGGCCTGATGGCAAAACATCATGTTGAAAGTAGTGCGTAATTATTGCTAATGCCGTTATCCGGATTGGTCAGAACTGAATAATAATACCTGCGACCTTCGAATAGAGATCAGGATGATGCTCAATAAGCACCACTGCTTGCCCCGTAAAACCTCAGATGAGCGATCGAACCGTATAACGGTTGCGTCCTATGCCTATAACCACCTGAATCAGCGAATCAGCAAGACTACGCCCGAATCGACCACACACTACCACCATGATGCCCAGGGTCGCCTGTGGAGCGAAACAGACGGGCTGGGAAATACCATCCAGATATAGTCACGGATGGTATTGCCTAGCCCGTCTGTTTCGCTCCAGAGGTGACCCTGGGCATCGTAGTGATAGTGCGTAACCGAATCGGGTGTGGTCTTACTGATACGCTGATTCAGGTGGTTATAGGCATAGGACGCAACCGTTATACGGTTCGATCGCCTTTCTGATAACTTACGGGGCAAGCAGTGGTGCTTAT
>JAAUXZ010030081.1_pt1 | contig 26156 bp, 23 predicted proteins | sample 7278131 | NCBI WGS metagenome assembly JAAUXZ01 (sample SAMN14350119, study PRJNA611818) | marine sediment metagenome | isolation source: surface marine sediment (3m) | place: French Polynesia: Moorea | collected 2018-08 | reverse complement strand
TCGACCTCGTTGTCAAATAACTCGACGCGTACCGCCTCGCGTTCGGAATCGGCCGGATGGATATCGATGACATCGCCGCGTACCCGGTAGGTACCGCGCTTGAGCTCGATGTCGTTGCGGGTGTACTGCAGTTCCGCCAGGCGGCGCAGGATACTGCGCTGATCGATCTGGTCGCCGATCACCACGTGTAGCAGCATCTTCAGGTAGGATTCCGGATCGCCCAGGCCGTAGATCGCCGATACCGAGGCGACGATAACCGTATCATGCCGCTCGAACAGCGACTTGGTCGCCGACAATCGCATCTGTTCGATATGATCGTTGATCGACGCATCCTTCTCGATAAAGGTATCGGATGCCGGTACATAGGCTTCCGGCTGGTAGTAATCGTAGTAGGATACGAAGTACTGTACCGAGTTGCACGGGAAAAATTCCTTCATCTCGCCATACAACTGCGCGGCCAGGGTCTTGTTGTGCGCCATGATGATCGCCGGGCGCTGTAACTCAGCGATGACGTTGGCGATGGTAAAGGTTTTACCGGAGCCGGTTACCCCGAGCAGGGTCTGATGCAATAAACCGGAATTGATCCCATCCACCAGTTCCTCGATGGCCTGGGGTTGATCGCCTGCAGGTTGATAATCGGTTGCCAGTTCGAATGCTTTTGCCATGCTGGAGCTCGTACAAGAAAAAATTTCAAAACTACCATGTTAAACGCTTTACAGCGGGAAATCAGCCAGTATCCTAAGGGCTATCTCCCATCACCCGTCGATACAGGAAAAACGCCTTGTTTAACGATCTCTCAGACCGCGTTAACGCGATTAAACCATCACCCACGCTGGCCGTGACTACCCTTGCCAATCAGCTGCGCGCCCAGGGCCGCGATGTTATCGGCCTCGGCGCCGGCGAACCGGATTTCGATACCCCTGAACATATCAAGCAGGCCGCAATCCAGGCGATCCACAACGGCCAGACGAAGTATACCGCGGTCGATGGTACCGCCGAGTTGAAGCAGGCGATCATCGATAAGTTCGCCCGTGACAATGACTTCCACTACCAGCCGGAACAGGTGCTGGTTTCCTGTGGTGGCAAACAGTCTTTTTACAACCTGTGCCAGGCGCTGTTGAATAAAGGTGACGAAGTCATCATCCCGGCCCCCTACTGGGTGTCGTACCCGGACATGGTGATCCTGGCCGATGGCAAACCGGTCATCATCGAGACCGGGCTCAAGGACCAGTTCAAGATCACGCCCGACAGCCTGCAACAGGCGATTACCGCGAACACCCGCATGCTGGTCATCAACAGCCCGTCCAATCCCACCGGTGTTGCCTACAGCCGGGCAGAGCTGGCGGCGATTGGCGAGGTACTGTTACAGCATCCCGAGATCCTGGTCGTCACCGATGACATGTACGAACACATCATCTGGAACGACGAGGGCTTCGTTAACATTCTCAATGCCTGTCCGGACCTGGGTGATCGCTGCATGGTATTGAACGGCGTATCCAAGGCCTACTCGATGACCGGTTGGCGTATCGGCTATGCGGCGGGTAATGCCGACATCATCAAGGCGATGAAAAAAATCCAGTCGCAGAGCACTTCCAACCCGACCTCTATTTCGCAGGCGGCCTCGGTAGAGGCGCTTAACGGTGACCAGGCCTGTATTCAGACCATGCTCAAGGCCTTCAAGGAACGCCATGACTACGTGGTGGAGACCTTGAACTCGATCCCGCATATCGAGTGCATGCCCTCCGACGGGACCTTTTACAGTTTCCCCAACATCCAGTCGTTCATCGATAGCCGCAACGGTATCAACAATGACGTGGAAGCCGCCAACCTGTTGCTGGAACAGGTCGGGGTTGCCGTGGTGCCAGGCTCCGCTTTCGGTGCCGAGGGCTATATGCGACTTTCTTTCGCCACCTCGATGCAAAACCTGGAAAATGCGCTACAAAGAATACGCGAGGTTTTTGCCGCAGATTGATTAAAAAAACCTGCAAAATTCGCGTTGGTGACTATTGCCGAGCAGGCATGAATCCATTACCATACGCGCCCACTATTCCCCGGTAGCTCAGTTGGTAGAGCAAATGACTGTTAATCATTGGGTCGCTGGTTCGAGCCCGGCCCGGGGAGCCACTTTTCTTTCCCCTGGATTATCCCTCAGCGTTGATCCGAGAAAATCGATAATTTCCTGATCGATAATCTATATCATCTGCCCGATCCGGCCATCCCGGCTGGATCTCCGTATTTAGTGACCAATGTCACAAAATTCATCCCGAGCGGCATGGTAAAGCCGATTAATCCAACTATGCTTTTATCAGGCTCCAGGGATAATTCCTACAGTTTGTAGTCGCTGTGAGGATTGTCCAGAGGCCCCTGGTTGAATTGAAAAGCACGTGTTTGAGCGGTTAATCGTGCTAACTAAACATATCTGTATCTACTGCTGCCGCCATGTCATCACAGCAAAACTCCAATAACGTCATCGCTTTTTCCGGTAATACCATGCTTTATGAATCGGTCAAACGTTTTGCCTTGAAGGGGCTTAACGACCTGATCCGCGTATTGATGGAAAACATCGATGATGCCCTGTTCGAACTCAGCGAAAAGGTCGGTAGCGACCGTGAGCGCAACATGTATTTCGACGCCATGCGTCAGATTCGCCTGCAACGTCAATCGATCGAGGAAGCCTTCGATGCCGGCATGAACCAACGCTTTGCTGATTTCCTCGCGCGCCGGGCAGCAGGCGAAAAACGACAGCAAGCGGAACCCACCCTGGATGAAATGAAGCTGGTCGATCAGGATACAATGGAGGGTAAGCTCGCGATCGATAACATGATCAGCAAGGCCCGGCCCCAGTTCGAGGACGACCTGTTTGCCGTTGCCGAGCGCTTGCGTACTATCCTGCAGCGCAAATCTATCGACGAAGATGTCAATCCACTGGATCCCAAGGCGATTTGCGAATGCTTTCACCTGGCTTGCGAAGACAAGGACCTGGAAATCCATGTCCAGTTGATCTTCTACAAGATGTTCGACCGTTTCGTGTTGAGCCAACTGAGCGGATTTTACCGGGAAATGAACGATTATTTCGTCAAGAAAGGCGTGCTGCCCGAGTTCGAAGCATCCAAGGAGCGGATGAAACATAGCACCAAGTTCATGGCCAAGCGGATTGCCGAGCACGAAACGGAAGCCCCTCCAAGTGAACAGCAAGCAGTCGATAGCACTCCTGCTGGAGCGCCCACGGGCCAACCAGCTGAGGGTGGATTACTCGGCATGCTGCAACAGGCCCTGGGCCAGGCCGCGGTAACTTCGACTGGAGTGATTACCGGACAGCATCCGGTGGTTACCTCGGATGGATCAGGCCAGAGCGTGGCCGGGGCCAGCGGCGGTTCGATAACTGGCGGAGTCAATCAGGCTTCGGTTGTAGCCCTGGCCGGTTTGCAACATGCGGTATTGCAGCAGGCCTCACCGGCGATCAGCACCGACCCATCGGTGCAGAAGACCGAGATGAATCAGCAGTTGCTGCAATTCAAGCAGGAACATGCCGCGGATATCGATCAGGACAGTACCCAGCTGATTGATATCGTCACCATGCTGTTCGATATTTTCTTCGACGACGACGCCCTGCCCGATCCGATAAAGGTATTGATCGGCCGCTTGCAGATACCAATCCTCAAGGTGGCGATGATCGATAGCGGCTTTTTCAACAAGAAAAAGCATCCGGCAAGACAATTCCTCGACACGCTCTCGCAGGCCGCACTGGGCTGGAGCAAGGAACCGCAGCGCGAGATCAGGCTGGTCGAAAAAATCGAACAACTGGTGGAGTTTTTACTCACCGAGTTCGACCAGGATATCGCGGTCTTCACCCAGGCCTGTCAGGAGTTGGAAGCTTTTCTCGAGCAGGAAAATGCCAAGGCCGATGCGGAGCTGGAGGAGATTCAACAACAGGAACAGGATCGCGAACAACAGATCGAAAAGGCCCAGCAAACAGCCTATGCATTCATCCAGAAGATGCTGGGCAAGGGAGACTTTGAATTTCCGGTGATCGATTTTCTTGAGGGGGTCTGGCGCACCGTATTGATCAATACCCTGCTCAGCACCAGCGAGGATTCGCGCCACTGGCATAACCTGAAGCGCATCACGACCACCCTGATCTGGTCCCTGATTCCCAAGAAAAGCGAGAAACAACGCCTTAAGTTATTGAAGGCATTACCGGCATTACTGCGCGCATTGTCCAGGGCGATGGAGCTCAACCAGGTCAATCAGACCGTGTGCGATGAAGTGTTCCAGATGCTGGTTATCCAGCACGCCCAGGTCGTCAAAGAAACCAGTAAGAACCTGGCTGAGCGGAGGGCTAGAAAGTCGGCTGCTGCAGAATCTCAGCATGAGCAATTGCCAGACGTGATGCTGGATGCTAACGATGAGGGTCAGGCACTGGATTTTGAATTCACCGACGCAGACTCCGGTGACATCGTGGTACAACCAGATAAGCTGGATGTCGAAGCCCAGACCGAATCTATTGAAACCATTACCGCAGCATCATTACCTGAAGTCGTCAGCGATCTCGACTCCTTCTCCCAGGAAGTCAAGGATGGAGAAGTGCAGATCAGTGAGGATATTGTCATTTACGGCGATGCCGTCATGCAACAGGCAAAGGATTTCGCGCGTGACGGTCTGGACGAGCAGGCTCGCGAATTGAATATTGGAGACTGGATTACGTTTAAATCTGCCGGCAGTAAACCGGTCAACGCCAAGCTGTCCTGGAAAAGCAACGTTACCGGCAAGTATATCTTCGTCGATCGGCATGGCGCCAAAACCAGGGAAATGACGGTCACCGACCTGATCGCAGAATTTCGCAATGGCAACGCGCAAATGATGAAATCGATTTCAGTGTTCGATCGCGCAATAAACTCGCTATCCAAGGCCGTTCAATAGACCCTAGCTGAACAGTCCTGGCCTGGGAAAGCAGGTTTCCTTATCTGGGCGAAACCATCCCAGGCCTGACGTTCACCTGTTTGGTCGCTAGATCCGTATACCTTCGATCGACAGGATGATCTCTACCTTCTCCGAGGCTGGGCCCAGGTTCTTGTCGACCCCGAAATCCGAGCGGTTGATCTCTGCGGTACCGGAGAAACCGGAGCGATAACCACCCCAGGGATCCTTGCCCTCACCTATTTTCTCGATATTGATGGCGATCGGCTTGGTCACCCCGTGCAGGGTCAGGTTGCCGTAAAGCATGCCCCCGCTGTCACCGCTGGGACGATACTGGGTACTGGTAAAACGAATTTCCGGGTATTTGTCGGTGTTGAGAAAATCATCACTGCGCAAGTGCTTATCACGTTCGGCGTGATTGCTGTCAAGACTGGCGGCCTGGATGACTACCGAGGCTTTGGCGGCTTCCGGGTTATTCTGGTCATAACTGTATTCCCCGCTGAAATCATTGAACTGGCCATACAACCAGCTGAAGCCGAGATGTTGAATACGAAATTGAATAAAGGCATGCATGCCCTTGGTGTCGATCTTGTAATCTGCCGCACTGACTAATGGACTGAAAATGATCAGGCCGGCCAGGGCCACTAGTTTGAACGATTTCATGGATCTCTCCTCCGATGGTGTTGGTCAGGGTTTACGCAAACCCAGCATGCGTTTCAGGGTTTTATCCTTGTTGATAAAATGATGATGTAAGGCCGCAGCAGCATGCATCAAGGCCAACACCAAAAAAACATTGGCGAGAATCTCATGTAAATCGCCGGCCAACTCACCCCGCTCGGCATTTTCCGGCAACAGCGCCGGCAGCGTGAACATCTGAAACACCTCTATGCCCTTGCCTTTGGCGGTGGAGATCAGGTAGCCGCTGATGAACAACAGCAACACCAGCAGGTAAAACAGGTTATGGGCGATATGGGCCAGCCGATTTTGCAGCTGCTTGTCAGTGAGCTCGGCGGGTCGTGACTGCAGCCGGTTCCAGGCGAAACGGAGCAGCATCAGACCAACCAGCAGAATGCCGCTGGCTCTGTGGATATCCGGAGCACGGTTATACCAGGGATTATAATAGTCCAGGTCGACCATCCAATCCCCCAGCAGGTACATGGTGATGAGTAACACGGCCATCGACCAGTGCAGCAGGATCGATACCCAGCCATAGGACTGATCACTGTTTAACGCTGACATGCTTGGGTCCAGATCTGCCGTTTGTCGTTTTCCGGGTCGGAAACGATATTTGAGCGCATAAATTTGATTGATTCAACAGAATGGGAACAAATTGAGGAATAAAATGCCAAATTCAAGGATTACAGGAATCGAGCGAATTCAGCGTGATAGAGCACAAAAATGTACTTGGCAGCGATCTGCTGGACTGTAGCCTGGCGCCGAAAACCGGGTTCTTTCGCGATGGCAGTTGTCGTACCGATGATCAGGACCGGGGACTGCATACGGTCTGCGCCATCGTCAGCGATGAGTTTTTACAATTCTCCAAGGCTCAAGGCAATGACCTGATCACGCCAATCCCGCAATTCGATTTCCCCGGTCTCAAGCCAGGTGACCGCTGGTGCCTGTGCGCCAGTCGCTGGAAACAAGCCCAGCTGGCTGGCGTTGCCCCACAGGTGGTTCTGGAAGCCACGCATGCCAACACCCTTGAAATCGTCGATCTGGATACCTTGTTGATGTACGCAGTGGATATCCCCACGAATGCCTAGGAGTCATATCATGCCCACACATACACCCTTCATGCAAAACATCGAACAGCTGCCGGAAACCCTGCCAATTTTCCCGCTGGCCAATGCCGTGGTGCTGCCCGGCGGCCTGTTGCCGTTGAATATCTTCGAGCCTCGCTATCTGAACATGACCCAGGACGCGATGGAAACCCATCACCTGATCGGCATGATCCAACCGCGGGATGACAGCAATGAACCGGACTTATTCCAGGTCGGCTGTGCCGGCCGCATCACCCGCTACCAGGAAACCTATGATGGCCGCCTGGAAATCGTCCTCACCGGACTCATCCGCTTCCGCGTCATGGAGGAGTTGAGCACGACCCGTGGCTACCGCTTGATTAAACCTGAATGGTCTGATTACATTCCCGATTTGAATGAAGTCGTCGAACCGGACGAACAGGACAAATCAGAGTTTAATACCGCGTTGAGATCCTACCTGGATAACAACAAGCTGGAAGCGGACTGGAGCATGATCGAAAAGCTCAATAGCGAACAATTGACCAACTCGCTGGTCGGCCTGCTGCCACTGAGCGATACCGACAAACAGATGCTGATCGAAACCGATACCCTGGCCCATCGCCTGCGGGCCTTTACCGCCATTCTCGAGGGCGATAACCAGCTGCCCAACGTTCAACACTGAGCTGGATGATCCACAGTACTGCCTGCGATCATCGGCAGTAGTCATTCCGGCCTGGATAAAAAGGCGCTAGCCAGCGCCGCCCGCTAACACACCACTGGGTGCTCGATGCCAGTTATACTTCAATCATGATTAATCCACGTATATTGTTGCTACCCCTGCTGTCTCTGCTGGTCATTGGCTGTGCCTCAACCCCGGTGTTCGACACCCGGCAGGTCGATACCGGCCTGACCCCGCAACAAGTGATCGATACACCGTCAGCCAACATCGGTGACCCGGTGTTGTGGGGCGGCATCATTCTAAATACCCGAAATCTTGGCGCAGACAGCCTGGTCGAGGTGCTGGCTTTTCCGCTGGATAGCGCGCAACGACCGAAGACCGGCACCCGGGCTCTGGGAAGATTCATGATCCGCTATCAGGGCTTGCTGGAGCCCACGGCCTACAGCCAGGGGCGCAGACTGACCGTGCTGGGTGAGATCAAGGAAATCCAACAGCTTCGGGATGGCGACAGTGATTCTCCGCAGCCGGTCGTGCTATCCCAACAACTGCAACTGTGGCCAGCACAGGATGACTACAGGAGGGGCGGCTTTCAATTTGGCATTGGCATCAGCATTCATAACTGAACCAAACCGCTCGCGCGATAACTAACCACCATGGTGCAGCCTGGCCTGATCTGTGACTGGGAGGCCCATTTCGCGTTCGTCTTTGTTATGCTTGTGCTCAATCGCCATGCACCTGGTGCCGTAGACTCATGCTGCAGAAATCCACGATTCGTCTTGGCCTGATGATGTTAATGCTGTTGCTGCTCACAGGCTGCGCTGTCAAGTTCATCTACAACCAGCTCGACTGGCTGATACCCTGGTATCTGGACGATTATGTAACGCTCGATCCGGTCCAGGCCGTGCAGTTTGATGCCGAACTCGAAAACTACCTGCGCTGGCATCGTACCCAACAATTGCCGGAATATGCGGACTTTCTGCAATGGGTGGCGCAGGCAAGCGAAGATGGGTTCGATCGGCAGGAGGTCGACCAGATCCAACTTCGCTCTCAGGCCTTTGCCGATATCCTGTTCCGTCGACTCGGACCGTCGATGGTTGAATTGCTACAGCAGCTGACGGATGAACAGATCGAGGAAATGTATGTCAATTTCGCCGCGGAGAATGCAGAATTCCGGGAAAAATATATCGAGCAGAAAGTGATCAAGCAGCGCTACAAACGGGCCAAGGATATCCGCAGATTCATCGAACGCTGGACCGGACCGCTGGATGATGATCAACGTCAATTGATCCGGGAGTGGTCACAGGATTATCAATTGATGGGGGCTGAATTCATTCAATCACGTGTCGACTGGCAGGCACGTCTCAAGCTGGCACTGCAAAAACGTGACAACGAAAGCGAATTCGAAGCGGCCGTACTCGAAATTTTTGCCCAGCGTCGGATGGGGCGAACTGACAGCTACTGGAATAAGTTTGAGTTCAACCAGCAACTGATCAAGCAACTATACCTCGATATCGATCAATCCCTGAGCGAATCACAACGCCAGCGCTCGATCGGTAAACTCAACGCCTATGCGCAGGACTTCAGGGAACTGGCCGCCCAATAAGGCATCATCCGGCAGTAATCCAGCGCTTTCCCCTCAAGTTATCTAGACATTACATGGACACCATTTTGGGTCAACAGGCACCATAATGGCGCCTGCAGTCCTGGTCATAACCTATTGCTATCTATATCTATAGCATCATAGAGAGAATTAATTATTTTGCCCGTTGAAAACACTTACAATGGCAATACTTAACTTATGTCTAAGACAAACAATGGAACATACATGAAAACTCTACTCGCAACCCTGATCTCTACCGCCCTCGTGGTACCCACTGCCGCCCTTGCCGGCCATTGCTCTTCCAAGGCCTATGGCAAGCACCACGGCTATTCAAAATCCGGTGCCCATCATCCACATGCCTATGGTGCTCATTATGACTACATGAAGAGAAAACATCATGCCAAGATGAAGCATCACAAAATGATGAAGAAGCATCATCCCAAGTACTACCAGAAGTATCCAACGGGTGGCTACAAGTCCGCGTCACCCCATTCCCAAGGAGGCGATATGTACTACCTTCACTTACCCAAGCAAGGCGAAACTGATAATCTGACGTCCATCCCTGCTCCACAGGAGATTGCCCAGGCTCCGGCCGCCGAGACCGAAAATGCCGTTTTGGCTAATATCGTCAACACCGCAGCCGAGGCTGGTCAGTTCAACACCCTGATCGAAGCGGTCAAGGCAGCAGGTCTCGAGGAGACCCTGACCGGCCCTGGTCCTTTCACGGTATTTGCACCGACCGACGAGGCCTTTTCCCGTTTGCCGGAGAGTATCCTCAAGGCATTGACCGAAGACAGCCAGGCCCTGGCTGACCTGCTGACTGCTCACGTTGTGCCGGGCCGTGTGACCGCCGCTGATGCGATGGGCCTGAACAGCGCCAAGAGTGTCCAGGGCTCGGAGCTGGCCATCGATTCATCAGACGGTGTATCGATCAACGGGGCCAAAGTTATTTCGACCGACATCGAAGCCAGCAATGGCATCATCCACGTCATCGATAGCGTCATCTTCCCGCAATCATAATCAAACACTCTATTAATTCATCAACCCGACCCGGCTCTGCCGGGTCATTTTATTAAGCACTTAGGAGATACATATGTTTCGTCAACCAATCTTTAAAACAGGGAGAATTATTGGTATTACCCTGGCCACATTGACCCTAAGCCTGCCCGGCCACGCCTATGATTATGGCAGTAGCTACGGCGGTTATGACAATCGCAGCGGTGGCGGCATGGGTATGGGTTCAGGCTCTGGCTCAGGCAGCGGTATGGGCATGGGTTCAGGTTCGCGCTCCGGTTATTATGACCGTCGTGGTTATGGTTCGGGTTACGATTACCAGCGCCCGCAACGACCACCGATGCGACCCTATGGCTACCAACGTCCACCACGCGAGCAGATGCGCCCTTATGGTTATCAGCGCCCACCGCGTGAACCGATGCGCCCTTATGGTGGCTATCGTCAGGCACCCATGACGCCACCGGCCGCGGCTACCCCGGCACCATCTGCGCCGGCAGAAGCGGCAGCAGGTGAAGTGACGCTGAATATTCAGGGTATGGCGTTCCAGCCGGCAAGCATGACGGTCAAGGCCGGTTCCACCGTCACCTGGGTCAATAACGATAGTGCCCCGCACACCGTGACCAGTACCGATGGCGGCCCACTGGCATCAGGTACCCTGAATCGAGGCAGCAGCTACAGCGTAACTCTCGATCAGCCCGGCACCTACAACTACGTATGTAAGTTTCACCCGCGCATGCGCGCGAGCATCGTCGTCCAGTAACGACAAGGCCGGGATGCATCTGCATCCCGGCCTTTTACTTCTGCCGCTGAATTCTCAGCCCAGTAATAGTTACAACAGCTTAATGACCGCTTGCGCCGCGCTGCCGCTTGACTGCGGATTCTGCCCGGTAATCAATTTACCGTCGACGACCACGTTATCGGCCCAATCATCAGCTTCGACAAACTCGGCACCGAGTTCACGCAAGCGGGTCTGCAGCAGGAATGGCATCAGCTGATCCAACTCAACCGCACGTTCTTCAGAATCGGTAAAAGCAGTCACCTTACGGCCCTTGACCAGCGCGGAACCGTCCGCCAGCATCGCCCCGACCAGACAGGCCGGTCCATGACATACCGACGCGACGACCTTATCGTTCTCAAAAAACTCAACCACGATACGTTGCACCTGTGGGTTATCCGGCAGGTCGAACATGGTGCCATGGCCACCGGGGAAAAACAGCGCAGCATAATCATCGGCGCTAATCGTTGCATCCAGTTTGCGCGCATCTTTCAGCGCTGACCTGGCGGCCTCGTTTTCCGCCGTCGCCTGATAGTCCTCGAGGCTGCGTTGATCGATCGGCGTGGCTCCGCCTTTGGGACTGGCTACCGTGATCGCGTAACCCTGTTGTTGAAACAGGCCGAAGGGCACGGCGAATTCTTCAAACCATAGACCTGTCGCGTGATCCTGGTCGATCTCGTCATGACTGGTCACTAGCATTAAAATCTGTTTGCTCATTTAAATCTCCTTGGCGATTGACTGACTGTATTAATGTGTGCCTCGATCGCAACTAATCAAGAGATTGCCGATGGCAGAATGGTCAATTAACCAGCCCATGCAGCAGACTGGTTAAAACCGGGCCACAGGGTTCCCTGAGCTGCAACTGGAACAGTTCATCGGCACGGGTTTGGCCGAGGTTGATCGATGCGACCGGCTTGCCCTGCTCCGCGGCACCACGCACGAACCGGAAACCGGAATAAACCTGCAGCGATGATCCAATGACCAGCAAGGCATCGGCCTGCTGCAGCGCATCGAGGCTGCGCTCGACCCGGGCACGGGGTACATTTTCGCCGAAGAACACCACGTTGGGTTTCAATACGCCGCCACAATCGGCGCAGCGCGGAATAACCATCGACGCAAAATCAAAATCCTCCAACAACGCATCACCGTCCGGCGCGTGCCTGACCGATACACCGGTCAACGCCGGGTTGGCCCTGAGCAGCGCCTGCTGTAACTGTTGTCGCGGGATGACTGCCTGACAATCGAGACACACGACCTCGTGCAATCGGCCATGCAGATCGATGACATTTTCATGACCGGCCTGGCGATGCAGCTGGTCTACATTCTGGGTAATCAGGGTATCGACATAACCGTGACTCTCCAACTCGGCCAGGGCCTGATGGGCCTCATTCGGCTGGGCCTGGACAAACCGCGGCCAGCCGAGGGCGGACCTGGCCCAATAGCGTTGGCGGGCGTCATGGCTGCCACTGAATTCGGCAAAAGTCATCGGCTGCTGCTGTTTCCACGCCCCATTTTCGTCGCGGTAATCGGGGATCCCGGACGCAGTGCTGATACCGGCACCGGTCAATACCAGTAACCTGGGGTGGTCTTCGATAAAATGATGCAATTCGGTGATCACGTCTGGCCTCAGGTCAACATTGTTCAACCGTAGTTACTAAGCAATCGATCAAGACTGCAATGAAAAGTTCGCGTCCACTGAACAATTATTCAGCTGATTTAACAAGGTTTGAATTTAGCATGATCCTGCAAGTTTTACTGGAGTTCACACCCTTGCCCGATTAATCTAATCACCATATAAAACAGGGAAGCGCCATGAATCCAAGAGATGTAAAAACCATCGATGACGCGCGGCGTATCGTAGAACTGCGCAACCTGAGTCATGTCAAGGTCGGGCTGTTTGACAACGACGGTGTCATGCGGGGCAAGTATATGAGCCGGGAGAAGTTTTTTTCCTCGCTGGAAAAAGGCTTCGCGTTTTGCGACGTAGTGCTCGGCTGGGACGTCAAGGACCAGCTCTATGACAATGTCAGCTATACCGGCTGGCATACCGGTTACCCGGACGCACCGGTGCGGATCCTGGCGGAGAGCTGTCGCGAAATCCCCTTCGAAGGCGACATGCTGTTATTCATTGCCGAGTTTGCCGAGCATGCGCAATCCGTATGTCCGCGCGCTACCCTGCGCCGGGTGATCGAGCGGGCCGAGGCCATGGGTTTTACTCCCCATGCCGCTTTGGAATACGAATATTTCCTGTTCGATGAAACGCCGGACAGTATCCGCGACAAGCAGTTCAAGGACCTGAAGCCGATGACCCCCGGCTGGTTTGGCTATTCGATGCTGCGTAATTCGACCCATGCCGAGCTCTATCACGAGATCCTCAATATGGCGGAGGTGATGGATTTTCCGTTGGAAGGTATCCATACCGAGACCGGTCCCGGCGTGCTGGAAACCGCGATTACGGTCGATCATGCCGCCGCTGCCGCGGACAAGGCCGCATTGTTCAAAACCTTCATCAAGGTGCTGGCCCAGCGCCATGGCCTGATGGCGACCTTCATGGCCAAATGGTCTAACGACTATCCCGGCCAAAGCGGGCATATCCACATGTCCCTGCGCTACCGGGATAACGATCGCTCCGCGTTCTACGATGCGAACAAGGAGCATCAGATCAGTGATATCCAGCGCCACTTTCTTGCCGGCCAGCAAAAACTGATGCCGGAATTCCTGGCCATGGTCGCTCCAACCATCAACAGCTACTCGCGCATGGTTCCGGGGTTCTGGGCGCCGACGGATGCCACCTGGGGGGTGGAAAACCGTACCACCGCGCTGCGCGTGATCAGCGGCGGTGAGAAATCGCAACGGATCGAATATCGCCTGGGTTCCGCGGATGCCAATCCTTACCTGACCACCGCCGCCGCGCTGGCCAGTGGCTTGTATGGCATCGAACAGGCATGGGAGCCGGAACCGGCAATCACCGGCAATGCCTACGAGCAAGCGCAACCCGAGCACCTGGCCTTGCCGACCAGCTTATGGTCAGCCGCGCAGGCATTGAAAGCTTCCGCGGCTGCCCGCGACTGTTTCGGTGATACCTTTGTTGAACATTTCGCTGCGTCCCGGGAATGGGAAGAACGAGAATTTCGCAAACATATTACCGACTGGGAACTGGAACGTTATTTTGAAATCATCTGACTGGAGTCATTATTCGACAACAAACCGTCGCTAAGCTTAGCCGGTTACAACCGCCTGGAATCCATATGTCCCAACGTCTCACCACGATTAGCCCGGTCGATAACTCGATTTACCTGGAACGCGAGCTAGCCGGCAACGATGAAATCCAGCAGGCACTGGCACTGGCGCGCCAGGCCCAACAACAATGGAAATCCACCAATCTGTCACAAAGACAGGAACTGTGCAGCAAGGCGGTCGATTATTTTGTCCAACACAAGCAGGCCATTGCCGAGGAAATCACCTGGCAGATGGGCCGCCCCATCCGCTATGCCGCAATCGAAGTCAACGGTCTGGAAGAACGCGCACGGACCATGATCGAACTCGCCGAACAGGGACTGCAACCGGTACAGATCGAACCCAAACCGGGGTTCCAGCGCTGGATTCAACACGAACCGCTGGGCACCATCTTCGTCATCGCGCCGTGGAACTATCCTTACCTGACCGCGGTGAATGCGATCATCCCGGCTTTACTGGCCGGTAATGCGGTGATCCTCAAACACTCGGCGCAAACGCCGTTGGCTGCCGAGCGCTTTGCCGAGGCCTTCGCCGCGGCCGGCTTGCCGACGGGGGTGTTTCAATATTTACACCTGTCACACCAGGATACCGAACAGGTCATCAAGGACCAGTACATCGATTATGTGGCTTTCACCGGCTCGGTGTCCGGTGGTGAGATGGTGGAAAAAGCGGTGGCCGGTCGCTTTATCGGTACCGGGCTTGAACTCGGCGGCAAGGACCCGGCCTACATCCGTGCCGATGCCGATCTAACCCAGGCGGTGGATACGGTGATGGATGGAGCCTTCTTCAACAGCGGGCAAAGTTGTTGTGGTATCGAACGCATTTATGTCCACGAACAGATTTACGATGAATTTTTAGCCAGCGCGATTGACTGGGTCAGGCAGCTTAAACTGGGTCGCCCCGATGATAAGGCCACGACCCTGGGGCCATTGGTCAGGGCCAGTGCCGCCGATTTCGTGCGCAGCCAGATTGCCGAAGCAATCGACAAAGGGGCCGAGGTCCATATCGATGAAAGCGACTTCGCCATGAGCCAGCCGGGCACGCCCTACCTGGCTCCACAACTGCTAACCGCGGTCGATCATAGTATGCAGATCATGACCGAGGAGACCTTCGGCCCGGTGGTCGGAGTCCAGAAAGTGGCATCCGATGAAGAAGCCATCGGGCTAATGAATGACAGCATCTATGGCCTGACCGCGGCCATCTTCACCAGCGATATCGACATCGGCGTCAGCCTGGGGCATCAGCTTGACACTGGCACTTTTTTCATCAACCGCTGCGATTACCTGGACCCCGACCTGGCCTGGTGCGGGATCAAGCATTCCGGCCACGGCTGTACCCTGTCGGTGCTGGGTTATGAATACCTGACCCGGCCCAAGTCGTTCCACATCAAACAGACGAACTGAGAGGACATTAGCTTGAACTTGACTGCCAACTGGAATTATCCAACCAACATCCGGGTCGGTGCAGGACGTTATACCGAGCTTGCCGATCTATGTCGAAAAATGGGGATCAAGTCACCGATGATCGTGACCGATCCGGGATTGGCCGAGATGCCGATGCTAGGTAAGGTGACCAGCCAGATCCGGATCTCCGGTCTGAACTGTGGCTGTTTTTTCGATATCCAGTCCAATCCCACCGGGGATAATGTCGAACAGGGAGTGACCTTCTTCCATGACAACCTACACGATGGTATCGTCGCCATCGGCGGCGGTTCGACCATAGATGCTGCCAAGGCCATTGCCTTGATGGTCGGCCAGCAACGCCCGATCTGGGATTTTGAAGATGTCGGCGAAAACTGGACCCGGGTCAATACCGCGGGTATAGCCCCGGTCATCGCGTTACCGACGACTGCCGGCACCGGTTCCGAGGTGGGACGGGCATCGGTGATTACCGATACCGACCAGCGGGTGAAGAAAATTATCTTTCATCCCAACATGTTACCGCAACAAGTCATCCTCGATCCCGAGTTGACCGTGGACCTGCCACCGGCGCTGACCGCCGCCACCGGCATGGATGCACTGTCGCATAACCTCGAGGCATTCTGCTCCCCTTTCTATCATCCACTGGCCGATGGTATTGCGGTTGAAGGTATCCGCCTGGTCCAGCAGTACCTGCCTCGCGCCTTCCATGATGGCCAGGATATCGAGGCCAGGACCCAGATGCTGGTCTGCTCCAGCATGGGTGCCACCGCGTTTCAGAAGGGCCTGGGCGCTATGCATGCGCTGGCCCATCCTCTCGGGGCGCTTTATAATGCTCATCATGGCACCCTGAATGCAATTCTGATGCCCTACGTATTACAGGCAAACCTCGGCGTAATCGAAGACCGCCTGACCCGGCTGGCTCGCTTTCTGGACCTTGCCCAACCCGGTGCCGAGGGATTTATCCAGTGGGTGTTGCAACTGCGTGAAGAATTAAACATTCCCGCCAGCCTTGCTGCGATAGGTATCGATGATAAGGATGCCGATCTTGTCGCGCAGATGGCGACCGAGGATCCATCCGCGGCTGGCAACCCAATAGATTTCAGCATCGATCAATACCGCCAACTATTCCTCGATGCTATTGATGGAAGGCTTTAGTCATCATGAAGGTTGCTATCTTACTCTGTGACCAGGTAAAGGAAGAATATCAGGAACGGTTCGGCCTTTACCAGGATATGATCGCGAGCATGTTGGCACCTTTTTTCGATGAGCTGGAGATCAGTACATTCAATTGCCACCTCGGAGAAATACCCGATGACCTTCATGCCTTTGATTTTTACATATCCAGCGGCAGTCGTAGTAGTGTGTATGACGACGAGCCGTGGATCGGTGAATTGATCGAATTCGTTCAACTACTAAATCGACATCAAAAAAAGTTTATCGGTATATGTTTCGGTCATCAACTGATAGGTATCGCATTGGATGGCAAAGTCGAGCAATCGGACAAGGGCTGGGGGATAGGTATCGCAACCAAGCAAATGTTAACCCATAGCGATTGGATGACGGAGAAACCACAACAATTGAAGCTGTTGGTCAGTCACCAGGACCAGGTCATCGAATTACCCCCGGAAGCTGAAATCGTCGCCGGCAGTGATTTCTGCCCCCATTTCATGGTGCAATGGAATCCGCATTTCTTCAGTGTGCAGGGGCACCCGGAGTGGTCGCCAGATTATGCTCACAGGTTGATCCACGATCGACGTGATCAGTACCCTGAGGCGACCTTCAACCAGGCCCTGGAATCGTTTATCGAGGAAACAGATAATCTTGTTTTCAGTCAATGGATCAGGCAATTCATTGACCAGGATTAAAGCGCTGTTATCTGCGCGTAAAAATATTTATCTGTCGGGGATATTCTGGGCACAAATCCAGTCTAAAAACCATTCTTGAGCTACCCTTCCACGACCGCAACTACCCAGCCATGCCTGAGCATCACGACACCGGATTCGATACCCGCTACCAGCGGATCCTGGACCAGATTGACAGGGTCAAACCGGTCAGCTACGGCAAGACCCGTAATTTTGCCGATGGCGCGGTCACCCGCCTATCGCCGTACATCTCACGCGGAGTGATCTCGACCCGGATGGTCCTCGATAGCATCCTGCAACAGGACCTGCCTTACTACGCGAGCGAGAAGCTGATCCAGGAACTGGCCTGGCGCGATTACTGGCAACAGGTTTGGATCGCCAGGGGCGACGACATCGATGAGGATTTAAAACAGCCGCAAGCGGATGTCGCCCATCACCAGATGCCGCTGGCGCTGGATCAGGCAACCACCGGTATCGACGCGATCGATGCGGCAATCGAGGAGCTCTACCAGACCGGTTATATGCATAACCACATGCGGATGTATGTCGCCTCCGTCGCCTGCAATATCGCCAGAAGTCACTGGCGGATGCCGGCGCGATGGATGTATTTCCATCTGCTGGACGGCGACTGGGCGAGCAATGCACTGAGCTGGCAATGGGTGGCGGGCAGTAACGCCAACAAAAAATACTTTGCCAACCAGGGCAACATCAACAAGTATTTTTACTCCGAGCAGAAAGGCTCTTTCCTCGATCGCGACTATCCCGAACTGGTATCGATGTCGATCCCAGCAGTCCTCCGCGACAAGCTAGAGCAATCGCTGAGCTGCGAGTTACCGGTGACTAAACCACCCGTACTCTCTCCGCAGTTACCCACGCTAATCTACAACTACTACAACCTGGATCCGGCCTGGCGCCGGGATGAGCCGGCCAATCGCATCCTGTTGCTGGAACCCTCAGTCTTCAACAGGTTTCCGATTGCGGCGAAGAATATCGATTTCATGCTGAAACTGGCCGACAACATCCCGGGTATCCAGCTGTTCTGTGGCGAGTTCGCTGAATTACAGGGCCTGCTTCAAGCCGGGACTGTGTACTACAAGGAACATCCACTTAATCAGCATTATCGAGGCCACGAGGAACCACGTGACTGGATGTTCCAGGTCGAGGGTTACTACCCGTCATTCTTTGCGTTCTGGAAACGCTGCAAAAAGGAGATCAAGTCATGGTAGATGAAGCGATCAATATCGTCTGGCTGAAACGTGATCTGCGGACCCAGGACCATGCGCCACTGGATGCCGCCGAGCAGGCCGGCCTGCCCTACCTGATCGTGTACCTGTTCGAGCCGGAGCTTATGCGACATGCGGATATGTCCGAGCGTCACCGCCAGTTCATCTTTCATTCGATCCGGGATATGAACCACAGATTTGCGGATTACGGCCGGCGGGTGGACATCTTTCACGCCGATGCTGCCGAGGTTTTCCAGTACCTGATCGATCGCCTGGCGATCCACCGTGTATTCTCCCATCGTGAGACCGGGGTCCGCCTGACCTGGGAGCGGGACAAGCGGATCAAAAAAATATTGGCGGAAAATGCGATCGATTGGATCGAATTCAAACGTGACGGTATCGAACGTGGCATCGGTGACCGCGATGGCTGGGATGCCGCCTGGTTCAACACCATGCGCCAACCGCTGACCGAGAACCATTTCAGCACTAACAGCCTGGCCGAGCTGGAGCACCCTTATCCGCTGCCAGCCGCATTGACCGCCAGCCTCGACAGCTACCCCACGCAATTTCAGCCGCCGGGTGAAACCCATGCCTGGCAATACCTGACCTCGTTCACGGACGGGCGCGGCAGCAGCTATCATCTTGATATCTCCAAGCCGGAGCAAAGCCGTCGATCCTGTGGACGTCTGTCGCCCTATCTGGCCTGGGGCAATCTGAGTATCCGCCAGGCCTATCAGCACATTAAATTCCATCCGGATTATGGCAACAACAAACGGGCCTTTAGCGGAATCCTCACCCGCCTTAAATGGCACTGCCACTTTATCCAGAAATTTGAAGTGGAATGTGAATACGAAACGCATTGCATCAACCGCGGGTATGAGTCACTTGAACACGAGCATAACCCGCAACATATCCAGGCCTGGCAGACGGGGCATACCGGTTTGCCGCTGGTGGATGCATGCATGCGCTGTCTGCAGCACACCGGCTGGATCAACTTTCGGATGCGGGCGATGCTGGTTTCCTTTTTCTGTCATCACCTCGACCAGGACTGGCGCAGCGGGGTTTATCATCTGGCCAACCTGTTCCTCGATTACGAGCCCGGCATCCACTATCCGCAGTTCCAGATGCAGGCCGGGACCACCGGCATCAATACCGTGCGCATGTATAATCCAGTCAAACAATCCAGGGACCATGATCCGGAAGGCCAGTTCATCAGGCAATGGGTGCCAGAGTTACAAGCGGTACCGTTGGAATTCATTCATGAACCCTGGTTGATGAGCGAATTCGACCAGACTTGCTGCGGAGTGATCCTGGGGAAAGACTATCCTCTACCCATTATCGATCATGTAGAGAACGCCAAACTTGCGCGCAAGAAGATCTGGGGACATCGAAGAAATGAGCTGGTCAAGACGGAACGCGAGCGGATTCTGCACACCCACACGCGCAATAGCCCACGCAAGGCACAGGCATAAGCCTGAGGTCGTCAATTTACTTGGTTAATTTGGTTTAACTCGATGAAAAAACAACAGCTGCCAAGCAAGACCTGCCCGGTTTGCCAGCGCCCCTTTAGCTGGCGTAAGAAATGGCAACGCGACTGGGATTCGGTGGTCTATTGCAGCGAGCGGTGCCGGCGCAACAAAACGTCCCGGCCATCGGTGATAAGCTGAAACCAGTCGTTGGGTTTAACTAAGGGTCGCTACAGGGTCTGCCCATGAACAATAATACGACCCGAGCAAAAGCGGGCGATCCTCAGCGCCCTGGCCATCGTCTCGAAATGCGCCACCACCGCCTGGGTCGATTGCATCGCTGCCTGCAGCACCGGACCAGCCTGACCCACCAGGTTCGCGCCCAGCGCCATCGCCTTGGCCGCATCCAGGCCATGCCGGATACCACCGGAGGCGATTAACGCCAGCTCGGGAAACTCAGATCTTATTGCCATAATTGCGCGGGGAGTCGAGATACCCCAGTCGGCAAAGATTTCTCCCAGGTCCTGCAGTTGCGGGTCTCGGGCCCGTTGACCCTCAACCCGACTGAAACTGGTACCGCCGCGGCCGGCAACATCGATCGCCTGGACCCCGGCATCGATCAGCTTCCGCGCGACGCTGACGGAAATCCCCATCCCCACTTCCTTGGCGATGACCGGCACCGATAACCGCGCTGCAATCTGTTCCAGCCGGGACAGGATATTACCCCAGTCGGTATCACCGTTTTCCTGCAGCGCCTCCTGCAATGGGTTGAAGTGAATGATCAGGCCGTCGGCCTCGATCATATCGATGGCTTGTTGGATTTCGGCCAGGCCGAAGTCTTGTTGCAGCTGGGCCGCACCGATGTTGGAAAATAGCGGGACGCCGGGGGCATATTGGCGCAGGCGGCGATTCAGGCCGCTATGGGCCGGAGATTCAAGTGCTACCCGCTGTGAACCTACCCCCATGGCGATACCCAGCTGTTGTGCCGCCTCGGCCAGATGTAGATTGATGGTCTCGGCCCGACGTGGGCCACCGGTCATCGAGCTGATTAAAAACGGTAGTTTCAGTTGATGTTGCAGAAATTCGGTGGTGAGCTCTATATCCGCCAGGTTCTGCTCCGGTAAAGCATTATGTTCGAGCTCGATCGCATCGAATGCGTTGACCGGTTTCACATCCTGTTGCTGGGCCAATACCAGGTCGATGTGATCTATCTTGCGTTGGAGGATTTCATTCATGGCTGAGCTCCCTGGATTGGAGTCGTTGGATCATTTCAATCAGAATCATGTGGGGTACGGTTAATACTATCAGGCCAACGAAGATGATTTGCAACAGGGTCTGTGACCAGTCCTGCCCTGCCAGCAGTTGGAAGCTGAGCCAACCCAGGATGACGGTCAAGCCGGTCAGGCCGGCAGCCGTGGTCAAAACCGTCAGCGGTTTTTCCCTGCGTGCAATCGACAGCAGGTGGCGGGGGCTGTGCTGCAGACAGAAATAGACCATAAAAAATACCAGCGGTGGTAACAACATCGCGGCTAACACGATAAACAGGATCTCGAGGCTGGCATGGATATCCCTGCGTACGAGCTGCAGCACACTGCTGACCAACAAAACCAGGACCAGTGGCCATAGCTGAGCTGTGATCGTAACCAGCCCGGCGGCATCGTCGGCATTCACCAGGTTGCTGTAGATGGTCTGGACATCGACCGGATGAAACAGGCTGGGCAGTACAATCAGGGCGAGCGCCACACCCAGTCGGTTGATCAAACCAAGCTGGTGGCGCCAGTCATTGGCAAAGTGCCAGACTGATAACAACAGGAACAGGCTGAAGGTTAAACTGCTCGCCCACAACCATAAACCGAGCGTCAGCGCGGCAATCAACAGGTAAACCGCAAGAAACCTGGCTAACTCTACCCCATCGCGCCACAAGCCATGCCGATAGGCAACGATCGGATCAAGTGCACCATGCGGTAAGCCCAGCAGGACCACCAGAACAGTCAGTATGACGAGCTGCCATTGCATCGAGAGACTGACGCCAGACAGGAACAAACTGATCACCACCAGCGTGGACAGGAAAAACAACCATTGCTGGAGTCGATAGGCCACGCTAGCCCCGGTGGACATGGTCCGCTGGCAGCTTGGGATTACGCAATCTGGCCGGGTTAAGCTGTTTGATAAAAGGCCAGGCCGGCAGCGCCAGAACCACCGCGAGCATATCCTTTAACCTGGGTTGGTCGGTCAAGAAACGTACCAGAGCGGCTGGTTCGACCTTTTCCGCCAACGCCATGAAGAAGTCGGGGGCCAGTTCCGGATGATGCCGAATGACCCGCAGGAAAAACTGGTCCATTAAACCGAGCAATGCCGGTTCGGCTGGTTGCGCAATGATGCGATCCTGTTCCAACAGTTGATCCGCACATTGCCGCGACCAGTTCTGGATTCTGCGAAAGGCATAGCCGGTGGCGGCCCGGATCGCTCCGCCGCCACTACCAGCCCTGATCCAGTTCGGCGGCAGTGTGTCGGCTGCAGGTTCGAGCCCCATCGGGATCACACCCTGCTCCCGCCGCACGATCTGGTAATCGGCGCCGCGACTGTAACGCTTCAACGCTTGCTCGAGGTCTGCATCGAGCTGGCGGATGGCAGCACGATCGCGGCAGAAACGGGTACTCTCAATCAGGATATGATTGGATGACATGGGTAAGATGTAGTTGAACTTGAAGCCGAATTCATCGCTTGCCATATCCTCCATCAGGCCAACCTGATCAGACTTGACCAGGGCCTGCTCGCTGCGTATCTCAACCCCGATGAAGGCCTGTAACAGGGTTGACCTGGCATGATCGTCAGTGGTCGGTGGCCGGGTATCTATGACCTTATCGGCGATAATATCTCCATTCAGGGTTTGCAGCCTAAAACTGCCATCCAGCGGTTCGATGGTCTTGACCTGGTCTCCCTTGCGTAATTCAACCCGGTCATTAGGGCCGATCAGGTTCAACGCATGCTGATAGAAATTGACCGCGGGTATGCAGTGATAAGACCAGCCCTCGCCCGGTTCATGCAAATGTTGCTGTCCCTGTGACGAGAAGCTCCATTGCCGCCACTGCCGCTTGACCAGCGCTCGCTCTGACCCGATATTCTGGGACCAGAAACACCAGGTGCGATCGTTTGCATAACCCGTTCTGGGCTCGATGATAACGGTCCTGGGCAGGCTGGTCTGATCAGCACTGCGCTTGATCAGGTCACGGGCCAGGGATAGACCCGCGCAACCGCCACCGATGATCGCCAGGTCATAATGCTGGCTCATCAGCGACTGGGTTCCGTCAGGTAGCTGCCCGGTAAACCACGAAGCGGACGGTGTAATCTTTGATCATGCCTGGCTAGTTTAACGTGGAATCGCGGACGACTGCAGAATTCGAATATGGTTTTCGCGGCGATAATAAATTTTGCCCGCCGGCTGACCTGGGCGCGACCAAGCCAGGTGGCATAGCCTTTGCCGGCCAATTGATGACCGATCGCACGGTAAACCCTGGCCGCGACCAGAATCGCAATCCGAGCTCGCCACGGCAGGTAGGCCAGACCCTGCTCACCGGACTTATAATAACGTTCGGCCTCGTCGAGTAAAGCCTTGACCCCAGTGGTCAGATCTTCACGGTGCCAGACGTCGGCATTCGCAATCAGTTTCGGCGACAGGTTGCCGACGATGTTCTCCGGCAAATAACGCCGTTGATTTCTCGCATCCTCGGCGACATCCCGGGCGATGTTGGTCAATTGCATCGCAATACCAAGATCTATCGCATGCTTGTGTGCCCGTGGGTCTCTGACCCCGAGTACATCGCACATCAACAGGCCAACGGTACCCGCCACCCGGTAGCAGTAGCGCTTCAACTGGGCTGAATCCTTGATCCTGACCGTATCAAGATCTGACAACAAACCCTGGATCAATTGGGTCACCGGTGCCATGTTGATCCGGTGTTCCTGCGCCAGGGCGAGAAAATCATTGACCACCGGATCGAAGCTGACAGCGGACTGTAATTCATTATAGATCTGTAATAACCGGCGAAATGAGTCCGCACCATCCGCGGAGGAATCCGCGAGGTCATCCAGGTAGCGACAGAAGCTGTACAGTCGAGCACAGGCCTGTAGTTGAGAAGCGGCCAACAGACGCCCGGCAAAATGAAAACTTTTTCCATGCGTCTCCAACACCCCTACCGCCCGGTTGAGCGGCAGGGGTTGCAGGGATTTTACTTCGAGGGCTATGGGTAAGGTCATGCGGCTGCCTCCTCGTGAATAGGTTGGTTGGGTAACAGGTTTTCCAGCACCTTGGCCGAAGACAGCACCCCGGGAATACCCGCTCCGGGATGAGTACCGGCACCGACCAGGTAAAGGTTTTCCGGTCCCTCGGCGCGATTATGAAAACGGAACCAGGCGGACTGGCGGAACAATGGAGCCACCGAGAAACCAGCCCCGTGTTCGCTCAGGTAATCCTTGGCAAAATCCTCTGGGGTCATGAAGAATTCGCTGGTTATGTGCTGATCGAGGTCGGGCAGGATCGTCGCCGCCAGGGCGTCGACAATTCTTTGCTGCAACAGGGGGCCTTCACGTTGCCAGTCGATGTTGGCTTTCAGATTGGGCACCGGGGCCAGTACATAAAATGAATCACAGCCCTTCGGGGCAAATGACGGATCGGTTGCGGCCGGCCGGTGCAGATACAAAGAGAAATCCTTGGGCAATTCAGTGCCGTGGAAAATATCACGCAATAACTCCCGGTAACGATGTCCCATCCAGATGGTATGATGCGCTACATCCGGATACTGACGGGTGCTGCCGAAATAGAGCACGAATAATCCCATCGAAAACTGCGAATGCTTGTGCTTCAGCCCAACCAGGCCACGCTGGTGACGCCGGTCGAGCATGTGCTGGTAAAGGTAGGCCGGATCGACGTTGGAAACCACCGTGTCAGCGGCTATCTGCTCACCACTGTCAAGCTCGATACCCGCAGCCCGACCGTTTTTCACCAGCACCCGCGATACCGTCTGCTGCAGATTGATATCTATCCCCTGCTCACGCATCAACCGTTCCAGCGCATCGACGATAGCACCGGTGCCGCCCATCGCGAAGTGGATACCCCACTCTCGCTCGAGATAGTGGATCAGGCCATAGATGCTGGTGGTGTCGAAGGGATTACCACCCACCAACAACGGTTGGATGGAAAAAGCCTGGCGCAGCTGCGGATCTTGCAGATTACCACTGACCAGGTCCCACACCGATTGCTGGCAATTCAGCCGCAGCAGGTTCGGTACCTGTTTGATCATGCTCGAGACCGAGTGGAATGGCTGATCGGATAACTGGGTGAATCCGACATCGAATATGCGACGCGATTGCTCGAGCAAATTTTGATAGCCGGCCACATCGGCAGGATTGAATTTTCTGATCTCGTTGAGGGTGTCCTCGACGCTGCCGCCATAATCAAAGGTGGCTCCGTCACTGAACCAGAAACGGTACCAGGGTGACAGCGGCACAAAATCGACATAGTCCTCGCGACGACGGCCGAACAAGGCAAACAACTCATCGAACAGGAACGGGGCAGTAATTACGGTAGGCCCGGCATCATGGCGAAAACCGTCGCGTTCAAATACCTGTGCCCTGCCGCCGAGACGGGAACAACGATCATAGATAGCTACATCATAACCACGAGCCCGCAGGCGCAAGGCCGCAGCAATCCCGCCAAAACCACCACCTATAACGACTGCTTCAGGCATCGATGATCACCTTGAGCTTACCCAGTAATTGCTCGGCAAGCTCATCGAGCAGATAGCCGCATTGATTGGGTAACTTGTTGGCGAGTGACGTGGCCAGATGCAGGTAGTTGCGCGCCATGTTGGCGGCGACGTCCCGGGCCTGATCTTCACCCACTTCCAGCTCCAGGGCGAGTACGATGTTGGCGATGGCGCCCTGCTGCCGGTCTTCATCTCGATCGGCGATATCATCGATGATCTGGTAACAGGTCCCGAAGGCGCGCGCGGCGTCCCTGGCAAATGGAACAAAATCCTGGTACCCGGCAGCCACCAACGGCAACTCCAGTCCCAACGCAAACAAGGGGCCGGACTTGGCTCGCGCGACCTCCAGGCACAGCTTGGAGTCCAGCTGATCGATGTCATACTGACCAACGTCATAGGCCTGGCCATGCAGGGTTTGCGCGACTGCGCCGTGTAAACGCCGGATCAACTCGGGTATC
>JAAUXZ010142095.1_pt1 | contig 26291 bp, 27 predicted proteins | sample 7278131 | NCBI WGS metagenome assembly JAAUXZ01 (sample SAMN14350119, study PRJNA611818) | marine sediment metagenome | isolation source: surface marine sediment (3m) | place: French Polynesia: Moorea | collected 2018-08 | reverse complement strand
TACTGGTCGCATTTGTCGGTATATTCGCGTTTGCCGCCATCCGGCTTGCGCCCGTCTACCTGAACTACACGAAGGTTGTCGGCGTCATCAACGGGGTCGGAGAGGAGTTCGACGGCACCGGTGCGAGCCGGTCCGCTATCCGCAGTTCGGTATCCCGTCGCTTCGACATCGAGAGCGTTTCCGAAATCCGTGCGAAAGACGTCAAGATCACGGCCGTCGACAGAGGCTTCGAGGTCGCCGCCGTTTACTCGCACAAGGCCCCGTTCATCGCTAACGTCTCGTTCGTCGTCGATTTCGACAAGAGAGTAGTAATCCGCCGCTAACGATTCCGGTAACACCGGTGGCGGCCGGGGAAAAGAGCGAAGAAATTGGACAAGGCCGAGAACTGGCTCAAGAAGACCCTGCACTTTGAATTCGACGATGCCACGCTGTTGCGACAGGCACTGACCCACCGTAGCGCAACTCGCCACAACAACGAGCGCCTGGAGTTCCTGGGAGATGCGGTGCTCGACTTCGTCATCTCGAAGGCGGTGTTCGATGCTCGCCCGGATGTTCCCGAAGGGGATCTCAGCAAGCTGCGTTCATCACTCGTCAAAGACACCACGCTGGCAACCGTCGCGCAGGAGATCGGCCTGGGTGAACATCTCGTGCTTGGCAGCGGTGAGCGCAAGAGCGGCGGCCATCGCCGAGAATCGATCCTCGCCGACGCGCTTGAGGCGATCTTCGGCGCGACCTACCTCGACAGCGGCTACGAAGCTTCGAAGGCGATGATCCTGAGCGTCTATGAGACGCGTCTCCGTGCCCTGCCGGACGTCGAGGACTTGCGCGACCCCAAGACTCGCTTGCAGGAGTGGCTGCAAAGCCGCCGTATGAACCTGCCTGAGTACGAACTGGTGTCGGTGACGGGCAAGGCACACAAGCGCAGGTTCGAAGTCAGCTGCGCGGTCGAGGAAGCATCGCTGGTTACGGCCGGGCAATCGACGACACGCCGCAAGGCCGAGCAGAAAGCCGCCGCCGACATGCTTGCCGCATTGCTGGAGGCTGACGGGTGACCGCGCACCGCTCCGGGCTGGTGGCCGTCGTCGGCCGGCCGAACGTCGGCAAGTCGACGCTGATAAACGCCGTCATGGGTCGCAAAGTCAGCATCGTGACCGCGAAGCCGCAAACGACGCGTCACCGGATACTCGCTGTCCTGACGCTGGTCGATGCGCAGGTTGTCTTCGTCGATACGCCGGGTCTGCACCGCAAGGCCGGGAAGGCAATGAACCGGATGATGAATCGCACCGCCGCCAATGCGCTGGCCGATGCCGATCTCGTACTGTTTGTCAGCGATGCGACACGCTGGACCAGCGAAGACGACGATGTACTGAAGCGACTCAGGAACGTCCGCGCCCCGGCAATCGCCCTGCTCAACAAGGTCGATCGCGTGCACCCGAAGGACAAGTTACTCGATTCGCTGGCACTGATGTCCGCCCGTTACGACTTCGCGGAGATACTGCCGATATCGGCGCAGAAAGGAGACAATCTCGACAAACTCGTCGAATTGCTGCCTGCGTTCCTGCCCGAGTCTCCGCCATTGTTCCCGGAGGACATGCACACGGATCGCAGCAAGGAGTTTCACGCGGCCGAGGTCATTCGCGAGAAGCTGACCTTACTGCTGCACCAGGAGCTGCCGTACGGCCTTACGGTGCAGGTGGAGCGCTACGTCGAGGAAGAGAGTGGCATCACGATCAACGCCATCATCTGGGTGGAACGCGACAGCCAGAAGGGCATTGTCGTCGGCAAGAACGGCAGCGTGTTGAAGAAGGTCGGCCGTTCGGCGAGGCTGGAGCTGGCGGAGATGCTGGAGCGACCGGTGCACCTGGAGCTCTGGGTCAAGGTAAAGAGCAACTGGGCCGACAGCGAAAAGGACCTGCTTACCCTCGGTTACGAAACGCCGTAGCTGATACATGTCGCCCCCGAGACGCGTACAGCAGCAACCGGCCTACATCCTGCACCACAGGCCGTTCCGCGATTCGAGCCAGATACTCGATGTCATGACGCGCGATCACGGCAAGATCGCGCTGGTCGCACGGGGTAGCAGGGGTGCCAAATCACGCCTGCGCGGGGTATTGCGGCCCTTCCTGCCGCTGCGTGTCTCCTGGGTGTCGCGGTCCGACCTGGGCACCCTGACGGGTGCGGAAGCGGCGGGGCCGCCGACCGGCCTTCGCGGCGACGCGATGCTGTCGGCCTATTACGTCAACGAATTGCTGATCAACTTCCTGCATCGCCACGACCCGCAGCCGGAGATCTTCGACCTCTACGCGCAGACCCTGGCGGCGCTCGGCTCGCAGCCAGGTATCGCCGGGGTCTTGCGACGCTTCGAGCTCGAGCTGCTGAGCCTGCTTGGCTACGCGGTCAGTTTCGAGGCCGAGGCAGGCACCCACGATGCGCTCGATCCGGCCCGGCACTACGAATATCGCATGGAGCACGGACCGGTGCCTGTGTCACGAGAGCATGGCGAGATGGTGTTCAGTGGAGCTCTGTTGTCGGATGTCCAGGCGCAACGGTTCTCCGATCCGGACGTGCTGCGGGCGGCCGGTCGCCTGTTGCGCGCGGTAATCGCCCATCACCTGGGTGGCAAGGAACTCAAGAGCCGCAAGGTGCTGCTGGAGTTGCATCGCGGTAGAATTGCGCCGGGCGAAGACAGGGAGCAAGTAAGTGACTGAGCCGAATCCGATTTTTCTCGGCGTCAATATTGATCACGTGGCGACTCTGAGACAGGCGCGTGGTACCAGCTACCCGCGGCCGGCAGAAGCGGCGCACCTGGCTGAACGGGCCGGTGCCGACAGCATCACGGTGCACCTCCGCGAAGATCGTCGCCATATCCAGGACCACGACCTGGATGCAATCAACGAGGTCATGCGGACGCACATGAACCTCGAGATGGCTGTCACCGACGAGATGCTCGCCGTCGCGGCGCGCATCCGCCCGAGCGACTGTTGCCTCGTGCCGGAGAAACGCGAGGAGCTGACGACCGAGGGAGGTCTGAACGTAGCGGGTCAGCAGGACAGGATCCGGTCGGCCTGCGAGCATCTCGCTGACAGCGGTATCCGGGTGTCGCTGTTCATCGACCCGGACAAGGAACAGCTTGATGCGGCGCTTGCCGTCGGCGCGCCCGTCGTCGAACTCCATACCGGATGCTACGCGGATACCGAGGGTGAGGAACAACAGGTCGAGCTGCGGCGCATAGAGGAAGCGGCGCGTTACGGCCGTGATCTCGGACTGGTCATCAACGCGGGTCACGGGCTGCACTACCAGAACGTGCATGCGATAGCTGGCATCAGCGAGATCGTCGAGCTGAATATCGGTCACTCGATCATCTCGCGCGCCGTGTTCGACGGCATCGCGATAGCCGTCTCCGAGATGAAGCGACTGATGGTGGAAGCGCGGGGTCAGGGCGCGTGATCTTCGGCGTTGGCACCGATATCGTCGAGTACGCTCGCGTGCAGGCGACCTACGAACGCTTCGGTGAACACTTCGTTCGCCGGATCCTGATGGAGCAGGAAATCGAGCTTTTTCGTCGTAGCAAGCAGCCGGTTCGCTTCCTGGCGATGCGATTTGCAGGCAAGGAAGCGACGGTCAAGGCCATGGGCACCGGGTTCAGGCACGGTGTCTGGGTACGTGATGTCGGTGTGCTGAATGACAAGCGCGGCCGCCCGATCGTCACCTGGTCCGATCGCGGCAGGCGCGTATGCGACGAACTCGGGATCGGCGCCGGGCACGTGAGCCTGACCGACGACGCGGGCCTCATAATGGCATTCGCGGTCGTCGAGACAGTGGACTAGATTCATGCATTGCTTCTCTTTCGATATCGAAACCGTGCCCGACGTCGAGTTCGGCCGTAGCTACCTGGAACTGGACGGGCTGTCCGACGAGGACGTCGGGAAGGCGATGATCTTCAAACGCCAGCAGGCGGCCGGAACGGATTTCCTGCCTCTGCACCAGCACAGGATCGTCGCGATATCCGTGACGTTCCGAACCGCCGACAGTTTCAGGGTCTGGAGCCTCGGCGACGAAACGTCGGACGAAGCGGAGATTGTGCAGCGTTTCTTCGACGGCATTGCCAAGTACACGCCGGATCTCGTGTCCTGGAACGGCGGCGGCTTCGACCTGCCGGTGCTTCACTATCGCGCATTGAAGAACAAGGTCCAGGCGACGCGCTACTGGGAGATGGGCGACGAGGACCGCGACTTCAAGTGGAACAACTACCTGAGCCGCTTCCACTGGCGCCACGTCGACCTGATGGACGTGCTGGCCGGATTCCAGCCGCGCGGTCGTGCTGCCCTCGACGAGATCGCCGTCATGCTCGGGTTCCCTGGCAAGCTCGGCATGAGTGGCGCCAAAGTATGGGACAAGTTCCAGGACGGGGCGATCGGTGAGATCCGGAATTACTGCGAGACCGACGTGCTGAACACCTGGCTGGTTTACCTGCGCTTCGAGCACATGCGCGGCAATCTCGACGACCGTGCGCTGGCGAGAGAGTTCGCCCTGGTCAGGTCGACGCTGGAGCGGATGAAGCAGGCGCACCTGGACGAGTTTCTCGCGGCCTGGCCGGAGTGATGGCCAGGCGTCGGCGCGAACCGGAAACGGCCGAGATCGTTGCCGCCACCCACGACGGCCGTGGCATCGCAGCCGGCGACGGCAAGAAAGTCTTCGTTGCAGGCGCACTGGAAGGCGAGACGGTGCGCTTCATCCGGCGCAAGTCTCGTCGCAATTTCGATGAGGCCGAACTGCTGGAAGTGATCGAGGCCTCGCCCGAGCGTGTCGAAGCCAACTGCGATGCGTTCGGTCGCTGCGGAGGCTGTTCGCTGCAGCACGTGACGCCCGAGCAGCAACGGGCGATAAAGGAACAGACGCTGCGCGACAACCTGGAACGCATCGGCCGTGTCGAACCGGAGGAATGGCTGCCGCCGATGACCGGGCCTGTCTGGAACTACCGGCGCCGTGCGCGACTGGCGGTCAAAGACGTTGCGGCGAAGGGCCGGGCGCTCGTCGGTTTCCGCGAAAGGCTGGCGCCGTTCATCACGGACATGCACCGCTGCGAGGTACTTGCAGAACCGCTGGACGGCCTTATCGAGCACCTCAGCGAGCTTGTCGGGCGCCTGTCGATTCGAGCGCGACTGCCACAGATCGAGGTCGCCGTAGCCGACAATGCCGTCGCGCTGGTGTTCCGCGTGCTCGACGCGCCGACCGCCGAAGACAGGGTTGCGCTTGCGGCCTTCGGGCAGGAACACGATCTGCGCATCTACCTGCAAACCGGCGGGCTCGATTCGGTGACGCTGCTGTATCCCGAGAGGGCGGACTCCGCGCTGTCGTATGCGCTGGACGAATTCGACGTGCAGATCGACTTCGAACCGATCGACTTTATCCAGGTCAACGGCGAGATCAATCGACGCATGGTGCATTTTGCCGTCGAGCAGCTGGAGGCCGGTCCGGACGATCGCGTTTTCGACCTTTACTGCGGCATCGGCAATTTCTCCTTGCCGCTGGCGCGCCGGGCGGCATCGGTTCTCGGTGTCGAGGGCGAAGCCAGCCTTGTTGCACGCGCGGCCGCCAATGCGGAGCGAAACGGTATCGACAACGCCGAGTTTCGCGTCGTCGACCTGAGCCGCATCGACGGCAGCGAAGCCTGGCTCCGGGAGGGCTGCGATCGCATGCTGCTCGACCCGGCGCGAAGCGGCGCGGCCGAGGTCGTGTCGCGTATAGAGCTGTTCGGCCCTGAGCGAATCGTCTACGTGTCCTGCCACCCGGGGACGCTGGCGCGCGATGCCGGTACCCTGGTGACTGACAAGGGCTACCGGCTGGCCTCGGCCGGTATCATCGATATGTTCCCGCACACGGCCCATGTAGAATCTATCGCTGTATTCACGCAGTCTTGAGCCGGGAGGTGCCGCCGATGTCACTGGGACCCGTGATGCTCGACATAGACGGCACGGGCTTGAGTCCTGCCGATCGCGATCTCCTCAAGGAACCGGCCACGGGCGGCGTCATCCTGTTCACGCGAAACTACGAATCCGTGGAGCAAATCGCCGACCTCGTTGCCGAGATCCGCGCTTTGCGCAGCCCGCCGCTGCTGGTCGCGGTCGACCACGAGGGCGGCCGCGTGCAGCGTTTTCGCGAGGGGTTCACGGCGATTCCGCCGATGCGCCGTATTGGTCGCGAATACGATCGTGACGCCGCGTCGGCGATCGCCGCGGCGCGGTCCGCCGGCTGGATGATTGCCTCGGAGCTCCGCGCCGTCGGCATCGACCTCTGTTTCGCGCCATGTCTCGATCTCGACTGGGGAGTCAGCGACATCATCGGTAACCGGGCATTTCACGACAAGCCGGAAGTCGTCAGCGAGCTGGCCGCCGAATTCTGCCGGGGATTGCGCAGTGCCGGCATGGCTGCCGTCGGCAAGCACTTCCCGGGCCATGGCGCGGTCCTCCTGGATTCGCACCTGCGCCTGCCCGTGGACCGCCGGGAATACGGGCACGTGCTTGACGACATGCGCCCCTACGAGCAGCTGGTCGGCAGCGGTCATCTTCCCGGCGTTATGCTCGCGCACATCGTCTACGAACAGATGGACGGCATGCCGGCAGGTTTCTCGGAATTCTGGATACAACGTGAACTGCGTTCCCGCCTGGGCTTTGGCGGTGCGGTATTCTGCGATGACCTGAGTATGAAGGCGACGCGGGACTACGGCTCGATGGCCGACCGGGCACGGCTGGCACTCGACGCCGGTTGCGACATGATCCTGGTATGCAACGATCGCGACGCCGCGCACCAGGCCGTGGATGCCCTGAACGACTATTCGAATCCGCTGTCGCTGGTGCGCCTGGCGCGCTTGCACGGTACCGGCCACCCGCTGCGCGAGACATTGTTGGCGAGCGAGGAATGGCAGTCGATCAATGAGCAATTCGCACATTGGAGCGACCGGCCGGAACTGCACCTCGACGCCTAGTGAGGAATGCAATGACGGCATCACCCGACATCGCGCTCATCATCGGCAGCGGCTTCGATTCGCTGGCGGGTGAGGGTGACGGTCACCAGGCGGAGACGCGATTCGGCGACCCGTCGGCGCCGGTTCGGCGACTCGTCCTCGAGAGATGCCCGCTGCTGTCCATTGCTCGACACGGCGAAAGTCATTCGATTCCGCCGCACGCGATCAACTATCGTGCCAACCTCGTCGCGCTGCGCGATGCCGGCGCGCGCTACGTCGTCGCGCTCAACACGGTGGGTGTCGTATCCGGTGTCCGCGATCCGGGCGAGATTGCGATACCCGATCAGGTCATCGACTACACCTGGGGCCGCGCTCACACGGTGTTCGACGGCTCCGATGGCGTCGTGGAGCACATCGACTTCACGGAGCCGTTCTCTGCCGGGCTGCGCCTCGATCTGCTGGCGGCGGCGGCATCCGCCGGGCTCGATTGCTACGATGGCGGTGTCTACGCGGCGACCCAGGGGCCGAGACTCGAGTCCGCCGCCGAGGTGGACCGGCTGGAGCGTGAGGGCGCCGATTACGTCGGTATGACCGCCATGCCGGAGGCGGCAATCGCGAAAGAACTGGGCCTTCACTATGCCTGCATCGCCATGGTCGTCAATCGCGCGGCCGGCCGCGGCGATCGGCCGATCCACGACGACGTCGAGGCCAGCACGACGTCCGCGCGGGAAATCACGACGGTTCTGCTCGAGGCGTTTTGCCGGCAGCGCGCAGGGGGCAGCGAGTGACGGAGATCAAGCGCGAGATCCTCGAACAGGTCATCGCCGGCACGGTCGAGCCGCTGCTCGTCGTCAGCGTGGACCAGCCGGACTGGCCCGTCGCGATGACCAACCAGGCCTTCGGCAGCGTCGGTCCCGAGGATGTGCTCGGCCAGCCGTTCGCGGACGTCATCGAAGGGCTCGCGGGACGCGAGCTGGCGCTCGAAGTCAGCGAATCGGTGCGATCGCAGCAACAGACGAGTTTTCCGGTCGAGGCGAACGGTCGAGAATTCCTGCTGGTTCTCAAGCCACTGCAGCTGCAGGATGAGGACAATGCGCGCTACTACGCCGCGTACTGGCGCGCCGGCGCCGGCGACGCGGACAGCGCGGAAATGCACCATGCCCTGCTGAAAGCAAAGCGCCGTATCCGCGACCTGTCGCGGGACGACCCGGTGACAGGATTGCTGAACGGCCGCACCTTCCGCGAGATCCTCGACCACGACTGGGCGGTGGCTGCGCGTGAGAAGAGCCAGCTGTCTATCGTGTCGTTCACGCTGGATGATTTCGACGCCTATGTCGAAGTGTTCGGCCGACATGCCGCGGATTCCTGCCTGCGGCGCGCAGGTAGCGCCATCCGTCGTTGCCTGCGGCGGGCGAGCGACGTCGTCGGTCGTATCGACGGTGCGCGGTTCGTCGTGCTATCGCATTCCTCAGACCAGGATGGCGTCACGGAATTTGCAGACCGGATCTCGACGGCGGTGCGCGAACTGGGCCTGCATCATCCGCGATCGAAAGTTTCGCGATTCGTCACGGTGTCGTACGAGGTAGCGATGGCGGACACCGGCAATGAGGATACCAGCGCCGGGCAATGCCTCGATGAATTACTCGGGCGGGTAGCCGAGTAGCTCGCTCTCGATTTCTGCGTCCGTCGGTTCTTCGTCTTCCAGTCGCGTTACTTTCGCGAGCACGCCGAATTTCGGGTGATCGAAGTAGCGCAGTTCGCCGCTGCGGAAGATACGGTTCTCCTCGATGCGGTAACGAACCGGTTCGGGGCGCGCCGGATCCCGAATCTCGCTCAGCGTACGGTAGTCGCCGTATGAAATCTCGGGTTCGTTATACAGCGTATCGTCTTCCCGCTGCTCATCGAGCTCGAGATCGACGACGAGGTGCAGGTAGCGGCTCAGGTAAAGGGTCAGCTCGCCGTCCAGTCCTTCCGGCGGCACGCCGAAGGCAGACAGCAGCATCGGTTCTCGCTCCTGGTCCGGCCAGGTGGACTGGCTCCAGCCAAGGTGTATCAGCGGTTCGTAGACCTCGAGGCGCTCCAGCATCTCGACGATCTCGACCATGGTGTAGTCTTCCTCGTCAAGAATGACCACATCTCTCTCGAGGATGAGCGTTTTCTCCTCGAGCATTTCCTCCTCGAACGTTGTTTCTGCGGGCCGTGTAATCAGCGGCGGCTCGCCAGGGCTCGGCAGAGACGCCAGGTCGATCTCTTCCAGCATGACCTCTTCCGGAACGAAGATCTCGCTGCCTGTCGCTACTTCCTGTGCGTAGCGGAAGATCACGACCTCAACCGTGTAGCGCCGGATCTCGGGAAGTTCCTCGACCTCCGGCACCTGAGAGACCGCAGGAGCGCCGCAGAGCAGCAGCAGGATTGTCAGCTGTAATTGCCTTAGCATTTCGTCAGGATCCTTTGACCGCGAGACCCGCCAGCAGGTTCTCGATGGTCGCAAAGCGTTTCTCGAGGTCTGTCAGGTCGTCGCGCAGCTGCAGCCGATGCGATCCCTGTAACCGGTACCTCCGGCTCTCATTTTGCACTAATTGGACGAGTGCGACAGGGTCGATCTTGCTGTCTGCGCCGAACACCAGGTAGCCCCCGTTGTCTGCCGCGTCGATCTTCTCGATACCGAGCGCCGCCGCCGTCTTCCTGATACCCGCGATTCGCAGCAGGTGCTTCGTTGCATCGGGCAGGAGTCCGAATCGATCGATCAGCTCGACTTGCAGCTCACGCAATTCCCTGGCCGTCTCCGCCGCCGAGATGCGTTTGTACAGGATCAGCCTCAAGTGCACGTCGGGTACGTAGTCTTCCGGTAGCAATGCCGGGATGTGGAGGTTGATATCCACACCCGCGTGCAACGGCATCTCCAGGTCGGGCTCTTCGCCGGAGCGCAGCGAGTCCACCGCTCGGCCGAGCAGTTCGGTGTAGAGCGAAAAGCCGATTTCCTGGATCTGGCCACTCTGCGTGTCGCCCAGCAATTCCCCGGCACCGCGGATCTCGAGATCGTGAGTCGCCAGTGTGAACCCCGACCCGAGATCTTCCAGTGAGTCGATGGCCTCGAGACGCTTGACGGCGTCCGCGGTCATCGCCGCTTTGGGTGGCGCCAGGAGGTAGGCATAGGCGCGATGGTGAGAACGCCCGACACGCCCACGCAGCTGGTGCAGCTGCGCGAGGCCGAAGCGGTCGGCGCGATTGATGATGATCGTGTTGGCAGTCGGCACGTCGATGCCGCTTTCAACGATCGTCGTGCACAGCAGCACGTTGAAGCGCCGGTGGTAGAAGTCCAGCATCACCTGCTCGAGTTCGCGCTCCGGCATCTGGCCGTGCCCGATCCGGATTCCGGCCTCGGGCACCAGCGCTTCGAGCTTCTGCTCTATGCGCGCTATGTCCTCGACCCGATTGTGGATGAAGTAGACCTGTCCGCCACGCTTGATCTCTCGCAGGCACGCTTCGCGAATGATGACGTCGTTCCATTCCGACACGAAGGTCTTGACGGCGAGCCGCTCGGCCGGTGGCGTCGTAATCAGGGACATCTCGCGCAGCCCGCCGAGCGCCATGTTCAGCGTCCTGGGAATCGGCGTCGCCGTCAGCGTGAGCACGTCCACCTGGCTGCGCAAGGACTTGATGGCCTCCTTGTGCCTGACGCCGAAGCGATGCTCTTCGTCGACGATCACGAGACCGACGTCCTCGAACTCCTTCGTGTGTTGCAGCAGCTTGTGTGTGCCGATCACGATGTCCACGTTCCCGGACTGCATGCCGGCGACCGTGTCCCTGACCTGGCGCGCCGACTGGAATCGCGACAGGACTTCGACGCGAACCGGCCAATCCGCGAAACGATCGCGGAACACCTGTCCGTGTTGCTGCGCCAGCAGGGTGGTCGGCACGAGAACGGCAACCTGCTTGCCGCCGTGCACCGCGGCGAATGCCGCGCGCAGTGCGACCTCGGTCTTGCCGAAACCGACGTCACCGCAGACGACGCGGTCCATCGGCTGGTCGGAGCCGAGATCCCCCAGCACGTCATCGATCGTATCCGCCTGGTCCTCCGTCAGCTCGAACGGGAACCCACCCTCGAACAGGCGATACTCTTCCTGTGGCCAGTGGAAACTGTGCCCGGGACGCGCGGCACGGCGCGCGTAGACGTCAAGCAGCTCCGCCGCGACGTCCCTGATCTTCTCTATCGCGCGGCGCTTGGCGCGTGCCCACTGGTCGCTGCCCAGGCGGTGTAGCGGTGCGTTCTCCGGCGATGCGCCCGTGTATCTCGAGATCAGGTCGAGCGCGTGGACCGGGACGTAGAGCTTGTCGCCATCTGCGTATTCGAGATGCAGGAATTCGGCCGTGATGCCGCCTGCCTCGAGCGTCGCCAGTCCAAGGTAACGGCCGATGCCGTATTCCTCGTGTACCACCGGCGATCCCGGCTCCAGGTCGTTGAGCTGGCGGATGATCGTCTCGGGATCGCGCTCGCTTTTGCGGCGGCGCCGCGCCGCGGTGCGCTCACCGAACAGTTGCTGCTCGCTGATGATCGCGATGCCCGCGCCCGGTAATAACACCCCGTTGTCGATCGGTGCGACGGCAACACCGATGCGTTGCTGCAACGTGGTGAAGCCCTGCCAGTCTTCGACCCTCGCGAGGTCGAGACCGCGGCCACTCAACAGCTCGACCAGCTGCTCGCGCCGCCCGGGCGAATCGCTGGAGAACAGGATCCGTCCGTCAAAGCTATCGAGGAATTGCATCAACAGCGAGGCGGCGTCCTCGTACCGTGCCTCGATCTTCATCGCCGGCGGCAGGCGTGTGTCGAAGTCGTGGTTGGAGCCGGACAGCGACTGTGTCGCGTAGCGAATCCGGCTGTACCGGTCCAGCACTGGCGGGATGTCTTCCGGTGCAACGAAAGTCTCTGCGACGTCGAGTATCGGCCTCTCCGGATCGAGGCTGCACAGCTCGTAGCGCTCCCGTGCCTCGACCCAGAATTGCTCCAGGATGGACTCCGTGCCGGCGGGGCTGGCTACGACGCAGTCCTGCGGCAGGTAATCGAGCAAGTTCGCGGTGGTCTCGAAGAACAGCGGCAGGTAGTACTCGATGCCGCCGTGCGCGATGCCGTCCGATACCTCACGGTAGACCCGGGATCGCGACGGCTGGCCCTCGAAGCGCTCCCGGTAGCTGTGCCGGAATTGCCGCACGGCGTCTGCGTCCAGCGGGACTTCGCGGGCCGGCAGGACGCTGATCTCGGCAACCTGTTCCCCCGACAGTTGCGACTCCGGCGAGAAGTAGCGCAGCGACTCGATGTCGTCGTCGAAGAAATCGATGCGCAATGGCGCTTCGGCACCCATCGGATAGACGTCGATAAGCGAACCACGTACCGCGTATTCGCCGTGCTCCGACACCTGCGGGACGCGCAGGTAACCGGCAGCGGAAAGCGCCCCGGTGAATTCCTGGCGTGGCAGGGTCTGGCCCTGTTGCAGTGACAGCGAACGCGCCGCGACGTAGTCGACCGGCGGCAGGCGCTGTTGCAGCGCTGTCACGGTGGCGATGACGATCCCCGAGTCGAGAGACGGCAGCGCGCCGAGTACGGACAGCCGCTGCGAGATGATGTCCTGGTGCGGCGAGAAGCTGTCCCAGGGCAGCGTCTCCCACTCGACGAAGTGCAGCACCGTCCGAGCCGGCCCCGCGAAGAACCGGATCTCGGCTTCCAGCTGATCGGCATGTCGCGCGTCCTCGGCGAGCAGCAGCAGCGGACGGCCAATGCTCTCGGCCAGTTCCGCAAGGGCCAGCGCGGCGCTGGCACCGATCAGGCGGCCCCAGCCCGCTGGCTGGCCAGGCGCGGGAACATTGGGCGCCGATGAGAGTAGTACTGGAGTGTTCAAGGATTGGTCAGCAGGCGGATCGAGGCGGGATTATTACACAACGCGGGCACGAAAAAGCCCGGGTCCGTGAGGAGCCCGGGCTTAAGAATTCAGCCTGCCTGGGGTCTAGCGTTTCGCGACCGCGTGGATGACCTTGTCGTACTCGAAATAGACGATGAAGTCCTGGTACTCCCAGCGCGTAATCGGGGGATCACCGACCGGTGCCTGGATGTTGACCGGGCTGCCGTACTTGGACTCGACCTTGGCCTGCGTCATGCCGCGTGTGGGCCGGCCATCGCTCGCAGACGCGCCGCCCATCTCGAGCGTGTCGGCGTTTGCCGTGCCGAGCGCCAGCAGTGCGGTCAGCGTGATAATGCGAAGCAGGGACATCTGTTCACCCTCCGAGTATCGGTTACCAGACTATATCACTGCCGGCAGGCCGACCCTATGAGAACTGCGTCACAAAGTCCGGGCGGCAGAACGGACCTCCGGCAGCCCATGAATGTGGTTTAATGCGAGCCGATGATCAACCCCGTTGAACTGTTCGTCGGGTTGCGCTACCTGCGGGCCAAGCGCCGTACCCGTTTCGTGTCATTCATAACGCTGATATCCCTGATCGGGATCGCGCTCGGCGTGGCCGCGCTCATCGTGATCCTGTCGGTAATGAACGGTTTCGAGGGCGAGCTGCGCAATCGGCTATTGAGTATGTCGGCCCACGGCACCGTGACGACAGTCGGCGGTGTGACCGAAAACTGGCCGTCGCTGGTCGACGAGGTCCTGGTGGAAGAGGGTGTTCGCGCGGCGGCGCCGATCGTGCAGATGGAGGGCATGATCCAGGCTGGCGGAGAGCTTCATGCCGTGCTCGTGCATGGCGTCGATCCGGCGTACGAACAGTCGCTGTCCGGCGGGATGATCAACATGGTCGAAGGCCGGCTCGACGTGCTCGCGCCCGGCAGTCGCGGCATCATCCTCGGACGCATCCTGGCCTTCGACCTCGGCGCGCGCATCGGCGACGGCGTGCTGTTGTTGATTCCGAGGCCCGTCGGCGACGGCACGCTGGAGCCAGTGCTGGAGCGCTTCGTACTGCGTGGAGTCTTTGAAGCGGGCCTGCAGGACCACGACGCGTCGCTGGCGCTGATGCACGCGGAAGACGCGGCGGCGATCCGGGCGATCGGTGACGCCGTGACCGCTGTGCGTTTCCGTGCCGACGATGTCATGGAGGCACCCGTTATCTCCGAGCGGTTGCAACAGCGGCTCGGTAACGAGTACCGGACCAGCGACTGGACGATCGAGAACGGCAGCTATTTCCGGGCGATCCGTCTCGAGAAAATGATGATGTCGCTGATGCTGTCACTGATCATCGGCGTTGCGGCTTTCAATATTGTCGCGAGCCTCGTTATGGTCGTCACGGACAAGACCACCGATATCGCGGTGTTGCGAACGCTCGGTATGGAGCCGAACGGCGTGGTGCGCGTGTTCTTCGTCCAGGGCGCAATGATCGGCTGGGCCGGTGTGCTGATCGGTGTGCTGCTAGGGGTCGTTCTCGCGATCAACGTACCGGTGATCGCTCCGTTCCTCGAACAACTGTTCGGCTTCCAGATCATGCCGGGCGACGTCTACTACGTAACGCGTATTCCGTCAGAGCTCGAGATGGCGGATGTCGGAATAATCGCCGTCGCCGCCTTACTGCTGACGTCGCTGGCGACGCTTTACCCCGCTCGGCGAGCTGCCCTGGTCAACCCGGCGGCGGCGTTACGGTACGAGTAGATGGGCAAGCGCTTCGAACTGTGGGTCGGTAACCGCTACGTGCGCTCACGCAGCGGCAACAGCTTCGTATCGTTGATCTCGGCGATCTCGATGCTGGGCATTGCTATCGCGGTGATCGTGCTCATCGTCGTGATGTCCGTCGTCAACGGTTTCGAACGTGAGCTGAAGGATCGCTTGCTCGCGATGACGTCGCACGCCAGCATCGAGAATCCCGATGGCAGGCTGCTCGGCGCGGGCGAACTGATCGATGTCGCTGTCGACAACCCGCGGGTACGCGCCGCCGCGCCGTATGTTGACGGCCAGGCCCTGTTGGTGTTCGGCAAGCAACTCAGCGGTGCCGAGCTGCGCGGCATCGAGCCTGGCTTGGAGCAAGCGGTCTCGGGCGTCGGTGGCGTGATGCACGAAGGCAGTCTCGACGGACTCGTTCCCGGGGCATTCAACATCGTGCTGGGCACGGAACTCGCCGCGGCGCTCGACGTCGGTGTCGGCGACAAGGTGACGGTGACGCTGGCCGAGGGGCGCGTCACACCGGCCGGAGTCATCCCGCGAACGAAACGTTTCACGGTCAGCGGCCTTTATCGTGTCGGCATGTACGAGTTCGACAGGCGCCTCGCTTTCATCCATATCAGCGACGCGCAGCGACTGTACCGCAAGAAGGACGCCGTGACCGGGGTTCGACTGGCGTTGACGGAGATCTACGAGGCGCCCGTGATCGTACGCGAGGTGGCGCTTGCCTACGGTGAACTCGTGCTGGTCAGTGACTGGACGCGTCGTCACGTGAACTTCTTTCGCTCGATCCAGATTACCAAGTCGATCCTGTTCGTCATCCTCATGCTGGTAGTCGCGTTAGACGCATTCAACATCGTCTCGACGCTTGTCATGGTCGTCTAGGACAAGCATTCGGACATCGCCCTCCTAAAGACCGTAGGCGCGACACCGTCCAGCATCCTGCGTATCTTCGTTACGCAGGGCAGCATCATCGGCGTGTCCGGCACGGTCGCGGGCGTCGTGCTGGGCGTCCTGTTCGCGCTCAACCTCGAATCGATCGTCGGCGTCCTCGAGACCGCCTTCGGCGTCAAGTTCCTCGCGGCCGACGTCTATTTCATCAGCGACCTGCCGTCCGAGCTGCGTTATGGTGACGTCGTCAGGATCGCGAGCATCGCGCTCGTTCTCGCATTGGTATCCACTGTTTATCCGGCCTGGGTTGCTGCGAGAACAGCCCCGGCGGAGGCCCTGAGATATGACTGAAACTGCTCAGCCCGTGCTCGAATGCCGTGACGTGACGCGGCATTTCCGGGAAGGCGAGTCGACACTCGAAGTGCTGCGCGGTGTCGACCTGGCCATCGCACCCGCCGAGCGCGTCGCGATCATCGGGGCCTCGGGCTCGGGCAAGACCACGTTGCTGCAGATCATGGGCGGACTGGATCATCCGACCGGTGGGCAGATCCTGGTCAATGGCGAGGCGATGCACGATGCCGGCGAGACCGAGAAGGGCGAGTTGCGGAATCGCTACATCGGCTTCGTATACCAGTTCCACCACCTGCTGCCCGAGTTCTCCGCCGAGGAGAACGTCGCGATGCCGCTGCTTATCCGGCGCGAGACCAGGCCCGCTGCGCTCGGTAGTGCCAGGGAACTGCTTGCGCGCGTCGGGTTGGGAGAACGCCTGACGCATAAGCCGGGCGAACTGTCAGGGGGCGAACGCCAGCGCGCGGCCGTGGCGCGGGCACTCATCACGCGCCCGCAGCTGGTTCTCGCCGACGAACCGACCGGCAATCTCGACGCCGGTAACGGTGAACATGTCTTGAGCCTGATGCTCGAACTCAACAATGAGCTGCAGACGAGTCTCGTTATCGTGACGCACGACGCGTCGATCGCAAAGCGTATGGACCGTATCCTGGTGCTGGAAGACGGCAAGCTGACCGAGTCAGTCTGACGACGAGTCTCCGCGCGCATCGCGCTTGCGCCACTTATAGCTCGCCAGCGAGTAGCGCCAGATCGCGTCGAGCACCCCGTACGCGACCACGGCGGCGGCTGCGCCCAGCAACAGGCAACCCAGCAGCATTGGCTGCCAGATGTTGACAAACGTGCTCGTCAGCCAGTCGAACGATGCCTCGAAAGCGAACGGTCGCACCTCGGTGCCGAGCAAACGGCACCCGAATCGATACGCGAAGTAGTACATCGGTACCATCGTTGCCGGGTTACTGACCCAGGTCGCCATTGCCGCCACCGGGATATTGACGCGCAGGGCCAGCGCGAGCAGCGCCCCGATCAGGGTGTGACCCGGGAACGGCAGGAATGCGACAAAAACGCCCAGCGCGAATGCCGGCACCACCCAGCGGCGGCGGATTCCCCACAGCCGGTGATCGTGCAGCAGGTGCTGAAACGGGGTCATGAACCACTGGCGGCTCAGGTGGTGGCGTTTGAACGCGAATTTCCGAAAAAAGCGCCTTGGCATCGACGTTACGACCGGTTTCCATTGCGAGTGCCGACATCGACGTACGACGGCTCGTGATCAGGGTCAGCCTCCTGCTGATCGCCGGAGGCTTCGCCGCGCAGCATAGCAGGGTGCCGATAAGCTGGGACCTCTGCAAGCTCGGTTTTGTTGCATCGGTTTTGCTGCTGTGTTTCCCGCGGACCCGGGGTATCGGCTGTGTGCTGACCGGCTTCCTGCTGTTCGCGCAGGCCGGACTCGACATCATCGACGCGCGTGTCGACTCACGATTCGTCGGCGACAGCCTGCTGACCGACGTCCGCGTCGTCGATTTTCCCGAGCCCCGGGGTGACACGGTCAGCCTGTTCGTGGCACCGGTCGCCGATGCTCGGTTACCGCCGTAGTCCCGCGTTAGCTGGTACGACCCGCCGAAGGTGCCACGAATCGGCCAGACCTGGCAGCTCGAACTGCGCTTGAGGCGACCCCGCGGCAACAGCAACCCCGGCGTCTTCGACTACGAGGCCTGGTTGTTCCGGCAGCAGATCCATGCCACCGGCTACGTGGTACCGGGTAAGCGCAATCGGCTGCTGACCGACCGTTCCGCGTCGCCGCTCGACCGCTTGCGAGCGCGCTTCGTGCGTGACGCCGCGGATGCGGCCGAATCACCGCAGGCGGCGGTGCTCGCTGCGATCGGTGTCGGGGCCCGTCACCGCGTGACGCAGGAACAGTGGGACCGGTTCGCGAGCACCGGCACCAGCCACCTGATGGCGATATCGGGACTCCACGTCGGCCTGGCGGCAACGGCGGCGTTCGTGCCCTTGTTGTTGTTGACGGGAATCCTGCGCCTTCGGACGAATGCTTACGTCTTTTCGCTGTTCGTCGGCGTGGTCGCTGCTGGTGCGTATGCTGCGATCTCCGGTTTCGGCGTGCCAGCGCAACGCGCGCTGCTGATGCTGGCGCTGATGGCGCTGGCCGTGGCGAGGCGTCGACAGGTCGACCCGGGAGCGACGCTTGCCGGTGCCGGTATCGCCGTCTTCCTGGCCGGCCCCGTTACAACGATGACGCCGGGCTTCAACCTTTCTTTCGTCGCCGTTGCGCTGCTGTTCTGGTTCGGTCGTCGCCACCGGCCCGCGGCGAGCGGCCGCGCCGGCAGACTTCTGCGCGGTGTCGGTGAACTGGTCACGATGCAGGTCGTCCTGCTGGCCGGTCTGATGCCGCTGACGATCCTTGAATTTCGCCGAGTTGCACCGCTGGCGGTTCCGGCCAACCTCGTGGCTGTGCCCGTCTTCAGCGTTGTGACTGTACCTTTGACCCTCGCCGGCTTGATGGCCGGCCCATTATCCGACGAGGTGGCCGATTTCCTTTTGCGAATCGCTGCCGCGTCCATCGCGACAATCGAGGCGCTGATCGTCACGCTGGCGCGACTACCGATAGCCGACGTTCGTATCGCCGGGACGACGGGCGCGATGGCACTGGTCGTGTTTCTGCCGGCACTGTGGGCGTTGTTGCCACGGGGCTTCCCCGCACGCGGTGTCGCACTGCTGGCCGTCATCGCGCTAGTCGTGCATGTCCCCGATCCACCGCCCGAGGGTTGCGTCGATACGCACGTGCTCGATGTCGGGCAGGGCCTGGCAGTCGTCGTGCAGACCGAGAACCGTTTCCTCGTGTACGACACCGGCATTGCTTTCCGTGGTGGCGGTTCGCTCGCCGAGCGCGTCATCGAGCCGTTCCTGCGATCGAAGGGTGCGCGCCGCATAGACCGCCTGGTCGTGTCGCACGGCGATGCGGATCACAGTGGCGGCGTGACCGTCTTGCAGGCCCGTTTCGACATCCGCGAAGTCCTGTCGGGCGACGCGTTGGACGAGTCGCCGGCAGCCCGGCGGTGCACCGCCGGGCAGGAGTGGCAACACGACGGGATTCGTTTCCGGATGCTGCACCCGGAGATACCCGCAACCGGCAACGACGGTTCCTGCGTGCTGCTCGTCGCTGCCGGAGAGCATCGCCTGCTGCTCACCGGCGACATCGAGGCCGGGGCCGAGCACGAAATGCTGCGGCGAGGGGTGCTGCCGCGGGTAGACGTGCTCGTCGTGCCACACCACGGCAGCCTGACTTCGTCCAGTACACCGTTCGTCAACACCACCGCGCCCGGGCTCGCCGTCGTCTCCGCTGGCTTCGGCAATCGCTGGGGATTCCCCAAGCCGCAGGTCAGCGATCGATGGACCGCGGCGGGTGCGAAACTGCTCGAAACGGCGTCGTCGGGTGCCGTGTCCGTTCGGCTGTGCAGCGACGCCGGAATGTCCGCGCCTCGCAGCGATCGACACGCGCGGCGGCGCTTCTGGCGCAGCGACTGAGCCTGCAAAAAAGCGCCCTGTATCGCAGGAATTTTGGGCCCGGTCGCTGTATATTCCATTTTTCCTACTTGGGTCAGGTCTCTATGGTCGAGATAGTCAAATCAGGCGGCTACCTGATGGCGCCAATCATCATCTGTGCGATCGTAGCCATGGGTATCATCCTCGAACGATTCTGGACGCTTCAGCAGAAGCGCGTGATACCCGAAGACCTGACCAGCAAGGTCTGGGGCTGGGTCAAGAAGGACCAGCTGGACCAGAAGCAGATACAGACGCTGCACCAGGGTTCGGCCCTCGGGCAGATTCTTGCGGCCGGCCTTATCAATCGCGATCGCGAACGCAGCGTGCTCAAGGACGCTATCGAGGATACCGGGCGTCATGTCGTGCATGAGCTGGAGCGTTACCTGGAAACCCTCGGGACCGTGGCTGCGGTGTCACCGCTCCTGGGTCTGCTCGGCACAGTCATTGGTATGGTCAAGGTGTTCACTGCGATCACGACACACGGCGTCGGCAACCCGACGGTGCTGGCGGGTGGCATTGCCGAGGCGCTCATCACGACGGCGGCGGGGCTGACGGTGGCGATTCCTGCACTGATCGGTTACCGCTACTATCGCAGCCGTGTCGACGCGCTCGTCGTCGACATGGACAAAGAAGCGATCAAGCTCGTCGAGGCGCTACACCGCCGCCAGGGCAAAGGCTAGGCTATGAGGCTCAACCTGCGGCCGCGCGCGCAGCCAGAGGTCAACCTGACGTCGCTAATCGACGTCGTCCTGCTGTTGCTGATCTTTTTCATGGTCTCCACGAGTTTCGTGAAACAGTCGCAGATCGCTATCCGCCTCCCTGAGGCGGATAGCGCTGCTGTCGTCGACGAACCGCCGGAGCGCATCGACATCATGATCACCGAGAGCGGCACCTATCTCGTCAATAATCGTGAACTGATCAACAATCGCCCCGAGACGATCCGTAACGCGTTGCAGAAGGTGTCCGCCGGCGATAACTCGCTGCCGCTGACGATAAGCGCCGACGCAAAAGCGCAGCACCAGCACGTGGTGACGGCCATGGACGTGGCGGGGCGCCTCGGCTTCACCCAGGTCAGCATTGCGACGGTCAATGACCCGGTCGAGTAAGTGAGCGTCGCATCATGAACAATCGACCGGTGGCGGCTACCCGCGTCGTCTACGGGCGCCTGTGGCGCTACGTGACGCCGCACAAGCTGATCGGCGTCATCGCGGTCATCAGCATGGCGGCGACGGCGGTCGTCGAGGCCGGCCTGGTCAAGCTGCTAGAGCCATTGATGGACGAGACCCTCGTTGCACAGAACCTCGAGACGGCCAGGTGGATTCCGGTGGCCTTCGTGGCCATCTTCGTCGCTCGCGGTATCGCCGGCTTCGGGACCGAGGCCTCGCTCGGGTGGATCGGTCGCAGCGTCATCAGCGATCTGCGCCGCCAGGTGTTCGGCAAGTTCCTGACGCTGCCGGCGCGTTTCTTCGATGCGCAAGCCGCGGGCCCGCTGCTGTCGCGCATGACCTACAATGTGGAGATGGTCGCGGAGTCCGTGACGAGCGTCGTAACGATCGCGGTTCGCGACGTGCTGGTGGTCATCGCCGCATTTGCCGTCATGCTGCATCAGAGCCCGACGCTGACGATGTTCGTCGTCATCATATTCCCGATCGTGGCTTTGATTGTGCGCTTGCTGAGCATTGCGTTCCGCCGATACAGCAACCGAATTCAGGACTCGGTCGGTGAGGTTTCGCAGGTGACCGACGAAATCGTTAGGGGTAACTGGGTCGTCAAGGCGTTCGGCGGGTACGAGTACGAGCGTTCGCGGCTCGCGGAGGCAGACGACAGGAACCGCAAGCAGAATCTCAAGCTGATCCGTGCACGCTCGCTGGGCGTCGCCGTCACCCAGGTCGTATTCGGCTTCAGTATCGCACTGGTCGTCTACGTTGCGGGTCGTCAGTCCGTGCAGGGCGCGCTGACCCCGGGTCAGTTCATCTCGTTTCTCGCGGCCATGATGCTGATGCTGCAGCCGGTCCGGCGCATCACCAACGTCAACGCCACGCTGCAACGTGGCGTCGCAGCCGCGGACAGCCTGTTCATGATCATGGACGAACAGGACGAGGACGATTCCGGCACGGCAGAGATCGACCGCGTCAAGGGCAACGTCAGTTTCGATTCGGTGTGTTTTTCCTACGGCGACGAGAACGGCCCCGTGCTGCGCGACGTCAGCCTGGAGCTGGAGTCCGGCCGGACGCTTGCGATCGTCGGTCACTCCGGCAGCGGTAAGTCGACGCTCGCCAGCCTGTTACCGCGGTTCTACGAGCCGGACTCAGGTTCTATCCGCATCGACGGCGTGCCGATTCGTGATCTCACGCTTTCGAGCCTGCGCAACAATATCAGCTTCGTGACGCAGGATGTCGTGCTGTTCAATGACACGATCGCGAACAACCTTGCGTACGGACAGCTGGAAGGCTGCTCTGAAAAAGCACTGCTGAAGGCCGCGGAGGCGGCACACGTGCTGGATTTCGCGAACAAGATGCCGGAGGGTCTGAACACCGTCGTCGGTGATCGAGGCGTGTTGCTGTCCGGCGGACAGCGGCAGCGTATTGCGATCGGCCGTGCACTGCTGAAGAATGCGCCGATTCTGATCCTCGACGAGGCGACTTCATCGCTCGACACGCGCTCCGAGAGACGCATCCAGGAGGCCCTGAACGAGCTTATGAAAGATCGCACGACGCTCGTGATCGCGCACCGCCTGTCGACCGTCGAGAACGCGGACCAGATTATCGTCCTGCACAACGGCAGGATCGTCGAATCGGGAACGCACGCGGAACTCATTGCGACCGAGGGGCACTACGCGGCTCTCTACCGGATGCAGTTCCGTGCGGAGACCGGGTGAGCGCCGGTATCGCCTATCGCTGGATCCACCGGGTCTGGTACGAGCAATCGAACCTGGGCTGGATTTTGCTGCCGCTCTCCGGTCTCTACTGGCTCGTTTCGGGCTGTCGGCGCCTGCTCTACGAGACCGGCATCCTGCGGACGCGGTACGTTTCCGTGCCGGTAATCGTCGTGGGCAACATCACGGCCGGTGGAACCGGCAAGACGCCGACGGTCATCTGGCTGGCGCGAGAACTTAGCGAGCGCGGTTTTTCACCCGGTATCGTCAGTCGCGGTTACGGCGGCAGCCAGTCGAAATCGCCGATGCGCGTCGATGACCGTAGCGCGCCCGACGTCGTCGGAGACGAACCCGTGCTGCTGGCGCGCCGCAGTGGCTGTCCCGTGGTCGTCGATGTCGATCGCTACAGGGCGGCGTCCATGCTGATGGAAGACGGTGTCGACGTCATCATCACCGACGACGGCCTGCAGCACTACCGCTTGGGCCGTGACTATGAGATCTGCGTCATCGACGGCAAGCGAGGTCTCGGCAACCGGCGGCTGCTGCCTGCCGGCCCGCTGCGGGAGTCCACGAATCGTCTCGGCGATGTCGATCAGCTGATGGTGAACGGGCGCATGCGCGCTACCGATACGCTGTCGGTTCCCGAGCAGAATGCCGTACCGTTCGAGCTCGTGGCGATCGAAGCCACCCGGCTGAACGGCTCGCTGGCGCGTCCGATCGAGCGGTTCGCAGGAACGACCGTACACGCGGTTGCCGGTATCGGGAACCCGACACGCTTCTTCGACCTGCTGCGTGCCCATGGCATCCAGGTCATCGAGCATCCTTACAGGGATCACGCACCACTATCGAGAGGCGATCTCGAGTTTGGCGACGAGTTCGACGTCTTCATGACGGAGAAGGACGCGGTCAAACTCGGCAATGGCCTGCCGGACCGGTTCTGGTACCTTGCCGTCGACTTGCAGATGGAGGGCGTGCACGCGATGCCGCTGCTGGAGCAGATCGAATCGCGCCTACGCGATTCGTCTACCGGTGGAGGCCGAGCCCTTCCATAATCCGTTCGCTCTCGTTGCGAATCGTTGTGACCTGTCCGCTGAGCCGGTCAACCGGGAGGAGTGCCCGTTCTTCCGTGCTCTTCACGCAGAACATCGCAATGCGCTCATCGCGCTCGTCGTCGGTCAGGCTGTCGAAGTCGGGGCTGTCGATCAGGGTCACTGCCAGACGGTCCGCGACTTGTACACAGAACGTCGTGGCGTCGGGCGTTTGCGGCAGTATCTCGCCCTCGATCGGGGTGTGATGATGGCGGATGATCTCCGCGATCTGGTCGGGAACGCCCCAGTGCACACAGGCCAGGTAACCCAGCTCGCTGTGCGTGAAGTTGAAGACCTCGACGTCAACGGTCTCGAGGTCGTCCGGCGTCTGCCAGTTGTGTTCGTCGACTTCGAGCAGCTGCTTCGGCGCGTGTTCGAACATGACGAAACGACCGACATCGTGCAACAGCCCGACGAGATACGCGTGCGCCGGCTCCACCTGCAGCTGCGGAACCAGTTCGGCGACGCGCTGGGCGCCGACCGCGGTCGAGATCGCGTGTTTCCAGAGCATGATCTGGCTGGGCTCTGTCGGCATGAAGACGCGCTGCACCGCCAGCGACGCGACGAAGCTGCCGACCGTCGTCGCACCCATGCGGGCCAGTGCGTCCCTGATGACGGAGATCGGCGCCACCGGCGACGACGCCGCGGAATTCGCCAGCGCGATGATACGCACCGCGAACGCGGGATCCTCCTTGGCGGTGTACTCGAATTCCTCGAAATACTCGTCGGACTTGGGGTCGAGCTGCAGGATACGGACGAGTACCTGCGGCAACAGCGGCAGCTCGTCGATCTTCTTCTCCATGCCGTGCAGAGCGATCTTGCTCCGCATCCTGATTAGCGTCGTATCCGACGTTACGGTGCTCATTATGGAAAAGATATCGGCAGGGAGCCGCGCGTCTTTAGCGGGTCATCGAGGCCAGGAAACCGTCAGCCGCGTCGAATATGCGTCCGCGTCGTTCGCTGCTCAGCCGATCCAGCGCGCGTGGCATCAGCGCCAGGCGCGGATTGGATGAGAAGAATGCCCTGTGTTTGTCGATAAAGCGCCAGTAAAGGCCATCGACGACGTCGCACCACGGCCCTTTTCCATAGTCGCTCATCTTGACGATGTAGTTGGAGCCGCAGATGTAGGGCTTGGTGGCGAACAGGCCGCCATCGCTGTATAGCCCCATGCCGAAGACATTGGGTCCCATCACCCATTCCGACGAGTCGACGTACATCTCCATGAACCAGCGGTGCGCCGCCGCCGGCCTTATCTCGCACAGCGTCATCAGGTTCGCGGCGACCATCAGGCGAGGGATGTGGTGGGTCCAGCCGAGGCGCAGCGCCGTCCGGATCGTGTCGTCGAGCGGCGGGATACCCGTGTTACCCTCGTACCACGCATCGGTCAGTTCCCGCTCGTGCGACCAGAAGTTCTGCTGCTCCTGCTGCTCCCCGAATTCACGGTAGATGCCTCGCACGAACTCGCGCCAGCCGATGACCTGACGCACGAAACCCTCCAGGCTCGCCAGCGGGATTCGGTCTTTCTGCTCAATTGCACGTTCGACGATTTCGTGCGGCGTCAACAGTCCGAGATTCAGCATCGGCGTGAGGGCACTGTGGAAGACGATCGTGGATCGAGTCGTCATCGCATCTTCGTAGGGGCCGAACTGATCCAGGCGATTCTCGAGGAAATCGTCAAGCCAGGCGCGGGCCTGGGCCCGCGTCGTCGGCCAGCGAAACTCACCGGCGTCGCCAGGATGATGTGCGAAGTACTCGCGGACGAGGTCCACGACAGGTGCGACGTGTTCGGCGTGCGCTGGCCAGTGTGGCGCTGGCGGCTCGACGGAGCGGGGCAGTTTCTTGCGATTCTCGGTGTCAAAACTCCAGCGGCCACCGTCAGGTCGCCCCTCTGCGTCGACGAGCACGTTCATTCGCAGCCGCTGCGCCTTGTAGAACTCGGCCATTACCAGTCGGCTGCGGCCCGATGCGAAGGATTGGAATTCGTGGCGTGAACAGATGAACATCGGCGAGCGGATTTCCGCCCTGTCGAGCCCGTTTGTCGAGGCGAACTCGATAACCCGGTCCTCCATCGGCTTGTCCTCGATCTCGAAGTGCACGAGCCGCGAGTAGCCGCCGCCATCGATACACGCCTTCATCGTGTCCTCGTAGCTGGAGTCCGACGCCATGTCGAGCTGGCGATAGTGGACCCGGTAACCGCTGGCTCGGAGTTCGTCGGCATAGGCGCGCATTGCGGCAAGGAACAGTACGATCTTCTGCTGATGGTGGCGGACGTAGGTGCAGAGGCCTAGGTCTTCGGCCATGAAGACGTCCGCGTCGGACGGCGGAGGCAGGTGACGAACATCGAACAGCTGGTTGCCGAATACGACGAGGAGTGAGGTGTTGCTGCTCATTTCGAGAAGGACTGCCGTGGACTAATGGCTGCGGTCACGCCGACAGCATGATCACGAGCAGCGAGAGGCACGCGGTCGCTGTAGCTACAATACGGACGCCGAGGTAACTGTCGGTGAGCAGTTCCCGCTCGCGCAGCCGCATGTCAACCAGGAGCAACGTGACGAAAGCGAGGGCTTGGACGAGCAGGACCCACGTGAGGTCCGCCAGCACGAAGGTGAACCAGACGAGCAGGAAGATCGCGTTGCTGGAGTAGAACAGGTTGAACGGCGTTCGACGAGATCGCGTCAACTGCATCGTCCATTGAGTTCCGCACAGGAAGCACAGGATAGCGAGGCCGTAACTGGCCGCCAGGTCGTGGAGCGAGCCGAAAGGCGGGATCGCGGCAAAACCCAGCAGTGGCAGGGCCGCACAGGCGACGAACGGGGTCGCCCCGGCGAACGCGAGGGCTGCGTATTGAGAATTCTGAGACCGCATGAACTGACCATAGTTACGCTGAAGACACACTTCCAGAGCAGATACCACTTGTTACAGAC
>JAAUXZ010051434.1_pt1 | contig 26348 bp, 23 predicted proteins | sample 7278131 | NCBI WGS metagenome assembly JAAUXZ01 (sample SAMN14350119, study PRJNA611818) | marine sediment metagenome | isolation source: surface marine sediment (3m) | place: French Polynesia: Moorea | collected 2018-08 | reverse complement strand
AGGGCGTGAGGATTTAATCGTGGCAGATTTTGATATTCCAAAGATTACTGAATACCCAGTTATTCCTAACCTCCAGGAAGGGGTTATGGAGCATAGCTCTCCTTTCAAGTCTAAGCCTCAGTTTCAGGAGCCATTAGGCTATCCTGAAGAACTGGTCGAAAACTGGCAGGAAGCAGCTATCGAGAAAATGGGTGATTTGCTTGGCAAATACCGCTCTTTCCAGGTTTATCTTGATTCTTGCGTAAAGTGTGGAGCCTGTACTGACAAATGTCATTACTACCTGGGCACCACTGATGCCAAGAATATGCCTGTAGCGCGTCAGGACCTGCTGCGTAAGGTTTACCGTCGTTACTTCACTTTTGCCGGCAAGTATTTCCCAAAACTAGTTGGGGCTACTGACCTGACAGAAGAAGTACTCGATGACTGGTACAGCTACTTCCATCAGTGCTCACAGTGCCGCCGTTGTTCCGTATTCTGCCCGTATGGTATCGATACCGCAGAAATTTCAATGGCAGCTCGTGAAATCATGGATGCTGTTGGCCTGGGTCAGAAATACTGTAACGAGATCATCCTCAAGGCACAGACGATTGGTAATAACCTGGGTCTACCTGAGCCAGCACTCGTTGATACCCTGGCTGATCTCGAAGAAGAAGTTGAAGAAGACACTGGTGTGGCCGTTAAGTACCCAGTGGACCAGAAGGGCGCCGATATTCTGCTGGTCACTCCTTCTGCCGACTTCTTTGCTGAGCCGCATATTGATGGCCTGATTGGGTACGGCAAGGTATTCCATGAGGCCGGTGTAAGCTGGACTATGAGTTCTAAAGCCAGTGAAGCTGCTAACTTCGGCATGTTCATTGGTAGTTACGCAAACATGCGCAAGCTAGCCATGCGTATTCGTGAAGCCGCCCTGGAACTTGGTGTTAAGCGAATCGTATTTGGTGAGTGTGGACACGCATGGCGTGTTGCCTACAGCTTCCTGAACACCCTGGCTGGTCCTTTTGACTTCCTGGATCCCAATTATCCTGTTCCTCAGCATATTTGTGAGTTCACAAATGAGCTGCTCAAGGAAGACAAGCTGCGCATCAACAAAGATGAAAACGATCACATGAAGCTGACCTTCCACGACTCCTGTAACGTTGCTCGTGGTAGCCGCATGGGGCCAACCCCAGGTGGTCAGTTCACTATTCCTCGCGAGATCATCAAGGCTGTCTGTAACCATTATTACGACATGCCCCAGGACACTATCCACGATGCCACTTATTGCTGTGGCGGTGGCGGTGGCCTCCTGACTGATGACCTCATGGAGATACGAGTAAAGGGTGCCATGCCAAGGATGCAGGCACTGAAGACGGTTGTAGAAGACAACGGAGTAACCAACCTGGCCGCGATTTGCGCAATCTGTAAGTCACAGTTCACGAAGGTTCTTCCCTACTACGACTTCAGTATGGACATGATCGTGAGTGTCCATCAGCTAGTTAGTAACGCCATTGTGCTCAAAGGCTCCGAACAGGAGAAAGAGCTTGATGGTATTGAAGATGAAGAGACCGCAGCAGAAGCAGCGGAATAAATTTAAAACGATTTTAGATACACCTGATTAAATCGATTAGGAGAGTAGGCATGGCTACTTCACAAGACGATACAAAATTAACGTTCCGTAAGTACGAAGACGGTGAACACACATGGGATAGCATGCACGATCATATTTTCGTGCAGGACACTTCTCACAAGTGCCCAGTATATGTACAGCGTACTCCTCCTTGTCAGGGTAGCTGCCCTTCAGGTGAAGACATTCGTGGCTGGCTTGATATCGTACGCGGTATTGAGAAACCAACTGGTGACACCAGCTGGCAGGAATATGCATTCCAGCGTTCTACCAACGCTAACCCATTCCCCTCAATGATGGGTCGCGTCTGCCCTGCTCCTTGTGAAGACGGTTGTAACCGTAACGAAGTTGATGACTTCGTGGGAATCAACTCTGTAGAACAGTTCATTGGTGATACTGCCTTCCGTGAAGGCTTTAAGTTCGCTGCTCCTTCCGAAATGAGCGGTAAGAAGATCGCCATTATCGGTGGTGGTCCAGCTGGTATGGCTGCAGCCTACCAGCTGCGTCGCATGGGTCATGCTTCTACTATCTTTGAAGATCATGAAGAGCTTGGCGGCATGATGCGCTACGGCATCCCCGGCTACCGTACTCCACGTGATGTTCTCGATCATGAAATCCAGCGTATTCTGGATATGGGTAACATCGAAGTACGCAACAATACTCGTGTTGGTACTGATGTTTCTGTTGAAGACCTGGAAAAAGACTATGATGCCATCCTGTGGGCCGTAGGCTGCTGGACCGGCCGTGATCTGCCTGTTGATAACTGGCAGGAAGCGGAAAACTGCGTATCTGCTGTTGGTTTCCTGGAAGCCTTCAACGAAGGTCGCCTGAAAGCAGTTAATCCCAAGGTTGTCTGTATCGGTGGTGGTGATACCTCTATCGACGTAGTTTCTGTTTCACGTCGTCTGGGTGCCGTATCCAGCTTTGCAGCAGGTAGCGCGCCTGAAGAGATCTCTATTACTAAGAACACTCAGGAAGGCATTGACGAAGGTGCCAAGATCAGCGCTGAGGTTACCCTGACCTCTCTGTTCGCTCGCGACGAAATGACAGCCGCTGAGCACGAAGTTGTTGATGCGACTAAAGAAGGCGTCACTATCCTGACCAGCGTCATGCCTGTTGCCCTCGTCATGGACGGTAATCGTGCAACTGGTCTGAAGATTGCTGACTGCACCATGGAAGATGGCCGCCCCGTTCCTACCGAAGGTACTGAACGCGTCATCGAAGCTGACCTGATTGTGGCAGCTATCGGCCAGAGCGGAGACCTCAGCGACAACGAAAGCATGGATAATGGTCGCGGCCTGATCGATTCTGATAGCTTCTACCAGGTACCAGGCAAGCAGGGTCACTTCGTATGTGGTGATATCGTTCGCCCTCACCTGCTGACGACTGCTATTGGCCAGGCTTCAATCGCTGCTGAAAGCATTGACCATTACCTGAACAGTCTTGAAATGGAAAAACGTCCAAAGGTTGATAAGCATCACTTCAGCCTGATGGATAAACTCCATGAAACCGGCCTCGATCCTGCTGAGTACGATTCAAGCGAAGGTGATCAGCGTGGAACTTCTTCTGACAACTTTGCAGTACATAACTTCGAAGACCGCTCTAAGCAGGAAGTAATAAGTACTGACCGTCTGTTCCTGGGGCATTTTGGTTTTGAGGCCCGTAACCAGCGCTCTGAAGATGTACCTACTGCTGATGAAGTTATGGGTCACTTCAAAGAGCGTCTGATCGCTCTGGATGAAGAACAGGCTCAGGCTGAAGCCGGCCGTTGCATGAGCTGTGGCATGTGCTTCGAGTGTGATAACTGTGTTATCTACTGCCCTCAGGATGCTGTGTATCGCGTCAAGAAAGATGAATCGACTACTGGTCGTTACGTTGCAACTGACTACGATCGCTGCATTGGTTGCCACATCTGTTCTGATGTATGCCCAACTGGCTACATCGACATGGCAATGGGTGAATAAGGTCAGGAGAGAGACGTGCGTCTTACCCTAGTAAAAAAACTGACACCAGTCCTGATCGGACTGGTGTCTCTTATCCTGATGGGATCTACCTTCGCTGCGCCACCGATGCCTGAAATTCCTAAAGGTAAAGGTGAACAGTGCGTAGAGCCTACCCAGGAAATGCGTACAAACCACATGGAGATGCTTAACCATCAGCGAGACCTGACGGTCATTGAAGGTGTGCGCACCAAAAAGCACAGCCTCAATGAGTGTATCGCCTGCCATGTGGTTCCTGATTCCAATGGTAATTTTCCAAAAATTGGAACAGAGCAGCATTTCTGTAGCACCTGCCATATCTATGCCTCGGTCAGAGTCGACTGCTTCCAGTGTCATGCAACGAAGCCAGACGAAAGTGGCAGCATGCATAGTATGACCGGAGAGAATCCTCATCATACTTCTGAGATGGATGACGACAGTAGTCAGTTGTCTCAGAGTGAATTAGATATCGTTACTTCGGAGATCCGTCAGTAATGGCGACTGAAAACAATATTGATGCATATCGCCGTAAGTTTGTCGGTGGCGGCATGGCCGCTGCTGCCGGTATTGCCATCGCTCCTGGAGTTGTTCTTAACTCCGTAGCTCAGGCTAAACCTGCAGACAAACCGGTTGATGACTCTGTACGTTGGGGCATTCTTATTGATGCCAATAAATGTGATGGTTGTAATGACTGTGTTTCAGCATGTAATGATGAGCATCGCCTTGACAACTTCACGCACTCCAACGAGTTACAGAAAACTCAGTATATCCGCGTTGTAAACCTGCGCGACAAGGCAACTGGACATGAACAGGCACTGCCCGTCATGTGTCAGCATTGCGAGCATCCACCATGTGTAGACGTATGTCCTACCGGGGCTTCTATGCGCCGTGCGGATGGCATCGTTCAGGTAAACATGCATACCTGCATTGGCTGCCGTTACTGCATGATGGCCTGCCCTTATAAGGCACGCTCATTCGTGCATGAAGCAATTACAGATCAGAAACCAACCAGCCCTCGCGGTAAAGGTTGTGTTGAGTCCTGTAATATGTGTGTCCATCGTGTAGACAATGACCAGGAACCAGCATGTGTCGTCGCCTGTAACAAACATCATGCAGAAGATGAGCCAGCAATGTTCTTTGGTGACCTGATGGATAAGAATAGCGAGATCTCTCAGCAGCTTAAGAAATTTGGTGGCAAGCAGATCCGTGCAGACCTTGGCCTGAATACGGGCGTGCGTTACCGCGGTCTTTAATCAAATCTGGCGTGTACCAGCAAAGAGTTCATAAGACATGAAAGTTGAATTTCGTGAAATAGATGGGAATAGCAAAGGTTTCATGGCCCTTCTGGGAGTCCTGGGACTGATTGTTGCAGTAGCCCTTGGTGCTACTTATTACATGGAGCATAACGGCCACTGGGTCACTGGCATGAATAACCAGATCGTCTGGGGTATGCCACATGTATTCGCCCTGTTCCTGATTGTTGCCGCTTCTGGCGCTTTGAACGTGGCCTCGATGTCATCTGTATTTAACCGTAAGGTATACAAGCCTCTGTCACGCCTGTCCGGCCTGCTGGCCATCTCCCTGCTGGCCGGTGGTTTGATGATACTGGTCCTTGATCTTGGCCGACCTGATCGTCTGATCGTTGCCATGACGACGTACAATTTCAAATCGATATTTGCCTGGAACATCATTCTCTACAATGGCTTCTTTGCCATCGTAGCTGTTTATCTGTGGATGATGATGGAGCGCAAGATGAATAAGTACTCGCGTCCTGCAGGTATTGCTGCATTCGCCTGGCGTCTGATACTTACCACTGGTACCGGTTCGATCTTCGGTTTCATTGTCGCCCGTCAGGCATTTGATGCTGCCATCCTGGCTCCAATGTTCGTGATCATGTCTTTTGCATATGGCCTGGCAGTCTTTATTCTGGTGCTGTTTGCAGCCTATAGCTGGACCGGACGTCCTCTGGGAGACCTGGTCGTAAAACGCCTGAAGAATCTACTCGGTGTGTTCATTGCGGCCGTGTTCTATTTCGTGGTCGTTTTCCATATCACCAATCTGTATGCCACTGAACATCATGGCGTAGAGGGCTATATCCTGGCAGGTGGCAACCAGTTCACCAACCTGTTCTGGTTTGGCCAGATCCTGATGGGCCTGGTTGTACCATTTGCCCTTGTCTATCTTCCCGGCACCGGCAAGTCCAGGATGTGGATTGGCATTGCATCTGCCCTGGTCATTCTTGGTGGCCTTATTCAGATGTACGTCACCCTTATCGGTGCACAGTCTTACCCACTGATCCTGTTCCCGGGACACGAAGTAAGCAGTAGCTTCTTTGATGGTCAGTTTAATGATTATGTGCCAACCATGGCTGAGACACTGCTTGGTATTGGTGGCTTTGGTGTTGCTCTGATCGCCACCACCATTGGCGTATGGGTGCTCCGCTTCCTACCAGCAAGCCTGGCTGATGAAGTGGTCGCCCCTGATCATCATAAAGCGGCCTGATCAACTGCAAGTATTACGTTTAAGGGGCGATGGAAACATCGCCCCTTTTTCGTTGTGAATGCTTGATACCTGGCCTGATAGCCCTACATTTGTGATATGAACAGATTTTTCATTTCCGCCATTCATAAATCCTCTGGAAAAACTACGATCAGCATCGGGCTTGCTGCTGCCCTCACCCACCGAGGATTAAAGGTTCAGACCTATAAAAAGGGACCTGACTTCATCGATCCTATGTGGCTACACAAGGCTTCTGGACAATCCTGCTATAACCTTGATTTCTATACTCAGACTCAGGAAGAGATTGGCAGTCTCGTAGCCACACACTCGCAAGATGCCGACATCAGCCTGATTGAAGGTAATAAGGGCCTGTATGATGGCCTCGACCTGGACGGCAGTAACAGCAACGCAGCCTTAGCAAAACTACTGGATACCCCAGTCGTTCTGGTTATTGATACCCGGGGAATGACGCGTGGTGTCGCTCCGATTATTCTTGGACATCAGGCATTTGATCCGGAACTCAATATCAGGGGCGTGATTTTTAATAATGTAGGCGGATCCCGCCATGAACAGAAATTACGTTCTATTGTTGAGCACTATACCGATATCCCTGTCCTCGGGGCCATTCAGCGTGACCAGAGGTTGGATATCGATGAAAGACATCTTGGCCTTATTCCAAGCAACGAGGCTACAGAAGTTGAAGCAAAGATTCAGAATCTCAGGAATGCAGTGGAGCAGCAGGTCGATATCGATCAGTTGATTCAGTTATCCCATTCACCTGCTCTGCCATTTAGCGAATTGCCATCATCAGACCGCACGGAGAGCACTGAAGATATTCGCATTGGTATCATCAGGGACGAGGCATTCGGCTTTTACTATGACAGCGATATCGAGGCCTTTCAGGAACAGGGTGCTAAATTAATTACAATAAACAGCATTCATGATTCAGAATTACCCGATATAGATGGCCTGTTTATTGGTGGTGGATTCCCAGAATCTCGCATGGAATCACTGGCCTCGAACGAGTCCTTAAAAACGGCCATCTTCGAAGCGATCAACGATGGCCTGCCCTGTTACGCGGAATGTGGCGGCCTTATGTATCTCAGCCGTTCACTGGTATGGAATGACAGGAAAAGTGCCATGGTGGGCGTGATTCCAGCAGATGCAGTGATGTATAAAAAGCCTCAGGGACGCGGCTATGTAAAATTGAGCGAAACTGCCGAGCACCCTTGGGGCCAGGAAGATCCGGTACCAGAAGTCATATCAGCCCATGAGTTCCACTATTCCCGCCTGGAGAATTTCTCAGGAGAACCTGTTTATGCCTATACAGTAAAAAGGGGTATGGGTATTGATGGAGCCCATGATGGTATTATTCACAGGAATTTGCTGGCGAATTACACTCACCTGCGTGATACATCACGCTACCAATGGGTAAAACGCTTTCTGAATTTTGTTCGAAATAACATGAATAAATAACCATATCTTATTGTTTTATAAGGGATATCAAATGATCACTATCACCCCAAACGCTGCCGCGCAAATCATGACATCGGCCAAAGAACAGCACCTCGATGGTCTTGCCCTTCGTGTGGCCGCACAACGTCAGCAGGATGGCTCGCTACACTATGCCATGGGCTTTGATGAGCCTGATGCCACCCAGGATACGCGTTTCAATTCTGAAGGCGTTGAGGTAATTATCTCATCGGTTAGCCTGGATCTGATCAAGGGTATGACAATTGATTTTGTCGACATGGGCGATGGAAAAATGGAATTCATTTTCATTAATCCAAATGATCCGAATCAGCAGGCACCATCCGAGCAATAGATCAGTAAAAGCACCTGATTATGAACGCAAGGACGTTCAACTGGTTATCGCACCTGGCACCGAAAGAGAACCTGGATGATAACCTTCGCCCTGGGCCAGGCTGGCACAGAAAATCCCAGGGCGTCTATGACCTGAGATTCCTGGCCTCCATGGCGGTCCTTTTTATCTGTCTGGCAGGCCTGGCTCTCACCAGCATCATGTTGTTCAAGAATGAGCAGCTAAACAGCAATCTTGTACTCTTCCACCTGGGACTGATGGTTGTTGCCTTTATCCAGGTCCTGATCATGTTGTTCATGACCAGAAAGTATCTCTGGATCCCGCTCACACACGTCAGAAACTGGGCGCTACGTATCAGGGCCGGCAATCTCAATGCCCGAATCCCCCGCCTCGATGAGGGCGAAATTTCCAAACTGGCAAGAGACATTAATATGCTGGCGGACAACTTCCAGGTTCTGTCATCTGAAATGGACCAGCGTGTTAAGGAACAGACCGAGGAACTCGCCAGAACCAACCGTTCACTTGAAGTCCTGTACGACGTTGCGGCGACCCTGAATATGCCCAGAGACCTCAAATCTCTGCTTAAGGAATTTATGCATATTATTCAGGATGCCGTTTCAGCACAGGCTGTCGTGGTGCGCCTGCTGAATGATGAAGGCGAAATGGAGCTCGTGGCAAGCCTGGGGCTGAGTACCCATATCGTCGATATGGAGCGCCACAGACCCGTCGATTGCTCTGTATGTGGCCAGACCGCCCAGAAAGGCGAGATCATGGAGGCTGATGGCCTCAAGGAATGCCAGAAAAAGCTTGGTGAACCCCTGCTCCCTATGCCACGCCTGACGATTGTTTCGGTCCCACTGCAATATCGTGGACAGACATTAGGTATCTATAACCTGTTCATGGAGCCGCCAGGAATTGGTGATGACACAGACCTGGAGAACCTGCTTAAAACCATTGGACACCATCTGGGTCTGCTCATCGGCAAGGCCAAGCTGGATATGGAGGCCCGGCGTAAGATCATCATTGAAGAGCGCACCATGCTTGCCAACGAACTCCATGACTCGCTGGCACAGACGCTGGCCAGTGTTCGTTTGCAAATGCGTGTCCTCGATGAATCACTGCAACAAACCGGAGGCCCCAAGGTCATACGCGAACTTGAGCAGGTCGAGGCCACACTGGATGAGGCCTATCTCGACCTCAGACAGCTGATAGCGCATTGCCGCGAACCCTCAGATATGGAGAAAGGGCTGATCCCCTCCATAGAGAAACTGATTTCCCGTTTTCGCCAGCAAACCGGCATACACGTATTACTGCAGAAAGAATGGAGTATCACAAACCTGCCTGCGCACTATGAGATGCAGGTCCTCAGGATCATGCAGGAAGCACTAACCAACATCAGAAAACATAGTAATGCCCGTATCGTGCGTATACTTTTACGTAGTGATCGTGAAGGTAACCATCATCTCCTGATCGAAAATGATGGCGACGGATTCGAACTCTCAGAAACGACCGAAAGCTATGGTGACCACATCGGACTAAAAATCATGGAAGAGCGCGCCAAGCACCTTAATGGGACATTCAAGATCGAAAGCGAACCCGGGGAAGGCACCCGTATTGAAGTGAATTTCAAATTCGATAGCTCAGAGCCCCAGGAAAATCAGTTACTTAATTACGAGCTGGAACATTAACTATGCGGGTAATCCTGATCGATGATCACGCCCTCTTCAGAGTCGGGCTGCAGGGGCTACTGGAGCAAAGAGGTATCGAAGTCATTGCCGCCGTTGGTGAAGGCAGTCTGGGACTGGCTAAGGCCAAAGAACTTCATCCAGACGTCCTGCTCCTCGATCTGCGCATGCCCGAAATGGGCGGACTGGAGATCCTCAGAAAGATTCGTGAGGAAGACATCAAGATACCTGTTGCGATGTTAACAACCAGTAACGACGAATCTGACCTCGTCGAATGCCTGCAGAACGGCGCCCAGGGTTATCTACTCAAGGATATGGAACCTGATGAGCTTGTGGGTGCACTTAGGGACATCATGAAAGGTAAAAACGTGGTCGCCCAGGAATTAACGGACGTCCTCGCACGCATGGTCCAGGGAAATTACAGCTCTGAGAAGGAGTCGCCCTTCTCCGGTCTGACACCCAGAGAAACTGAGATATTGTGTCTGCTTGCTGAAGGTCAGAGCAATAAAATGATTGCCCGAAATCTGGGCATCTCAGATGGTACCGTTAAATTACACGTCAAATCGATTCTAAGAAAACTTAATGTCCATTCAAGGGTGGAAGCAGCAGTGATTGCCGTTGAACAGGGCCTGAGACAGAACTAGGCAGGGCTAATTATTCATGAAGACTTATGCGCAGTTAGTACAGGAAGGCCTCAACTCAGTTGAAGAGGTCTTTCCATGGGACCTTGATGAGATGATCAGCTCCGGCAAAGACTGCCTGATGCTGGATATCCGCGAACAGGATGAATACGATGCCATGCATATCAAGGATTCGCTGCTTGTGCCCAGAGGCATTCTGGAAGGTGCCTGCGACTGGGGATATGACGATACGATTCCTGAACTGGTTCAGGCCCGAGATCGCGAAGTAATCGTGATCTGTCGTTCCGGTAATCGTAGTGTGCTGGCTGCTCTTACGATGCAGCTGATGGGATACAGCAAGGCAAAATCGCTCAAAACCGGCATCCGGGGCTGGAATGATTTTGAGCTTCCCCTTTATGACAAAGATGATAATGCAGTTGACATCGATGAAGCAGAAGAAGCTCTGGCCACTCAAGTTACCGAAGAGCAGATGGGCCCCGCCAACGCCTGAAGTAACGGTTTACTGACAGTAGCTCCGGGTCAGCTCCATTTTTTTATTGAAGTGCTGATGGCACCGGATCAGACCAGTGGCATCATCGCTTTTCCAGAAAGTAATCAGTACCTGATGGTTTGGTCCCCAGTTCATGGTCTCTGTAGTCAGCAGCTCCCAGGAGCCGCTGTACTGAAGGGCTTCAGCTGTCATCTTTTCAGCCTGACTTACGCCAGAGACAAGGCTAAACAGGAACGCCAGGACTTTTACGCTACGAAGCATCAGGTGTAAAACTTACGGTCTTTACGTCGCCGGCCGGGTTGCTGTTGAATAATGATCCCCTTAACCGCGTTATGGCTTTCAAGCTCAATCTCGTCATGACCTTCCTGCAAGGTCACAAGAAAGTGCCGGCCATCACGCTTACTGTATTGCCGGAATATATATTCATCGTTATGAACGGCGATGACATAAGCGCCATCTTTCAGGACCCCGGTCGGATCAATGACGATGATGCTACCGTCCTGGAACTCAGGCATCATGCTGTCACCAATCACCCTCAGCGCATACAGTTCGCCTGAGGCACACCCGGTTATATCTCGAATAAAACTCTCTTCCATTACACTCACCTGATACTACTGGCCGCAAATCATAGGCCTAAGCATGAAAATTGGCTAATTATACCTCTTCATATCCGGAAATTACTGCTTCATGAGGTATTCATCCTTGATCCTGGCAGCCCAGAGCGCCAGCGTCATCGGATCTTCGTCCCGAGGAATTCGTTGTAGTTCGGGCTTGCTCAATGAAACATTGGTGCGCAAGAGTCGTCCATCCTGTACGCCATAGATCAAACCCTGAGATGGATCCAGATAGTACCCGTCCATAATGTGCATCATCAGGCGATGGCCGCCCTTCCCGTCCGGCGCCTCGAACCGATAACCCGGATTCGCCGGTTGATGGCCGGAACCATGCAGCCGGCTATGTGCCACCATCCTGGATAGCCGTCTAACGTCTTCGGCTAGCTGAAGGTCAGGAGTGAATTCATCGGTCGGAGTTTTGCCCTGGAAATGCCACATCCTGTCCCCCCAGTGCAATCCGGTATCGGCCGGATCCAGGGCATAGGGGTTATCTGAGGCAGGACTGAGCTCATAACCATAGGCCCTGGCCATTAAGCGGTCTCTGAGATACTCCTCCTCGCTATAGGAGCTTCCAATGACCCTGCAGCCATTTCTCAACAGCGTCCTGATATCTCCAGATTCGAGTAACTGTGTATGTTCTTCAAAGCCGGGCTGGAATATCACAGCCACATCAGGATATCTGCCCTCTCGAAAAGCCGGATATTCCTCAAGCCTGCCTTTGAAGCACTGGTCACCTTCGAACTGAAGTTCCGGACCAATCAGATACACCTCTGCCTCATCCAGCCCGAGCAACGGCTCAAGACAACGATACAGGCGCCCACCGTTGCCGGTATCAACGAGTTCAGCACCGATAATCCAAACCGTGGTATTTTTATCAGCCCGTGAGTCATGGGCATCCATGTTGGACAGGTACCAGGCAAGGCTGATCACTGGCAGGAGATTAATTCGCATGTCTTGACTGATCTGCCCATCAGAAGACAGGCACCTGTGATCGGAAATTTTGTTCAGACAATCCGTCCAGGATTGACATTGTGTAATCAGTGCCTTATTCAATTGGTCAGATACTCGGGTATGTAGATAAAAGAAAAATAGTGCTGATCTCTATAAAAAACACCAATACAACAGGTGCGCGGGTAACCCTGATCCTGCTATTCGCCCTGTTGATTGGGATCGTTATTTTTACCCATTATCGCGATGATAGCGAACTAAACCGAGTATTGAGCAAGGGCGAACTGGTCATCGCTACACGCAACAGCCCAACTACCTACTATATAGGCCCAGATGGCCCTACCGGTTTTGACTATGATCTTGCCAGGGCATTTGCTGATCACCTGGGTATTAATCTCACCGTAGTGCTCCCAGAAAGGCTGGGAGATATTCTTGATCAGGTCAGTACCAGGCAGGTCGATTTCGCGGCAGCCGGGCTCACAATTACCGAGTCTCGTAAGCGTCATATGATCTTTGGCCCAGTGCTCGAGGAAGTAAATGAACAGGTTGTCTATCTCAAGGGGGCCAAAAAGCCTGGAAAAATCAGAGATCTGGTTGGCCTGAACCTGGAAGTTCTTGCGGACAGCAGCCATGCTGAGCGCCTTGGCGAACTCCACCACCAGTATCCAGATCTCACCTGGGTTGAACAGCCAGAAATGGATACCCAGGAGTTACTTCAACTTGTCGCTGAGAAAGTCATTGATGTCACTATTGCTGACTCGAATGAAGTAAAGCTTATCCGCCGTTACAATCCTGACCTTCGCGTAGGATTCAACTTCTCGGGAAGCAAACAAATAGCCTGGGCTTTTCCGAAATCTGACGATCTCTCACTGTACTATGCCGCCCGGGATTTTCTCGAGAACGCCAGGAAAAATGGCCTGATCCAACAAATCAAGGAACGCTATTACGGCACGACCCGCCGCCTGAATTATGTAGGCACACAGATCTATATGCGCCACATTCTCAAACGACTGCCCGAATACAGGGACCTGTTTGAAGAGGCGGGTGCAGTCAACAACATTGACTGGCGCCTGATAGCTGCAGTGGGCTACCAGGAATCACAATGGGATCCAAAGGCAAAATCACCGACCGGGGTCAGGGGCCTGATGATGCTTACACAGAACACGGCCAAAGAACTCGGTATTGATGACCGACTCGATCCTGCGAAGAGTATTGAAGGTGGGGCACGTTATCTGAACAAGCTAAGGGAAAAGATACCTGAGCGTATCCCTGAACCGGACAGGACCTGGATGGCCCTGGCCAGCTATAACATCGGCTACGGGCACCTGGAGGATGCAAGGAAAATCACCCAATCACTGGGCGGAGACCCGGACCGCTGGATTGATGTGATGGAGCACCTGCCCCTGCTAATGAAAAAGAAATACTACAAATACACTCGTTTCGGGTATGCCCGAGGTGGCGAGGCGAAACACTATGTCCAGAATATTCGTAACTACTATGACATCCTGATCTGGATGACGGACAAGGAGAAAACCATCAGGGAAACAGAAGTCCCGGCATTTGGCATTCTGCCGCCCAGCCTCTGATCATTCAGCCAGGGCTTCTGCCTCGATAGATAGATAGACCTGGTAAGCATTTCTGCGATTGGCTTCTGCGAAAGCAGGCAAACGCTCAAATTCGCTCCAGTCAGCCTCATCATAAGCCTCTGCGAACGGAATCAGCTCATCGACTGCAGCACCCATCTTTTCACGTAGAAAGGCAAGATATGAACGCGTTAATTTAATCGTTTGCTGTGGATTTAACGCCGGGGGGCCATGACCTGGTATGAGCACCTGCACACCTTCGGTCTCAAGTTCTTCAAGCGTTTTCAGCCAGTTCCTGGTATTGGCACTTCCAACAAATGGTACCCTGCCCTCAAAAATGATGTCACCGCTGAGAAGCACCCGATCCGGGAGTACATATAAGCTCAGATCAGCCTCAGAGTGCGCATCACCCAGTGGGGTTATTTTCAATTCAACTGCGCCTGTTTTAATACTCTCATCATTAGCTATGTATCGATCAGGCCAGATCAGACGGGTAGACTCATCCACCCATGGAAACAATGACACCCGGCGTTCTTCTAAACGGGATTCGGCCGCAGGAGAATTCAGATAATTATCTGAGCCTTCAGGCGCGATGATCTCTGCTCCCAGGTCCTTGAAGACCTGCAATCCATAAATATGGTCTGCATGGTAATGACTGACTATTACACGTGCGATGGGTTTATCGGTTATGGCACGAATTCGCTTTAAGAGCATCTTAGCGAGGGCTGGTGTACCCAGGGCATCAAAGACCGTCACATCCTGATCGGAAATAATTACGCCTGCGTTGGAGATAAAGCCTGCGTTATCCGTTGCAGTACCCGGCGCGCCTACCACGTAATAGACGTGCTCTGATACCTTCTTGAGCTCCATACTGATATCAGGCTCATCTGCGGCCTGGATCACGGGTACCGCGATCAGAAATAACATGGTTGCAAGCATGCTGCTCAAGGACTTAGGCATTATCTCCACCCTCTTCTTTCTTCTGGCTTCTTTTGTTTTTAAAGAAACGTTTAAGTAAAGACGAACACTCAGCTTCAAGTATTCCCCTTTCTACCTCTATACGATGGTTCAGCGCAGGATGATCGCTCAGATCCAGCACTGAACCTGCAGCTCCTGTCCTGGGATCAGAGGCTCCGATAACCAGCCTGCTGATTCTTGCATGAATCATCGCCCCCATGCACATAGGACAGGGCTCCAGTGTCACAAACATGGTAGTACCTGTCAGGCGATAGTTGCCCAGTTTTTTACCGGCGGCACGTATTGCCTGTATCTCGGCATGCGCCGTCGGATCATGTTCAGTAATTGGCTGATTGTGGCCTGTAGCAATAACTCCACCGGCTTCATCGATTATGACCGCGCCTACCGGGACCTCACCACCTTGCTCAGCAATCTGCGCCTGATCAAGCGCAAGTTTCATGAACTCTTCTTCAGGCTCATGAGTAGCGATGTTGTCTATTCCCATTCAATCGTAGCGGGTGGCTTACCAGAAATGTCGTAGGTGACTCGTGAAATACCTTTCACTTCATTAATGATTCTTCTTGAAACATGATCCAGGAACTCATAAGGCAGGTGGGCCCAGTGTGCCGTCATAAAATCGATTGTCTCAACCGCGCGCAAAGCGATGACATAGTCATAACGACGACCATCCCCCATTACGCCTACTGACTTGACCGGTAGAAATACTGCAAAGGCCTGAGAGGTCTTATCGTAGAGATCCGCAGCATGTAGTTCAGAGATGAAGATATCATCAGCCAGCCTAAGCAGATCAGCATATTCTTTCTTTACTTCACCAAGTATCCGCACACCCAGACCAGGTCCCGGGAAGGGGTGCCTGTAAACCATCTCTGAGGGCAGGCCAAGTTCGACTCCTATCTTTCGCACCTCGTCCTTAAACAGTTCTCTGAGGGGCTCTACCAGGCCAAGCTTCATATCTTCAGGTAGTCCGCCCACATTATGGTGTGACTTGATGACATGGGCCTTCCCGGTCTTGCTTCCGGCCGATTCTATGACGTCAGGATAAATCGTGCCCTGTGCCAGCCATTTTGCCTGCGTGAGCTTACCTGCCTCTTCATCAAAGATCTCGACAAACAATCCGCCGATGATTTTGCGTTTCTTTTCAGGATCATTCTCACCCTTTAGGGCCTCCAGGAAGCGAGTTTCTGCATCCACCCTGATGACCTTCACCCCCATGTGTTCGGCAAAGGTTGCCATGACCTGGTCACCCTCATGCAGGCGTAGCAGGCCGGTATCCACAAATACACAGGTAAGCTGATCGCCTATCGCCTTATGCAGTAAGGCCGCAACAACCGATGAATCAACACCACCTGACAGGCCCAGGATTACTTCGTCATTGCCCACCAGGGTGCGTACTGATTCAATACTGTCTTCAATGATGTTGCCTGGCGTCCAGAGACTGCCGCAGCCACATATCTCATGGATGAAACGGGAAAGAATACGGTCACCCTGACGTGTGTGGGTCACTTCGGGATGGAACTGGACACCATAGAAATGTCGCGCTTCATCTGCAATGCCGGCAATAGGCGCGCTATCGGTACTGCACATCAGTTTAAAGCCTTCGGGTAATGCACAGACCCGGTCACCATGCGACATCCAGACATCAAGCAAACCATAACCTTCCGGAGAAGTATGGTCCTCAATATCCGTTAACAGGGCGGTATGACCACGGGCCCGAACCTGGGCATAACCAAACTCACGGTGGTCTGAGTTCTCCACCTCGCCACCAAGCTGCGCAGCCATCGTCTGCATGCCATAACAGATGCCGAGTACGGGTACGCCCAGAGAAAACACATTCCCAGGTGCACGTGGTGGCTCTGAGTCAATGACAGACTCTGGCCCGCCTGAGAGGATGATGCCTGATGGACGAAACTCACTGACCTCATCAGCATCCATATCCCAGGGGTGTATCTCACAGAACACCCCCTCTTCCCTTACGCGACGGGCGATGAGCTGAGTGTACTGGGAACCAAAATCTATGATCAGGATGCGATCGGTATGAATATTTTGTGTCATAACTACCTGAATCTAAAAGGCCCGGAGCAAACCGGGCCCTGAATGAATGGCTTAGTCGCGGCGATAATTCGGCGCTTCCTTGGTTATGGTCACATCATGGACATGGCTTTCACTCATGCCTGCATTGGTGACGCGAACAAACTCGGGCCTGGTGCGCATCTCTTCCATACTTGCAGCACCAACATAACCCATACTTGAACGCAGACCGCCAACCATCTGATGGAGAATAGCAATAATGCTGCCTTTATACGGTACGCGTCCTTCTATACCTTCTGGAACCAGCTTATCTGCTGCGACACCAGAATCTTGGAAATAGCGATCTGAAGAGCCCTGCTGCATTGCGCCCAGAGAACCCATCCCCCGATACGACTTGTATGAACGCCCCTGGTAGAGCTCAACTTCACCCGGTGCTTCTTCGGTACCAGCAAACATCCCGCCGATCATGACGCAATGAGCGCCTGCAGCAATGGCCTTGCTCAGATCACCCGAGAAACGTATACCGCCATCAGCAATCAGTGGTATACCTTTTCCTTTCAGTGCCTCACTGACATTGTGTATAGCACTGACCTGTGGGACGCCAACGCCGGCCACAATACGCGTGGTACAGATAGAGCCAGGGCCAATACCAACCTTAACTGCATCAGCTCCTGCCGCAGCCAGATCAAGGGCAGCCTGAGCTGTTGCGATATTACCGCCAATGACCTGCAGGTCAGGATAGTGTTTCTTGACCCAGGCCACTCGATCCAGGACACCCTGGGAATGACCGTGCGCCGTATCAACCGTGATGACATCCACACCGGCCTCGACCAATGCGTGAACACGTTCATCAGTACCTGAACCGACACCAACTGCTGCCCCGACACGCAGGCGCTCTGCTGTGTCTTTACAAGCATTCGGGTAATCACGCGACTTCTGGATGTCCTTAACCGTGATCATACCCCTCAGATGGAAGTTATCGTTGACAACCAGGACCTTCTCGATGCGATGCTTGTGCAGCAAAGCCCTGACCTCTTCCTTACTGGCCCCTTCTTTGACCGTAACCAGCCTCTCCCTGGGCGTCATAATCCCGGTAACAGGCCCATCCAGCTGGGTTTCAAAACGCAGATCTCTGCTGGTTACGATGCCCACCAGGTTTTCACCCTCGACGACCGGGACACCTGAAATATTATTGGCCTGTGTGATTTCGAGAACTTCGCGGATACTGACCGTGGGGCTGACGGTAATGGGATCATTAATGATTCCGCTTTCGAACTTTTTAACCTGGCGAACCTGCTCCGCCTGCGCTTCAATGCTCATATTCTTGTGGACGATACCTATGCCGCCTTCCTGAGCAAGCGCAATCGCTAGTCTTGCTTCGGTAACTGTATCCATAGCAGCAGAGACCAGAGGGATGTTCAGCTTGATGTCGCGTGTCAGGCGGGTTGAGAGATCAACATCCTTGGGCAACACGTTAGAATGTGCTGGTACGAGAAGGACATCATCAAAGGTCAGTGCTTCCTGGATGATTCGCATGTTTGGCCCCGAGAGAAATTAGGCGACAAATTATAGAGTTTGACCCGTTGTGGGTAAACCTGTTATCAATTAACTGATTGAATAAAAAAACCCAAAACGGGAAAAATCTCATCAAACGGGGAGAGTCCATGAAATACAACCTTAGTTATATTGTGGCTATAAGCCTTTTCGTTCTGTTCCTTGCTGGATGCGCAACATCAAGCCCTAGTGAGAGTTCTGCACCTGCCACAAAGGCAAGCGCCCCTTCGGCTGAAGCTCAGATGGCGGCATTTGAAAAAGCCTATGCCGAAGCCGAAGCACTTCAGAAAAAGGCTAATAGCGTTGGTGGCGAATGGCGTGATGTAGGTAAGTTCATGAAAGAAGCCAAGGCGGCCGCTAAGGAAGGAAACTTTGACAAGGCCAGTAAACTGCTAGCCAAGGCAAAGTTCCAGTCAGAAGCTGGTTATAAACAGGCTATGGAACAAAAAGGCGCAGGTCCGCAATACTAATACCCGTGTCAGTTCCTGAAGAAGCCGGGCTTGCCCCGGCTTTTTCATGTCTGTAACTAACAGCAATGTTATGATTCGCTAATGTTTGATCCTAATGTCCCTTCCCCCCATATCTATTCAGTTTCAGAACTCAACAGTGAGGTCAGGGAGCTGCTTGAAGGCAGCTTTCCGGTCGTCCAGGTAGAGGGCGAGATATCCAACCTGGCCCGCCCTGCATCCGGGCATATGTACTTTTCTTTGAAAGACCGTGCAGCACAGGTACGCTGCGCAATGTTCAAGAATCGAAATCACCTGCTCAATTTCAAACCTGAAAACGGCATGCAGGTCCTCATTCGAGCACGGGTTGGACTCTATGAAGGCCGTGGTGAATACCAGTTAATCGCTGAACACATGGAAGAGGCCGGTTTCGGGGCATTACAACGCGCCTTTGAAGAGCTGAAGCAAAAACTCTCGCTTGAAGGCCTGTTTGACGAGGATCGGAAAACCCCATTACCCACAATGCCCACACGGGTCGGGCTCATCACATCTGCCTCCGGGGCAGCACTCAGGGACATCCTGCATGTCCTCAAAAGGCGATTCCCTGCACTATCGGCACTGATCTACCCCGTATCAGTACAGGGGGAGAAGGCGCCAGCTGAAATCATCGAAGCGCTCAGACAGGCCGGTTCGGACGGAAAATGCGATGTCCTAATACTTGCCCGTGGTGGTGGCTCCATTGAAGACCTGTGGGCCTTTAACAATGAAGCCCTGGCCAGAGCAATCATCGACTGCCCCCTGCCCATCGTTACGGGTGTCGGTCATGAGACTGATTTCACCATCGCCGATTTTGTCGCTGACTTCAGGGCACCCACCCCTTCTGCAGCAGCCGCTGCCATTGCCCCTGATGCTGAAGAGCTTCTAAACAGGTTTATCAGATATAGCAGATTACTGGTTGATATTGCTGAAAATAATATAACGTCACTGGCACAGAAAAATGCCCAGTATGCACATCGACTGACTATGCAACACCCATTAAGGCGTATCGAACAATCCAGTCAGAGGGTCGATGAACTGGAACAACGTGCTGGCCGGGCGATGGAACAGTTTCTGCGACACCAGCATCTCCGTCACCACCTGCTGAGGCAGAGTCTTGCCACCCACCACCCTGCAAACAAACTCGATCAGTTGCAGAAACAGACCGCCCAGCTATTACACAGCCTCAATAACGCGATAACACACAAATTACGTTCATCGCATCAACGCATGTCTGAACTGGCCCGCACACTGAATGCCTTCAGCCCCCTGGCCACAATCGACCGCGGCTATGCAATTATCACTACCGATGAGACCCTGGTCCGAAGCGTGACTCAGATGAACACAGGTGACCAGGTCACAGCGAGGCTGGCTGATGGCCAGCTAAGCTGTACCGTTGACACCATCAGCAAGACCTCAAAGGATACAGATACCTAGACCAGGCGCCTGAGCACGTCGACGGTGATCATTTCTGCCTCGCCCAGATCACCCGAGATCAGCCTGAGCGGTGAGCCGGGCATGCCAAACTGATCGACTACTGCCCGCGCACCTGTGAAATCTTCCGTTTCGGTGTAACCGTTGACAGTGATCAGCGTAGGAATATGTGCCTGATTGGTGGATTTGATACCGTTACCGGAATCTTCCAGTGCAACACATTCATCGGGCCTGAGCGACATCTTTTCCAGGGTATAGGTATAGATATCAGGCGCGGGCTTCTTCGCTGGCACGATATCACCGGCGGCAATTACCTCGAACCAGTCGATGGACTCTGGGCCCAGGGTAGCCTCGAGTAATGTCGTGACATTTTCGGGTGTTGTAGTCGTCGCAATCGCCAGTCGCAGGCCTGCATCTCGACAATCCTGTAACAGCCGTTCCACGCCAGGCCTGAGCGGTATCTCACCCGCACGCAGCAGATTCAGGTAATAATGGGTTTTGCGCTTATGGAGACCGGCTATACGCTCATCAATGCCCTCTTCATCAAGCATTTCAGGGTAGAAGCGGGAAAGAAAATGACGAATCCGCTCCTTGCCTCCCGTCACCTCCAGCAGTTCTCCATAGAGTTCGACATCCCAGTGCCAGTCCAGACCGGCCTCTTCAAAGGCCTTGTTGAATCCAATCCTGTGGCCATCACGCTCCGTATTGGCCAGCGTACCATCCACGTCAAAAAGAACTGCCTGTAAATTGCTCATATTATTTCGCTATCAAGTAGTAATTAAATCGACGGGCATGATATGTTTGAGGTGCACTCTTGCCAAGAAACATTTGTCTTAATATGAAAAAGAAATTCTCGTTTCTGGCTGCTCTTTTCGTTTTGCTTTGCCAGCCATCATTCGCCGATTCCGTGCGAATTGAGACCACGGCCTTTGGTCAGCTGATGTTTTATCCTGACTATACCGCACCCGCTACCGTTGTAAGCCTCAACGATGCCCATCTCAGCGCTCAGATCAGCGCAGAGATTACAGAATTCAAGTTCAGGACTGGAGCTACAGTAAATCAGGATGACCTGCTTGTCTCACTGGACTGCAGGGACCTCAAGCAGACCCTTAAACAGGCAGAGGCCGGGCTGACCTTCAATAAGGATCAGTTTAAGCGTATCAAGCGCCTCAGGGCGCAGAAGAATGCCTCGGAAGAACAGTACAGCCGCACTCTGAATGATCTACAACAGGCGGAAGCCAGTGCTGAACTAGCCAGAATCCAGGTGGATAGATGTAATATCAGGGCGCCCTTCTCCGGCATCATCCTCGAAAGAATGGCCTCTACCGGGGATTTTGCTTCTCCGGGAACCCCCCTCATCAGACTACTGGACAATGAAGCTATCGAACTGGATGCCCAGGTTCCCAACATCCTGATCGATGAATTAAGACAGGCCGCAGAGAAGACCTTTATCTACGCAAACCGGCAGTTGCCAGTGAGTATTGAACGTATCGCGAACTATGTGGATACCCAGACCGCTGGCCAAACCGTCCGCTTAAGTTTTGTGGATGAGACCCCGCTGCCAGGTATTGCGGGTCGACTCAAATGGCGTGCCAGTACGCCCCATATTCCCAGCCGGTTTATCGTTCGACGCAAAGGGGAACTCGGGGTCTTCATTTATGACAATGGGGAGGCACGGTTTAAGGTGATCCCCGATGCCCTTGAAGGACACCCGGCTGCCATTGCGCTTGAACAGAACACACCTGTCATCACCGCAAATTTTTCAGGCCTGACAGACGGTACGCCCGTGCAGCTTAACGAATAGTCCGGCAAGCATGCTTAAACGATTATTCACCAATCATGTCCTTGCGAATCTGGCCTTTGTCACGGTACTGATCGTTGGCCTCAATTCCTATCAGCTGCTACCGCGCCAGCAGGACCCAACGATTAACTTCAACTGGATTGATATCTCGACCTATGTCCCCGGAGCGACCACAGAGGATGTAGAAAAGCAGGTCACCGATGTCCTTGAGGAGGCCCTGCGCAAGGTATCAGATATTGATTTTGTTACCAGCACCAGCAAGCCTTCCCTGTCTCATATACTGGTTCGCTTTGAAGACATCCCTGAGCGGGTCTTTGACAAACGCATAGCTGACCTGCGCAGGGAAATCCAGAATGCCCAGGACGAGATGCCCGATGAAACCGAAGATCCCATCATCTTCGAAGTCACCTCGGCCAATGCCTTTCCCCAGGCCACGGTGGTAGTCACCGCCCCAGCCGATAGTGAAAACCTGAGATACCAGGCAGAGACGATCTACGAAGAACTTGAACGACTCAATGGTGTGGATCGCGTCATTCCCACGGGCCTGGACGAACCTGAACTACTGATCGACTTCTACCGTGAGCGTCTGATCAGTCTTGGTCTTTCCCCCACCGATCTCGCTGACACGGTTTCACTCTATTTCCGTGATCTTTCAGCCGGCACTGTCGATGTTAATGACAGCAACTGGATGGTGACCCTGAAGGGGAAATACAGCGACCCCCGTTACCTGGCTGATATTCCAGTCACAACCCAGAAAGGCGAGGTCACGCTTGGCAGTATTGCCAGTATCGAGCGAGCACGAAGTAAATCCATACACCTTGTCAGCTATGATGGCCGACCGGCAGTCATGCTGGGTGTTACCAAGAAGGCAGATGAGAACACCATTCGCCTGGTAGATCGAATCAATCGATATATCGAAGAAAAAAACCAGCTCAGCGATATTACCGGGGTCAAAATCATCCTCGTTGATGATCAGACCGAGATTACCCGCAACGCCCTGAATGTCATGCAGAACAATGCCCTGTTAGGCCTGTTACTGGTATTGCTGGTGACCTGGGTCTTCCTCGGTACACGCATTGCACTGCTGACATCGATTGGTATTCCTTTCATCCTGGCCGGCACATTTGGAATTCTCTACGCCATGGACCAGACGCTCAATGTCATGGTGCTACTAGGGGTCGTCATCAGCCTCGGTATGCTGGTGGATGATGCCGTCGTCGTCGTGGAGTCAATCTATTATCGCGTTCAGCGCGGAGCAGATGCCCTGAATGCCAGTATTGGCGCGCTGAAGGAGGTGTTTGCACCCATCACCTCAGCCGTACTGACCACGATTGCAGCCTTTCTCCCACTCATGCTGCTGCCCGGAATACTGGGTAAATATATGAGCCTCGTTCCAATGGTCGTCTCCATCGCACTGGCCCTGAGCCTGATTGAGGCCTACTGGATGCTGCCCTCACATATCATCGCCAGTCGGGTCCGCTTTAACCCCTCTTCGAGAATGCACCGCTGGCGCGTCTGGTTTCTGCATCACATACGTATCCGCTACACGCGTATGCTGATCAGCAGTCTGAGACATCCGAAAAAGATTCTTGCCGGAACCCTCATTCTGTTCTTTTTTGCCATCTTTGCTGCATTTGGTGGCCAGGTGAAACCTGAGTTACTCAGTCACCCCGTCGCCAAACACTTCTTCCTGAAGGCCGACTTTTTTGCCACCGACCCGATCCGTCTGTTCTATATCAACGTGGAGATGCCCAGTGGCACGACACTGGAGAAGACCCTGGAAAAGGTCCTTGAGGCAGAGACCATCGCTCGTAAACACCTCAGACCCGAAGAGATTCGCGCCATCACCAGCTACTCAGGGCAGATGAATACCGAGACTGCGCCACTGCAGGGCGACCGGCTTGGCCAGGTCATCATCTCCCTGAATCCGCGCAAGAATGATATGCGGCGTGTCGGTGAAATCGTCAGCACCATGCGTGATGAGATCGAGGCAATGACGGGGGCAAAGAAGATTTATTTCCTTGAGCTAAAAGGTGGCCCACCCACCGGCCTGCCGATTAATGTCAAGGTCCGTGGCGATGACATTGAGCTGATTCGCAAGGCGGTAGCCGATATCAAGACCATGATGTCGGGGTACGATTTTTATAAGGACATTGCCGATGACGATACACCTGGCCTATGGGAAATGGTCCTGAGGGTTGATTCTGATGCCGCCAGAAGGTCAGGCATCTCCCCCGTGACCATCCTGCGCACTGCACGCATGCTCGTTGATGGTGAGATCATTGCCAGCATGCAGGACCAGGGGGAGACGGTTGATATCCGGGTACGCGCCATCCAAGAACGTCTCGATGATATTCGCAACCTGCTGGATTATGAGCTTGCCAGCCCCTCTGGCAAGGCAATACCACTCTCGACCCTGCTACATGCTGAACGCAGAATTGGTCTGAGTACGATCAAGCACTATAACTACCGGAGGACGATCACCATTGAGGCCGATATCGACAAGGCCCAGGTTGATGCGGTCCGTGCCAACCAGATCATCAAGGATTACTGGGCCGAAGCGCGGCTGAAGTACCCGAATATCGATCTCGACTTCACTGGCATGCTGGATGATATCGAGGAGAGCGTTGATTCGATCTTCCTGCTGATGCTGTTTGGTGTGCTTCTGATGTACCTGATTCTTGGCACCCAGTTCCGCAGCTATTTCCAGCCATTCCTGATCCTGGCGACTGTACCCATGGCCTTTACCGGGGTAGTCGTTGGCCTGCTGTTGAATGCCTCACCTCTGAGTCTCTATACCCTGTACGGGATTGTTGCCCTGACCGGTATAGCCGTGAATGCAGCCATTGTCCTGATATCTGCTGCTAATGCCCGCCTGCAGGCCGGCATGAGCGTTCTGCACGCAACCATCTATGCTGCACGGCGGCGTGTCATCCCGATCCTCATCACCTCGATGACGACCATCGCAGGCCTGTTCTCACTAGCCGTAGGCCTTGGTGGTGAATCACTGCTCTGGGGCCCTGTTGCAACGGCAATTGTATGGGGCCTGATGGTCTCTACTGCCTTGACTTTATTCGCAATTCCCATCCTCTACCGCCTATTTATGGGGATCACACACAAGTCCAGATCATCAGCATCCTGGTAGAAGATAGTTTGCACTTAAGGCGCCAATTTGGTAAATAAGCTGATCTTTTTTTCAGGAGAGACCTGATATGGCCGCAAAAGCCGCCAAAAAATCTGTCAAGAAAAAGGCTGCGAAGAAAAAAGCCGCGACTACCACCCTGCCTATCAGTGGTATCGAGCCCTATAAGGAAAAGAAGGGCGAAGAATACATGAACGAAAACCAGCTAGCGCATTTCCGTAAGATCCTGCTTGCCTGGAAGACTGAACTGATGGAAGAAGTAGATCGTACAGTCGATCATATGAAAAATGAGGCAGCCAACTTTGCTGACCCCGCTGACCGTGCCACCCAGGAAGAAGAGTTCAGCCTTGAACTTCGCACCCGCGATCGTGAGCGCAAGCTGATCAAGAAGATTACATCCACCGTCGATCGTATCGATGCCGATGATTACGGCTTCTGTGATGCCTGTGGCGTTGAGATCGGCATACGCCGACTTGAGGCAAGACCAACCGCCACGCTCTGCATTGACTGCAAGACACTGCAGGAAATCAAAGAAAAGCAGATGGCATAAATAACGTAGGGGGCTCATTGCCCCCTTTTCGTTTTGACCAGCTACTGCCCCACCGGACGATTTGCCCCCTCCCCAACAGGCCCGCTACATTTCGGGTCTCTAATTGCCGCGACCGCGAGCTATCTTGATGTTCGTACGCGGGATGGCGAATGGAAGATTCGCATTGACGATCTGGATACCCCACGTACCGTAACGGGCTCTATTCAACACATCCTTGAGACACTGGATCTTTTCGGTTTTGAATGGGATGGTGAGGTCATGTACCAGAGTCAGCGTCTTTCCACCTATGAAGATGCCATTAGTGACCTGGCAAACAATGGTTCTGTCTTCGACTGTGCCTGTAGCCGAAAAGAAATTTCAGAACAGGCCACAATCGGTCCTTATGGCCCAATCTATCCTGGTACCTGCAGAGAAGGCATACCAGAAGGACGCGAACCCCGGTCAATACGTTGTATCACAAGCGATGAGATGATCTGTATCGAAGATCGTTTACAGGGGCGCTACTGCCAGAATCT